>Ga0079224_100000331_pt1 | contig 44369 bp, 34 predicted proteins | sample Stecom2015_FD_80414 | JGI IMG/M metagenome (GOLD analysis project Ga0079224, IMG submission 80414) | Agricultural soil microbial communities from Utah to study Nitrogen management - Steer compost 2015 | ecosystem: Environmental > Terrestrial > Soil > Agricultural land | place: USA: Utah... | reverse complement strand
ATTTCAACCACGTACAAAATCAAATCTGCGTCCACTAAAGCCTCTTTTACATAATCCATCATTTTAGATTGCAGCTCGTAAGCAGGCTCCAAAACACCAGGTGTATCGGAAAAAACCACTTGGTAATTTTCACCTGAAAGAATTCCCTTGATTCGGTGACGAGTGGTTTGTGCTTTGTGTGTCGCGATGGCGAGCTTTTCGTCCATTAGCAAATTGAGTAATGTCGATTTACCAACGTTCGGATTCCCGATTATATTTACAAAACCCGATTTGAATTTTATTTCTTCTGACATTTTGCAAAGGTAAATAAAAGCTTTTTGCTTTGCGCCAAATCGTTTTCGTGATGATAAAATTTAAATTTCTGACTAACTTTACAAAAAAATACAATGACGGAAATAGTAATAGACAAGAAAAAATATGTGCTTCTTCCCGAAAAGGATTACCAAAAATTGCAACGCAAAGCAGCATTGTCCATAAAACCGGAAAAATTGCTTAGTGTCTCCGAAGCTCGTGAATACTCTAAAAAGCTGATTAATCAGTGGGCAAAAGAAAAGTAATTATTCGTGAATCTGCGGCAGAAAGCATTGCAGAAATTGCTTGGTTTGTGGAATCAAAAGGAATGGTTACTACAGCCGAAAAGTTTTCTGATGATGCTTATGACTTTATAGAAGAATTAGCCAATCCTTTGGTAACACACGCCCAATGTAGAGATGAACTGAGACGTTTATTTGGACTTAAATGTAAAATTTTCAGGAAAAAATTTACCGTTGTATTTTTGGACACAGAAGAAGAAATTCTTGTGACAGAATTTATTGCTTCTAAATTGATAAAAGGAAAGACAAAAAAAATGAGAAAAGACTTTTCGAACTTAACATATAATCCTTCAGTTTCTTCAGAAAAAAAACCTTCTGAAGAATTTGAACTGGACAGTCTCAACGTAAAAAATCTTTATGACTTTGAAGACATCAAAGGTTTGAAACAACTGGATTATCTTCCGGGAATTGCACCGTTTTTGCGTGGGCCTTATACTACGATGTATGTCCGTAAACCTTGGACAATCCGTCAATACGCCGGATTTTCAACCGCCGAAGAATCCAATGCTTTTTACAAAAGAAACCTTGCTGCCGGACAAAAAGGACTTTCCGTTGCATTCGATCTGGCAACGCATCGCGGTTATGATTCTGACCATGAACGTGTTGTCGGTGACGTTGGAAAGGCAGGTGTAGCGATTGATTCTGTGGAAGATATGAAAATTTTGTTTGACGAAATTCCATTGGATCAGATTTCAGTTTCGATGACTATGAACGGTGCGGTTTTGCCCATTTTGGCGTTCTACATCGTTGCGGCAGAAGAACAAGGCGTTCAACAAAATCAATTGAGCGGAACGATTCAGAACGATATTTTGAAGGAATTTATGGTGCGCAACACTTATATTTATCCGCCTACGCCTTCGATGAAAATCATCGCCGACATTTTTGAATATACTTCTCAAAATATTCCCCGATTTAATTCGATTTCAATTTCGGGTTATCACATGCAGGAAGCCGGCGCAACGCCTGTTCTGGAAATGGCCTATACACTTGCAGACGGATACGAATACGTAAAAACCGGACTCGAAGCCGGATTAAATATTGACGATTTTGCACCAAGATTGTCCTTTTTCTGGGCAATCGGGATGAATTATTTTCAGGAAATTGCCAAAATGCGTGCTGCGCGAATTATTTGGGCACAAATGATGAAAGAATTCAATCCGAAAAAAGATAAATCTTTGATGCTCAGAACGCATTGTCAGACTTCCGGATGGAGTTTGACTGAACAAGAACCTTATAACAATATCACGAGAACGGCAATTGAAGCGATGGCTGCCGCACTCGGCGGAACCCAATCTTTGCACACCAATGCTCTGGACGAAGCGATTGCTTTGCCGACCGATTTTTCAGCGAGAATTGCAAGAAATACGCAGTTAATCATTCAGGAAGAAACCCAGATTTGTCGTACGGCTGACCCGATGGGCGGAAGTTTTATGATTGAGTCTTTAACGGCACAAATGGTAGAAAAAGCTTGGCAATACATCGAAGAAGTCAAAGAATTGGGCGGAATGACCAAAGCGATTGAAGCCGGAATCCCGAAAATGAGAATTGAAGAAGCCGCTGCCAAAAAACAGGCAAAAATCGACATTGGCGAAGATGCAATCATTGGCGTAAATTCTTATAAATCAAATTTAAAGCAAGAAGATTTAGACATTTTAGATATTGACAATACTGCAGTTCGCTTGAGTCAGATTGAAAAATTAAATAAAATTAAACAAGAAAGAAATCCTCAGAAAGTAAAAGAAATTCTTGCGCAATTATCCGAAGCTGCCAAAACCGGAAAGGGAAATTTACTCGAACTTTCGATTGAAGCGGCAAGAAGACGTGTAACTTTGGGCGAAATTTCCGATGCTTTGGAAAGCGTTTTCGGGCGTCACAAAGCACAAACTAGGAGCATACAAGGAGTCTACGCTATGGAAGCAAATCAAAATAATTCGTTTGCGGAAGCAAGAAAACTGGCGGATGAATTCGCCGGGAAATTTGGTCGTCGTCCGAGAATTATGGTCGCCAAAATGGGACAAGACGGACACGATCGCGGCGCAAAAGTGGTGGCGACGAGTTATGCCGATATGGGATTTGACGTGGACATTGCGCCGCTTTTCCAAACGCCGGCGGAGGTCGCAAAACAAGCGATTGAAAACGATGTGCACATTTTGGGAATTTCCTCTTTGGCTGCCGGACATAAAACTTTGGTGCCGGAAGTGGTGAAGGAATTGGAAAGTTTGGGGCGTGACGATATGTTCATCGTTGTGGGTGGTGTGATTCCGAGACAGGATTATGATTTCCTTTATCAGCATGGTGCACATGCGATTTTCGGTCCGGGAACCAATTTGGCTGAATCAGCAATTGAAGTTTTGAATCATTTTCTAAATGCGTAAAGATTGAAGAAATTCTACAAAATTTTACAAAAGATTTTATTCGTTATTTGTGCGATCATCATCGTGTGGTTTTTGGTTTATTTCCTGCGTGGAGAAGAATTTTCATTGACTTTTTCTGACCGGGTTTTTGCCTCTTGGTTTCCGCAGATTTTGGTTTTTACGACGGGTGTATCAGTTTATCTGTTGTTCATTTTACAGGTTAAATCCAAATTTCAATGGTGGAAAAAGTTGTTGATTTTATTACTTGGATTCGTTTTCGCGACGATTCCGTTTTTGCTTTATCACGGATATTTTCAATATCAGCAATGTAGTTTTTGGAATACTGAACTCAAATCCAAAAAGGAATTGTATTTCAACAAAGTAAATGAGTACGAAACGGTTAAGATTCTCGAAAAAAAATGTGATGGAAAAATTCAAAGTGATACCGTTTATTCAAAAAAAATACTTACCTATTTTGAATTAATTCATTCTGTGAAAATTGAAAAAGCAGAGAAAGCAAATTGGACAACGTCAAAATAATTTTTATTTTTAATAGCTTAACTTAGGGCTAATAAATAAGCACAATGCCCACCCAAAAACAAATCCAGCTCAGAAAACACAAAAGGATCGCCACCGGACTTTTCTTTCTGATGGCGGTAATTTATGGTTTGATGGTTTATTTCCGGCATGAAAATCCGCAAAGCTGGATGGGTTATGTGGAAGCTTTTTCGGAAGCGGGAATGGTGGGTGCACTGGCGGATTGGTTCGCAGTAACGGCTCTCTTCCGGCATCCTCTTGGAATTCCGATTCCACATACAAATTTGATTGAACGGAAAAAAAAAGACTTGGGTAATAATCTTGGGAAATTTGTCAAAGAAAATTTTCTGAATCCTGAAAATATTCGTCCGTACATTGAAAAGTTAGATGTTGTAAAATTTGTTTCGACTTGGCTCAATAAATCCAGCAGTAAAGAAATTTTGGAGATTGAAATCATAAATTTAATTCAGAAAATCATCAATGATTTAGAAGATAAAGAAGTTGAAAATTTTCTGGCAAATAAAGGCGCCGAAATTTTAAAATCAATTGATTATCAAAAAATTACTTCTTCAGGGATTCATTATATGATTGAAAAAGAAGAACATATCAAATTGCTGGAAACGATTTTGCCGCAAATCAAAGAATATGTAAATGAAAGTCAGCAGTTGATTCGTGACCGAATTTCTGAAAACCGTCCTTTTATTTCGTTTTTGGCGGGAAAGAAAATTTCGCGCGAGCTGACCGATGGATTGATTGCTTTTTTGGATGAAATCGAGTCCGATAAAAATCATTTTGTCCGAATGAAATTAACCCAAAATCTGGAACAGTTTGCAGAAGACTTATTGGTTTCGGAAAATTGGAACGAGAAATTCGAGCAATTGAAAAATGAATTGATTTCACCTGAAAATTTGAATGATTATGCGGAAGATGCTTGGGAATCCATCAAGAAAATCTTGAATGAAAACATTGAAAATCCGTATTCGGGATTGAGTCTGTATCTTCAAAAAAACATTCAAAAGCTCTCAGAATCGCTTCAAAACGATGAAGATTTGAAAATTAGATTGAACAAATGGATTCGTCATTTTTTGTATAGAATGATTTTGAAAAACAGTGAAGAAGTACAAACGCTCATCAGTAAAACCGTGGCGAGTTGGGAAGGTAAAGAGCTGAGTAACAAGCTGGAACTGGAAGTTGGAAAGGATTTACAATTCATCCGAATCAACGGGACTTTGGTAGGCGGATTGGTCGGTTTGGTAATTTATACGCTGACGCAAATGTTTATTTCTTAAAACAAATTGCCTTAAAAACTTGCATTTAAGCTTGTAAATGCTATTTTTGTATGCCTTATAAATTTTATAAAAGAAAAATATTATGAAAAATTTAGTTGACAAAATCAATGCAGAGTTCGAATCTTTCCAAACAGAAGCTGCGGCTCAAGTAGAAAAAGGAAATAAAGCTGCAGGAACCAGAGCGCGTAAATCGGCTTTGGAATTGAGCAAAATGTTCAAAGAATTCAGAAAAGCCTCTGTAGAAGCTTCCAAAAAGTAAACAGAGAAGCTGTTTATGGTATTTATAGTATCATAAATTAATTCTTAAATTAAAACCGTCTTTTAGAGTACGGTTTTTTTTATGACTTTCTCTTATTGAGCTTTGAAAAATAGCAATCCCATTTATCGTATATTTATCGCTTCATGAGTTTGAGGATATTATTTTTGTTAATTTCGATTTTTGGTGTGTTCTCTTTAAAAGCGCAAACTGTTGGGGAATGTCATGATATGATCCTTGAGGGCATAGATGAGATGAACAATAAAAACCATGCCCGCTCACTGGAAATATTGACCAAAGCAAAAAGCATTTCTGCAGAAAATAACTGGCCCCAACAAAGGTTTCTGGCGATTAATAATATCGGTGCCAATTATTATCTGATGCTGGATTATGGAGAAGCGCTTGACAATTATCTGGAAGCTTATAAAATTGCATTAAAAGAATTGGAGCCCAATTATGAAATGATTGTGCTGAACAATATCGCCATTCTTTATTCAAAAGAGAAACGGTTTGACAAAGCCGAAGAATATTTTCAAAAAGCTTTTAAAATAGCGGAAGAAAATGGAGATTCGTTGAAAATAGGTCTTTACAGTGTCAATCTGGCAACCGTTGCCAATGAAAAAACTGAAATCAAGAAAGCTGAAAACTATCTGGACATTTCTTTTAAATATCTCAAAAATGCTCCGGAAGTTCATTATCAGGCATCCATTACGAAAGCTCAAAACCTCCTCTTGAAAAAGAAATATAATGACGCAAAAAATATAGCTGACTCACTACTGCCTCAACTCAATACACCCGAATTAAGCGAGCAAAGGATTTCTACTTATATGTTACTTGCCAGTGTCTACGAATATTTAAATGAACCCCGAAAAGCCATTGCATATGTGAATAGCGCGCTCTCAGACCCGCAATCGAGCATTGAAACAAAAATTGATGCATTTGAAAAGCTGACCGCATTATACCGTGATTCCGGACAAACCCATATTGCTTTTTCTTACAAAGATTCGGTGATTCTGGCAAAAGACTCTTTGAACCAGATTAAAAACGGAAAATTATTTGAAAACAGCAGGATTAAATTTGAACTTCAAAATTATCAAAACGAATTGTCCCAAAGCCAAGACCGACTAAAATCGGAAAGGAAAATCTTTTATATGATTATCGGTGGAATTATCTTGCTGATTATTATCACTTTATGGGCCGTAAGAAATTATTATGTCAAATTAAAACAAAGAAAAATAATTGCCGAAAATAACCAGAAAATAGCCGAATTGGAACTGGAAAAAGAAAAAAGCGACAAATTGATTTTGGAACAAGAACTCAAAGAGAAAAATGCCAAGGCTTTATTGGAAAATGAACGTTTTAAAAATGAGATTGAATCCAAAAACAGACAGCTTGCTGCCAAAGCTCTATCGATTTCTACCCGAAACGAGTTAATTGAAGATATAATTGAATCTCTTTCCCGCGAATCAGAAGTGAAAAGAAACGAAAACCTGAAAAAACGGATCTTGGATCTTAAAAAACATTTGAAAAAAGATGCGGAATGGGACGATTTTTTCACCCACTTTGAGGAAGTCAATCATGGATTTCTGAAATCTGTCAAAGAAAAGCACCCGGACTTGAATGCAAATGATATTCGGTATATTTCCTACGTTTATATGAACCTCACTACAAAGGAAATTTCTTCTCTGCTCAATATCACGGTGGAAGCAAGCCGAAAAAGAAAAGAGCGAATAATCAAGAAAATGAACTTGGCTGAAGACGTTAATTTATATGATTATTTATCAACACTTTAGGAGAAATGTCACGGTTTTTCTACTCTTTCGTCCTGCTAATTCTTGGATAATTTTTTTTATTTGATATCATGCGTTCGAAATTGCCGGTGAATTAATTGATAAAAAACACATTATGAAAAAAATTACATTTTTCTTTATCATTTTTCTGAGTTCTTTCGGGATAGCTCAATCTCCCTTTCAGGTTATAGGATCTGAAGAATTCGGGAGAATATTCGATTTGACTTATGACAATAATATAGAAAACAGGGTCTATGCCCTGACTATGGGGAATCATATCATTTCTTCCGATGACAACGGCCAAACTTGGGATGTCTTTTATTCGCATCCCCAAGGAAATCTGGAAGGTTTGAAATTCATTTCCTCTGAAAACGCTTTGAGTTTTTATTCAAAGAACACCTCGAATTATTCGCTGATGATTTATGACCTGGACACAAATTCCATTACCAAAGAATTCCATTTACCTTCTCAGGGAGCTGACGAAGAATGGATCAACGGTTATGAAATTTGGGATGCAGATACAGACGTGGCATTGGTGGCGCAAGGATTTCAAATAGGTTTGGCCAACTATGAAAAGGCGCAATACACCACAGATAGTGGAGAAACCTGGAGTGAAGTTTACTACACAGTTGACAATTTCAATATTTTCCTCAACAATGTGACCATCGACCCAGCCGATTCACAAAGACTTTTTTTGGCGAGAGGAAATGGCGATACAGATGTTGACGGTGGTTTGCTGATTTCTGAAGATGGTGGCGAAACTTGGACTGAAAAATTGCCCGGAATTAACTTTGACCCCATAAGTTTTAATCTTGAAAATTCAAATGAAATATGGTTGGGCTCCAGTTTGGGCGGTGGACCTGATCATTCGGAAGGATTATATAAATCCACAGATGGTGGTGAAACCTGGAACCTAGTCCCCATCACCTGGACCGAATATATTCTGGACTGTATAAACGTCATCAAAATTAATCCGGAAAATCCCGACAACATCATTGTGCTGGAAGAAAATGAAGTGGCTATTTCTCATGACGGAGGAGATACCTGGACAATAAATGTTTATCCCAATGCTTACGATACCATTGAGGATTATTGTTATGGATTAAATGCGTCTTTCAATCCGTTCAATGAAAATGAAGTGTTGATCAGTTCCAATTATTATCCGTTTTTCTCATCAGACAGCGGAAATACAATGACAAGGATCAAAACGCCTTACTTCCTTTCCGACGGCAACATCCGCTATTTCTCAAATGGAGAAGAAGATCATCTTTATTATGGGGCTCAGTTTGGGTTTGTACACAGAAATATGCAGACTTCAGAAGACAATGGATACAACATTATGCCATTGAATTACGTTTCCAACTCACCCGGAACCACTCTTCATATCGACCCCAAACAAGCCGGAAGAACTTTTTCTTTCAGTGGCGGATTTATGGGTAGTTCATTAAAAATAAGTGATGACCATGGTGCAACTGAAAATCAGATATATTCTGTTTTTTTAAACGAATTCAATGCCGTTGCTTCATTGCCGGATAATCCCAATATCGTTTGGGCAAGCTTTTCATCATTTGGAGAGATGGTGGAAATCCAAAGAATTGACTTTACCGATTTAAATAATGTTCAGGCCTCACCTATCAATATTCCACAAGCAGAAGGTCGGATTATGAATATCTTTTTCGATCAAACCAATCCGGATCATGTTGTTATTTCGCAAGGCGGAAAAATCTATAAATCAACCGATGGCGGTACAAGTTGGAACGATAGCAGTACCGGTTTAGAGTCTTTGAACCCCACCGCCGATTTAATCATGAAAATGGTCAAAAACCCATTGAATGAAAATCAGCTGACACTGGCTACCTCAGGCGGCATCTTTACCAGCATCGATAACGGAGAAAACTGGGAACAAATCAGTCCGTTATTTGCCCATAACATTTCCCATTCAACTTATCATGACGGCCAGATGGTGGCAATAGTACATAATTCCAACGCTTCAGGCTTTGCATTGCGCTATACCGAAGACGGCGGTCAAACTTGGGAAACAGTTGACCCTTCCGAATTATTTTATCTGAATTCAACCCATGTTTTTTCATCAAGCGCCATTGTATTTGGAGAAGATTTAGCGGACATATACATTGCGACTTCTGACTTGGGACTTGTGAAATTTACGCTCGATCTCACTTCACTTTCTGTAAGCGAGCCTGAATTTATTTCAGGACAAATGACCACAATTTATCCGAACCCGGCTACGGATTTTGTAAATGTTGCAGGCAAAGAAGAAATCGAACAAATTGAAATTTTCAATATGGCGGGACAGAAGATTCTAAATTCTTCTGCCGATAAAATCAAGGTTTCACATTTGACAAAAGGAATTTATCTGGTCAAAATAACTTTGAAAAACGGAAAATCAGAAACAAAAAAATTGATAAAAAAATAAAATTCAAATGGCTCCCGGTAAAGTGGGAGCCATTTTTTTTTTGATTGTCACAAAATGTCCCTTCCTAAATTGAACCATATACAAAACAAGTTTTTAAATTCACAAAAAAATTAGTGATGATTAAATATCTGTGTTGATGTTGGTTCTTGTACTGGCGTTAATTCCCATGAAAGGAAATGCCCAATACGAACAAATCCAAAAAGTAGTGGGAGACCGTGAAGAACGGGCAGAGTTCGGAACTTCGGTAGCTTTGAATGACCATTTTGCCGTCGTGGGTGCTTCCCGGGAAAATATTGCCGCGGGGGCAGCATACGTTTTTCGGAAAACGGAAGAAAACAATTGGGATTTTTCTCAAAAAATTGTAGCAGATGACGCCTTTTCCATGGCAGAATTTGGAGGTGGAATGAAATTCGGTGATGGATTTTTGGCGATTGCTTCGGGAAGAGCAGACATTCAGGGCACGGAAAGAGCCGGAGCTGTTTATGTTTATAAACAAGTGGAAAATAATTGGATTTCGACCATCAAATTGACCGCTTCTGATTATAGTCCCAATGCTTTGTTGGCGGTAAACCCAACTTCGATAGATACTTATGAAAAAACAATTGTTGCCGGAGCACCGGGTACTAACAATTGGACAGGCGCAGTATATGTTTTCGAAAATCAAGATGGTAACTGGACTGAAACCCAAAAAATCACTGCTCCCGAAGAATTTGAATTCATCAATTTCGGTATTGGCGTAAGTGTTTCCGAGAACTTTTTAATAGCAGGCGCAAGCGGTGAAAATAACGGAGCGGGAAGTGCTTATATTTATGAAAAGAACGATACAGGAAACTGGGAATTTGTTCAGAAAATTACAGCTTCAGACGCCCAATCCAATATGTATTTTGGTAATTCTATAAGTATTTCAGGGAATCAAATAGTGGTTGGCGCCTATGCCGAAGGAAGCGTCGGAGGAAATATTGCCGCTGCCTATATTTTTGAACAAAACGAGGCGGGCGAATGGCTTGAAATTCAGAAAATACCCAGCCCCATTTCTGCTGAAAATACTTATTTTGCTTGGATGGTTGAAATGAATGAAAGCCGTATTGCAATTAGTTGTCCACATGTTTGGGGAGCCGAACCGGGAAAAGTTTATATTTACCAAAAAATTAACGACGGAACCTGGGAAGAAACTCAGATTCTAGCGCCAAATGAAGATATGACTGAAGATTCTTTTGGCTGGAGTATCGCGATGAATGGTGGAGATCTCATTGTGGGTGTTCCGCGTGACGAATTTGACGAAAACGGAGAAAATGGAATGATGGATCCGGGTTCTGCATTTATTTTTACAAATGGAGACCTAGGTGTTCTAGAAGAAATAACGACAACTTTCGTAAGCGTTTATCCAAATCCTTCAAAAGATTTTATTTGGATTAATAGTTCCAAACCCGTTCAATCTGTGGAGGTTTATTCGGTAACCGGAAAAAAAGTCATTGATTCAAAAGAATTGTCATTGGATATTTCAACTTTGCCAAAGGCGAATTATTTCATTAAAATAAATTTGAATTCCGGAGAAACAATCCACCGGAAGTTCATTAAAAATTAAACTTATCTTTTTTGATAAGACACTTGGTTAGGGATCCCGGGCATTTGCCCGGGTTTTTTATATGTCCAATTTCACATAAAATCCTTCGTGACCCCGTACATTCCATGCCGTTCCGTCTTCTAAAATCCAATACTGACCTTTTATGCCGACCAACATACCTTCAAACTCCCGCTGTTTTAGTAGGTTTAAAGTTTTGATTTTTTCCGGATAATTTAAAACCGGATAATTAAACGTATAAACGGAATTATCAGGTGTATAAAATCTGGATTCATCTTCGGGAAGATAAATTTTGAATAAATCTTTTTGCTGAATCAAATCCACTTCGGGCACTTCGTTCTTGAGCATCCGCAGATAATTTGTTTTATCTGAAACATGGTTTTTGAGCGCGACTTCAATCATTCCGGCTTCGTAACGGTTATCTGTTTTAGCCAAAATTATGGCATAGGAAGCACCTTGGTCAATCCACCGTGTGGGAATCTGAGTCGCTCTTGTCACGCCCACTTTCATTTCAGACGAAACCGCTAAATAAACAATATGGGGTTGGAGTTCAAATTTTTTTTCCCATTCCAAATCGCGTTTTCCAATCCCCAGATGCGCCGTTGACAATTCCGGTCGGATGATATTTTCATTGGCTTCCGGAACCGAAAAAAAACAAGTTTTACAATAGCCCATTCGGTAAATATCCTTGTCCAGACCACAATGCAGACATTCATTATGTGCATGCCGAATCCGTATTTTCTTACCCAATTGTTGGTTTACATCCAGATAATCGTCCTTCAAATTCAAATAATAACGAACGGGATTTCCGTTTTCGGTAATCATCTTACGTACCTGCCCTTCAAAAGTCATTGTTTTCTATTAAATTTGCTATAAAAGTAAGAAAATATGCCGGCACAAGGATTGGTGAATAAAGTAATGGAGCTTCTGATGAGTAAAAGGATGCGTCAGATTGAGAATTTTATTAAGAATCCGATTGAAGCCCAGGAAAATATTTTGTTTAATAATCTTTCTATTGCCCGGAATACCGAGTATGGAAAATTGTATGGATTTGATGAAATCGATTCCATTCGTGAATTTCAATCTCATATTCCTTTGGTTAAATATGAAGATTTCGAGCCTTATATTGAAAAAGCACGTAAAGGTATTCCCGATGTTAGTTGGAAAGGAAAAATCAAATGGTTTGCAAAATCTTCCGGCACAACCAATGCCAAAAGCAAATTCATTCCCATAAGCGAAGAATCTCTGGAAGACTGTCACTATGCCGCAGGAAAAATGATGTTTGCCATTTATTTGAATAACCATCCCGATACTGAAATTTTCAAAAACAAGAACCTCAGACTTGGCGGCAGCAGCGAAATGTATCAGAAATACGATACACTTTTCGGGGATTTGTCAGCTATTTTGATTGATAACCTTCCTTTTTATGCCGAATTGAGAAATACGCCCAACAAACAGATTTCCTTGATGACCGAATGGGAAACCAAAATGAAAGCGATTTCCAGCGCAGTTATACAAGAAGATATAGGCTGTCTCACGGGCGTTCCTTCCTGGATGTTGGTTTTGCTCAACAATATCCTAATTGAAACCGGAAAAGAAAAGCTGGACGATGTATGGCCAATGTTAGAAGTCTTTTTTCATGGCGGAATCAGTTTTAAACCTTATGAAGAAAATTACCGTAAACTGACCCATAAAACCTTGAATTTCTATGAAATTTACAATGCTTCGGAGGGGTTTTTCGGCATTCAGGACCAGAGTGATTCAAAAGATTTATTGTTGTTGCTGGACAATGGAATTTATTATGAATTCATTCCCATGGACGAATTTGGATCAGACAATCCGAAAGTTGTGGAATTGCAAGATGTGGAAATGGGGAAAAATTATGCCATTGTGATTACCACAAATGGTGGGCTCTGGCGTTATGTAATTGGTGATACCGTGAAATTTACATCTAAAGATCCGTTCCGGATTTTGGTATCGGGAAGAACCAAACATTTCATCAATGCTTTTGGAGAAGAATTGATTATTGAAAATGCGGAAGAAGGTTTGAAAAGAGCTTGCAAAGCTACCGGAGCAATTGTCAAGGAATTCACGGCGGCACCGATTTATATGGAAGGCAATGAAAAAGGGGCTCATGAATGGCTGGTGGAGTTTGAAAAAATGCCGGAGAACATCGGAAATTTCACAGAAATATTGGACAAAGCTTTGCAGGAAATAAATTCGGACTATGAAGCCAAACGATATAAAAACATCACGTTGAACCGTTTGAAACTGAACATTGCTCGTGAAAATTTATTTTTTGACTGGATGAAGTCCCGTGGAAAATTGGGCGGTCAAAACAAAGTTCCTCGGCTTGCCAATACCAGGGAATTTCTGGAGCCTTTATTGGAAATGAATCGGTAAGAATTTCATTCTCACAAGCTCAAATTAGATTTTTTAAAAAAGAATAAAATTAAAAAGCCGGATTGTTATTAATCCGGCTTTTTGTGAAATACAAATCTTTATTTTTTAATAATTTTTTTGGTAACGGTTTTTCCGTCCAATTGTATCTTCAAAATATAAACACCTTTTGGTAAATGACCGATATTAAGTGTTCCGTTTGTTTGGTTCACTTTGTTTGTAAGAACAGTTCTTCCGGCAGTGTCCGTTAAAGAAACCGAATCAATTCTGTCTTTTTGAGAAGAAATATTCAATAAGTCTGATGCCGGATTCGGATAAACAGTTATGCCATAAGAATCGCTCATGTCTTCAATTCCCAATGCAGAACAATCTACATACGCTTCCCAACCGTAAGTATTTACTTCGGGACTTGATTTAAATTCAATTGTAATCGCTCCTGAAGGGTGGGTGGAAGTAAAGGATGGGCCAGGATTATTTCCACCCGTAATGGTTCCACCTTCAAATAAATCGGCCTCTGTACTGTCTCCATTGTGAACATACATAAAGTCAATATTGGTTTGAATACCGATTCTCTCAAAAGTCAATTTTACTTTTTCGCCAGGAGAAGAAGGATAAAAAGTTTTGATTAAATGTTCATTGGCTGAATAAGAACTGGACTCTCCACCGGTATCTGTAAACATGGTTCCGTCACAGAAATCACCCGGCAATAGTAAGGTTGTCTTTCCTCTCCCTACAACACCTTCTTCGCAAACATTGATAACTTCCAATTCGTAGTATTGGTGATCATTCATTCCGTCAACTGTAAAATTTGGAGTTGTGAGTGAAACCCAATTTTCAGATGGAGCATCTCCAAATGGATATAAACGGTATTTCCAAGCTTGAGAAGTTTCATCTACAATCTGAACCCCAAAGCTTCCGTTGGAATTTGGACTAATAATAAGTTCTTCAATTGAAATATTACAGTAATCCATTTCTGTCACACATTCAGTAGACAAACAAGATTTTGAATCTATGGTATTCCGAATCAAAGCGCCCGGTTGAGGCCCAAAACCAAGATTGAAGTTGATTCCCACAGAAACACCATGACAATAACTCATGATGGTTCCTCCTTCCGGCGGAATGGGTCCGTCACAACCTTCATTGTTTCCCCAAGCGGGTCCACAACCGTCAATTGCGGTATTGTTTCCGTTCCAAGCACAGGCGTGCGTATGAGGAGATCCAAATGAATGACCCATTTCATGTGTCATCGCCATGATAGTCCAAGAATAAGTAGGAACTTGTGCATAAGTCATTGCAATACCCGAATAAGCATAATTATAATCGGTACAAAGCGAATTCACATAAGCCACACTTGTAGTGGTGGGATAATTAACCAAATGGGCAATGTCTCCCTCAAATTCGGTTACGGTCTGTCTGAATTCATCCAAATTCTCACCATAAGAACCGTCATAAGGATCATCATAAGTCCATACTTTTACCATGTTCAGTGCGACATCTATGTCATCATTGCTGTAAAGCGTTCCGATGTTGTTTTGAATTCCCGTGATCCAATCTACTGTTGCTTCTACATCTGAACCATTTAAAGCATACGGACGATAGGCAATTTCATAATAGATTTTGACACAGTTATTGGTTTCGGGTGATTGCTGTACTTCCGGATCAAACTGAATTTGTTCCTGGATTTGCTTGTTGTATTCCAAATCATCTACACCACAGGTGTAAGGATTTGCGCCCAATAGATTTTTGTCAGAATAAGATACATAATCTTGTTTATCCACCGATTTACCCAATACCACATTTCCTTTTTCTGTAGTAGAAATTACCCCCATGACATTGTCTTCAAAAAAACTGATGGCAACAATAGAAGTATAGTCTCCTGCTACAATGCCGCGATAGTATTCTCCCGGTGTATAATCATAAAAATTTCCACTTTCATCCACCACTTTGAAACCATCGGTCAAAATGTTTTGTTTGTAAAGTTCTACTTGTAAAACTTCATTTTGATAGGGAACCGCAATAGAAATAAAAGCAGGAGCGTCTTCCACCACTCTGTCCAATTCCTGGGTATTGAGATTCAATACCGTCACATCAGACGCAGAAGTCAGGTACTTGGAAGATTTTTGCGTATCATTGTTTTTGGTAAACAAATTAAAATTCTCAAAAGCCTGTGTTTTGGAATTTAGTTCCTGAATTTTTTTCGCCACCATACGCGATTGCCCGAAAGCCATTCCGCAACATAAAAGCAGCGCAATCAGATAAAATTTTTTCATTTTGTGTTAATTATTTTTAGACAGACTTCAAATATAGGTAATTTTGGATTAAATTATTGAACCAAACCCCTTTTAACAATGTTGGATTACCTGATAATTGGCCAAGGAGTAGCTGGAAGTTGCTTCGCTTTGAAATGTTTAAAAGAAAAGAAGTCCTTTATTGTCATAGATCAAAATCAAAATATGGCTTCTTCCGTTGCGGTCGGAATCTACAATCCGGTTGTTTTGAAAAGGTTTTCGCTGATTTGGAATGCGGTGGAACAATTGAAACTGATGCACAAATATTTTTCGGAATTTGAAGATTTACTGGGCGATCAATTCATCGAAGAAATGCCTACCTACCGGATTTTGAAAAATCAGGACGAAATAAATGCCTGGGAAAAGAAATCCGCACTGCCTGAGCTGGTTCCTTTTCTTTCAGATGAATTCCGAAATTCAACGAATGATCACCTCCAAACACCTTTTGGCTTTGCAGAAGTCAAACAAACAGGCAGAATCCATCTTGGGAAATGTATTTCTCTGTTCAGGAATTATTTGACCGAAAGAAATTTATACCGAAATGAAAGTTTTGACTATTCCGAATTAAAAGTCGGGGACGGCGAAATTATTTACAAAGAAACCCGGGCGAAAAATATCATTTTCTGCGAAGGATTTCATGTACTGAACAACCCTTATTTTAATTATTTACCCGTTATTGGTGTTAAAGGTGAAGTTTTGGAAATTAAAACAGCAACACAAATCCCCAAAGCCATCTGGAAAGCCCATAATTTTCTCATGCCCGAGACGGGAGATATCTGCTTGACAGCTTCCACTTATGATCGCGATGATTTGACGTATGAACCGACCCAAAAAGGCCGACAGGAAATGCAGTTGCATTTGGAAGAAATTTATTCGGGTGATTATAAAATTATGAACCAGAAAGCGGGAATCAGACCTACAATAGTAGATAGAAGACCTATTCTGGGCTGCCATCCCGAATACTCACGTCTTTTTATTTTAAACGGCATGGGAACCCGCGGAACGCTTTTGGCTCCACAGATGACCGAACTTTTATTCGAACATATAGAAATCGGAAAAACCATAACAAAAGAAGCAGACGTAAGACGATTTGATAAATTTTGGAAATAATCTTATACTTGTAAAAAATTACCTTATGAGTTCATATTTAGACCCGGTTGAACATTCATTGGCTTCCAAAGGCGTTCGTTTCGCAAATTTCCTAATTGATTACATCCTTCTTTTGGTGCTCATGTTTATTTTAGGGGCATTGTTGGTCGTATTTGGAATGGAATCTTCATTGACCATATTTGATGTGCCTTTCGTAGGAAATTTAGTGGGAATACTTATATATTTTGTTTATATTTTTGCTCAGGAAGCGGCTTTTAAAGGAAGAAGCCTAGGCAAATTTATTACCGGAACCCAAGCAGTAATGTTGGAAGATGGTAACCCTCCCACTTTAAATGCGGTTTTCATTCGGAGCATTTCACGTTGTGTTCCTTTTGAAGTTTTTTCATTTTTCGGTACGACCGGTTGGCATGATGCCTGGTCCAAAACACGGGTTGTCAACAAAAAAGAATTTGAACAAAATCGACAAAAATTTAATGCCATCGATCAAATTGGCGCAAATTCTTAACATTTATTTTTCCGATATGGTACGATGATTGTTGACACTTTGGGTTCGATGATTTGGGTCACAACCCATTTCCTTCTAACCTAGGAGTTTGAGAATATGAGGACAGGAGTATTGCCGGCAATTTTTATTTTTTTATTTTTCATTTCATTTCCCGCAAATGCCGGTTTGGGATTTATCTTTCCACAACAAAATGAAAATTCACAGATTGATTCTTTACTAGTTGAAGCCGAAAGGCTGTATAAATTAGAAGAGGTTGAAAAGGCATTTGAGGTTTATAAAGTTGCAGAAAAACTTTCAAAGGAAGAAAAATATTCAAAGGGTCTGGCGCAGTCTTATTTGGGAATTGCCGGGATTTACTTTGTCAAAGGAAATCTTGACATTTCCACTTCTTATATATTAAAAGCGAAAGAAGAGCCTTATGCAACGCAGGACAAGGAGATTTCTTATTCCATTGCGTTCCGGGAAGGTTTGAATCTTCACATGTTGGGATTGTATGAAGAAGCGGTAAAAAAATACAAAGAGGCAATTGAGATTTCCTCCCAAATAGAGAACCAGGAAGACCGGCTCAACAAACTCTTCGGGGCTTATATAAATATCGGGGATGTTTACCAGCTAAGAAAGCAAAATGATTCTGCGCTTTATTATTATAAATCAGCCTATAACTCGCCTACAACCAATCTCAATAATTTGTTTACGAGTTCGGTCAGCATTTCAGAATTGTACATTGAAAACAAGGAATTGGATTCGGGAAGGATTTATTTGGAATATGCTGAAAATTATTCAAACCAACTGAAAACCAATTATTCAAAAGCATTATTAAAAGAAATTTCAGGGAAATATTATGAAGCTTCTGGTGATTTAAATAATGCCATTGATTCTTATGAACTGGCGTTGGGTCTTAACCGTAAGATCAATCGTCCCCGCGCGGTTCTTTACAAACATCTTTCTGAAACCTACCAGAAAAAGGGAAACACAGATTTATCCAATTCCTATTTGAAACAATATGTTGCGGTAAAAGACAGCTTGGAAGAAGCCAGAAAAGAAAACCTGAAAGTGCCTGCGATGTTGGCCCAAACGGTGGGTGAAACCCAAGTGGAAAAGGCAAATGCGAATGTGCTGTTGATTTTTATCCTTTCAGGATTGTTAATTTCCGGCATACTTGTTTCGGTTTATGTGTATATAAAAAGACAAAAAAGAAAAAGTCTAAAGGGCAAAAAGGAAAATATTCAGTTAAAGAAAAAGCTGAACAATGCGTTTGATGAAGTAGTGGAATTGGCCAATAGCAATTCGCCTAATTTTTTATCAAGATTTATAGAGGTTTATCCGGAATTTTACAGTCAGTTGATGCATGATTATCCGAATTTAACTACGGCAGACCTTAAATTATGTGCATTGATGAAATTGGATTTTTCAACCAAAGAAATTGCCGAAATGTCTTTTAGTTCGCTTCGAACGGTTCAAAACAGAAAGTATAAACTTCGTAAAAAATTCAAACTTTCTACAGAAGAGAACCTGAACCAGTGGATTCAGAATCTGCATATGCAGTCTTTGGTTACAGTTTGATTTTGAAATCAATTCTTTAATTTAAAACACCGGAATTCTACAGCTATTATATTTTGGGTTTTGTCTTTATGAAATCGGTCTGATTAAGTTTTTCATTTTCAAATATAATTCGATAAACTTTTCTTTAAATGAATTCATAAAAAAGCCGCTTTTTCAAGCGGCCCTGTCATTTATAAAACATTAAATAACTTTATTGTTGATAACCTGGATTTGGAACCATGTTAGGATTCAAATTCAGAGAAGACAATGGAATTGGGAAAGTTAATTTGTTGTGATTTGCCGGAGTTGTACAAGTTTCTCCTTCACAGTTGGTTCCCTTTTCGATTGGAAGATTATTTCTTTTCAAATCGTAAAATCTAAGACCTTCTGCAACAAATTCTTTCTGTTTTTCATTTAAAACAATATTTAGATAATCGCTTCCAGTATAAGCTTCACCACCTCTTTGGGTGACAAATTGATTCAATTCCGCAATAGCTTGAGACCCTTCTCCAAGTTTGGTCATTGCTTCCCATTTCAAGAATAAGGCTTCAGTTAGTCTCATAACTTTGATGTTATTTGCCCAAGAAACTCCATCTACCGATGCCGGAAATTTCAAAGTCCATACACCTGTAGGATTGTCTGCTACCGGAACATTTTCTGTACTGAATAACTCTTTACGGATATCGGTATCTGCGTAAGAACTGTAAAGCGATTGGCGAACCAATAAATCTGCTTTGGTAGAAAAATCTGCGCTATAAGAATAGTGAGATCCTAAGGCTTCGTTTACACCCGGATTACTTGCACCTGACATACTGATTTCCCATACTGTTTCTGGTTGTCCTTGACTATCTGCTGAAGATTCTGAAGCAAAATAGTTTTTATACGTTTCGCTATCATTTCCAATTAAAGCGAAATTTCCAGGAGCGTTGTTTACTGCTTGTTCTGCATAGATTTTAGCCAAAGCATTATCGCCAGCCTGACCTCTTGTCAAATATACTTTGGATAAAAGCATACGAGATGCGGTTGAACTCAAGTAACCTTTGTCTTCAGGTGTTTCGAATTGAGGTGTTAAACTCGCTTCCAAATCTGAAATGATTTGGTCGAAAACTTCTGCTACAGTTGCTCTTGGATACAAACCGTTTGGATCGTAATCACCCAAATAAATGGGCACCCCTAATTCTTGATGTTCTCCTGAAGTTGGGTTTGCAGAATAAGTTGCTAATAAGTAATAGAATGCCATCGCTCTTGCAGCGTGTGCGTTTGATTTCATTTTAATTACTTCGTCTGAATCTTCTAAATCAGAATTTAAAATCACATTGGCCAATGCAATTGCGTCATATAAATCATTCCAATGTTCGAAATCATTATTAGATGTACCCCAACTCATTCGCTGGGTAGTACTATAATACCCTGAATTAGCATTGCTTAAGAAAACATTATCGGAAATGAGGTCTCCGATTGCGATTAATTTCGCACCGAAAGCGCCTTTCGCTGCCAATTCTGAATACATACCATTCATAACAAGACGCATATCGTTCTCGTTTTTAATTACTTGTTCGCCGGGAATAAGCGGTATTGATGTTACAGGTTTTTCGTCAAGCATATCGTCTGTACAAGAAAAAACGAACATGGAAGCGAAAACTACTGCTATAATTTTTTTTGTCAATTTCATAATTTAAATTTTTTAAAAGTCAAGAACAACACCCATAGAGAAACTTCTCATGATTGGAGATGTATAATCATAAACCCCTTTACCTTGCCACTGTGTACTGTAAGCGTTTGAATTTGATTCCGGATCGAAGTTCAAATCTTTGTCAAAAGCATACGTCCAAAGGTTTGTACCTCTTAGGTAAACAGTTAAGTTATCTACACCTGCTCTTTCTAACATTTTACCGAAGCTATAAGCCAGTTTTACTTCTTTCAAACGGATGTGGTCACCATCTTTTAACCATCTTGAAGACGGAAGTTGGGAAGAAGATGGAAGCCCTGTACTGTTAATTGCACCGTAAACCTGTTTAGGGTTGGAAGCATTTGGATTTTCAGGCGTCCAGCTATCATATAATAAATCTGTTTGTTGGTTATACCAAATGGTTTCACCATCGTTCAAGCTATAGTTTGTCCAGGCGTCATAAACTGCATAATCAAATTGTCCGGTAAAGAATACGCTCAAGCTCACCCCTTTGTAAGAAAATTCATTTTTAAATCCAGCCATATAAGTCGGGAATGCTGATTTTCCATGGAAATACTGAGATGCTTCGTTACGGTTATTTGTAGTTGTGGTTTCTGTTTCGTCAGTGTACCACAGGGCGTCACCATTTTCAGGGTTTACACCTGCCCAACCATAAGTATAATATTCTCCGAAACGTTGTCCTTCTTTAACTGCTTTCAAAGTTCCTACCATATATTCAGCTTCCGGGTCTAGCATACTTCCAACTTCTGATTTGTTGTAAGCAAAGTTTCCGGAAATTTCCCATTTGAATTCTTTGTTAAATGGTCTTCCAGTCAATACAGCTTCGATACCTTTGTTTTCAATACTACCTAAGTTTCTCACGATGCTGTTTACCGGTGAAGGTGTTTCCCCTACGATTTGAGTTGGGAAAATTGCGTCAGTTGTTTTTCTGCTATATACATCTACACTACCTGAGATTGCGTTTTGAGCAAAACCAAAGTCTAAACCGAGGTTTAATTGTTTTGAAACTTCCCATTTCAATTCGGGATTTCCTGGAAGTGTTACTGTTAAACCACCACCAGTTCCATAGATTGGACTGTTTCCCACAGCAGCAAGTGCTGCATAAGTGTCTACCCAAGTGTCTGCGTAGGGTATATTCCCGGTTTCACCATAATTAGCTCTCAAAGTCAAATTATTTACAGCATCGCCCATAAATTCTTCCTTAGAAATATTCCAAGCACCCCCTGCAGACCAAAAGATACCATGCTTATTGTCTTGTCCTAAGGTTGAATTGGAATCTCTTCTCAACTGCCCTGTTATGGTAAATCTGTTATCCAATACATAGTTCAATCTTGCAAAGTAAGAATATTGTGTCCATTTCAAACGGTCTCCGCTTGTACCTAAGGAAAAATCAGTAGCATTGTCTAAGTAAGGTTGTGGAATGGTGAAATCAGCGCCTATTTGGAAAGCTCTGTTTGCAATATGTTCTTGGTAATCCATACCTACAAAGAATTGGAAATCATGAATTCCTGCAAATACTTTTTGGTATGACAAAGTGTTTGTCCAGTTCCAATCAAAATATCTGTTAGCCGATTCCTGTAAAAGTCCATTGTAGCTTAAACCATCACCGAAGTCAGGGTTCCACCAAGATTTTTCATTTAAAGTTTGGTATTGTGAACCAAATTGGGAATTGATGCTGATGTTATCTGTAATTTTATAATCAGCAAAAGCAGACCCTATGAATGTCAAAATATTTCCTTTAACGAAGTCTGTATTTTGAATTCCAACCGGATTAAAATGTCTTCCTGATGGACCTAAATCTAAATTATAAGATCCGTCAGCATTATACGGGTTATAAATAGGCAATACCGTCCATTGAACTAACCATGGGTTTGAGTTTGCGCCACCCGCGCTATAGGTTTTATTGTTGATGGATGAAATATTACCATTAAAACCTAATGTTAATCGGTCGCTGGCCTTATGGTCAACTGCGAAACTTCCACTTAAACGGTCAAATTTACTATTCAAAACCAAAGGATTGTTTTTGTAATATGACAAACCTGCACGGAATGAGGTGTTTTCTCCACCACCTGTTGCAGAAAAGTTATAAGTATTTACAGTTGCCGTATTTCTTTGAACTTCATTTTTCCAGTCTGTATCCGTTACTCCATCATAACCAATTGTTGTAGCTAAATCGTCGTATGCTTCTTGCATATCATTATAACCCCCTGAATTAAACAAAGCCATTGAGCCCCATTTCATATATTCCTCTGAATTCATGAATTTTTGTTTGTCAAAAGCAATGTCTTGAATAGAAGTTTCAGTCGAGAAGGAGAATTTTGTAGGACTATTATATTTACCTCTTTTTGTCGTAATTACAATCACACCATTAGCTCCTCTTGCTCCATATAAAGCCGTACTTGAAGCGTCTTTCAATACAGTAACGCTTTCAATTTGATTCGGATCAATATTTGACAATGGATTAAATGACGCCATTAATCCGGCATTATCCGATCCTTTACCTACCACTACACCGTCAACCACATAAAGGGGATTCGAAGTTCCCATAAAAGAACCTGGTCCTCTAAGTGCAACCATATTTGATGAACCAGGGTGCCCTCCATTCGTAGAAAAGTTCAAACCGGCAACCCTTCCGTTCAATACTTCATCAACAGAAGACACAGGTGTTAACTCGAAATCTTCACTTTTTACCGTTGTATATGAACCTACCTTTTGAGCTTCGTCTAATTTGATACCTCCTAAGATATTCACGGTTTCTAAAATTGTAACTTCTCCAAAACTTAGCATTCCCATGTCTTCTTGAGTCACATTAAAATCTTTGGTGATGCCCGACATATCCGTAATGACGATTACATCTCCTATTTGCGCCTCAACTTCAAAATCACCGTTTTCATCGGTGAATGTTGTGGTCTCCGTTCCTCTTACGGTAACTTCTGCATCTGCAACCGCAAATCCATCTTGGTCATTTACAGTCCCTCTTACCTGCGCATCTACAAATTGAAAAAGCGCAAATAAAAAGAGAAAACTTAATAACACATTTCTCCTCATTTCTTTAATTTTTTAAAATTTTTAGGACACAAAGCAATAAAAGAATTCACGGAATCCATTGTACAACTGTCAAAGAAATGTAAATTGAGTAATAGTTAAGTCTAAACCAAATACATACTTAGTTTATACTCATCATGATTTTAAAAATCTGAAATTCAAATAAATAATCTTTGATTAATTAAATCCGAATTTAAAATATCCTTAAAATCATTCTTAATTTATTCTAAACAATATTTAGGAGGATTTAGTCGTCCTCTTAACCAAAATAACCATTGAGTAATTAATAAGTATTCAGAAATTATTTTAATTATCAGAATTGAAATTCCTTTGTTGCAGAAAAAGTCAGTGAACCAAATTTTTAATTAAATAAATAGTTCCTCATAAATAAACGACTGATTTTTTCATAACATTATATGATTGTTGAAAGGGAGAAAGAAATTTCTTCCTTTTTTCATTTCCACTAACTCCCAAATATCGCTTATTTTTGCCAAATGTTATTAGTTCAGAACTTAGGCGTACATTTCGCAGGAAATTATTTATTTGACAACGTTTCATTTCGTATCAACAAAGGAAACCGTGTAGGTTTGGCGGGAAAAAACGGAGCCGGAAAATCCACTTTATTGAAAATTCTCGCCAAACAGCAAGATTCAGACGAAGGCGACGTCGTACATGAAGGCGAAGTAAGTGTCGGTTATTTAACCCAAGACATTGATTTCGAGAAAGGAAGAACCGTTTGGGAAGAAGCCGGACAAGCTTTCAAACAACTGAACGAAATCCAAAAAAAAATAGATTTCACCAACGAACAACTCACCACCAGAACCGATTACGAAAGCGATGAATACGCCAAATTAATTGACGATATCACGCACCTGACCGACCGATTTTCAATCTTAGGCGGATATACAAAAGATGCCGAAATGGAGAAAATCCTTTTCGGATTAGGGTTCAAAGCCGAAGATTTTCATCGGCAAACCGAAGAATTTTCCGGCGGTTGGCGTATGCGCATCGAACTCGCTAAATTATTGCTACAAAAACACGATGTTTTATTACTTGATGAGCCCACCAACCATCTCGACATCGACTCGATTCTGTGGCTGGAAGAATTCTTACAAGATTATCCAGGAGCCGTCGTACTGGTTTCCCACGACAAACAGTTTCTAGACAATGTAACTAACCGTACACTGGAAATTGCTCACAAACAAGTCCACGATTACAAAGCCAATTATTCCAAATACATCGAATTGCGTCAGGAAAGACGTGAAAAAATGGAACAAGCACAAAAAAATCAGGAACAATACATCAAACATACCCAACAATTAATCGAAAAATTCCGAGCAAAAGCATCCAAAGCGGCAACTGCGCAATCTTTGATTAAAAAATTGGACAAAATCGACCGGATTGAAGTTGAGAACGAAGATGTCCACAAAATGAACATCCGTTTCGCTTCGGCTGTCGTGCCCGGAAAAATCATTTTCGAACTGGAAAATGTCGGAAAAGCGTATGGCGAAAAGCAAATTTTCGACGGCGTAAATATGTACGTGAACCGTGGAGAAAAAATCGCTTTCGTCGGACAAAATGGACAAGGAAAAACCACATTAGCACGTGTAATGGTTGACGGGCTTGATCATACCGGAACCATCAAGCTCGGCCATAATGTAGAAGTGGGGTATTTTGCCCAAAATCAAGCCGATATTTTAAACGAAAAATGGACGGTTCTGGAAGAAGCCGAATATGCTTCTACCGAAGAAACCCGCAAACAAGTTCGCGATGTTCTGGGCGCATTTCTTTTTGGCGGAGAAGCCGTTGAGAAAAAGGTTTCCGTGCTTTCAGGTGGTGAAAGAAACCGTTTGGCGTTGGCGAAATTATTGCTAAAACCTTTCAACGTTTTGGTGATGGACGAACCGACGAACCACTTGGATATTCAGTCCAAAGAGATTTTAAAACGTGCTTTACAGAACTTTGACGGAACTTTGATTTTGGTTTCACACGACCGTGAATTTTTGGACGGTTTGGCAAACAAAGTTTTCGAATTCCGTGATGGCGAAGTGAAAGAATTTTTGGGCGGAATCAATGATTATTTAGCCGAAAGAAAAGCCGCCGGTTTCAGAGAAATTGAAAAAGTAGAAGCCAGCTCCTCCAAAGGAGGAGAGCATTTAGACTTCGAAAAAAAAGAAGCTCAATTTTCACAAGAAGAAATCAAAGAACAAAAACGGATTAAAAATAAAATTTCTAAAATCGAAGAGGAAATTGCTTCGTTTGAATCACAAATTGCCAAACTGGAAAAGAAATTTGAAACTTCTCATTCGGATGAAGATTTGAGAAATTATGATGCGCTCAAACTGCAATTGGAAGACAAAATGCAGGAATGGGAGGAATTGATGTTGTTGATTTAGTTGTGATTTCTTGGTGTCCTTAGTGTAAAACCTTTGTGAGCTTAGTGGTTAAGAATTAAAATAAATCAATTCTCCTTTTATATTTTGAATCTCATTTGCTTCTTTCAACCCAACTGCCGATTCAGATTTTTCCATCAAATATTGAATCATTTTCTTTTTAGAATGAATTTTTTGGTGAATTAATTCTTCAAAAACAGCACGTCCGATTTGGTTGTTGTGCAAATCCATTTGATTGTCAAAAGGCTCATTAGGAAAACAATCTTCGTGTAAATCCGTAATGAATTTCGCCCAACCCAAAGCTTTTTCATTTGAAGTAAAAACTGCGCAGTTTTTCGCGATTAATAAATTCCAGGCTGCGTGCCGGAAAGCATTGGCAAGACCTCTTCCGCTGTGTGATTCGGTAAAATTAATTTCAGAAAACAAAATCGATTCGACCGTTGCCCAAACTGTGGGAAGTAACAACAATGGCTTTGACATAAGCGCGCTGAACATTTTCCATGTAAAGCTGAAAGAAAGTTTCCGGATGGTTTTGAAGATTTTTTTCACTACCCAAATTTACTCAATTTTCAAGGCTTATTCCGTTTCATTTTTCTTCTTTTTTCGTTTTTGTTTTTCGGCTCTTTTTCGTTTTTGACCGCTGGTTAAAATAAAAGAATCATCCGGTTCACTCAATAAAAAGCCATAAGGTGAAGTTTGCGGCATGGCATCAAAAACCACTTTGAGCATTGCCAATAAAGGAAGGGCGAGGATCATTCCGGAAATCCCAAACAACATTCCGCCCAAGAAAAAAGAAAGAAGCGACACAAGCGGGTTTAAACTCGCTTTTCCGCCTACAATTTTTGGAGTAATGAAATTTCCTTCCAAAGTCTGAACCAGCTGAAACCAAAGAACCACGCCCAGCGCAAACCAGGCACTGTCCTTGGTGGCAAGCGCAAACAAAGCAGGAATCAGCGAACCGATGAAAATTCCGACATAGGGAAAAATTGTGAGCATCGCCGCCAGAATCCCAAAAAACCAGGCATATTCAATCCCGAGAATCATGAGTCCAATTGTGTTGAGCACTGCTACGATGCCCATTACGGAAATAAGTCCAACCAGATAATTTCGTAAAACATCGTAAATTTTACCCAAGACTTCTTCAATTTTTTCCTTAGGTGTTGAAGAAAAAACGCGAAAGAAAAAGGCTTTGAAAAATTCACGGTAATACAAAAAGAAAAAAATCATGATGGGAACCAAAAGTCCGTACGCCAACGAATTACCAATCGAATTCAGCACCGAAGTAACGTAGCTGCCTATGCTGGAGGCACTGTTGCCCATTTCAGATTCACCCCGTTGAATCAGTTCATGGGTGGACATATTGAATTTCTCGGAAGTCCATTCCAAAACCCGCATCACCAGAGATTTGATTTTATTTACAATATCGGAGGCGTCTTGTCCTATGTTAATCGTTTGGGAAACAATCAGATAAATAATTCCCACAACAGCTAAAATGGCAATCAGAAGCGCGGTAAGAGATGCAAAAGCCCGGTTAAATCCCCATTTTTCAAATCTTTCACAAATTGGCAACAATAAAACCGATAAAATGACTGAAAATAAAATCGGCACCAATATGCTCTGCAACACATAGCAAATGAGTACAATCAACACCAGCATCAATAATCTGGATGCGTTTCTGATACTCTTGTCTTTGATATTTTCCTGCATTTTTGTTTTTTCTCTTTAAATATAATTCTTTTCCGGATTATATTAATTGAGCCATCATTTATTTAAGTAAACTTGAAATCTTATTTAGCCTTCTCAAAACCTCATCTTTTCCCAAAAGTTCCATAATCAATGGCACGTCTGGTCCTTGTAAATCGCCGACCAAAGCCAAGCGAACAGGCATCATCAGTTTGCCGAATCCGATTTCTTTTTGTGCTACAAATGCCTGAATTTTCTCGTGAATGCTTGTATGGTCAAATAAATTCAACGCATTTAATTCATTTGAAAATTCGTTCAATAATTCAGCCGAACCCTCTTTCCAGGCTTTCTTTACCGCTTTTTCTTCGTAAGCTTCCGGAGCGAAGTAGAAAAACTTACCTTGCGTAAAAATATCTTGAACGAAATTTGCTCTTTCTTTCAGTAAACCAATTACTTGAAGATTAAATTCATCAGAAGAATTGACATTGTTTTTTTCTAAATTTTTATTGAATTCCGGCAAAATTTCTTCGTTTGATTTTTGCTGCATGTATTGATGATTGAACCAAATGGTTTTTTCAGGATTAAACCTCGCTCCCGATTTGCTAACTTTCTCTAAATTAAATTGTTGAATTAATTCATCCAAAGTAAAAATTTCTTGCTCTGTTCCGGGATTCCAACCCAAAAGCGCCAACATATTGACCACAGCATCAGGTAAATAACCTTCTTCTCTGTAACCTTTTGCGGTTCCTTCTTCGGTTGTCCATTCCAACGGAAAAACCGGAAAACCGTGTTTGTCACCGTCGCGTTTGCTCAATTTTCCTTTTCCTTCGGGTTTCAAAATCAAGGGTAAATGCGCAAATTTCGGTGCTGTCCAGCCAAAAGCTTTGTAAAGCAATTCGTGCAAAGCCATCGACGGCAACCATTCTTCGCCACGAATGACGTGCGTGATTTCCATCAAATGGTCGTCCACGATGTTCGCCAAATGATAAGTCGGCATTCCGTCAGATTTATATAATACTTTATCATCCAGCGTATTAGAATCGATTGAAATTTTTCCTCTAATTAAATCATCCAATAAAACCGTTTCGTTTTCGGGAATTTTAAATCGGATCACATACGGAATTCCCGAATTGATTTTCGTTTGAATTTCGTCCGCACTTAAATTCAAAGAATTATTTAAACGATTGCGGTTCTGAGAATTATAAATAAAAGTTAGTCCGTTTTTTTCGGCTTCCGCACGGAAATTGTCCAATTCTTCGGGCGTGTCGAAAGCATAATATCCGTTTCCGGAATCGATTAATTCCTGCGCATATTTTGCATAAATTTCTTTGCGTTCCGATTGTCTGTAAGGCGCGTGCGGACCGTCGTAACCAACGCCTTCGTCCGGTTCCAATCCTAACCATTTCAGAGATTCGATGATGTAATCTTCGGCTCCGGGAACGTAGCGATTTTGGTCGGTATCTTCGATTCTCAAAAGAAATTTTCCACCGTGATTTCTGGCAAATAAATAATTGTACAAAGCTGTACGGACACCGCCAATGTGCAATGGACCGGTCGGACTGGGCGCAAAACGAACTCTAACTTCAGACATTTTCTAAAAATTTTGGCAAAGATAGGGAAATGCCATAAGGTATATGCGTTAGGCGAATTACAAAAATTTCGACATATCTTATTGCGTAAAACCTATTGCTTTTTAATTTGGCTGAATTTTTGTAAATTCATTCCGATTTTAATTAGATAAGAATGAAAAATTTAATTTTAGCATTTACGCTTGTTTTTTCTACCACGTTTTTAGTAGCTCAAGAAGCGCCAACTGAAGTCAAAACTGAATTTGATTCGGTTTCGCTCGGTCAATCTATTTTTGATTTGGAAGGAAATAAATTAACAGTAGGAGAAGTTTTGAAAAAATATGAAGGCAGAACGATTTTGCTCGATCTTTGGGCATCTTGGTGTCCGGATTGTATCAAAGGTTTGCCGAAATTGAAAGAAGTTCAAGCGCAATATCCGGATTTGGTGTATTTGTTTTTCTCGCTCGACCGTGTGGGAAAAGAAAATGCCTGGAAAAACGGAATTGAGAAATATGACATCAAAGGAGAGCATTATTGGTTCAACACGGAATGGAAAAATGATTTTACGGAATATATCGGAATTAACTGGATTCCAAGGTATATGTTGATTGATAAAGAAGGGAAAATTGCACATTATTATGCAATTCATGCAGATGACCCGCAAATGATGGAAGTTTTGGTGGAATCTACACTAAATCCTGAAACAGAATAATTTCATATTGAAATAAATTATTCAAAAAACGCTTCGGAATTCCGGAGCGTTTTGCTTTAGATTTCAAATTAAAAAATATTTTGCGCTGATTTCCGCAGAGGGTTGAGCAGATTTCTTCAAAACAAAAAAGGCGCCTCATTACTGAAGCGCCATCACTCAAATTTTAACCTACCTATTTCCTATTTTTTGATGATTTTGAATGTTTGAGTTTTCCCACCTTCCAACGTCACGCGGAATACGTAAGTTCCCGGTACAAGTGAAGCAAGATTTAATTGTTTATTTGTCAATTTTGCGTTGCTGAGGATTTCTTGTCCGGCTAAATTATAAACGGAAATATTCAGAATGTTTTTATCGGAATTAAAATTCAACACGTCCTTTACCGGATTCGGATGGTAACTTAAGTCAAATGAATTCAAATTATTAATTCCCAATTGACCAACGTTTACCGTATAATCTTCTGTTTCACCATATACTTGGTCTTCATCACAAGACATATCCCATGTTGCGTCTGCTTCTCCAACTGCGGCTACTCTCACTCTCATTCTGTATTGTCCTTCAGCTATTTCTGCAGGAATAGAAACGGTTCCTGTCACGGGTCCGGCAGATCCTGTTCCGATATACGTAAATTCGCTTTCGTCAAAAGTCTGGCTGTTGTCATAATCAATCCAAACCGAAACAGATTCAAAATCCCAACCATCTCCCACTGTTACAGAAATCGGATAAGTTTCTCCTGAAACAACATTCGCTAATTGGTCTGTATAATTTCCATAGCCATTCTCACTACAAGCGGTATCGTTATTGATGCCTTCAAAAGTTACGTTGGTAATTACATCTCCATCTGTACAATCCAAAACAGGTTCACAATATTCATCGCCCGGTTCTTCTGTTGCCAATTCAACTTTTATATTGTCAACATATAAATAGAACATATTGGCATCGGAATAGGCATTGAATCCAAAATAATAAACACCATCGGTATCAGGAGTAAAAATAACTTCATTTGTTACGGCAGACTCAGCAGTAAATATTTGCGGATGATCGGCCAAAACGGTAGTCATGGATGTGTGTTCGGCCGAAGTTCCATAAGCCACTTTAAGGCTTTCAGGGAAAGTTCCCGCGCTTTCTGTACCATAATCATAGGTGATTTTATAGTTTGTTCCTGCGGTTAAATTAATTCCTTGGGTATAGAACCACGCGTTTGCGCTATTGGAAGCGTTCCATCTGTAACGAAGATAGGTTCCATTAAAATCACCATCTGTTCCTGTGTATGTTTCCCAGTCGTTTCCGTTTCCGGCATTTTCGATGCTTGTACATTCCGGCATTTCGGGAGCTATGACTGTTTCAAAATCCTGATAATAAGGAACATCCACTGCCTCACAATCTTCTGTTGCGCCCGGCAATTTTACCATGAATGCTACAACTGTGTTGTTTGCATCTACGCCGTTTCCTACTATCATGGTTCCGTCAGGGGAAATACCCAAAGGCAGATTTAGAGAAATACCCATTCTGTCCACCCCAAGTCCGTCTACATAATCATTCAAAGTAATTCTACCGGTGGCTTCTGTCCAAATAAAGCCTTCGCCAAACATAGGCGGGCCGGGCCATGCTCGGTAATAACCCAAAACGATGCTTCCGTCTTCATTTACAGCGGTTGAAGAACCTCTGAAGAACATGCCGGCATCCGGGTGAGGAATAGATTGAATTCCTGTGTCTTCACTCCACTTCCAGGCGTCAAAGACCAGTCCCCCGCCAACAACCCAGACTCCGTTGTCAGAAACGGCTCCTGCTTCTGAAACTTCAAATCCGTCATTGTCAAAAAGAAGAGTTTGATTTCCATCGATATCCCAAACGGCACCTTGTCTGAAGCCACTTTCACCGTCTTGCCAGCCTACGATTACGGAACCGTCAAAACTCACGTCATTGGCTCTTGAACTTCGGTCGGATACGGTGCTTCCCATATCGACCATTCCGCCGGATGCTGTTCCTTTTATAGCATGAGCTGTTCCGGCATTTACCCAGCCAAGTCCCACTATTGTGGATGCGTCACCTGAAATTCCCCAGGCAGAAGCGATTCCTCCATCTGATTCACCACCAATTCCACCTAAGTAAGTCCAGGTTCCGGTAGCCACGTCATATAATCCCACTTCATTTAGGTTTGTGTCGGGGTTCGTTACGGTAGCCGCTATTTTGGTTCCATCATTGGAAACTTTGGCATTCCCCGCATTAAGATATCCATTTGAAATTGTGTTGATGGTTACAAGTCCGTTTTCCTCTGTCCACATATAGTTTCCTGTTGTGGATGAAACAGTTACTACTCCATTATTGGAAACATCGTTTGGATTAATGAATTCGGGAGCAATAATATAGAGCTGACCATGTGAAAGGCCGCCAATCAGCACAGCCAATAAAAAGACCGTTTTAAGTGATAATAAATAAATGTTTCTCATTTTGTTAATTTTTTAAAGAACAAAAATAGTCTTTGCCCGGGTTTTCATATTATAAAAACCCTATATATTCTTTTGATTTTCCTGAATTCCGAAATATAAAATTAGAAGCCAACCAACACAAATATAGATGTTTAAGTGAAATTTCTCTTTTTATAAAGTTAATGGAGAATTAAAACCGGATTTGGGATTTGAGTTTGTTAAAGGATTTCTGAAAATTGAATTCGCTCCAGATGATGTTTGCCAATACCAACAAAAAAGCAATTAACCCGATAAGAATTCCCGCGCCGAATTTCCATTGGATATCCTTTTTCTTTTTTTGAATTTCCTCTGAATATTTCTGGAGCAGATGGTTAATGGTTTTCTTTTCATTGAACTTGATTTCTTTCCCCGATTCCTCAAATTTATGATCGTAATAGTGATAATTCTCCCAATCTTTGAGCGCCAAATAATTATCTGCCATTCCTTTATAAATTCCTCTGTTCAGTACCAGATCACCCACGTCTTCTGCCAATTTATTTGCCTGTTTCAATTCTTCTAATGCTTCCTGGTAACGGCTTTCCAGCGTATAGACTTCTGCAAGACCTTTCAAAGAAAAAGCCATAAGACTGTTGGCTTTTGCTTGTTTTGCCAGATCTCTCGAATCCAAAAAACTAAGTTTTGCCGAATCCATCCTGTTCAGGACAATATAGCAATTTCCTTTATTGTAACTGGTTACGCTTCGGTTGGCAAGAGTTCTGGCATTTTGAGTTCCCTCTGCATAACACGCATAAGCTTTATTGAGATACTTTATGGCTATATCACAACTCAGCTGATCACGGTAAATAAATCCTCTTATCGCATAATTATTGCCCATGGTGAAGCGGACAGAATCTTGATTTTCAAAGCTCTTTACTATTTGATCAGCCTCATCCAATACTTCAAGCGCTTTTTCATTCACGCCCAGCTGATGGTATTGCGCAGCAATTTTATTGAGAATTTGAAGCTGTAAGCGGTTGTCTTTTAGGGATTTATTTATTTCTTTTGTCTGCAAGGCATATTCCAGTGATTTTTCGTAATTACGTTTGGATGCATACGCATTGGAAAGCAAAAGCAATGCTTTGATTTGCTTTTGGGGGTTGGATTTATTTTGATTAAATATTTGTTGGGCTACTTCAATTGCATAATCCGGATTGTCATAAACACTGATGATTGCCGAATTGTAAATACTGTCTTCATCTTTCTGAGCTTTAACAATTTGTAAATTAAAAAGGTTTAGCAAAAGAAAAGAAATGATTATATATCTGACAAAATTATTCATAGACCGGCTCAAGCTTTTCTTTGTTCATTTCCTCTTTCACAAAGTTCACAAACATAATGGGCGAAATGCCGACAATTGTTTTAAAAACAGTTGTAAAAGTGCTGTGGGAAGAAAAACCACATTCTTCAGCCAAATAACTTACCTTGTAATTAAGATAGCCGGGGTCAGATTTTATTTTTTCTGTTATGTAATTGATCCTCAACTCATTGATGTATGAATTGAAATTTTTCTCTTTTTGTCGGTTAATCACTTCCGACAGATATTTTGTGTTGGTATTCAATTGAGCCGCAAGCATACCCAAAGACATATCTTTGTGGGTAAATTTCTTCCCCGCTTCAAATTTTTCCAATCCATGCAAAATCTGTTTTTCACTTTCCTTCAATAGATTAGAGGATTTTTGGGGCGCAACCTCGTCTTCTTTTTCCGTTAAATTCAAAATAGGTTGCTTGGCTGGTTCTTCACCCCGTTTCAAATAAGCCAAAAGGTTATGATACATTTTAAGTTTATTTCTGTTTCGGAAATAAAAAACCAATTTTAGCAAAATCGCACCAGCCAAAAATCCCAAAATTAAGATGAACCAAAAACGATAAGTTCCTCGTGCTACCTCAAACTGGTCATCCAAATCACGACTCAAAAGTTTATGAGCTGCGTTTGAAGCTTCATTTTCTATTTTAGTCGTTTCGCTGCTCAGTTGTTCTGCCAACACGGTATTTTCCTGAAATTTAGAAATACTGTCAATCGCCAGATAACTATTGGCAAGTTTCTGCCTAAGTTCTTGTAAAGCAAAAGGGTTGTCTATTTTTTTTGCCAAATCAAATGCTTTATTATAATAAAATAAAGAAGAATCCATTTCTTTTCCGGAAAAATAAATATCACCCATTAATTCAAAATACCGTCCGATAATCCAGTCATTTCCTGAAGATTTAAATTCCTTGTGCGCAAGTTGGGCATAATAATAAGCAGAATCGGGTTGGTTTTGAAGTTTCATTTGATTGGCTTTCCTTAAAAAATCTTCTGCCCGAAAAGCAGCATCTCTTTCATTCCAACCCTCAGAAACCCTAAGATTCAACGTGTTGAGTTCAAGGAACCTGAAAACTCTTACAATCAAATCCTTGTTTTTGTTTTCATAAGCTTTGTTCTTACGTTTTATTGCGAGATCCTTTGATTGAAAAGCGTTTTCCAATACTTTGTCATAACGACCCTTCACATAGAAAGAAAGGGCTTTTACATACAATGCCTTGAGTTTTTCATTGTCATTTTTTCCCAGTTTGTAAATATGATCTGAAATCTTGATGGCTTCATCAGGATCAGAATGGACAATTTGTTCTGCCTGTTCCAATAATTTTTCAGACTCCGTCGATTGTGAATGACCGATGAAACCCGAAAACAACAAGAACAAAAACAAAATACGCCCCAAAATCATTGATTTCACTTATACCCACAAATATAATGGTTTTGTTGGGTTTAAAGAGGTATTTTTAATCTGTACTTTCCTTTAGTTTTACTAAGAATTTGTTTTCAAATTACTGATAATCAATTGGATGAGTTTGAATCTCTCTTAAATTCATTTCACATCTTAAATGAGGTGTCTAAAAGATTTATAAAATGAAGCCATTTTTTGTTTATTTTGCAGTCTAAATTACCCTTAACAAACTTTAACATTATTCTATCAATACATTAGCGCAAAGAAAAGCACAAATTGCTCAACTTAGCGTGCTTAATTTAAACAAGATGCAAAACGAACTGACATCATTTGACATCCAACAAGTCAGTGAAGAAATTGAAAAAGAAAGTCAGATTATTTTTCGGCTTTCAAATGAAATCAACAAAAAAATAATCGGTCAGGAAAAAATGACAGAAAGCCTGCTTATAGGTTTGCTTTCAAACGGGCACATTTTATTGGAAGGCGTTCCGGGGCTTGCCAAAACTTTGGCGATTAAAACCTTGTCCGAAGCGGTCAGCGGTTCTTTTTCCCGCATCCAGTTCACGCCGGATCTGCTTCCCGCAGATGTAGTGGGAACTTTGATTTATAATATCAAAGAAAACGACTTCAAAATAAAAAAAGGGCCTATTTTCGCCAACTTCGTTCTGGCAGACGAAATCAACCGATCTCCTGCCAAAGTACAGTCGGCACTTTTGGAAGCCATGCAGGAAAAGCAAGTCACGATAGGAGACGAAACCTATAAACTTGAAAATCCCTTTTTGGTTTTGGCCACACAAAATCCGGTGGAACAAGAAGGAACTTATCCTCTACCGGAAGCTCAGGTAGACCGATTTATGCTGAAAACGGTCATTAGTTATCCCAATCGGGAAGCAGAAAAATTGGTTCTGCGAAATAGTATCGATGATTCGTTTCCAAGTGTGGAAAAAGTGATTGATCTGGAAGAAATTCTCAAGGCACGGCAAATTGTGAAAAAAGTCTATATGGACGAAAAAATTGAGCGTTATATTCTCGACATCGTTTCGGCCACCCGTTTTCCACAAGAATATAATTTATCCAAGCTTTCACCTCTCATATCCTTTGGCGCGTCCCCGAGAGGAAGTATAAATCTTGCGCTGGCCGCACGCGCCTATGCCTTTTTGAGAAGAAGAGCCTATGTAATTCCGGAAGATGTCCGCGCAATGAGCAAAGACGTTCTGCGCCACCGGATCGGATTGAGCTATGAGGCAGAAGCAGAAAATATTTCGACTGACAAAATCATAGATGAAATTCTCAATGCCATCCCAATTCCTTAAATCAATAACCCGATAAACGTCTGACTAAATTTGGATACCAAAGAAATCATCAAAAAAGTTAAAAGAATTGAGCTGAAAAGCCGGCGGAAAGCCAACAATTTTTTTATGGGTGAATACCAAAGTTCCTTCAAGGGGCGAGGTATGATTTTCTCTGAAATCCGCCCCTATCAATATGGTGATGACGTACGAAACATAGACTGGAACAAAACCGCTCATTTCAACGAACCCTATGTGAAAGTTTTTGAAGAAGAACGAGAACTCACAATGGTGCTCATGGTAGACGTCAGCGGTTCGCTGACCTTTGGCACAAGAAAACAGTTCAAAGCCGATACCATAGCGGAAATCTGCGCTACTCTTGCTTTTTCTGCCATAACTTATAATGACAAAGTAGGGTTAATTCTTTTTTCAGAAGAAATCGAATTGTTTATTCCGCCTAAAAAAGGAAAAAAACACGTCCTTCGAATTATTCGCGAACTGGTAAACTTCGAGCCCAAAAATACATACAATAATTTGTCAGAAGCTTTGCGTTTTTTGATGGACACATTCAAAAGAAAAGCAAACGTTTTTGTGCTTTCAGATTTTATGGACGAAAGTGATTATCTCAAAAATCTCAAAATTGCAGCAAAAAAACATGATGTGGTAGGAATCAGGGTTTTTGATGAAAAAGAAACTGAATTTCCCGATCTGGGTCTGGTAACCATGGTAGATAACCAAACTGGCGAAAAGAAAAAAATCAATACCTCTTCTGACCTTGTTCGCAAGCAGTACAGAAGTTATTATGAACGTTTGGCCTACGAATATACTCAGCTATTCAACTTGGCCGGCGCCGGAAATATTTCCATCAGAGCGGATGAAGATTACATAAAACCCTTGTTAAACTATTTTAAAAAACATTCGGTAAAATGATTAGGATGTCAGACATTGAAAGCTGGATGTTGGATTTCCGTCGAAAAAAGAAGCGAGGGGTCTTGTCTTGTTTCTTGTGTTTTATTTTCATTCTTTCGTTCGGACAAATTGAAACCAAAATTGATACGGCTCACATAAAAATTGGGGAACCTATTCAATATTCATTGACCGTTCCGGTTCTTGCGGGTCAGAAGGTGGAATTACCTCATATACAGGACACTTTGAGCTTTCACGTGGAGATTCTCAATCAAAAAATTGATACTATTTTTGAAGGAGAGCGGAAAAAAATCATACAACATTTGACGTTGACCAGTTTTGACCCTGGAGAATTTCTAATTCGCTCTTTGCCGGTGGTGATTGACAATGATACTTTGCTTTCCGGTTCTTTTCAAATCAGTGTGGATGAAGTGAAAATCGATTCGGCCAATCTCTCGGGGTTTCCTATAAAACCCATTATGGAAGAAGAATATACCTGGAAAGATTATTGGGATAAATATTGGATTTATTTTGCGGTCGGAGCATTGGTTTTTATCATCCTCTTAATTATCGCCATATTGTTTCTGCGCGATAAAAAACGGAAAGAGATTTTGAGCCAGACCCCAAAAACGCCTTATGAAGAAGCCAAAGGCGCCTTGAAAGCTCTTGACAAAAAAAGTTATCTTGCAAAAGAACAAATCAACCCCTATTATTCTGAACTTTCCTTTCTTTTAAGAAGGTATTTGGGGCGGGTTTTTCATTTTTCTTCTTTGGAATTATTGTCTGATGATTTGATTGAGTATTTCAATAAAACCACTCATTTAGACAAAAAGGAAATCGAGAATTTGAGACAGTTTTTATATGATTCTGACTTGGCAAAATTTGCCAAATCCGTACCGGAAGAAGAAAAACATGAATTTTACCGGAAATGGGTGGAAGATTTAATTGAGAAAACCAAACCATTGGAACTGGAAGATGAAACTGTTCAGGAATTACGTCCCAATGAGAAATACCGAAAAATAAGATGATGGGAAATTTTGAATTTCAAAATCCTTGGATGCTGTTGTTGCTTCTTTTGATTCCGTTGCTGATTTTTCTTCGGATCAAAAGAAAGAGATCTGCTGACGCGCTGAAAATTTCTTCCCTAAAACCTTTTGAAAATTCCGATAGTTTTCTGGCTAAATTAAAGCCTCTACTGTATATTCTACGGTTGATTTCTATTTTCTTAATTATCATCGCCCTCGCTCGTCCGCAGAATGTCGAAATGACTTCAACTGTAAAGTCTGACAAAGGAGTTGATATTTTGATGGTCGTAGATACTTCGCTCAGTATGTTGGCGCAGGATTTAAAACCAGACAGACTGGAAGCTCTGAAAGAAGTTGCGGAAAACTTCTCCATGAACCGACCCACAGATCGAATTGGTTTAGTTTCTTATTCAGGCGAAGCCATTGCAAAAGTTCCCCTGACCACAGACCACCGGGTTTTGATAGATGAAATCAGAAAGCTGAAAACCCAGGAACTGGAAGACGGAACGGCGATAGGTGTCGGGTTGGCAACGGCCATCAACCATCTTGCGGACAGCAAAGCGACCAGTAAAATCATCATTCTCATTACAGACGGTGTCGAATCCATTGATTACCGCAATGATTTATTGTACATTTCACCCCAAGACGCAACACAAATTGCTGTAAACAAAGAAATTAAAGTTTATACAATTGGCGTTGGCACGAATGGTAGAGCGCCATTTCCCACGCAATATGACCCTTTTTCGGGTGAACTCATCTTCACCATGGAACCGGTGGAAATAGACGAAGATCTTCTAAGGTACATTGCTGCAAATACCGGCGGTGAGTATTTTAGGGCGACGGACAATCAATCGCTTAAAGAAATTTATAATCAAATTGATAAATTGGAAAAAACCGAAATCAACGAAATTAAATACTATAATTATACCGAGTTATTTGATAAATATCTCTCATGGGCTTTGATTTTAATTGCTTTGGAATTAATTTTAAGTAGAACTCTTTTTAAAGAATTGACCTGATGGACTGGGCGCAACCTGAAAATATTACCTGGCTCATTTTCCTTCCGATTTTCATCGGTTTGGCCATCTATGTCTACAATTGGCGGAAAAGAACACGTGAGAAATTTGCAGATTCTGCATTACTGCCCAAATTGTTTCCGACGGATTCCAAATCAGATTATGTCGTCAAAACCATTATTATCGCTATGGGTTTTCTGTTAGGTGTTTTGGCGCTTATGGATCCCTTATTTGGTGAAGAAGAAGTGAAAATAAAAAGAGAAGGTGTTGACATTATTTACGCTCTGGATTTGTCCAATAGCATGAACGCCGAGGATGTGGTTCCCAGCCGGATTGAGCGCGCCAAAAAAATAATTTCAGAGTCCATTGGCCGGCTTGGCGGTGACAGAGTAGGGTTAATCGTTTTCGCGGCAGACGCTTACTCCATTTCTCCGCTTACCAACGATTACGGAGCCATTCAGTCTTATATAACAACCGCCAATCCCGAACTGATTTCCCAACAAGGAACAAGTTATTCCGCAGTGATTGCAAAAGCCGCCGAAATGTTTGAAAATGCGCCCACGACCGGAAAATTACTGGTAATACTTTCTGACGGCGAAGACAATGAAAACAGCGTTTCAAAAGCCATTGACTTGGCAAAAGATAAAAATATACACATTGTCACAATGGGAATCGGTACAAAATCGGGCGGCCCTATTCCGGTCAGAGAAGGTCAATTTGAGTCTTTTAAGTTGGATCGTAACGGAGAAACCGTTATTTCTAAACTCATTGAAAGTTCCATGCTTTCGCTTGCCCAATCCACTTCAGGAGTTTATATCAGAGTCAACCAAACCGGAGAATCTCTCGACCAATTGCACAGATTTTTGAACACATTGGACAGAGAGGTTCAAGATATGGCAATGAGAAAAGACAAAAAACATATTTACCAATTTGTTTTAATCTTTGCCTTGCTATTTATTTTTATAGATACTTTAACAACTGACCATAAACTTTTTAACAACAAAAAACAATAGTTTTGTCCCAACAATGCCTATGATTAAACAAATACTGTCTGTTTTTATTTTCCTTAACTTTTGCTATGCCGTTTCTGCTCAGAATTCGGAAGCAAAAGACTATATCATAAGTGGGAATCAAAGTTATCATCAAGGAGATTTTGCCAAGGCAGAGGCCAAATATAAAATCGCACTTTCAGAAGACTCCAATTCCATAAAAGCCAATTATAATTTAGGAAATGCTCTTTATCGTCAAAAACGTTTGGAGGAATCAAGGGTACATTATGACCGGATAGTTCATAACTCAAAAGCCTCAAATCACGACAAACACAAAGCTTACCACAATATTGGAAAAACATACCTGGATGAAAATAACCCGGAAAAAGCAGTAGCAAACCTGAAAGAAGCGCTGAAATTGAATCCTTATGACGATGAAACTCGTTATAATTATGCCTTAGCCCGAAAACTTTTGGAAAAACAACAGGAAGAAAAAGACCAGAAGAATCAACAGGAAAATCAGGAAAACTCCGAAGAAAATAAAGATAAATCTCAAAAAGATTCAGAAAATCAGGAAGAAAGTGGTGACAATCCTGACAATAAGGAACAAAACCCGCAAAACCAAAGCGGGAACCAGCAGGGAGGAGAGAACGGAAAAGAAAAAGGAGAAGGAGACACACCACAAGGTCAACAAATTACGAAAGGTTCAGATGGGGGCGGAACTGATTCGCCAAAACCCATGAATACCGAAAGACAAGAAGGGCTTTTGGAGGCGCTGCGACAACAGGAACAGGAAACGCTGAAAAAAATCATTAGTCAGAAGACACAAAAAGTAAGGGTAAATACAGAAAAAGACTGGTAATGCTGAAGAATACGCTCTTATTGGTTTTCATTTTTTGCTCCGCTAAATTTTTGTGGAGCCAGGATGTTTCGTTTAAAGCCCAGGCGAGCAAAACAGAAGTATCTGTAAACGAAAGATTTATTGTACAGTTTATTTTAACTTACGGACAGGAAAATATTTCGGTGGACAAACCTTTGAATCTTCCCGGCTTCGGGAAACTTCACCAATTAGGAGAATCCCAAATCAACAGTTTTCAGTTTATCAACGGCAACGTAATCAACCAATCGGGCATTGAAGTTATGCTGGTTGCCGACCAAGAAGGCGAGTTTACCATTGGTTCCGCTACAGTTACCATTGACGGCAGGCGCTATAAAACAAATCCCATTAAGATTTCGGTAAAAAAGGGTTTGAAGCCTAAATCCCAACCCGGGAAACGTTTGCAAGGTGCTTTTCTCACAGCAGAAATTTCCGATAACAATCCGTTTCTCAATCAGGAAGTTGTATTAACGGTAAAATTATACGCCAGAGATTACTCTATTTTGAATCGTTTACGAAATTATCAAGAGCCCGATTTTAATAATATGGTAGCCAAATTTGTAAGCGAAAAATTGGAAGACGATGAAAAACAAGTATTGGTAAACGGAGTTACATTTATTCAAAAAGTTTTGGCGCGCTATGTATTATTTCCACAGAAAAAAGGAAATTTAGAAATTGACCCTTTTGCTTTAAATGTATTGATTTCAGGATATTATGGTTCAGAAAACATTCAACTTACCACAGATCCCATTGTGCTGAACGTTCGTGAACTACCAACCGGAAAACCATCTAATTTTAGTGGAGCTATAGGAAATTATAAGCTAAATGCTTCTCTTTCCAAAAATGAATTAAAAGCCAATGAAGCAACCAATCTTGAAGTAGAGATCATTGGTTCAGGAAATCTGAACACGCTGAAGACTCCCGAAATTCCTGTGCCGGAGAACATCGAAACCTTTGCGCCCAAAAAGAAAGATGCGTTTGAAATCAGACCTTCGGGAATGAAAGGAGCCGTTGTTGAAAACCATGTGTTGGTTCCTCAATATGGGGGCGAATATAAAATCGGGCCGGTTTTGTTTAATTATTTCGACCCTACAAAAGAAAAATACATCACCCTTCAAACCCAACCCCTATTGTTATCGGTAGACGGCCCGGAACCGCCAAAAACAGATTCAATCGGCGAAAGAGAAACACTGTCTGACCATATACGGAATGATTCTTCTGCTTTGGGAAAAATTGTGGTTCCCCAAAAAATTACAGAAGTAAAAGACAAAGTGGTAGAAACCGTCGCCAGAGAAAACAATTGGATTTGGGCGATTGTAACATTGCTCGCTCTCCTGGGTGGCATTTTCTTTTGGTTTAATAAAAAGAAAAAGAATCCCGAATCGTCTGAAAAACAATTAAATTCTCGTTTCAAAACAACTATAAACGGCAAATTGGACACGCTAAAATCTTTGGCTCAAAAACAAGATACCCCTGCATTTCTATCGCTTCAAGAAGAAATTCTTACCCAAATAGGTATGCACTACAGTCAAACCAATCTTTCTGAGTTTACAGAAAGTTATGTGGACCAAAAGCTTCAGGAGAAGTATGGGAACCTAGCACATCAATGGAAATCCCTGATTTTGGAATGCAAACAATCCAAATATGCTTTTAGTGCTTCCAACAAAAGTCTGATGACAAAATATAAAGAAACGCAAGATATTTGGAAAGCATTTCAAAAATAAATCAGACGACTTCTTTTTAAGTCGAATTCATTTGTGCCCATTTCATGCGGTTTAATTAAACTTGAGGTTATACCTTTGCAAAAATTTTCGATGTCATGACTGAATTTTTCGCCAAAATCTCCATAAAAGAAATCGGAACTTGTTTTGCCGTGTTGTTTGCGGTAATTGACATATTGGGCAGCATTCCCATTTTGGTAAACATCCGTAGCCGTGTAGGTTTTATTGAGTCTGAAAAGGCAACAGTAGTTGCGGGGCTTATCATGGTTTCTTTTTTGTTTTTCGGAACCAAAATCCTGAATTTCATTGGAATTGATGTGGAGTCTTTCGCTGTGGCAGGCGCATTTGTAATTTTCGTTATCGCATTGGAATTGATATTGGGAATCCAAATTCACCGCGATTCATCGCCCGAATCCGCCTCTATTGTTCCCATTGCTTTTCCGCTTATTGCCGGTGCCGGCACCATGACTACACTGGTTTCGCTCCGTGCAGAATATGAGATGGCCAATATTATTGTGGCCATTTTGGTAAACTGCCTTTTGGTGTTTACCGTGCTAAAAAGTGCAAGCTGGCTGGAGCGCAAACTTGGCTCCTCGGGCTTGGATATTTTGAGAAAGGTTTTTGGGATTATCCTTTTGGCCATAGCCGTAAAGCTGTTTTCAGAAAATGTGCAGCAGCTTTTTAAGTAAAAAAGAGGCTACTCCAAGAGTTAAAATAGCCTCTTTCAACTACATAGGAAATACTTTTAGCACTGTAAGTTATTGAGCTCCTGCCGCGCTTCATCAATACTTTTTTGAAACTCATCCTTCTCACCCGCAGGCACGCAAGGCTTAATATCTTCGGCCTCATCCAAATAGTCGTTGTACGCTTTTTTGTATGCTTCGCAATTGGCTTTTGAGGGATCTTGAGAATAAGCCGAAGCGGCCTCTCCCAATGCTGTAATTTCATCAGCTATACGCACTGACCATGTGTAAGCGCAGCCACCACCGAGCCCCAGCGGGCCAGCATCATCATCTTTGCTGCATGAAGAAAACACAAGTAGTGCCGCGAAGGCAATCGGAATACTAAACTTTGAAGGTTTCATTTGGATTCGGTTTTATGATTTACCGCAAAGGTTGAGAAACCAAATACGGCCTCATCACCAAATTACCTCACCGCCATTGTTTTCTGTATAATTGAAACACCTGACTTAGCAACTTGCGTCAAGGCTTTTCATAAAAATATATTGTACCTGCATACTTGGTCAAGTTTCCATTATTTTCTACATCCTTAAGCCTACATCCAATTATAATATCGTTTTTATTGCATGCAATAGAAAACCCAAATTTATCCCAACCCTTAGGGTTACTCTCCTGATATTTCTGAACTTCTTGCCACTTTCCATTTTTCAAATGAAAGGCATACGCTGCCCCGGCAAAACGATTTTTCTCTTCACTAGCCGGTTCAACTGCTTTACCAAAATCGCCTACCATTATCAAGTCATCTTCAATTTCTACGCGCAACCAAAAGTTGTAATCAGACTTCCTATACGTAGACATTAAAGTTTATATACGCTTATTACCACTTTTTACCTTATTATAAACATAAACATCTCCTACACCAACATAT
>Ga0079224_100000330_pt1 | contig 44393 bp, 29 predicted proteins | sample Stecom2015_FD_80414 | JGI IMG/M metagenome (GOLD analysis project Ga0079224, IMG submission 80414) | Agricultural soil microbial communities from Utah to study Nitrogen management - Steer compost 2015 | ecosystem: Environmental > Terrestrial > Soil > Agricultural land | place: USA: Utah... | reverse complement strand
TGCTGTTCTTTCATGCCATCAAGGTGTCTACTGTTTCGGTTACGTTGGTGACCTTATCTTCCTTGACACTTTTTACTTCTATCCTGGAACCTATTATCAACAGGAAACGTATCTCTATAGCTGATGTTGCTATTGGATTAGTTATTATTTTTGGAATTTACCTGATTTTTAAATTTGAGTTCAAATATGTGTGGGGGATTATCTTTGGACTCTCTTGCGCATTTTGTGCGAGTATATTCTCCATATTGAATGCTCGGATGGTCAAGCAGACCAGCCCTACCATTATTACTTTCTATGAGATGTTAGGGGCCTTCTTTTGGGTTTCTCTCTTTATGTTGGCTACGGGACAGTTTAATGAGCAGATGTGGTTAAGCGCATCGGATGCTTCATACCTGATACTGTTAGGCGTAGTTTGTACTGCAGTAGCCTATGTGTTGGGGGTCGCTGTGATGAAAGAGCTTAGTGCTTTTACGGTGGCTTTGGTTACCAATATGGAGCCTGTTTATGGAATTATCTTAGCCCTATTGATATTTGGGCATCGTGAAACCATGAGTTTAGGTTTCTATGCAGGAGCGGTTATTGTGTTAGGGGCAGTATTCGCCTACCCATATATTAAGGCCAAAATTGAAAATAGGGAGCGTCGTCTTATTAATAGAAAGCTGCATTAATTTTTAGCCTCGGGATTTCAAATCCCGAGGCTAAAAAACTAAGCGTAAGCTACGGTTTTATCTTTGCATTCCAGTTCGGAATATCCCATGAGGTATTCATCAACCTTACGCGCACATTCACGACCTTCGGAAATCGCCCATACCACTAAAGACTGTCCGCGACGCATATCGCCTGCCACAAAGACTTTGTCAACAGAAGATTTGTATTCTCCCTCGATCGCTTCTACATTACCGCGTCCATCTAATTTTACGCCTAATTGTTGTAAAAGACCGTCGTGTTGAGGGTGTAGGAAACCCATGGCCAATGTAACCAGTTCACAAGGCATTTCGCGTTCCGAACCTTCTACTTCTTTGAACTTGGTCGGTCTGCCTAGACCGTCGGTTTCCCATTCCAGATCGACAACCAATGCCGCACGAACATGTCCATTATCATCGCCAAGAAAAGCTTTGGTGCTCACGCTCCAATGACGTTGGCAGCCCTCCTCATGAGAGGTGGTCGTTTTCAAGAGCATAGGGTATGTTGGCCAAGGCATGGCTTCGGTGCGCTGTTGCGGTGGTTGCGGCATGAGCTCAAATTGTGTTACACTTTTTGCTCCATGACGATTGGATGTGCCTACACAGTCAGAACCGGTATCACCTCCACCGATAACTAGCACATTCTTGCCAGTGGCGAGAATCTCCTCTACTTCAATAGGTGAATTACCCACACGCTTGTTCTGCTGTTTGAGGAATTCCATTGCGTAATGTACACCTTTTAATTCCCGTCCCGGGATGGAAAGGTTACGTGGGATGGTAGAACCACCAGTTAATACAATCGCGTCATAGGATTGAAGTTCACTTGCTGGAACATTTGCTCCAACTTCAGCATTTGTTCTAAATTCAATCCCGGATTCCTGCATCACTTCCACGCGTCGGTCAATGACCGATTTATCCAGTTTAAAATCTGGAATACCATAGCGTAAAAGACCACCGACTTTGTCATCACGTTCATAAACGACGACATCATGTCCGGCTTTATTGAGTTGCGCAGCAGCGGCAAGCCCCGCTGGACCTGAGCCTACTACGGCTATACGTTTTCCGGTTTTTACCAGATTGCGGTTTGGTTGTACATATTGTTTCTTATAAGCAATCTCGATGATATGCTTTTCGATCTCTTCAATAGCTACCGGTGATTTGTTAATGCCTAATACACAGGCAGCTTCACAAGGAGCCGGGCATATTCTACCTGTAAATTCCGGAAAGTTGTTGGTCGATGTTAATATGTTATACGCTTCTTCCCAACGGCCATCGTATACGGCATCGTTAAATTCCGGTATCACATTGCCTAAAGGGCAGCCTGAATGACAAAATGGAATGCCACAGTTCATACAACGTGCTGCTTGCTGGTTCAACTGTACGTCGGAATAGCTATGTACAAATTCCTGATAATTCTGTTTTCTGCTTTCTACAGATTCTTTCTGAGGAAGCGTTCTTTCAAATTCTAAAAATCCTGTTGGTTTTCCCATGATTATTTTTCCTCCTCGTTATTAAGCTTCCACTAGTTTTTTAAGTAACACATTTTTGTATTCACGAGGGAATACTTTGATAAACCGGCTTTTTTCACTATCCCAATTCTGGAGAATAAAATTAGCCCGCTCACTATTGGTCAGATGGATGTGACGCTTCAAAAGAGCGATAATAGCATTTTCATCCTCGGTATCCAGTGGGTCAAGGTCTACCATCTCTTGGTTACAGTTGTCGTGGAAGTCTCCGGCGATATTGTATATCCAGGCGATACCGCCGCTCATACCGGCAGCAAAGTTTCGACCTGTTGGCCCGATAATCAATGCCCGTCCACCGGTCATGTACTCACAACCGTGATCACCGATTCCTTCTACAACGGCTGTTGCACCAGAGTTTCTTACGGCAAACCGCTCTCCTGCCATACCGTTGATGAACAGGTGACCGGAAGTTGCACCATATAAAGCCACGTTACCGATGATAATGTTCTCATGGGCAACTAGTGGGCTATCAGCCGTTGGATAGATAGCTAACTGTGCGCCTGAAAGCCCTTTTCCTACGTAGTCATTAGCTTCGCCTTCCAGCTCGAAAGAAAGCCCTTTGGCACCAAATGCGCCAAAAGATTGTCCAGCTGAACCTTCAAATTTGAAGTTGACGGTATTGTCGGGAAGTCCCTCGGCTCCATATAGCTTGGAGATCTCGTTGGACAACATTGTTCCAATTGTGCGGTCCGTGTTTTTTACTCTAAATGTGCCAAAGACCGGTGTTTTACTTTCCAAGGCGGGTTTGGCTTGTGTCAATAGTCCCCAATCCAAAATCATGCTCATGCCATGATCCTGTTCCTGCGTATTGTATAAACTCTCGGAAGGTTCATTGCGTGCCACGTATAGAATTTGCGAGAAATCAATTTTCTCTGCTTTCCAGTGGTTGAGTGCTTCCCGTTTTTTCAAAAATTGTGCACGACCTACCATTTCGTTGATGCTGCGGAAACCAAGTTGCGCCATAATCTCACGTACTTCTTCCGCTAAGAAACGGAATAGGTTCACAATATCCTCCGGTTTTCCAGAGAAAAGCTTACGCAACTCTGGATCTTGTGTGGCGACACCTACGGGGCAAGTGTTCAAGTGGCATTTACGCATCATGATACATCCTCCAGCAACAAGAGCCGCAGTTGCTACGCCCCACTCCTCTGCTCCGAGCAAGGTAGCGATGACAATATCACGTCCGGTTTTCATCTGCCCATCCGCCTGTAATACAACGCGACTGCGCAGCTTGTTCTGTACCAATGTTTGATGGGCCTCTGCCAAACCCAGTTCCCAAGGCAAGCCGGCATGCTTAATAGAGCTGATTGGGGATGCGCCTGTACCGCCATCGTACCCCGCAATAAGGATAACATCGGCATGTGCTTTGGCCACCCCGGCAGCAATTGTTCCTACGCCAGCTTTAGATACTAATTTTACGTTGATTCTTGCAGCTCTATTGGCATTTTTCAAATCGAAAATTAACTGAGCCAAATCCTCTATGGAATAAATATCGTGGTGAGGAGGAGGCGAAATCAATCCTACGCCTGGTGTAGCATGACGCAGGCGGGCGATGAACTCGTTAACCTTATGACCTGGGAGTTGTCCCCCTTCACCTGGTTTAGCACCCTGTGCCATTTTGATTTGTATCTCATCCGCTTCGGTTAGGTAATGTGAAGTCACACCGAAACGTGCGGAGGCAACTTGCTTAATGGCCGAACGCATGGAATCACCATTTGGTAGACGTTCAAAACGGATAGCATCTTCACCTCCTTCGCCAGTATTGCTTTTAGCACCGATACGGTTCATGGCAATAGCTAAAGTGCTGTGTGCTTCTGTTGAAATTGATCCCATAGACATCGCTCCTGTAGCAAAACGCTTCATGATGCTTTCTATAGACTCCACTTCTTCCAAAGGCACAGGCGTGCGGTGTTTCGCAAAATCAAGCAAGCCGCGCAAGGTGAACATGCGTTCTTTTTGGTTGTTGATTAAGGTCGCGTATTGTTTGTAAGCCTCAAAATCACCTGTACGGCAAGCTTTCTGTAAAAGATGTACGGTTTCCGGACTCCATAAATGACGTTCTCCTCGACGCTTCCACTGATATAATCCCCCTTCAGGAAGTAATCTTTTCTCTACTCGAGTAGGGCCAAAGGCACGCCAGTGCTTAGCGAGTGCTTCTGTCGCAATGTCGTCAAGTCCTAACCCTCCGATACGGGAAACTGAACCACAGAAATATCTATCTACGACAGACTTGTCAATACCCAACACCTCGAAAATCTGTGCCCCATGATACGATTGTAGGGTAGAGATACCCATTTTTGAGAATATTTTTAATAAGCCTGCACAGATAGCCTTAACATAATTTTTCTTTAAATCGTCCCAAGTGAGTTCGGTGTCTATCTGGCCTAATTCTTTCATGGTGCGGATAGTAGCCAAGGCCATATAAGGGTTGATTGCTGTAGCACCAAAAGCCAATAAGCAGGCAAAATGGTGTACCTCCCAGACATCACCAGCTTCCACCACTAAACCAACAGCACCTCTGTTTCCTGTTTTGATAAGGTGGTGATGCACCGCAGATACCGCTAAGATGGATGGAATAGCACAGTGCTGCGAATCAATAGCACGATCGGAGAGGATAATTACCTCAAAACCATCGCGTACGGCATCGTCTGCATAACGGCACAATCGCTCAATACCAGCTTCTAACGAACCTGATTGACCATCTGCTTTGAAATAAAGTTGCAGGGTTTTTGCTTGAAATATACCTGTATCGATGGAACGAAGCTTTTCTAGTTCGCTGGAAGTTAATATCGGATGTTCCAAGGTAACACAGTGACAGAATTTTTTGTCTTCGATTAATATATTGCCCGCATTGCCGATAAAGGTAGCTAAGCTCATTACCAAACGCTCACGGATAGGATCAATCGGTGGGTTGGTTACCTGTGCAAAAAACTGCTTGAAATAACTGGAGAGATGCTGAGGCTGATCCGAAAGAATAGCCAATGGCACGTCTGTACCCATGGAGCCGATCGGTTCGTAGCCTGTGAGTGCCATTGGTGTAAGAATGGTCTCTAAATCTTCGCGAGAGTAGCCAAAAGCCTGTTGGTACTTTAGTACTGACTCCTTTTTAAGATAAGTATAGGTTACACGGGGTTCTTCCAATTCATCCATGCGGATTTTGTATTTATTCAGCCAGTCGCCGTAGGGCTGTTGACGGATAAGTTCTCCTTTGACTTCTTCGTCAGAACGTATACTACCGCGTTCCATGTCTACGACGAAAATCTTACCAGGCTGTTGACGTCCCTTTTTGATAATAAGGCTTTCGGGGATTGGTAGTGCCCCAGCTTCAGAAGCTACAATAACGCGATCATCTGAAGTGATGGCGTAGCGCAAAGGGCGTAGACCGTTGCGGTCAAGCGTTGCCCCAATAGTTTTCCCATCCGTAAAACAAAGTGCCGCAGGCCCATCCCAAGGTTCCATTAGCGTAGCGTGATATTCATAGAATGCTTTTTTCAACGGATCCATTTGGGTATTTCCATCCCAAGCTTCAGGAACTAACATTAACATGACATGCGGTAGGCTTCGTCCGCTATGCAAAAGCAATTCCACGACATTATCTAAACAAGCAGAATCGGACTGCCCACGGTCAACTACAGGAAGAAGAATTTGCATTTCTTCCTCAGTAAAGTAAGGTGATGAAAGTGAACGTACACCTGCGTAAAACCAGTTGAGGTTTCCTGTGAGTGTGTTGATTTCTCCGTTGTGCGCGATATTACGGAAAGGTTGTGCTAAAGACCATGAGGGAAAAGTATTGGTAGAGAAGCGAGAGTGTACTAAACCAAAAGCCGATACGACGCGTGGATCTTTTAAATCTTCAAAATAAGAACCTACTTGGTATGTTGTAAGCTGTCCTTTGTAAATAATAGTTTTGCAGGAAAGTGATGCGATATAGAGTGGGAGAGGGTATTCTTGATGTTTCTTTACTTTTTGGATGATGAGCCTTCTTAAAACAAATAGTTTCCGCTCAAAATCCTCTGTGGTTGACACACCGTCTGGACGGGAAACAAAAAACTGCACGATTTCTGGTTCGGCACTGAGCGCAGTTACGCCTATACCTTGTCTATTAACCGGCACATCCCGAAAACCTAAGAATTTCATTCCTCGCTCTTCTGTTGCAGCAATAATCGATTCGCGACAGATAGCATTTAAATCTTCTTCTTTAGGAAGGAATACCATACCTGTGCCGTAATATCCGGGCTCTTGTAATTGGATGCCAAGGTTAATACATTCTTCCCATAAAAATTCATGAGGTAATTGTATCATAATTCCTGCACCATCACCGCTCTCCGGGTCACAGCCACAAGCTCCGCGGTGTTCCATATTCTCCAACATCGTCAGGGCATCCTGAACTTGTTGATGTGATTTTTGGCCTTTAATGTGTGCAACAAAACCAACACCACAAGCATCATGTTCAAAATCAGGATTGTATAGCCCTTGTTCCGCTAATCTTTCATTTTTCATTTTTCTCCTCAAAATAATTTAGGTTGCTAATATAGGAATAAAAAATATGTTTTATTATAAATTTTATAAATAAAATGATTTTGTTTTGATTTATTCTTAATAATAGTTGGTTTTGTTGAGGATATTGTATTTACTGGTTAATAGAAGACATTTGTTAATAGTAAGGAGAGGCTAAGACTGATTTTACGGTATATGATAAAAAATAATGTCATCGTCATTGCGAGGTAACGAAGCAATCTGATGACATTAAAAACGCAGATTGCTTCGTCATACTTCCTCGCAATGACGCGTTTTTTTATGACTTATTAAGTTTTGTCATGTACTAAAGACTGATTTATAAAAGTTACATAAAAAACAAAACCCTGGTGATGGGCACCAGGGTTTGCTACTAACCAATTATAAACCTAAATTATGAAAAGACAATTTTTAACTTGCAATCGTTGATTATCTCATTGATTACAGCACAAAAGTACGTCAAAAACGCTTTGCTGTCAAGCTTTTTTATGTAAATAGTTGTCTGCACAACTTATTAATGACAGTCTGCTGATTATATGTCTTTTTTTGATAAATGCCTGTCTTTTGTAAATACTTCAATAGTCGGGTTTATTCGAACTAACTCATTAACAAGCTCTGTATTGTTTTCGGGAGTTATGAACGTGTCATCATATTTGTTAAAGTAAATGATGATGCCTTTTGTATTGCTGGTGGAGGGTTTATTGCTTAGCCAACAGCTGGTATTCACTTCCAGCTTTCGGATGGAGTGTATGGCGATTTTTCCTTTTAGAAATAACGTCTTGTAATGCAAAAAATCCCCTTCTATCCAATACCGAGTTGTTTTCTGGGCTATGAAATAAGCAATGCTGATAAAAGTATAGGAGAATAGTAGTAATCCACACCACACGATTATGTCGGCTTTTGTGCTAATAAATATAATGAATGTGGGAATCAAGATAAGGGTTGTAAACCCGTATATCGGTAATAATGGTTTTATACCTGTTTGGGGACCGAAATTTATCATACCCTAAAAATAAAAAAAGCTTCCTGAATTGAGAAGCTTTTTCTGAGCGAAAGACGAGATTCGAACTCGCGACCCCAACCTTGGCAAGGTTGTGCTCTACCAACTGAGCTACTTTCGCTTTTGTGCTACAAAGATAGAAGTTTACTTTTAATCTGTCAATATCTTATAGCTAATTTTTTAACAAAAAATGTATGTGGATTCAGCCTCAGGGACTTATGAAAGCCCTATTGCATCTACACAGTTAATCCCATCAATAGCAGCGGATACGATACCACCTGCATAGCCGGCGCCCTCACCACAAGGGTATAGTCCTGAAATCTCGGGATGTTGCAAACTGTCCTTGTCTCTTGGTATGCGGATGGGCGATGAAGTGCGGGATTCCACGCCAACCAATATAGCTTCATTGGTATAATAACCTTTCATCTTCTTGCCGAAAATTGGTAGAGCACCTCGTAGGGCTTTGTGTACAAAATCAGGAAGGACCTCTCGTAAATCCACACTTTTAGTTCCGGGTTTATACGAATTTTCTGGTAGCGTGCCCGAAACTTTACTATTGACAAAGTCAACCATACGCTGTGCTGGGGCGACAAGGCTGCCGCCGCCAAGGTCAAAAGCTTTCCGCTCCACTTGGCGTTGGAAATCCAACAGGGCAAAGGCATCTTCCAGAGCGTTAGGGACGTCATCCAAATTAATTTGTATCACTGTGCCCGAATTGGCATGCGGATTATTGCGCTTAGAGGGCGACCAACCATTCACCACGATTTCTTCTTTATCGGTAGCGCAAGGTGCTATAATGCCCCCAGGACACATACAGAAAGAAAACACGCCACGGTCGTTGACCTGCTCCACCAAACTGTAATAGGCTGGGGGAAGGTTTTCATGGCGCACAGCACAGTGATATTGCGCCTGATCGATGATCTCTTGTGGATGTTCGATACGCACGCCCAAAGCAAAAGGTTTGGCTTCGATAAGCCAACCTTTACGACGGAAGAGCTCAAAAATGTCACGTGCAGAATGCCCTGTAGCGACAATTACATGCTCGCTTTTGATGTTCTCGCCATCTGCCGTCCGAACGCCTTCTACTTTACCGAAATTAACCAAGATATCGTCTACTCTACAGTTGAAATGGATTTCTCCCCCGTGCTCTAAAATGGTCTGGCGCATGTCCTCGATGATGTGTGGCAGCTTGTTGGTGCCTATATGCGGGCGAGCATCGACCAAGATATCAGATGTAGCCCCATGTTGTACAAAGATTTGCAATACTTTCTGTACGTCACCCCGCTTGTTGGATCGGGTATAAAGCTTTCCATCCGAATAGGTACCAGCACCGCCTTCACCAAAGCAATAATTAGATTCGGGATTAACAAATCCTTCTTTGTTGATTTTGGCCAAATCCCTACGCCTCTCGCGTACTTCCTTTCCTCTTTCTAATACAATAGGTTTTAACCCGCGTTCTAAACAACGGTAAGCGGCAAAGAGGCCAGCAGGCCCTGCGCCGATGATGACGACAGGCTTAGCTTGATGTACAGGTTGTATGATAGGACGGATAATTTCCGGAGTGTAGGGTTCATCAATATAAAACACCACACGGATGCGGTAAACTACTTGACGGCTACGGGCATCAATGGAACGTTTGCGGATAAACATTCCTTGGATACGTTTGGGGGATAAGCCTAATTTTCGGGCTCCCTCCGATAGGATATGCTGCTCATCTTCGATAAAATCTGGCGTGATGGCAAGTTCAATTTCTTTTTGCATAAATATGGGCTGGGTTTTTATCCCAAAACATTACAAAGTTACATAATCGTCAGAAATTGCGTAATTTTGCGCTTATGAAATATCCATAATTGTAGAATATGAATAAAATCGTGGATATTCTAGGCAGTGTCTAAAAGCTCGCCGTCACCGTCATTGCGAGGCAACGAAGCAATCTAGTGACGGTAAAAACGCAGATTGCCTGCCTGCGGTAGGCAGGCTTTGTCGCTACGCTTCTCGTTCCGAATGCGTTCGGGAACGCGTTTTTACGTTTTTGCAACCTTTTTAGGCGCCCTCTTTACCCTTTAAAAGACAGATTATATACAAATGAATTTGCAGAGAAAAGTTCGTGTGCGTTTTGCACCAAGTCCTACAGGAGGTCTGCACCTTGGAGGTGTTCGGACAGCCTTGTTCAATTTCCTTTTTGCACGCCACCATGGGGGCGATTTTATATTGAGGATAGAAGATACCGACCAGACCCGCTTTGTTCCTGGTGCCGAAGAATATATTACGGAATGTTTGGCTTGGTGTGGCATTGCCCCGGATGAAAGCCCGAACAAGCCAGGAGCTTTTGGACCTTATCGTCAAAGTGAGCGTAAGCCTTCTTACCGTCAATATGCAGAGCAACTTATACGTGATGGCTATGCTTACTACGCGTTTGATACGGCAGAAGAGCTGGATGAGCAGCGCAAATCACAACCGAATTTTCGCTATTCACATGAAAACCGTATGCAATTACGAAATTCGCTGAGCCTTTCACCGGAAGAGACACAGGAACTTTTGGCATCGGGTCATCCGCATACTATCCGTATCAAGATGCCGATAGGTGAAACAGTATCCTTTGAGGATATGATTCGTGGACGTGTAGCTTTTGAAACGAATTTGGTAGATGACAAAGTGCTTTTAAAGGCTGATGGGATGCCTACTTACCACTTGGCCGTCGTGGTAGATGATAAGGCGATGGAGATTTCTCATATCTTTCGTGGCGAGGAATGGCTACCATCCGCACCAGTCCATATTTTATTATGGGAATATTTAGGCTGGAAATCGGATATGCCACAATGGGCACATTTGCCATTGATTTTGAAACCGGACGGCAACGGTAAGTTAAGCAAACGTGATGGTGATAGATTAGGTTTCCCAGTGTATGCTATGAACTGGGCAGATCCGAAAACAGGTGATTTGACCAAAGGTTTTCGTGAAATGGGATTTCTTCCTGAAGCGTTTATTAACATGCTGGCTGTATTGGGTTGGAACGATGGTACTGAACAGGAGCTCTTCAGTATGGACGAGCTTATTGCCAAGTTTTCCGTGGAACGTATCAGTAAAGCGGGGGCTAAATTTGATTTTGAGAAGGCCAAATGGTTCAACCACGAATGGATTAAGCAAACGAGTGATGAAGAACTATTGCCAAAGGTTACTGAAATATTGAGTCAGCACGGCATTGAGAAGGTAGATGCAGCTTATCAGACCAAGATTTTAGGCTTAGTGAAAGAACGTATGACTTTTGTGGAGGATTTTTGGGAGCAAGCTTCCTTCTTCTTCAAGACGCCGGAGGCTTACGATGTAGATGCCGTGAAACCGAAGTGGAATGCAGATAAAACTGCTTTCTTCCAGCATATTTCTATTGTATTTGCCGAAGTGGAGGATTGGAATGCCGCAACATTGGAACCCCTATTTAAAGAAAAAATTAGCGAATCTGGAATGAAGATCGGCGAGCTGATGATGCCTTTCCGTATCATGTTGGTGGGCGGAAAATTTGGTCCGGATGTATTCCAGATAGCTGAAGCGTTAGGTAAGGATGAGATCATTCATCGTATAGCAAATGCTTTACCTTTCTTTGAGGCATAAAAACAATTGAAAGATGAAAAATAAGGGAAAACGTACGTTTTCCCTTATTTTTTTCTTACATTAGATTAAAAAAAACCTTAAAACTCATGAAAACAAATGCATTATACGCTATGGCGTTGTTCGCTGGATTGTCCTTTTCAGCATGTTCTTCCGGCACTAATTCTTCAACAACAGCTACCGAAAAGACGGAACAGGATTCTTCGGTAAGCTATCCGGAGGAGAAGCTTGGTTGGAAATTGGGAGCACAAGCTTATACCTTCAGATTGTACACTTTTGCAGAAGCTTTAGACAAGATTGATAGCGCCGATTTGCGCTATGTAGAGGCTTTCCCGGGACAGACGATCGGTGCCGGCAATGAGGAAAAAATGGGCTATACACTTTCGGAAGAAGGAAGGGCATTGGTGAAGAAATTGTTGAATGACCATAATATCACCTTGCATGCTTTTGGTGTGACCAATGGTAAGGATGAGGAAGAATGGGAGCAGATTTTTGCTTTCGCAAAAGATATGGGCATCAAGGTGATCAATTGTGAACCGGAGAAAGGACATCTAGATATTGTATCCGCATTGTGTGATAAATATGATGTGCGGGCTTCTATCCATAATCATCCGGAACCGACAACGTATTGGAAGCCGGAAATTGTATTGGCTGCCTTGGAAGGCAGAAGTCCAAAGATGGGAGCAACAGTAGATGTTGGACATTGGATGCGGTCGGGATTGGATCCTGTGGAATGCTTGAAGAAATTGGAGGGCAAGATCGTGCACTCGCACTTTAAAGATTTGAACGAGTTTGGAAAGAAAGATGCGCATGATGTGCATTGGGGAACGGGTAAGTTACCTCTTCAGGGAGTTATTGACGAACTGAAAAGACAAAACTTTAATGGTATGTTATCCGCAGAATATGAATACAACTGGGAGAATAATCAAGGAGATGTAGCCGAAAGTGTACGAAATCTAAGAGAAATGTTGTAAAAAGAAAAAGGGCGAAAGCCCTTTTTCTTTTTATAGATTGAATATCACCTTAAATATCCCCATTCTTCCGCGCAACTGGTAACTGTTATGGGTTTGCTGGTTGGCGGAGATGGCGTAAGTCTCGAAGGTCTTCACGTTAGCCAGATTGGTTAAGCTCAACTCAAAATCTGTTTTTAACTTATTGCTACGGAAGCGCAAGAAGGTATCTACAAAGAAATAATTGATTTGTTCCATGTTGGGTTGCTCAGTTAGGAGATGCCGACCACTAATACGGAGGTATGCCCCTTGGAAAGGGTGAAATGGTAAGCCGATGTTCTGTGAAAGATTAAAGACCTTGTTGTTCAACGATGGATTGTTTTTCTGCTCAGAATTGGACCAAGCGAGTGTGCCGGAATAAGAAAGATTAATCTTCTTCCACAGTTTGGCTTCTATTTGGGGACGTAAACTCCATGTGCTGTTGTTGAAAGGCAGTACTTCCTGATTGAAAAGTTGGTTGAAGTTGGAGAAGCTATAGGATGCATTTAACTTAACTGTACTTGCCAAGACGAAAATGTATTTATCTAAACCAGCATTAGCTGAAAAAGAGCTGATGGAATTGGCGATGGGTAAAAGGATGGTCTGTGAAATAGAATTGTTGATGTCTTGAGCCACCATCGCATTACGTTTTGTATGCGAATAGTTCATACCCATATTGGCAAATAATAGATTTATCGTTCTGCTCCAACGATAGTTTAATCCCGTGGAATGTGTCTTACTCTCGTTGATATCTGTGTTGTTTTGTGAGAGCGTACGATAATTTTTGATGACAACTCCTCTGTAGATATCCTGGATATTGCCAAAAGAATTAGATAAGCTATACGACAAGGATAAGTCGTCCTCTGCAGCTACACGGTATTTCAGCTGAAAGGAGGGATTGAAGAATATTTTGTTCTGTCCTTTGTTCAACTGATAGTTTGGATCCTTAAATTGTGTGTGCTGTAAAGAGATGGGTAAAAATAAGCGCGTCTCTAATCGTTTTCTCTTCCAGTTGTAGTCTGCCCCTAACGTATATTGTGTTCGTAACCAATGAAGGTCATTGACTGTAGAATCGTGCCTAGGGACAGACATTGTTCCATTTTGATTTAGGCGGATTTCTGACTGTAGTTTCTGGTCTTCTAGAGATAGCCCAAGACTGTAATACTGTTTTATTTTTCCTTTTGGAAAACGATAGCCTGTTGAGATACGACTGAAAAGAGTCGGCACCTCAAACTGCTGTATAGTAGCTATATAATCTTCTCCTTGGAGAAAGGTGCTTGGAAAAACACCAGGAGAAATATGGAGTGTTTGAGGTTTATTACCGTAGTTTAAAAACCAATCGAATTGTATGATATTACCATTCTTTAGCTGTGGGACATATTGCAACTGATTGGTGATACCTCGAATATGATGACTGAGTGAGGCTGTTAAATCTGTTGTGTTGCCTAAAATTTGTGAAGTTCCTTTTTCCCTTTCATATTCGAAAGAAAAGTTATTCTCAACAAACTGTTTATCTACATTTTTGGATATCGAAAATCGGAGAGCTGCAAGAAACTGTCGAAAATCATTGTGCTGGCGCTCATCGAAGCTGATTGTTTCCTGTGGGGTGAAATAGTTAGTTTTTCCAGCAAAATCAAGATGATTTTTGTCGTATATAGCCTGTATATTAGACTTTAATTGCCAATTATTCTGCAGATTAGTTAGATTGTTGGCATTGAGTGCGCCGGAATTATTCATGAAATAATGCTGCTTGGCAATAGGAGGGGCACCGACTGTTCCCAAACTCAATAAATTGTTGGTGGGTGTACTCCCTAGGCGCGCCAACGTACTGTTGCGGTTAAAACCGATTAAATCTCCGGTAAGGTCTCTCCCCACATTGTTGCCCTGGATGACATTGAGCATTTTGAACTTTTTGTTGAAAAGAATTGTATTGACTTCACTGTCATATTGTTTAGGCAACCCTGCCCCAATCTTAGCTTGCCCGGTTAGTTTCAATTTAGCTTCGTCCTTAATCACCAAATTAATGGCTACATCATCAGTGAACCGCTTGTTTTTTAACACCTTGAGGTGTTCATGATTGTCCAATACCTGTATGTCTTTGACCATTTTATGGGGAATGGTACGTGTGCCTAAGTTATACCTATCTTCTAGTAAATCGTCACCGTCTATATACATTTTCGAAACATCTTTACCCTGGTATTTGATTTGTCCGGACTCGGAGACTTCCATGCCAGGAAGTCGACTGATGACTTCGCCAATACTGCGGTCTTCTTCTTTGGCGAAACTTCCTACATTGTAAGATAAAGTATCTCCAATACGTCTTACCTGCGGTCGACTTTTTACTTGTACATCTTCCAATAGTATCTGTTGGCCTTCCAATTCAACCACAAGATTACTGATCGTAGTCTCTAATGCTATTTGCTTTTTTTTGTAACCCAAATGATTGACCTCAATATAAGCTCCAGTTAGGTCCCGATTAGTCTTTATGTTAAAGGAACCGTCTGCCCCCGACACTTTGAATGCTATGATTTTGTGTTCGGATGATTTTATGTTGACGCTGGCCGAACGGATAGGATTGCCATTGGCTTTATCTTTTAATATTCCAGATATTGTTGTTTCCTGTGCCTCAACTAAGTGGAAGCACAGGAAAGTGATAAGGAAGAGTATTGTTTTTTTCACGTTATGGCGTTAGTTCAATAGGGTTGTTGGTCGTTCCAGAAGGTTTGTAATCATCTTCGTTTTTGATGTTCATGGATTTGATTTTGCTCGCGTCTATAGATGCTGATGAATTTTCTGAACCGCCAGAAACTCGTATAGAGGCACTTGCTGAAGTAGAACCGCTACCTGAGACTCTCACCGAGTTTTCCCTTCCTTGCGCTGTTGTAAAAGTCCCTCCAAGCTTTGATTGGGTATATGCTTGGGGGTTAGCACGGTAGGCTTCGGCTAATTTATTGACTTCTTTTTCTGTTGATTTTAATGCTTTTTCCGGTGTGGAAACGAGCGTTTCTGTGTCTTCCAGTTTGTCAAATCCTGAATATTCAAAAACAACTTCTTTGTTCGTATCATAGACTTCGAGAATCAAACCCGGTAAGCCGTTCAGCTTCCAGGGGCCTGCAGTAAACGGTAGTTCGGTAGTGAACCAAGCGGTATAATCCCGACCTTTGAAGTGGGTAGTTGCTTTTTGGACTTCATATCCTCCAATAGTCTTACTTTCCTCCCTGATTTCCCAGTCTTGTGTGGGGAATTCATTGTCAATAATGAATTTATCGATGCTGATTTGTCTAACTTCCTGGGAGATTTGATTGGCAAAATCCAAGAAATAGGACTCTTTTACGGGAGTTGTATTGCGACTGATAACCAAATTTCCATCGAATGCCGGATCATTCAATTGTTTTTGCATATCCTCTTGTGCACGTGTCGAAGAATAGCTGCTGTAGTAGGAGCTGGAAGTGCCTAAATAAGTGACGACTTCATCCCGAAGGTGTTTATCTCGTTGTGTGGTGTCGTTCACATGTTTGAAGATGTAATGAATTTTGGCTACAGCCTTCTCTTGTGCGTTGAGGGTCAGGGAGCCTATACATAGGCTGAATACTATAAATAATCTTTTCATGATCTATTTGTTATGAATTAATCAAAGATATACGAAAATATCGTAAACACAAATAATGTTAAGTTTTTTTGTGATTGAGGATTTGGCATAGTACTTGAAAAATAGTTTTGATATTACTGTATAAATTCGAAAAATATGAAAACATTTACTTTTAAAAACTGGATGTTTCTTTGCTTAGGAATTATGGTTGTTGGCCTCGGGGCCTGTAGCAAAGAGACCGTTGATAATATGGGGCGAGATACCGCGCTGAATATTATTCGTACAGGGACTTGGGAAAGTTGGACAAAAACTGTTGCAGGTTCATCTAATCCGGATTTGAATGTGACGGTACAAATTTTGGAAGAAGGAGAGACGCTCAACTTCGATAAGGATGGGGCTTGGCATAAGAAAAATGACGGTACAGCACAGTCGCATACTTATCATATGCCGACTTCCAAAAGTATGGTTTTTGATGGGGTAGAATATCAAATTAAAGAAAGCATAGTCGGTGGAGTGAGTACGCTAACTTTGACTCACATAGCGGGTGCTGTAACTACCACTATGGTCTTCAAACGGAAGCGATAAATGAAGGTAGAGGCAAAATGCCTCTACCTTCATTTATTTTTCTCCTCTATCCAGAGCGACATGTATTTGGTACTGTTAAATTGTTGTGATTTGAGTATTTCCCCTATGAAATTTCCTTCCCGATGTTGATGTACCTGTTTTTGTATTTCTTCTATCCTCTTGAAAAATATATCACAAAACATCTGCTTGCTGTATTGTTTATTAAGAAGGTTGATGCCTTGCTGTTGCATAGCTTTCCAAAGAGATGAAGAACGATAAAGCTGTTGTGCTTTTTGGACGAAATTGTTCCATTCGTCTTCTATGAACCCATTCCATGTGCCATCTATCGACATTGATTCTGCTCCCACGGAAGTGGTGATATTGGGCGTGCCGCTTTGCATGGCATCTATTAATTTTCCCTTTGCTCCTGCACCAAATGGGATAGGAGCTAGCAGCACACGGTAGTTTTCCATGGCTTCACGAGCATCGTCTGCTCTGTCTTTGATGAAAAAGCGTTCCTTAGGATTATGTAGTTGGTAGACTTTCTCTGTAGCGTAGGCTCCGTATATATGTAGTGAAGCTTCTGGCAGAAGTTCCCTTAAGCGAGGCCAGATTTCTTTTTTAAGTATTAATGTCGTATGCCAGTTGGGCTCATGGAGGAAGTTCCCGATGAACATAAAGTCTTCCCGTTCATCATAGCCTTTCCAGTTGGAAATGCGTTTCTCGTCTATCTCATCTTCTAAAAAGGGTAGATAAAACAGTATCTTTGGTGATAGTTGAAACTGTTCTGTTAAGAGCTGGATTTCGGTTTTAGAAATCATAAGTGATAAATCACAACGTAGAATAGATGCAATTTCGCGCTTAGCAATATCATTGTGATAAACAATGGATTCGTTTTTGCTTGATGCGAGTTGGCGTGCCTTACGTAGAAAGTGTAGATCTTCAGTGTCGAGAATTGTTATCGCCTGAGGAAGGGTTTCGCGAACTCGCCAACCGTATTGCTCCTCAATTATAAACCGATCGAAAACAACCATATCTGGCTGTAAATCTTTGATAAAGCTGTCGAAACTGCTGTCATTTAGGATGATGCTTTGCTCGGCTACAGGCCAGGGCTCCCAATCGTAACTGTGTGGAGATTTCGCTGCGGCAGATGCAAAAGTAACTTCATAACCTCCAGAAAGAAAACATTCGACTAATTGTATAATACGTGTTCCCGCAGCGGAAGAAGTTGGCTCCGGCCAGACTAAACCTATAAAAAGGACTTTCTGCATAACTCGAAAATACAAAATAGGAGGGAATAAAGGTAGCTTTTCTTTCGACAATATGTCGATTCCTCCCTCCCGACTATCTTTCCGTCCCTCACCGGGACAGGGCGTCACTTTTGAAGGGCAAAAGTGACCAAAACCCTTTGTCCCATCCGAGGTGGTTTGTCGCACACCCCACCCCACACAAAAGAAATCCCTCTCCAAGTCTGAAACCACTGTCCGAAGCTTTTTAGAGAGCTTCGGACAATAGTTTCCATGCCTTTCCCTTCCGCACAATCCCTCGGGATTTACTTTGTCTTTCCACCACTGGGATGGAACAGAGAGTGCTTCAGCACCTTGCAGTGTAGTACTCAAATTTACTAGCACAAAACACTCCTTAACCGAAATTCCGCCTCAAAAGTTTTGACATCTGTAGAAAGCCTATCTTTGCACTATCTAACATGTCAAAGCTTTTAAGCGGAGAGTTTTTTGTATACTTTTTTGCGGAAAAAAAGTATGGGCCAGTCGCGGCCTAAGCGACAAAGAATCTTTATAGCGAGAATCTCCGTTTAACTCTTAGTCCTTTAATAAATCTGGTCTCCGCTCTTGTGTCCGTTTGAGTTGCTGTTCGTCGCGCCATGCAGCTATTTTAGCTTCATGACCGCTCAAAAGAACATCAGGAACCTTGTGACCGCGCCACTCTGCCGGACGTGTATAAATTGGAGCGTCTAATAAGCCGTCTTGAAAAGAATCGGAAAGCGCAGAGGTTTCATCGGAAAGTACCCCCGGAATTAACCTTGCAATAGCATCTACTAATATAGCTGCAGGTAATTCTCCTCCAGATAGAACGTAATCGCCGACGGAGATCTCTTTAGTGACAAATACGTCACGGATGCGCTGATCTATTCCTTTATAATGGCCACAAAGAATGATGATATTTTCAGTAGAAGATAAAGTGTTGGCAATATCCTGATTTAAGGTTTCCCCGTCAGGTGTCATGTAGATAACTTCATCATATATGCGTTCACCTTGTAACTTTTCAATACAAGCTGCAAAAGGTTCAATTTGCATCACCATGCCTGAACCTCCACCATAAGGATAGTCATCTACAGACTTATGCTTGTTATCGGCATAGTCTCGAAGATTGTGTACATAGATTTCGACTAATTCCTTTTTCTGTGCACGTTGAAGAATGGAGTGTGCAAATGGACTTTCCAGTAAGCCTGGCAATACGGTAATAATATCAAAACGCATGCAGCAAAGATAGGAAGATTGTTTGGAGCAGGAAAGGCTAATCTGGTAGGATTGTTTTATTGTAAGTATGGCTAGATTTGTAAGTGGGAGTCTTTAACAATCAGTAGTTTGACTGTAAACAAGAAAATAATGTGGTCGTGGTGTATTATGGTTGAAAAAATCCATGTAACAATGATACTGCAAAAGACCTTTGTATATGTTTCTGTTATATTGGATAATGTTTTATATGTTGTCGTTTTCAGAATATAATTCTGTTGTTAATGTTATTTTTTTGTTAAAGTTGTTATTGGTGGGTGGTTTTTCCTTTTTTTATATTTCTGAGTGTTTTATTGCTTTTTTAGCATCGTGAGAATTTATTGTTAAAATATTTGCAGTGATAATCTAATTTTTATAGGTTTGTCCACACTTTAACAGTTTTTAACAAATGTTTTAGCTGTTTTGGGGATGTTCAACCAAATTTATTTTGGTTGAGTCGTAAGCTTACAAATAATAAAAACAATTATAATAGTAATAACTAAACAAACAAATCACATGAAACAAAAATTACTCAGTTTTGTTCTGCTGTTTACGCTTTTTATAGGGGCGGCATACGCGCAGAATCGGCAAGTGAGTGGTAGGGTGACTTCTGCGAGTGATGGATCTCCATTGGCTGGAGTTTCTGTCGTTGTTGTTGGGACAACTGATGCCACTCAGACAGATGCTTCGGGGAGTTATTCCATCAATGTATCTGGTAACAATGCTACTTTGGCGTTTTCTTACATTGGCTACGCAACCCAACGTGTAAATGTTGGCTCACGGTCAGTAGTAAATGCTCAATTGATTGGTGACGACACAGAATTGGATGAAGTTGTTGTTGTCGCTTATGGTACATCTACACGCTCCGCTTTTACAGGATCTGTAGCTACAGTAAAGGCGGAAACGATTGAAAACAGACCGATTACTAGTATCACTAAGGCTTTGGATGGAGCTGCACCAGGGGTAGTTTCTACTTTGGGTTCAGGACAACCTGGTTCTGATGCAACAGTACGTGTTCGTGGATTCGGTTCTATCAATGCTTCAGCTAATCCGCTGTATGTTGTGGACGGTATTCCATTTAATGGTGACCTTAACTCCATCAACCCTAATGATATTGAAAGCTTAAGTGTATTGAAAGATGCTGCAGCTTCAACATTGTACGGTTCTAGGGCTGCAAATGGTGTGGTTATGATTACAACCAAAAAAGGGAAAGAAGGTAAGGTTTCTGTTAACTTTAGAACGAATGTAGGTATCGCTTCTCGTGCAGTGAAGCGTTACGATGTCATGGATACTAAAGAGTATTTGGAGACAGTATTCCAAGCGTATAAAAATGATGAAATTTATACCAAAGGAACCCCAGAAGGACAAGCAGGAGTCAACGCGGTTAACCGTTTGAAAGGTACTGTAGATCCTATTTTTGGTGTTAATGAACAGTATAATCCGTATAATGTTCCTGTTGACCAACTGTTCGATCTTAGTACGGGTAAAATTAACTCCAATGCCCAATTAAAATGGAACGAAAACTGGTTGGACGAAGTAATGGCGAGTAATCCTGTTCGTCAGGAATATCAATTTGATGCTTCTGGAGGCAGTGATAAAATCAAAACAATGGCTTCTATTAATGCATTGAAAGAAGATGGTTTGTTAAAAACCACTTCCTATGATAGGTTCACAGGTCGTGTTAATACAGAATTAAAACCAGTAGATTGGTTTAGAACAACGATGTCTACTAACTTTGCAAGAAGTACAACTAATTCATTAGAGGCTACTGGTAGTACAACCTCAAATGTTTGGTATTCTTCAGAGCAAATGGCTCCTCTATACCCAATTTGGGAAAGAGATGCAAATGGTGATTTTGTGTTAGATGTTGATGGTAACCGTTTATTTGATTACGGTCTTGACCGTGCGTCAGGAGCACAGCAAAACTTCAACTCTATCGCAACATTGTATGATGATAAATATTACGATATCAGAAACAATGCAGGTGCAAGAGGTATGATCGAATTTAATACGAAGGATAGTAAATACGGAGCGTTCCAAGGCTTTACTTTAGCAGTTAACTTAGGAGCAGATTATAGAGATAACCTTTATACCTACTACTACAACCCGTATTTTGGTAATGCCGCTGGTTCTGGACGTTTAAATAAGCAATCGAGAAAAGTATTTTCTTATACATTTAACCAACTCTTGACTTGGGATCGTACATTCGATAAACATAATGTAAATGTCTTGTTGGGTCACGAGAACTATAGCTATAAGTTTAATCACTTAAGTGCACAGAAAACAGGATTCCCTTTTGGAGGTATCTATGAATTGGCACCTGGTTCTACCATAGCTGATGCGGATTCGTATGAAAATAATGAAACCATTGAATCCTATTTCTCAAGATTAGAGTATAACTTTGATGGTAAATACTATCTATCGAGTAGTTTTAGAGCTGATGGATCCTCTCGATTCTATAAAGACAATCGTTGGGGTAATTTCTGGTCGATCGGTGGAGCTTGGAGAATCTCAGAAGAAGATTTTCTTAAAGATGTTTCTTGGTTGAACAGCTTTACAATTAAATCAAGTTATGGTGGCCAAGGTAATAATGATTTGCTTTTTGATGGTGCATCTGCTTATTATGCATGGCAAGCTTTCTATGACTTAACATGGAATAACGCCAACAACAATGGTGGTAAAGTTTCATCAGTTGAGAATAAAAGAGTTACTTGGGAGAAAAATAAAGCTTTCAACGTCGGTTTTGATGGACGTTTTGTAGATAACAGATTAACGGTTGGTTTTGATTGGTACACTCGTAAAACTACGGATATGTTGTTAAATAGACCATTGGCCTTATCTTTAGGTTTTGATGGATTCAACGACAACGTGGGCGATATGAAAAACTCTGGTTTCGATCTTTCATTGGGTTATGATGTAATTAGAAATAGTGAGTTGACTTGGAACATTACCGCTATGGGATCTAAAGTGAAAAACGAGGTTTTGAAATTGACAGACGGTCAAAATGAGATTATTAGCGGAAGCAATATAATTCGTGTTGGCGAGGCCCTAAACTCTTTCTATATGGCAAGAAGCGCAGGGGTTGATCCAGGGACTGGTGATCAATTGTACTGGGTCTATGACAATAAAGACGATGAGTTTGACTTAAGCAAGCATTATATTTCTAACGATATGGGTAAAGCTGCAGCAAGTCGTGTTATGTTGGGGAACCGCATTCCTAAGTTATATGGATCTTTGTCAACAAGTGTAACTTATAAGAATTTTGATTTCTCGGCAATGACAACTTACTCTATTGGAGGTAAAATCTATGATGTTGTTGGATATTCATATATGACTCCACTTTACATAGGTAATAACTTTTCAAGAGAAATGTTGAGAGCATGGAAACAACCTGGTGACGTTACAGATATTCCTCGTGTCCAAAAAGAAGCGACTTATACTTTGACTGATAGATCTTTGGTAGATGCATCTTATTTCTCTATCAAAAATATCGCTATTGGCTACACATTTAATGTGAAAAGTATCGGTCTAAACTCTGTAAGAGTTTTTGCACAAGGTGATAACTTGGCATTGTTCTCTGCTAGACAAGGATTAAATCCTCAGAATAACTTTACTGGAACGACAGGCTATGTATATACGCCTAACAGAACGATTTCTGCTGGTGTTAACCTTAAGTTTTAATCGAATAAATAAGAGAAAGAAATGAAAAAAATATTTTATATATCTGCTTTGAGTCTTGCATTGGGTCTTTCCTCTTGTAGTAAAGATTTCTTAGAGACAAAACCTACAGACAGGGTCGACGCTCCTACTTTGTTTGAAACTACTGATGGGGCGCAAGTAGCTTTAGATGGTATTTACCGTATGCTATATACCTCTGGCTGGGCAACAGGTAATACACACCAAAACTTTGGGATCTTATCAACCAAACTCTACACCTCTTTAATGGGGGAAGATTTGTTACAAGACGCGCAGGGTAATGGTTGGTTCTATTTTGACTATCGTTATGATGTCCGCTCGAGATTTACTGCGACTACTTGGAGACCCTATTCCACTTGGAATTTTTATTACAATATCGTAAGTAATGCTAACTATATTTTGGCACAAGAGGAGACATTGCCAGGAGATCCAGCTGTCGTAAGTAAAATTATGGCTCAGGCTTATGCCCTTAGAGCATATGCTTATTTCCAGTTAATTCAGTCTTTCCAACAAACTTATGTTGGACATGAGAATGCACCTGGGGTACCTTTATATACTGAGCCCACTACTTCTGCATCTGAAGGAAAGGGAAGAGGTACTGTTGAAGAGGTGTATGCACAGATCAACACGGATTTAGATAAAGCTATATCCATGCTTGATGCAGACAAATCGCAAGCACATAAATCGCATATTGATTACTATGTTGCCAATGCTATTAAAGCAAATGTTGCTTTGGTACAGAATAAGTGGACCGACGCTGTAACACATTCTACTGCGGCCTTATCTAAGTCTGGTTTAGCAATGATTACTGGTGATGATTTGCAAAGTGGGTTTAACAACAGAAACCTCAAAAGTGTATTGTGGGGATCTGAAGTAATAGCGGATCAATCTGGTATCTATGCGTCTTTCTTTGCACATATGGATGCGAGAGCAGATCGTTATGCAAGGTCTTCAAGAAAGGTTATCTACAATTGGCTATATGATCAAATCCCTTCAACGGATGAGCGTAAAGCTTGGTGGCAAGGCCCTACTGATGGAGGAACTAATGATACCAAGCCATATAACCAGCGTAAGTTCCGTTATTCTGATTTGGCAACCGACTTGGGAGACTATATCTTCATGCGTGCAGAAGAAATGCAACTTGTAAAAGCTGAAGCTTTAGCGCATGCGGGAAGATTGCCAGAGGCAAAAACAGCTTTAGAAGAATTGATGAAACTTAGAAACCCACAAGGTTACCAAGCTATTTTGAACGCAATGACAATGTCTAATAGTTTAACCATGGGCTCTATTGGAAGCCCTACAACCTTGATGGATCAGATCATTCTTCAACGTCGTATTGAATTATGGGGTGAATCTGAGCGTATTTTTGATATTTTGCGTTTGAAAACAGGATTTAATAGAAACGCAGCAAACTCAAACCATACGGCTAAGCCAAATTGGAATACTTTGGATCCAGCTAACAAGGAGTTTATTTTAACAATTCCTCAGAAGGAATTCGATGGTAATCCAAATATGGATGCGACGAAAGATCAAAACCCAATGTAATTTTAAAGAATATAACAATGAAAAGAGTTTATATACATATCGTAGGTGCACTTGCCTTGGCGTTTGGGCTATCCTCTTGTGATAAGACCGATGGAACATTGTATCCTGGAGAGCCAAATAAAGTGAGTTTTTTTAACGTATCGACAAGTCTAACGATGGAGGGGGGATCAATCAGTGTTCCTGTAGGTAGAACCTCAACAAGTGGAGAGCTTTCGGTGCCTGTAACGATTTCTGCTGCTGGTGCGGGCTATACGGACATCTTTAAAATGGACGGACCTGTAGTATTTGCCAATGGAGAAGCAAAATCTTATGCTAAAGTTAACTATGGCGATTTTTCGAAGATAGACCCTAGCGCATTATCTGTTACCTTGTCGGGTACTGATGTTATAGCAGGTCTAGCGTTCCCTATTTCCCTTAATATTCCTGATGAGAGCCTATCTCCTTCCAATAGAAAGAAAGTGGATGTTTTGGCTTCCAGTATTCTTAATTTTGGAGCTGCTGCGACTGCTCAATTGAATTCAGAAGAAGGATGGATGGGTGATACATATGGTGTTGAAGTCGCGAAATCAGAAGGAGCAAATGTATACAAGGTGATAAAGCCATTTGGATATACAAGCTTTGCTTTTATGATTAAGTCTGATGGTGAAACAATTGTTTGTCCTAACCAAATTATTGATAATCACCCAAGCTACGGACCTGTTTCTATGACATCCGTTACAGGAAAATTGGTTGATGGTGTTGTAACTTTGAATGTCGGAGCTTACACGGTATCAGCTGGTTCTTTCGGAGGAGGTGTTGAAATTATTAAACTTCCTTAGAAGCAAAAACCTATTCAATATTTCTTAAGGTGGCCCATTGGGCCACCTTTTCTTTTATATAGGCCTCTTGCAAAGAGCTATTGCATTAATTTTACATAAAATAATAATCTCTTTGCCTTTTTATGTGAAGTGATTTGATATTTTCTATATTGATTTCATAAAGAAATAATACCAAAATGTTTTTTTGAAAAATTTGTTAAAAAGTGTGAAGATTGTTATTTTTTTGTTACGTTTGTGTTGTAGTTGTTGTAACAATCGTTATACATTATGCTACTAACAAAACAATTAAACTAAATAATACACACATGAAACAAAAATTACTCAGTATCATTTTTGTGCTTACGTGTCTGGTTGGGCAATCGTTTGCACAGGATCGTCAGGTGAGTGGTCGGGTTACTTCGGCAGCAGATGGAACTCCATTAAGTGGTGTTTCTGTTGTTGTTGTCGGTACAACAGCGGCAGCTCAAACAGATGGTTCAGGGAATTATTCGATTAGTGTATCGGATAATGCTTCATTATCTTTTTCTTACGTGGGCTATCAGAGTCAACGCGTTTCTGTAGGAACCCGCGCAGTAATCAATGTCCAGTTGATCAGTGATGAAGCGGCATTGGAAGAAGTGGTGGTAACAGCTTTAGGGATTACAAGGGACAAAAAATCTTTGGGATATGCTGCTCAAGAGGTTAAAGGTGATCTGTTAACCGCTGCTCGTGGTGACAATGCTTTACAGTCTCTTTCCGGGAATGTAGCCGGTGCCGTTGTTTCAGCTCCTTCATCGAGTTTGGGGGGGTCAACACGTATCGTATTGCGTGGTATAGGGTCGTTAACAGGTGAAAACAGACCACTCCTTGTTGTAGATGGTATTCCAATGGACAATTCGAACTATAACTCAGCGAATGCCGAACGTGGTGCGGGAGGTCGTGATTATGGTGATGCCGGATTTGATATTAACCCAGATGATATTGAATCAGTGAACGTTTTAAAAGGTGGGCCTGCTTCAGCACTATATGGTGCGAGGGCATCAAATGGTGTTATTTTGATTAAAACAAAATCTGCAAAACAAGGGCGTGATGAGATTACATTCAATACTGGTGTTGCTTTTGAAACTTTGGGTGTAACACCGAAACAACAAAAGTTGTATGGTGGTGGTTTTGAATCGGATTTTGAGACAGTTACCATTAATGGTCAGGACTATCAGGTTGTTGATTATGCAGCAGATGAATCTTGGGGCCCGAGATTGAACGGTCAGCAAGTATTGCACTGGGATGCTTTTGATCCAAATGATACAGAGAATTATTTGAAAACACGTCCTTGGGTAGCTCCGAAAGATGACTATAGAACATTCTTCAATACAGGAGTAAGCTACACCAATGCATTATCTCTTGCAAAGTCATATGAAAATACAGCAGCAAGGTTGTCTTTATCGAATGTAAGCCAAGAAGGTATCGTTCCTAATACAGAATTAAAAAGAACAACTGTAGCATTGAGTTTAGATAATAAGTTTTCAGATAAGTTAACCGCGAGAGGAACAATCAATTATATTCGTACGAATGGTTTCAATAGACCTGAACAAGGATATGGTGATAACTCTATCGGTCAAAAAATGTTCCAGTGGGGACAGACCCAATTAGACTATACTCGTCATAAAAACTACAAAACAATTAGTGGTGAGCAAAAGCCTTGGAACAGAAAGTCTTGGGATGACGCAACACCTAACTATGCGGACAACTACTACTGGATAGTTTATGAGAACACAGCTCAAGATCAACGTGATCGTTTTTATGGAAATGTAGAATTACGTTATGATATCATGCCGGGCTTGTATGCAACAGGTAATATCTATGGAGATAATTATACTTTAAAAATTAACTCACAAGTTGCTGTGGGTTCACAAGGACAATCTGGATTTACAGAAAGCTTGCGTGAGTTTACGGAGATGAACTATGAGGCGCGTGTACACTATGACAAGCGTTGGGAAACGGTTTCTTTAAATGCTTTCTTAGGTACGAACCGTAGAAATACAACACGACATGCTTCTAATGCTGCAACAGCTGGTGGGTTGATTGTTCCAAACCTTTACACAATCAATAACAGTGCACAAGATCCAACGATAAATACAAACCTATCGAAAAAACGGGTGAACTCTGTTTTTGGTAATATCTCAGCTGGCTATAATGATTTACTTTATGTAGATTTTGGTTGGAGAAATGACTGGTCTTCTACATTGCCAGAAAATAACAACTCGTATTTCTATCCTTCAGTAACAGGATCATTCGTATTCTCGGAACTGATAGATGCCTCGTGGTTGAACTTTGCAAAATTCCGTGCAGGTTGGTCGCAAGTCGGAAATGATACAAATCCATTCCAGTTAAGGGATGTGTACTTGAACAGTGTATTTGCGAATACAACTTATATGGGGAATCCATATTTTATGAATGGTCTTTCGAAACTAAACCCAAATCTACGTCCAGAAACAAAAAGATCGTATGAATTCGGTCTCGAGACTCAGATTCTTCAGAATAGAATTGGGTTAGATTTAACTTATTACAACGAAGAGACAACAGATTTAATTATGGCTGTGTCTACTGGTCCTGAGACAGGTTATAGTTCTAAAATAATGAACGCTGGTAGAGCTGTGAACAAAGGTATTGAAGCCATGTTAACATTAGTGCCAGTTAGAAATGAAAACTTTGAATGGGTTTCGAATGTTAACTTCGCTCGCAACAGGAATAAGGTAATGGAGTTGGCGGAAGGTCTGAGCTCATTAAATCTTGCTACAGCTCCGTTTAAAGCAACTTTGGTTGCAATACCAGGCCAACCTTATGGCCAGATTTACGGATCTGATTTCATCTATGATGATGCAGGAAATAAAGTGGTTGGAGCAAACGGATTATATTTATCATCTGATGTTACGAGCTTAGGTTCAATTTTACCAAAGTACAACGCTGGATGGAGAAACACTTTCAATTATAAAGGCGTTTCCCTTTCTGCGCTAATTGACGTGCAGAAAGGTGGTAAATTCTTCTCGGTTTCTCATATGTTTGGACACTATACTGGGGTGTTAGAAGCAACAGCTGCTAACGATATACGTGAGAATGGTGTGGTTGTTGATGGTGTGAAGGGCACTGTAACGAGAAATTCAGACGGAACTTATACAGTAACTGACACAGAAAAGAATACAACAAATGTTGATGCGGTGAACTATTTTGGACATTATTATTCTGGCCCTGCAGCACAAAACGTTTTCGATGCAGATTATGTCAAGCTTCGTGAAGTTACTTTAGGCTACACTTTACCTACCGCCTTTGTAAGTAAACTACGTGTAAAAGGAGCAACAATATCTGGTTTTGCTAGGAATTTAGCTACTTGGGGCTTAGCGAATAAAGATTTTGATCCAGAGATGGCTACAACAGGAAGTGGAAATACACAAGGATTTGAAGGAGGTAACTTGCCTGCATCTAGAACTTTTGGATTGAACTTAAGATTACAATTTTAAACATTGATTATTTTCGACATGAAAAATATAAAAGCGATATTGCTATCTTCTGTAATAGGTGTTTCGGTGTTCTCACTGACATCTTGTACAAAGGATTTAGCAGAGATTAATAAGAACCCGAATGCTCCAGAAATTGTGCCTACCTATACAATTTTCAATGGAACAAATAGATACCTGATGACGAATAGTCGTGATGGATGGTGGATGGCAAGAATGTCCTTGCCGTGGATGCAATATTCTGCCCAAAACAATTATGTGGAGGAAGATAAGTATCAATACCGGGACAACCAGACAACGAACGGTTGGATTCAATTGTATAGAGCTGCTAATAATTATAAGGATATTATAGAAAAATGCGAAGATCCAGAATTTAGAAATCAGATGTCTGCCTATGGCGATGTGGAAAACCAGATTGCGATGTCTAGAATTATGTTGGCTTATACTTTTGATAATTTAGTGAGTCACTTTGGCCCAATTCCATACTGGTCGTATGGTCAAAAGGATAATCCTAATTTTCAAGCCTTAAATATTGAAGAATATCTTAATCCTGTATATGCTTCTGAGGAAGAAATTTATGCGGATATATTGAAGGAGTTAAAGGAAGCTGTTGCTCAAATCAATGTCAATGGATCTGGTTTCAAGGATGGGGATAATATATACGGAGGAGATGCAGCTAAATGGAAAAAATTTGGTAACTCGCTTCGCCTTAGAATTGCCAACCGTATTAAGCATGTCTATGCAGCTGCAAATGCGGAGATCACAGATGCAATAAGCAGTGGTGTATTTACCTCAAATGCGGATAATGCTGTTTTTGCTTTTAACTCGACTAATGTGGAAGCAAACCCACTCTGGAGGACGTTCTATGTGGATAACCGGAGTGACTTTTGGCCAAGCCGCCCTTTTGTGCAGTTGTTGAAAGGGGAAACAGGTAACTTTGGAGTGGATCCTCGACTTTATAAAATTGCGGCACCGAAAGGATTAACATTCCCGGCGTATAACGCAGGTTATGAAGATTCGGATGACCTAGCAGATTATATCGGTGTACCTTTTGGACTTCCAAGGGTAGAGTCTTATTATCAAGCTCCCTCAAATATTAATTACTTCTCCAAAGATATTTTAACAGTGGATCGTGGTGAAGTACTAATGGAATATGCTGAAGTAGAGTTTATCTTGAGCGAGCTTAACTCTTGGTCTCAGGAACATTATGAAAATGGTGTGCGTGCTAATATGGAGCGTGTGGGAATCGCGAGTGCAGATATTGATGCATTCGTAGCGAAATTACCTCCAGCAAGCGAACGTAATGTACGTAACCAAAAGTATATTACTTTGTTCTATAATCCTGATGAAGGTTGGAATGAATACAGAAGAACAGGTTACCCTGATACAGAAATTCTGCTGATGCCAGGGGAGACAGCTAAACGTCCGCATGATGGGTCTCAGTATACTTTTACCCCCCTTCAATCTGGTAATGTGGTTGCTACAGATATTCCAGCGCGTGTTCGTTATCCAGTTACCCAACAAACATTAAACCGGGAAAACTGGCAAAAGGCAGCAACCGCTTTAGGTGCAGACGAAATAGATAAAAAACTATGGTTTGCGAAATAATATCCATGTATTGGAAGTTATTTGATAATTAAAAAATCCCCAGCACTTTTGTGCTGGGGATTTTTACTTGGCGTTATATTCTATAAGGTAATAAGTAGGCCTACTGATCTTCCGGTAGGCTTTATTTATTATTTGCTAAAATACTCAACTCCTGCGCTACCCGTCCTGCAATGAATTTATATGCTTCCGCCACAGGTTCATCTGCATCCAATAGAATGGGGAAACCATTGTCTCCAGAATCTGCAACGGCTTTTACTAAAGGGATTTCTCCTAAGAAAGGTACATTATTGCTTTCTGCGAGTCTTTTGCCGCCGTCTTTGCCGAAAATATAGTATTTGTTGTCAGGAAGTTCTACAGGTGTGAAATAAGACATGTTCTCCACAACGCCTAAGACAGGGACATTGATGCCTTCCATTTGATACATGGCCAGTCCCTTAATGGCATCAGCTAGAGCGACCTGTTGAGGAGTAGTTACTATAACTGCTCCGGCTATAGGATAACCTTGTGCTACAGTGATATGGATGTCACCTGTTCCGGGAGGCATATCCACTACCAAGTAATCCAATTCTCCCCAGTCGGTATCTCCAAAGAGTTGCTTAATGGCAGAAGTCGCCATGGGGCCTCGCCAAGGAATGGGTTGATTCGGGTCGGTAAAGAAACCGATGGAGAGTAATTTAAGACCAAACTTCTCAACCGGGACAATCTTAGTTTTGCCATCAGCCGTCTGTGTGGACTGTGGTTTAACCCCTTCCAACCCGAACATCAGAGGTAAAGATGGACCGTAAATATCAGCATCCAATAAACCAGTTTTAGCGCCTGTTTCTGCTAGTGCTAAAGCCAGGTTACTAGCTACGGTGGATTTACCAACTCCACCTTTGCCGGAGGAAACCAGAATAATATTTTTAATACCATCAAGCTGTGCATCTGCTCCGATAACGCGAGAGGTCATATTGATTTCTGTTTCAACCTCTTTGCCAATAAATAAAGCAATTGCATTCCGGCATGCATGTTCAATATGTCCTTTCAGAGGACAAGCTGGGGTGGTTAGGACGACATCAAATTTAATCTTGTTAGGAAGTATCTCTATATTTTGTATCATGTTGAGTGTTACCAGGTCCTTTTTGAGGTCAGGCTCTTCGACATGACTTAAAGCGTGCAAAACTTGTTCTCGTGTAATCATTTCTTAATATTGTAAGGCAAATTTACGGATTGCTCAAGATAATCATGTCATAGGTTTGTTTGTTCGTCTAACAGTTTTTGTCTTATGGTATTGAGTTTCTATATTTGACCAGCAGTATGTCTCCCTCCGTAACCATCATGATACACAGATATTTTTGGTGGAAAATAAAACTTTTTTCTATATTTACTTTTGCTAAATGGTATTAGTAAGAGAGAAGAAATTAAAATAAACCGAATAATCAATTTGTAAATCATGTCAAATTATCAGATTAAAGAGAGTCCGGAGGTATATGATGCTATTGTTGTGGGGTCAGGTGCAGGCGGAGGTATGGCTGGTTATATCCTTGCACATGCGGGACTTAAGGTCTTAATGCTCGAGGCTGGACCGTTCTATGATCCAGCTGTGGATGCATTGCAGCTCCGTTGGCCTTGGGAATCCCCAAGACGTGGAGCAGGTACTACACGCCCTTTCGGGGATTTTGATGCCGCCTTCGGTGGTTGGCAGCTGGAAGGTGAGCCTTATACAAAGGTTGCAGGGACAGAATTTGAATGGTTCCGTGCAAGGATGTTGGGGGGCCGTACAAATCACTGGGGACGTATCTCCTTACGTATGGGACCGGACGACTTTAAACCGAAAGATGGGGTAACAGATGAATGGCCAATTACCTATGATGAAGTAAAACCGTTTTACGATCGTGTTGACCGTATGATTGGAATTTATGGAACGGTAGAGGGCATAGAAAATGAACCAGACGGCATCTTTATGAAGCCACCAAAACCTCGTTTGAACGAACTTTATATTGCTAAAGGAGCAAAAAAAGCCGGTGTACCGGTTATTCCGGGTCGGGGTTCGGTCTTGACAGAGGTATCTCCTGAGATTAAAGGTCGTGGAACATGTTTCTACTGCGGACAGTGCGGAAGAGCTTGTAAGGTTTATGGTGATTTTTCATCTTCGTCCTGTCTGGTCATTCCAGCGATGAAAACAGGCAATCTGAAAGTGATTGACAATGCGATGGTGCGGGAAGTGATTACCAATGATGAAGGAGTTGCAACAGGGGTTTCTTATGTGAACACCACAGATTTACAAGAATACGTTGTTCGTGGCAAAACGGTTATCCTTGGAGCAAGTGCCTGTGAAAGTGCGCGGATTATGTTGAACTCCAAATCAGCAGCACATCCAGGGGGGGTAGGCAACAGCACTGGTTTGGTCGGTCGATATCTGCACGATTCAACAGGTGCAAGTTTATCGGGCTATCTACCTCAGTTGATGGACAGAAAACGCTATAATGAAGACGGCGTTGGTTCGGTACATATCTATTCGCCTTGGTGGGAAGACAACAAAAAATTGAATTTCCCGAGAGGCTATCATATTGAATATGGAGGCGGATTACACATGCCTTCTTATGGTTTCCTAAATTGGGTGCCGAATGTGAATAGCAGAGATAAAAATGGTGAAAGCAAACACAGAGGTGGTTACGGTAAATCTTTAAAGCAAGACTATCGCAGCTTTTACGGTGCAAACGTAGGTATGGCAGGACGGGGAACAGCATTGGCCCGAAAAGACAATTACTGTGAAATCGACCCGAACAGAGTGGATAAATATGGTATTCCTGTACTTCGTTTCCATTACAAATGGGCACATGAAGAGGTTCAGCAGGCTAAACACATGATCGATACCTTCCAATCTATTATGCATGAGATGGGAGCTGTTATTACTTCAAGGATTCCTGGTGCGGATACCATGTATGGCTTGGAGGCTCCGGGAAAAATTATCCATGAGGGTGGTACAACCCGTATGGGTAATGATCCGAAAACATCGGTACTGAACAAATGGGGGCAAGCACATGACTGTAAGAACCTGTATGTAGTGGATGCCGGACCTTTTGTGCAGCAAGGGGATAAGAACCTGACGTGGACTATCTTGGCACTGTCTATGCGTACCGCAGAATATATTTTGGAAGAGAAGAAAAAGTTAAACAGCTAATAAAATATTGCGATGAACAGAAGAGAATCATTAAAAGCATTAGGGCTGGTAGCTGCAGGTTCAGGTCTATTGGCAGGAGCTTGTAAAGATGATAAAAGTAAGAGTGTACAGGCAGTAGCGGACGCAGATAAGCTACCTGGTGTAATGGATTGGGAGCATGAACGCACCCAGAAATTATTGGAAGAGAAATTCTTTACCGATCATGAAATGGCGACGATTACCGTTTTAGCAGATATTATTATACCCAAAGATGAAGTCTCAGGATCGGCCTCAGAAGCAGGTGTGCCAGAATTTATCGAATTCATGGTGAAAGATCTTCCAGATAATAAGACACCTATGCGCGGAGGTTTGAAGTGGTTGGATCTGCAAGCACAGCGACGTTACGGTGATGCATTTGTCAATTGCAAGGAAGTCGATCAACTCGCTTTGGTGGAGGAAATTGCTTACCCTGAAAAAGCGAAACCTGAAATGCAACAAGGCGTAGCTTTCTTTTCCTTAATGCGTAATCTGACTTCCTCGGGATTCTTCACGAGCGAAATAGGTATCAAGGATATAGGCTATGCCGGAAATAGACCAGGCGTATGGAACGGTGTTCCCGAGGATGTACTTAAAGAGCACGGTTTTGATCCCGAAAAGTTTTTTGGGTAAAAAATCAATCTATAAAGCTTGATTATAGTTACGTATATTGCATACGATGGTGAAATCAGGAAACCTTATAGGTTGTGCTGAATTGAAAAAGCTAATATTAAAATACAAGTTGAAGCGTCTTCCTTTGGGAGGCGCTTCGCTTTTATTTCGTAGCTTTGTCTTATTTAATTACGTACAGTTATGCTTGGATTGAAACTATTGACAGACCCTCGTTGGGTCAATATTGCAGAGGGAAATTTGGAAGAGATCTTAACCGATCATGCTTGGTGTGAGCAAAAGGCGGCGTCCAATGCCATTACTTTAATTACGCAGAATCCAGAATTGGAAGATTTGGTTCATGAACTGACTGCAATTGCTATTGAGGAGATGGAACATTTCAAAATGGTTATCGAAATCATCAAAGAGCGAGGCTATACCTTAGGGCGTGAGCGTAAAGATGATTATGTAGGTCAATTGATGAAATTTTCCAAAAAAGATGGTTCGCGTAATCAAGCCTTTATCGACCGCTTACTTTTTGCAGCGATGATTGAAGCCCGTAGTTGTGAGCGTTTTCGTGTATTGTCCAAAAACATCAAGGATGAAGAGCTGGCGAAATTCTATTATGACCTGATGGTATCCGAGGCTAATCATTATACCACATTCCTGAACTTTGCACGAAAATATGCAACAGATGTAGATGTGGACAAACGTTGGCAGGAGTGGTTAGACTTTGAAGGTGAACTTATCCAAAGCTACGGGAAGAAAGAATATATTCACGGTTAAGCATTTCTTGATGTATATCAATGCGCAGGTCTGATAGACCGGCTACCTTTGTCTCAGAAAGGAAAAAATAGTATGATTGAATTAGGCGTAGGTATGTTCGGGGATCTACAGATTAATCCCACAACAGGAAAGATACAGCCAGCTGCACAGCGGATGCACGAGATTATCGAAGAAGTGAAGCTAATGGATGAAGTAGGCTTAGATTTCTTTGGTATGGGAGAACATCATCGAGAGGATTATGCTGTTGCTTCGCCCGAAATTGTTTTGGCAGCCGCAGCTACGGTGACCAAACATATTAAGTTGGGATCCGCGGTATCTGTGCTCAGCTCAGCAGATCCTGTTAAGTTGTTTCAAGATTTTTCAACTGTTGATCTGATCTCTGACGGACGTGCGGAAATCATGGCGGGGCGAGGATCTTTCATCGAGTCTTTCCCTTTGTTTGGATATGACTTGAAGGACTATGCGGATTTATTCGAGGAGAAGCTCGATTTATTGGTTCGTTTAAATAAACAAGATACGATTACCTGGTCAGGGAGATTCCGAAAACCGTTGATTAACCAACCCGTTTTTCCACGACCAAAACATAATAGTCTGCCTATATGGGTTGCTGTGGGAGGAACGACTTCTTCTGTTATTCGTGCAGGTAAAATGGGGTTGCCGGTTATGTTTGCCATTATCGGTGGGAATCCCGAAAACTTTCAGCCGTTGTTTGAGGTATATCGTCAGGCATGGGATGATAATGGGCATGATCCAGAAGATTTTCAAGTAGGTGTTCATATGCATGCTTTCTTTGGTGAAAATGGTCAAGGAGTGGCGGACAAGTACTACCCGATTTATGCTGCACAGATGAACAGAATCGGAGCTTCCAGAGGATGGCCCCCTTATCAACGGATGCAATACGACTTTGGTCGTTCTATGCATGGACATTTGATTGTAGGAGATGTAAACCAATCGATAGACAAGATATTACATATTATTGAGTTGTTCGGTCTGACCCGTTTTTCTGCACACATGGATGTGGGGAGTCCGGATCATAAAGACATGATGAAAGCTGTCGAACTTTATGGAACAAAGATCGCTCCCAAGGTTAGAGAAGCGTTGAATAAATAAAGAAATGGGGCAAGTACACTTGCCCCATTTCTTTATTTATTCATAAAAAGCCTTATCTTGCGCTTACTAATCTAAACTTCATGAAACAGTTATTTAGTATCGCTTTTTTCTTCCTATTCAGTCTTTCGTGGGCACAAGTAAAGTCTCCCGAAGAATACTTAGGTCATCAAGTCGGTGCCAAGATTACACCACACTGGAAACTTCTGGAATACTACAAATATGTAGCAAGTCAAGTTCCTGACAAGATCAAGTTTGAGCAATACGGTACCTCGGTGGAGGGAAGACCTCTCTATGCATTCTTCATTTCCTCGGAGAAGAACATTGCTCGATTGGAAGAAATACGTTTGAACAATCTGCGATTGGCAAAATCGACCGAAGGCGATCCAACTTTATTAGAGATGCCTGCCATTGTCTGGATGAGTAATAACGTTCATGGTAATGAAACCTCTTCGGCGGAAGCATCCATGATGACATTATACCAATTGGTTAATCCCAATAACGCAAAAACAAAAGCAGCATTGGCTAATACCCTGATCGTCATCGATCCTTGCCTAAACCCAGATGGTACAGAGCGCTATAACAATTGGCAGAATGGTGTTTTGGGTACACAGTTCTATCCAGACCTGTATGCAAGGGAGCATCAGGAACCTTGGCCGGGGGGACGGATAAACCATTATTATTTTGATTTGAACAGGGATTGGGCATGGCAGACGCAAGTCGAAAGCGAACAGCGTCTGGTACTTTACAATAAATGGTTGCCACATATCCATGTGGATTTTCACGAGCAAGGTGTAAATTCTCCTTATTATTTTCCTCCGGCAGCCGAGCCATTTCATGAAGTGATTACCCCTTGGCAACGGGAGTTTCAGGGAACAATCGGAAAACACAATGCCCAATATTTTGACCAACAAGGCTGGTTATATTTTACGAAGGAACGTTTTGATCTGTTTTATCCTTCTTACGGTGATACCTATCCCATCTATTCCGGTGCTATCGGAATGACTTATGAAAAAGCAGGAAATGGTTCTGCCGGATTGGGGATTTATACCAGCGATAAGGATACGCTGACTTTAGTGGATCGTGCTTTGCAGCATCATGCCTCTGGCTTGAATGTTGTAGAGGTCGTGTCTGGTCATGCAGATAAAGTGGTGGCAGAATTTAAAAAATTCCATACAGATGCCGTGGAGGGGCGACTTTCCTCTTACCACAGCTATATTTTGAAGTTCGAGCCTAAACATGAACTCAAAATCAGGGCATTGCTACAACTGTTAGATAAGAATAAGATACAGTATTATAGTGCCTCTGGAGCAGTGAAAGGACTTGACTATTTCAGTAAGAGAAATGAAAGTTATACCCTAAAAAACAGAGACGTAGTCATTCCTGGCAATCAATCTAAAGCAGCATTAGTAAGGGTTCTTTTTGAACCAGAAGCTAAGTTGACAGACTCCGTTACGTATGATATCACGGCTTGGTCACTACCGTATGTATACGGAGTTCCGGCTCTTGCCTCTACCGATAAAGTTACAAAATCAGTGGATTATAAACTGCCGACTGTCTCCAATACCGTTATCGATGGCTTCGGCTACGCTTTCAAATGGAATGGCTTTGCATCCGCACAGTTATTAGCAGCCCTATTGAAAGAGAAAGTAAGTGTTAAAACTTCTGAAATTGCCTTCAAGCTGAACGGTGAAGAATTTCCGAGCGGTTCGGTTATTTTGATGGCAGGCGCGAACAAAAATATTGATTTTAAGAAGATTGTCAAGCAGCAGGCTGATAAATTTGCTGTTACCCTGCATCCTATAAATTCAGGCATTGTTGATGGTGCCAAGGATCTAGGAAGCTCGGACGTGAAATCGGTGAAAGCGCCAAAAGTCATGATGTTGGCAGGAGAAGAGCAGAGAGCGCTGAATGTAGGAGAAGTGTGGCATTATTTTGATCGACAGCTGGAATATCCTATTGTCTTGGTCAACCCGAAGAATATCAGTCGTGTGAAATGGGATGAGATAGATGTGTTTATCATGCCTACGGGAAACTATTCTTTTTTAAAAGATAAAGCGCAGAGTGAGGCTTTCGCCAATTGGATTCGCGGAGGAGGCAAAGTAATCGCTATAGGCAATGCCGTAAATCAAGTATCTTCACAAGGTTGGAGTAATATCAAGGCTGTGAAGCAGGATTCGGTTGCTAAGGCTAAGGAATCTCCCTTAAGAGCTTATGCGGATAGAGAACGTGATGCGTTGAAGGAATACACTGCAGGAGCAATCTATAAAGTAGATTTTGACAAAACTCACCCCTTATTTTTTGGCACGGATAACTATTTCACGCTGAAAGAAAGCGCTAATCTTTTCCAATATTTCACCGATAATAAGGGTTGGAATGTGGGTTATATTAAAGAAAATTCCTTAATGAGTGGTTTCGTTGGGCAAAATCTCAGCAAACAAATGAAAAACGGTTTAGTGTTCGGTACGGAATCTGTTGGAGCAGGTACAGTGATTTATCTGGTAGATAATGTGCTGTTTCGAAACTTTTGGGAGAGCGGTAAATTGTTAATGGCAAATGCTGTTTTTTTAGTTAATTAAAAGAGAGAGGTTTTATTTCTACAAATAGTTTTGTCGCTCAAGCCCCCGAAAGCTTTCGGGGGCTTGAGCGACAAAACTATCTAATAAAATCCTCCATTGCTATTAATCATTAATCCCCTACCATTTTACCCCGCATATACCATTTGGTAAAATTACCGTATCTTTGCACTGTGGCTATACAAAGTAAATTGATTGATATCAGAAGTTTATCCTTAGAGAAGTTAAAGGATACGTTGACGCAGATGGGGGAGCAAGGTTTTCGTGCCAAGCAAATCTACGAATGGTTGTGGGTGAAATCCTGTACGGACTTTGACCAAATGAGTAACCTAAGCAAGGCTCTGCGTGAGAAACTGAAAGAACATTTTGTAATCCACGCAGTTCAGGTAAGGCAGTCGCAAATCAGTTCCGATAAAACCATCAAAAGCAGTTTCACCTTATATGATGGCAATGTCATTGAGGGCGTATTGATTCCTGCCCCTGAGCGGATGACGGCTTGTGTTAGTTCTCAAGTGGGGTGCAGTTTAACTTGTAAATTCTGTGCTACGGGTTATATGGATCGCAAACGCAACCTGAATGCTGATGAAATCTATGACCAAGTGGTACTTATCGCCAAGCAAGCAGAGGAACAGTACCAACAACCCTTGACCAATATTGTGTACATGGGTATGGGTGAACCTTTGTTGAATTACAGCAATATGCTGAAATCAGTGGAACGTATCACTGCTCCCGATGGATTGAATATGGCGGCGAAGCGTATCACCGTTTCTACAGCAGGTATTGCCAAGATGATAAAAAAGCTTGGGGACGATGAAGTGCGGTTCAATTTGGCACTTTCCCTGCATGCGGCAAATGACAAAAAGCGTAATGAGATTATGCCTATTAACGAGCAGAACTCACTGCAGGCTTTGGCGGAAGCACTAAAATATTTCTATGCCAAAACGAAGAGCCCGATTACATTTGAATATATCGTTTTTCATAATTTCAATGATGAGCTGGAAGACGCAAAAGAGCTGGCCCGTTTCTGTAAGCATGTGCCTTGTAAGGTGAATATCATTGAGTATAACCCTATTGCTTTGGCAGATTTTGTAAATGCCGAAGCCGATAAAATCGATGAATTTGCAGCCTATTTGAAATCGCAAGGAATTATTACCAATGTGCGTCGTAGCCGTGGAAAGGATATTGATGCCGCTTGTGGACAATTGGCTATCAAAGAGAAAAACGAAGTTGTTTAAAATGCATAACCATTTTTAAACAACTTCGTTACAAAAACTATTTAGCTTCGTTAAGCACTTGCGTATTTAACTTCACATATTCGTCGTTATTAGCTGCTTTTGCCATAGCAACTCCTTCGGTTGCGGTTTTGATTGCTCCAGCTTTGTCGCCAGCTTTCAATTGGATGCGTGCTCTCCAATATTTGATATGTGGTGCTTGCGTATTGCCTTTGTCGGCTTCGTTTGCCCATTCTACTGCCTTATTGATATCTAAGCCGTTGTTGAAGTAATACTGTGCAGCCTGGAAGTAAGGTTTTTTCTCACCTTTCATGGCTTCTTCGATGCTGGCAATGATTTCTTTAGATTGATCGACAGCGATGGGGAAAGAGACTTTTGTGTTTTCCCATGCTAGCGTTAAATCTGCTCCTTTTGGATTGACATTTTCAAAAGCCATGGTAAAGGTTTCAACTTTATCGTTTAGTTTCTGCTGTTTCGCAGAAAAACGCAAGAAATCTTCCTCTTGTTTGTATTGATAAGCACCCCACTGCTGTACATTTTTGCTAAGGATAATGGTCCAATCGCCGTTTTGCGTAGGGATACTAAAAATACCATAGGTGCCTGCAGGAACTTTATTTCCAGCGATAGTTACCTCTTCTTCAAAAGTAATCGCAGGAATATTGTTGGCTCCCGTGCGCCATACCTCATTATAAGGGACTAAGCCCCCGAAAACAACACGATTATTTGCATTAGGGCGTTGATAAACAAGTGATATGTTACGGATTCCTACACCTTGCTCGATTTTGGTCGTGCTACTGGCAGGTGGAAATTTTGCTTGCGCTTGTGCCTCTTGTAGGGACAAAAAGATTGCTCCGGCAGCGAATAGAGATAAAAAAGCTTTTTTCATATAGTCTGTTTTTTTTAATCAGCCTAAAGATAACAAGAATTTTGTAAAGAGAAAGGGCATCACGAAAGCGATGCCCTTTAAATATGTTAAGCTTTTTTCTGTCCGATCTTGTGACCCCAGGTTGCGAAGTATACAATGTATAGGTAAGCGGGTACCATTGTAACCAAGAATGCTGTCTGAAAGTTAACCTCTAAGTGGTCTTTGATGTAGCCGTACAGAGGAGGTAAGATAGCACCACCAGCTATACCCATAATCATAATAGCAGATCCGATTTTTGTGAAATTACCCAAACCTTTGATGCCAAGTGGGAAAATCGCTGGCCACATCAGTGAGTTTGCTAAGCCAAGTAATGCCACGAACCAAAAAGACGTTAAACCTGTCGTGACGACTGACAAGATGGTAAAAATGATACCGACTGATGTACAGATGCGTAATGCTGTTTGCTGTGATACAAATCTAGGAATGGTAACAATACCAATTAGGTAACCCACCAACATAAACCCTAATGTGAAAGCTGTAGCATTGTCTGTAAATACTTGTGGTACAGAACCCAACTCTCGGGCATAAGTTCCGATAATATCGCCAGCCATTACTTCAACACCTACACAACAAAAGATAGCGAAAGCGCCCAAGAATAAATGAGGATACTCAAACACAGATTTTTTAGATTTTTCTGCACTTGTTACTTCATCGTCTTCAGCATTTACCTCAGGAAGTTTTACAATAAACTTAAGAAGGATAGCAAAAATGAACAAAAATATAGCTAATGCGATGTAAGGCGTGTGTAATTGTTGTAGTAATTGATCAAGAATAGCTGTTTTTTCAACCTCTGAAGTTGCCGCTTCTAATTTAGCTTGTGAATCGTTAGCTCCTTTAAGAAGTAAGGATCCTAATACAATCGGAGCTATGATTCCAGCTGTTTTGTTGAAGACACCAGCTATAGAAATCCTTTGTGCAGCGCTATCTATTGGTCCAATGATACTCAAATAAGGATTCACAGCTGTTTGTAACAGTGCCATACCAGATCCTTGAACGAAAATAGCGGCTAAGAACAATAAGTAGCTGCTATTGTCTGCTGCTGGAATAAACAAGAGAGAGCCTAAGGCCAACATGACGATACTGGTTACTAAACCATTGTGAAATCCAATTTTTTTCAGAATCCAAGAACTTGGAATAGCCATAAAAAAGTAAGCGATATACGAAGCTGTCGTTACCAAGAATGCTTGTAAATCTGTTTCAAGATTGAATGCTTGTTTGGAAAAGGGTATTAATGACCCATTTGCCCAGGTTATGAACCCAAGAATAAAGAAAAAAGCACAACAGATTGCCATTGGCATAAAAGCTGTTTTTTTTGGTGTGTCGATACTATTCATTGATAAAAAGTTTATTTTAATTTGGTTGGTTGTCTGTTTTGGAAACCTTCCGTATTACAAGACTAATAAATTATATTGATAATAGGAAACGAAAAATATCAGGCAATCGGTTGCATATATTGTGAAAGGTAAGTCCTGTTGGTTTTGATTAGGGACAATCAGGAAAAACTTTAAAGTAGATAGGCTCCGTTGGGAAACGGAGCCTATCTATAACCTAAACCGTATTACAACATCCGATTAAAATGGAATGTCATTACTGTTAAGACAAAATAACAAGTAAAAAGTTCTTTTTTACCGGCTTTTTTTCTCGCGGATAGCCACAGTTAGTCGAGAAACACAGATCAGTTCTTCCTTTTCATTTCTGATCTTGATATCCCATACATGGCTGGTTTTGCCAATATGAAGAGCGGAAGAGTAGGCAAATAAGGTGCCTTCTGCCACTGATTTGAGATGGTTGGCGTTCACTTCCATACCTACGCCTACAAAAAGAGCCGGATCAATGATAAGGTTGGAAGCAACGCTGCCAACCGATTCAGCCAGAACGACTGAAGCTCCGCCATGCAAGATGCCAAATGGCTGCTTGACCCGATCCGTTATTGGCATCGTAGCGATGAGCATATTGTCTTCTACGGCTGTAGCTTTGATATCCAAGTAGCCTGTCATAAACTTCCCGAAGATAACATTGATTTCTTCGAGTGGATAATTCTTAAACCAGATATTGTTCGACATTTTCGTTGTTTAAATAGCGTTCTTTCAGAATAATGCGGTGATGTGTTAAGTGTCCGGCAATGACATATAAAAAAGCGCGGACAGTGACTAAACGTCCTGCAGCCATGCCTTTTCGGGCCAACTCCGCTTCGTTCCAAGTTTCGAACAACGCTAAGTTGCCTCGACGCAAATAAGTAAATTCGTCGGCAATACTTTCCAAAGAGCGTTCATTATGGCGTGCATTCTGTACGTATGGATCCTGCTCGAAAGGAGCAAGCTCGGTCATGTCATTGCGCGAAAACCGCAATGCACGATAGGCCATAACCCGTTCGGTATCCAATATATGGCACAAAACCTCCTTGATTGTCCATTTTCCCGGAGCATAGGCATAAGAACCCATATCTTCAGAAATAGAACGTATAAATTCCGGGAAGATTTGTAGCTGCTCTTGCAGGTCTTCCATTACATCGCCTACTACATGATCGATATAGTCGGCGTAAACTGCTGGATATTCGTCAGACTTGAGTGGGTTCATAACGTAGATTGCTTTTAAGTATTATTCTAAATGTTGTTCCTTTTCCTATCTCCGATTCTTTGATGAAGATCTGTCCTTGGTGATAATTTACCATGCGCTTGGTCAAACTAAGTCCTAAGCCCCATCCACGTTTGCGCGTGGTGAATCCGGGCTGGAATACAGAATCAAAATTTGATTTGGGTATTCCCTTTCCCGTATCGCTAATGTCTATAAAAATTTCTTCTTTTGCAATGTTATCGATGATGTTGATAGAAATTTTTCCTTCAGATTCTATTGCATTGACCGCATTTTTTAATAAATTTTCGATAATCCAATCAAATAAGGGGATATTCAGCTTGGCTTCTATCGTACGGTCTCCCTGTAGCTCAAATGTAATTTTATCACTTGTCCGGACTTTAAAATAATTCACAAAATCTAAAATAACATTATAGACGATGTGATTGGTCAATGTCGGCGTAGAGCCTATTTTGGAAAAGCGATCCGCAACAATTTCCAATCGCTTTACATCCCGTTCCATCTCGTTTAGGATATTATCGTCCTCTGCATCAAATTTCATACGAACCAATTCCAACCAACCCATCAGGGAAGAAATTGGCGTACCCAACTGGTGAGCTGCTTCCTTGGCCATCCCCACCCACACCAAGTTCTGTTCCGATTTTCGGATAGAGTTGAAAACAGAATAAGCTATGGCAAGAAAAACAGCTATCAGGGACAGTTGTATGTAAGGAAACACACGCAATTGGCGTAGTGCATCAGAATCCTTATAATAGACAGACCAAGTCTCGTTATTATCCAACAGGAGGTCAATAGGCGGGTGACTCCGCTTCATTTCAGCCAGTTGTTTCTCAAAATAAGTAGGATCGTACTGCAAAGCCTGTTGTGTGGAGTCGCCACCATGTTCCTTGATGTTGGTTTTGGTGCTGTCCAACCCGCGCCAAAAGATAATATTCCCCTGTGCATCGGTGATGATGGCAGGAATAGACAGACTATCACGCACTGCATATACAAAACTGATAAACTGATCGTCCACATCCGGCATGGAAAGAATACTACGCGTGCTCATAGCCCATACCTCTGCTTTAGTACGTTCAGACAGGGATAAATTCTTGACCAGATAGTTGGTATACAATAACGAAGCAGCGGCTATAAGAGCCGCAAAGAGCAAGAGGAAAACTTTCCATCGCTGTTTGGTGTTGTATTGGAATAAATTGTCCTTATGCACTGTCATTCCCCGAAAATAGGTATTTTTATTTTAAAGTT
>Ga0079224_100000328_pt1 | contig 44502 bp, 44 predicted proteins | sample Stecom2015_FD_80414 | JGI IMG/M metagenome (GOLD analysis project Ga0079224, IMG submission 80414) | Agricultural soil microbial communities from Utah to study Nitrogen management - Steer compost 2015 | ecosystem: Environmental > Terrestrial > Soil > Agricultural land | place: USA: Utah... | reverse complement strand
CAAACGCACCGATTACACTGGCTGCACCACACATATCGTATTTCATTTCGTCCATGTTGGGGCCGGGTTTCAATGATATACCACCGGTATCAAAAGTGATGCCTTTGCCAACCAAAGCAATTGGACTGTTATCTTTATCGGCACCATTGTATTTTAACACCACCATGCGGGGCTTATTACTACTACCTTGAGCGACGGCCAATAGTGCGCCCATGCCCATTTCTTTCATTTGTTTTTTGTTTAACACATCAATATCGCAGTTGTCATGCGCATGGGCAATTTCGGTGGCATATTTAGCAATGTATTTAGGGGTGCATAAATTAGGTGGGTAATTACCTAAATGACGGGTGGTGTTTATGCCTTTGGCAATGCCTTGGGCTAAGCGGAATGCTTCAGCACGGTCACTATCGGTGAAAATTTCAATGCGCTCAAGCTTGTGCTTATTATCTTCTTTAAATGATTTGGTATCTTCATAACGATAGGCGGCATGGGAGGCTGCTAAGGTAACCAATTTTGTGGCTTGTTCCGGGTCAATGTTTTTATAATCCAAAGCATTAAGGTAAACAGCAATTTTTAAACATCTTGAACCGGCAGCATTGGCGACAATTTTATGGGTGGTTTCATATAGTTTCGTGGCAGAAACGGTATTGTTTTCACCGAGACCAACGATGACCACTTGTTGACCCGAATCTGTATATAAGGTCAAAACCTGTCCGGCTTGACCGCTAAAGTCCTTGTGCTTAAGGCGAGTCGCTAGCTGCTTTTGAGTTTCTGCGTCTAATTGTTCAGTGAGTGGGTTCTGTTTTTGATTCTGGAATAGGCCGATAATGACCTGTTCAGTTTTGTTTTCTTGTGGGGTTTGTTTAGTGGCAAATAAAGACATCAGAATTTCTCCTAAAAATATCGAACTGGGGATTTTAATCAACATCTCAAGCTTTCACCAGTGAAAAACCAAAATAAGGCGACGCCAAGTGACCATACGGTCTGTTAAAATAACCCCCTTTTAAAACAATGAACCCAATTTAACACCATGATACTAACCAATTATCTGCGCAAACAATGTACTAAGACGGCTTTGGTGGTGCTGATGTTGTTGTTTTTATTGATGGTTGGAACTTTGTTTACTTCGACACTTCGTGCTATTGCCCGTGGTGTATTGGCGCCGGATTTGTTATTTATTGAGTTGAGTCTGCGGTCAGTGGATGTGCTTAATATTTTAGTGCCTTTGTCCTTTTTCTTGGGGGTCTTATCGGCTTTAAGTAATTTATACCGAAATCAAGAGGCCGTTATGTTGCATGCCTTTGGTTGGTCCTTGCGAGATATCTTAAAAGCTTTGGCGCCGTTAGCAGCAGTGGTTTTTATATTAATGCTTTTATTGTCCTTGTGGATATCGCCGATGGCATCGAAGTTATCCAAAGAACTCACAACCCGTGCCAGTGAGGACATTTCTCTTATGGGCCTATCAGAAGGTCGGTTTCAGAGCTTTTTCTCTGATGACGGGGTAATCTATGTAGAAACCATCGATTCCAAACAGAAGCGGGTTGAAAATATATTTGCCAATATTCATCATCCCGATCGAATCGATACCATTACCGCTGCCTATGGTTATGAGTTTGAGGAAAAGGGCCAAAAATATGTGGCTTTATTTGATGGCTATCGCAATGAAGGTATCCCCGGTAGCAACCGATATCAGATGATGCAATTTAAGCGCAATGACATCAAATTGCCTGATTTAACCAAGGAAATCGCTGCCCTCGATGAAAAATCTAAAACGACCCGTGAATTATGGCGCAGTGATGTCGTGACAGATCGTGCTCAGTTGCATTATCGTTTGGTGCCACCGCTATCGGTTTTGGTGTTGTTCTTATTAGCGGTGGTGCTCAGCAAAACCTCCCATCGAGAAGCCAAGTACCTTAATCTTGTTACCGGTTTAGCGGCTTATATTGTGCTTATTAATCTTCTGACAATTGGTCAATCTCTGTTGGCACAAGGTAAGTTGCCGATGATACTGGGCCTATGGTGGGTGTACATTATATTTATCGCCTATGGATGGTGGCGATTGCGCCGTTTAGATGGACGTATAATTAAATCTGGGTCATTGGTTGTTTCTCAAGCTGGCAGTGGCAGGTAAACATGACTATTTTAAGTAAATATATTTTACGGACCATGAGTTTCGGTATATTGATGGCGGCCGGTTTATTATTGGCGATTGATGTGCTGTTTGGTTTAATCAAAGAATTAAATGATATCACCCCGCATTACACCTTGGGTGATATCTTTTTTTATGTGATTTTATCAATTCCCAGTAAGATTTATGAGTTATTTCCGGTCAGTGCGGTGCTGGCAGTGGTGGTGTCTTTGGGAGCTCTGGCTGCTGGTTCTGAGTTAGTGGTTATGCGTGCGGCCGGTATTAGTCCATTAAAAATGGCCGGAATGATGTTAATGGCTTTAATGGTTTGGTTAATACCGGTCACTATTATGGGTGAATATGTTTCGCCCAAAGCCGAACAAATGGCACAACAGTTTCGCAATGAAAAAGTGTCAGCAGGTCAGGCCACTTCGGTTACCCATGCGGTATGGATTAAAGATGGTGATGTGGTATTTCGCAGTAACCGCATGGCGAAACAACCCAAACAGGATAGTTACTTATTAAGTGGGGTCACTGTTTTTGAACTTGAAGGGCAGCGTTTGGTGCGGGTATCGGAAGCGGAAAACGCCTTGTACGAAAGCAAACAATGGACCTTAGAGAATTTAAAAGTTTCTCAGTTTACCGAAAAGGGTGTCGAGATTAAGCACATTGAGTCACAACAATGGCAGTCTCGAATTGAACCGCGGATATTGAATTTATCCACCACCCGAGCGAAATACCTTAGTTTGCGCGATCTGCAGCAGTTGCAGCAATTTAATAGCCGTGATGGTGGTTTGCAGAGTGCTTATCAGATTGCTTGGTGGGCGAAATTGGCCTTTCCTTTGTTGGTTATTACTACCGCTCTTTGTGGCATGGTGGTGTTGTTTGGCAATGTTCGGCAAGCCGGTTTCTCCCAACGATTAGTGATTGGGATGGTCATCGGAATTGTTATTTATCTGTTGAACAAAACTCTTTTAAATGTTGGCGAGGTTTATCATTTACCGGCTTATCTGGTTACCTTGTTGCCGATAACTATGATTTCTCTTGTGGTATTGCTTTATTTAAGTGGCCGCATCCCAGGGTTGCGGATTTAACTCGGTAAGTCGCTGGACTAGGCCGAGGATTCCGGTTTACTGATAACTTCAATGGTGGGTTTGCCACAGGCCATATCCATCCAACTCCAACCCTCTTTATGTATAAGCTTATACCACAGCCCCATGCCCAATAACGCGGTTGAGGCTAAACCTGCCAAAAAACGCCACAATGTTTGTAACCAGGTGAGCGAGTCGTAATCTTGAATACCAAGCTTCCAAGCGCGCATACCCAAAGTTTGACCGCCTTTTTTCCAGGAAAACAAATAATAAAAAAGTAATTCGGCTAGTAACAGTGCTTGCAACCACCATAAGCCCGTTGCCGGGACATCTTCGCCGCCGCGCAGTAAAACAACCACCACGGAGGTCATTAGCCATATGCCGATGATAGGAAAAAGGTCGTATAAAAAAGCCGCCAAATGGCGCCAAATTGGGCTAATGGGCATCATATATTTTCCAAAAATAAATAATTACAAAAAGGGATTCTAACGAAGTTGACGAGTTAAAACTTGTGAAATTTTAACAAATTATTTAATTAGTTCTTTAACTTTTCAAAAAAGAAAGTTATTCTTGGTTCCACTAAGTCGAGTGTGGACTGGTTTGTTCTATGTTGTGATTAATTAATTATTAAATTGCAGCCGATAAACCAAGGTCTCATGCATTTATTCTTAAATTTGAACTGGAAGGGAAGGTATGTTGATATCTCAAATTTCTAAAGTTAGTTTAACCAAATCTGTGGTTATGCTGGCTTTGTTGCTAACCTCATTAGTTGGCGCAGCACAGCTACAGACGGCTGTACAAGTGGTTAATCAAACCAACACAAAAGCAAAAGAAGCACAAACACAGGTCGATCGCCTCAATGACCAAACTGAAGAGTTGGTGGTTCAGTACCGAACTATACTGTCAGAAATTGACAGTTTAACGGTTTACAACCAACAACTTGAAGCAGTGGTTAATGATCAAAACCTGACAATTCAATCGATGAATGATCAAATGGCCGAATTGGAATCAACCAATCGCGCGATTGTACCGTTGGTTATTGAAATGGTTGATATGTTAGGACGTATGATTGAAGCGGATATTCCCTTCGAAATAGGTAAGCGTACTAAAGGAGTCGTGCAGTTAGAAAATTTACTGAATGATTCAAACGTAACGACTTCAGAAAAATACCGTAAAGTAACTGAAGCCTATCAAATCGAACTTGATTACGGCCGCTCTGTGTCAACCTATCAAGGTGATTTGGATAATGGTTTGAAAGTAAACTTCTTACAAATCGGACGGACTGCTTTGTTGTATCAGACTTTGGATGAAAAAGAATCCGGTTGGTATAACCCGAAAAGCAGTGCTTTTGAAGAATTGGACAAACGCTTTAATACACCTATTAAAGAAGGTATCCGTATTGCCGCTAAACAGGCCGCACCAGATTTAATTGGTTTGCCTATTTTGCACCAAGTATCAGGAGAGTAAACCATGAAGAAGATAATTTTTAGTTTATTGACGCTTGCTCTCATATCGACCGGAGTCCAAGCTCAGAGCAAGATGACACTGGATCAATTGTTAAACGAAGTTCGTAAAGCTGCGACTGAAAGCAGTCAAGAAAATCAGCAACGTCTGAACGAATTTAAACAAAAAAGAGACCAGCAAAGTCGTTTGTTGTCAGAGGCTCGTGCCCGCTTACAGGCTTTAGAGGCTCGTACCGATCAGCTTAAAGCTGATTTCGATGACAATGAAATCATTTTGGCTGATTTGGAAACAACCTTGGCTGAACGTTCCGGTAACTTAGGTGAAATGCAAGGAACGGTTAAGGTATTGGCCGGCGATTTGCGTAGTGCCATTTCGGAATCTTTAACTTCAGCTGAAATAGATAATGATCGTATGCAATTTTTGAATAACTTGGCCTCACAAACTAAGTTGCCAAATATTAAAGAATTGCGTCAATTATGGGTTGAGCTACAACGTGAAATTATTGAAGAAGGTAAAACCTCTAAATTTACGGCTAATGTACGTAGTGAAAGTGGTGAAATTGAAAATAATGTTACCGTAACTCGTGTCGGTGTTTTCAATGCCTTTGATGATAACGGTAACTTTTTGGTCTGGAGATCAGCCGCAGATACCGGTACTGACAATGGCGAATTACAACGCTTACAAAAGCAACCCAGCAGTAAATTCTCATCCATGGCTGAAAACTTTGTAAAAGCCGGTGAAGGTGAATTAGTACAAACGCCGGTTGACTATACCCGTGGCACCATTCTGCAGTTAGTGGTACAAACGCCCAGTATTAAAGATAAAGTTAAACAAGGTGGCGTGGTTGGTTATGTTATTTTAGCCTTAGGTGCTTTGGGTTTGATTTTAGGTTTGCTTAAATTCTTCATGTTACTGGCTTCGGGCGGTAAGATTAAATCTCAGTTGAAGAAAAAACAACCAAATCAAAACAACGCCTTGGGTCGTATTATGACGGTTTACACCGATAACCCCGATGCCGATGTTGAAACCATTGAACTAAAACTGGATGAAGCGATAATTCGTGAAACCGGTCCTTTGGAATCAGGTCTGTCTTTCATTAAGGTGCTGTACGTGATTGCCCCATTACTGGGTCTGTTGGGTACGGTTGTCGGTATGATTCAAACCTTCCAAATGATTACCCTGATGGGTACCGGCGATCCTAAGTCAATGGCTGGCGGCATTTCTATGGCACTGGTAACGACTGTATTGGGTCTGGTAGTAGCCATTCCGTTAACCGTATTACACTCTATTCTCCATGCAATGGCCAGAAAGCAAACGCACATACTTGAAGAGCAAAGCGCCGGCATCGTTGCCAATATGGCGGAGAAATAAGTATGTATTGGCTGAAAGATCAGTGGTATGACATTTTGGCATTTATCGACATGGGTGGCCCGGTTCTCTGGGCCATCTTTGTACTTCTATTTATCATGTGGTTAATGATATTAGAGCGCTTATGGTACTTTCATGTAACGTTCCCGGTTTTACGTAAACAAATTATTAACGACTGGGATGCGCGTGAAGATACCACCAGCTGGTACGCTAAACGTATAAAAGAAGCCAAGGTGTCAGAAGCCGCCGTTAAATTACGTGCCGGATTAGGTTTTTTAGAATCTTTGGTAGCGATTAGTCCATTATTTGGTCTTTTTGGTACCGTTTACGGTATGTTAAACGTGTTTGATATTATGGCGATTGCCGGTACCTCAAATGCTCGGGCGATGGCCGGTGGTGTCTCGAAAGCCACCATTCCAACGATGGCCGGTATGGTTGCTGCGTTATCTGGGGTGTTTTTTACCACATATTTTAAACGTAAATCTCAGGTTGAACGCGAAAAGCTGGAAGACCGTATGCAGTCCCATTAATCATTATTGGAACTTAACGCAATAGCTATGAGTCCAATTTAATAATGTAAGAGAATATGAAATGAAAAAACGACATCATATAGACGATGAAGCAGAAATCAACATCACGCCCATGTTGGATGTGGTGTTTATCATGCTGATTTTCTTTATTGTAACGACTTCTTTTGTGAAAGAAACCGGGGTGGAAATTTCCAGACCGTCTAGCTCACAAGCTAAAGAAGTGAAAAAAGGTAATATTTTGGTCGCCATTAAAGACGATGGCGCCATTTGGATTAACAAGCAGCAGGTCGATATTCGAGCGGTTCGTTCGCGGGTAGAAAAAATGCACGCAGAAAACCCCGAAGCCAATGCAGTCATAATTGCTGACCGTGGTTCCCGTACCGGTGATTTGGTCGAAGTTATGGATCAAATTAAATCGGCTGGAGTGCCAGGTATTTCGATCGCTGCTGAAAAAGGCGAGAGGTAATCATAAAATGAGTCTTCCACGTTTCCTTTCAGTCGCATTGATAGCCGCATTTATCACTGTGGTGTTGTACTTACTGATGCATAAACTCATCAGCCAAAGTTCCAACATCGACAGTTCTGGCGACAATATTACAATCGACTTTACCAAAGTTAAAGTGCCGGATGAAGTGCAGGAGCGAAAACGGGTTGTTCCGAAAAAGCCACCACCGCCTAAAGAGCCGCCACCGCCACCAAAAATGAATGTCCAACAAAACCAACAGGTGGTTAATAATATGCCAACCTTGAACGTGCCAAATTTAGATTTAGGCATTGGTGGTGATGGTCCGTTTTTAGGTGCCGTAGGTCAGATGAATATGAGCGAAGAGGGTGGTGTCATTCCGATTGTTCGGATTGCACCTCAATACCCGCGTAAAGCGCTGATGGCTAAAATTGAAGGTTGGGTGAAGGTTAAATTTACCATTACGCCATCCGGTACAGTGACGAATCCAGAAGTTGTGGATTCGAAACCCGGCCGAATTTTTGACCGTGAAGCCATTCGAGCAATTTTAAAGTTTAAGTTTAAACCTAAAATTGTTAACGGTGTCGGCGTTGAACAAGTAGCGACTCAAACCATTGAGTTTGAACTGCCGAAAGAATAACACTGGAGTTTATTTATGAAAAAGATTGTTCTCATTTTAAGCTGCTTATGTGTAATGTCATTGTCGGCACCACTTTCAGCGGCTAAATTAAAAACGGATAACCCTGTACGAAAGCCATCTGTTTCCGTGTTAATGACAGAAGCACAGATGAAGCTAATAGAACGTTATAGCGAATTTGTCGCCGACGAAAAGTACGCAGAAGCTCGAAGCGGCTTTAACAGCATGTTGGCTAAACTTAATTCCCGTGATGCCTATGTACAGGCAATTATCTATCAAATGCTTGGTCATTTAGATTCAACCGCCGGCAACTATAAACAAGCAGCCGCAAACTTTAAAAAAGCGATTGACTTAGATGCCCTGCCAAACACCACGCATTTTCAAATGATGTTGCAGCGGGCGCAATTACTGATGATTGAAGGTGATCATCGCGGTGGCTTAAAGGCATTGGATGAGTATTTTAAAGTGGTTGATGAAATTCCCGATACCGCATTCGTGATTAAGGCCAACTCACACGCGCAGCTTGAAGAGTTTAAAGAAGTAAAAAAAGCAATTAATCAGGCGATATCTTTGTCTGAAGATCCCAAAGAAAATTGGTATCAGTTGTTATTGGCTGCTCATTCTGAACTATCTGAATATCGCCAAATGGCTGATGTGTTAAAGATATTGATTGAAATGAATCCTGATAAGAAAGAGTATTGGATGCAGTTATCCTCGGTTTACTTTACGCTTAAAGAGGATAAGAACGCTTTAGCGGCTTTGGTATTGGCTGAAGAAAAGGGTTTGCTTGATAAAGAATCTGATTATATGCAATTGTTTAAAATGTACTCATATAATGAGGTACCTTACAGTGCTGCCAAGATTCTGGAAAAAGGCTTAAAGTCTAAAGTAGTTGAATCAAATTTTGATCACTGGAAACAATTGGGTCAGGTTTGGTATAACGCACGTGAATTAGATAAAGCACTGGATGCTTACGGCAAAGCCAGTGAATTTGCTAAAGATGGCGAGATTGATTTCACTCGTGCTTATCTTTATCTGGATCTAGAAAACTGGAAAGAAGCTGTGTCATCAATCCAGAGTGCGCTACAAAAAGGCGGTTTGGATGAAGTAAAAACCGGTAATGCCTGGTTTTTATTGGGTATTTCCTATGCCAGCATGAACAATTACTCACAAGCCAGAGAAGCTTTTAATAAAGCCACCAATTATAAGAAAACGCGTAATAATGCGGAGCAATGGCTTAATCATCTAACTACTTTAGAAAACCGAGCCCGTCGCGAGGTGGCAGATAACAATTAGTTTTTATGTATAAAGAGACTGAACTACTTGATCAGTTTCTCAGTTATTTACACTTGGAAAAAGGACTTTCCAAGAATTCTGTCGTCAGTTACCAAACTGATATCCGTCAGTATCTTCATTATTTACAATCCTGTGACCTAGACTGCCTAGAAGTTGATAGCAGCCAAGCAGGACACTATATTCTTTCACTCAATAAAAAACACATGGCTGCCAGCACTAAAGCCCGTAAGTTATCTGCTCTCCGCCATTTTTATTTATTTTTACAGCTACAGAAATTAAGTACGGATAATCCGTTTAAGCGAACGGTGATGCCAAAAATTCCAAAATCAATTCCCAAACCCCTTAGTGAGAAACAGGTTGAGGCTTTATTAAATCAGCCAGATTCAGGAACCGCTATTGGACTTCGTGATAAAACATTATTAGAGCTTATGTACGCTACCGGCGTGCGCGTGAGTGAGGCGGTATTGTTGAAAGCCAATCAAGTAAATCTTAATCAAGGCATCATTCACGTTATCGGTAAGGGAAATAAAGAACGTTTAGTACCGGTCGGTGAAGTCGCATTAGAGTGGTTGCAAATCCATTTAAGGGGCAACCCATTGTTTGTTCGTAACAATCCTCAAAAATATGTTTTTCAGAACCAAAAAGGCAGTGTCATGTCGCGTCAGGCTTGTTGGTATCGAATAAAAAAATATGCCCAAGATGCCGGAATATATCCACTGCCTTCACCGCATGTGTTACGACATTCATTTGCCACACATTTATTAAATCATGATGCTGATCTACGGGTCATTCAAATGTTATTAGGTCACAGTGATTTATCAACCACTCAAATTTATACTCAGGTCGCTAAAGAGAAGTTGAAAACGATTCATGCCATGCATCACCCCCGTGGTTAGTCATTCTATAATGTCACAATTAAAAATGAACAATTTGAACTGGCATGGGTCTAATAAATTTTCCTTAGGATAATATGATGCGATACTTTAGTATCTTGGTTATATGGTTTACGTTGGTAAGCAATTCTCAAGCTAACGATGAAGTGATTAAGTATGAAAATGCTTTAAAAACCATTACCAGTGGCCAAATTAAAATTGAGGCCATTAATGATACACCGGTTGCGGGCATGAAAGAATTAACGGTTAACACCGGCCGCAGTTTGGAAATACTTTATATTTCTGAAAATGGCCAGTATATTTTCAATGGTAATTTATTTGATATTAAAAACAAAAAGGACATTACTGAAGAAAAAAAATCCCAATTAAGACAACAGTATTTAAGTCAAATTGACGACCGTAATAGACTCAATTACTTCCCGGAAAATATGCAGTATAAAGTGACGGTATTTACCGACATTGATTGTCCATACTGCCGGCAATTGCATGCCCAAATGGATGAATACAACGATTTAGGCATTGGTATTTCTTATTTGTTCTTTCCGCGCAGTGGATTGGGAACTCCATCAGCAGATAAAGCAATTACAGTCTGGTGTTCAGATAATCAAAAACAGGCCATGAATAAAAGTAAATCAGGTGAAGAATTAACTCAATTACAATGTGACAACCCAATTTCTGAGCATTATAATTCAGGGATTGCAGTTGGTGTGACCGGAACACCTGCTATTATTTTAGCTGACGGCACGCTGATTCCCGGTTTGGTGTCACCTGCACAATTAAAGCAAAGGTTAGATGCGCTGAGCAATCGGAATTCCGACTAAACAACAGATTACAGTGTACTGTAGATTAATAACAAACAGGAAAATTATGAAAAAAATAGTTACTTTTGGATTATTGGCATTGAGCGCTGTTGCGTTGGCGGATAATGATGTTGAAAAATACAACCAAGCATTGGCTAAAATTACTGCACCCGGAGTCCATGTTACGGACGTTTTCGATACCCCGGTTGACGGCATTAAAGAGCTTATGGTCAATACCGGTCGTGGCACTGATATTGTTTATATTTCAACAGACGGCAAATACCTAATCCAGGGATCTATATTTGATATTGATCGGCGTGTTGATATTACTGATCAGAAAAAAGCCGGCTTGCGTAAAAAACTCATGGCCGATTTTAGTGCTGCAGAGCGTATTAATTATTTTCCTGAAAATATGACTCATGAAGTTACCGTATTTACTGATATTGACTGTGGCTACTGTCGTAAAATGCATGCTGATATGGCGGCGTATAATGATTTAGGCATAGGAATTTCATATTTGTTTTTCCCGCGTTCAGGTCTACAAACCGTTTCTTATGATAAAGCAGTGAATGTATGGTGCGCTGCAGATCAACATAAAGCCATGGATACCGCGAAAGCTGGTGCCGAAGTGGCTAAAAAGCAATGTGATAATCCAGTGGAAGAGCAATACAAGGCAGGAATGTCTGCAGGTGTTACCGGTACGCCGGCTTTGGTTTTAAAAGATGGTACCATTCTGCCCGGTTACCTACCGCCTCAACAATTAAAACAACGATTAGACAGCCTCAGTGCGGCCAATTAAGTTAATCATTTAATGACCCTATTTTAAACCCGCTTTATGCGGGTTTTTTTTTGGAGCCTCTAAAACCAGCATTGTTTGTTCGTCTTTAGGTAATTAATAATCTAAGAGGCAGAGCTTACGGACGGTATCATGTAAAATAGCAGTTTTTGTATGCAGATGAGCAAAATTCTATGGCACCGGAGATATTAACATTAATAGGCGGTCATGCTTTGTCGCCTTTTAAAATGAACAAACTGAATGCACAAGCTAATCAGTACAATTTACCTGAAGTTACAGAGGCTGTTAGTATTTATGTATTAACGTGTTCTTCACCCTTGAGTGAGCAGCAAAGAAGTGCCATATGCCAGCTGTTAAATGCACACTTCACAGCTTGGGATTTCAGTGAAAGCAAAGTAACCTTATTGCCTCGCCCGGGCACCATTTCACCTTGGTCGAGTAAAGCCACTGATATATTCCATCACTGTGGGTTACAACAGGTCGAACGTGTTGAAGCCGGTCGCTTATTACAATTTGCATCACCCTTAACGGCAAACGCCGATGGGAAGCTGTGGTATGACCGCATGACTGAAGCGGTTTATTCAAATCTTGCAGCTGTGAACAGTTTGTTTGATCACGAAGCCCCTAAACCTTTACAAGAAGTGCCGGTATTAACGGCAGGTAAACCCGCTTTAGAAGCCCTTAATCAATCACTGGGATTGGCTTTAAGTAATGACGAAATAGATTACTTAATGGAGCAGTACCAACAGCTGGGTAAAAACCCCACTGATGTCGAATTAATGATGTTTGCGCAAGCGAATTCTGAGCATTGTCGTCATAAAATATTTAATGCCGAATGGACCATCGATGGTGTTAATCAAGCCAAATCATTATTTCAAATGATAAAACATACGGAAGCCAGTACTTCGGCACCAGCGTTATCGGCTTATAAAGATAATGCAGCGGTGTTCAAAGGCGGCGTCGGTGATCGACTTATTGTTGATGACGATCATAGTTATCGTTATCAACCCCAAGATATTAATGTTTTAATTAAAGTGGAAACCCATAATCATCCCACTGCGATTGAACCTTTTGCCGGTGCGGCGACCGGATCCGGTGGTGAGATTCGTGACGAAGCTGCCACCGGGCAAGGGGCCGCAGCAAAAGCCGGTTTATCGGGTTTTTCAGTCAGTCATTTGAATATTCCGGACTTTAAACAACCGTGGGAAAGTAAATTAGCGGGTAGCCCGGGGAGAATTGCTTCGGCGTTTGAGATTATGCAAAAGGGTCCGATTGGGGCAGCGTCTTTTAATAATGAGTTTGGCCGGCCTAATATCGTTGGTTATTTTCGAAGTTTTGAGTTCCAAAACCCGAGTGATGGTCGATGGCGTGGTTACCATAAACCCATTATGCTGGCCGGTGGTTTAGGATCAGTAAATCAAATTCATACCATCAAACAGGATACCCAAGCCGGCGATTATGTCATTGTGCTGGGTGGCCCGGCGATGCTCATTGGTTTAGGCGGTGGCGCGGCCAGTTCAGTGGCTAATGCCGACGGTCAAGAGGCATTGGACTTTGCTTCGGTACAAAGGGGCAATCCGGAAATGCAGCGGCGCTGTCAGGAAGTCATTAACCGCTGTTGGTATCAGCAAGAAAATAGCCCGATTCGTTCCATACATGATGTGGGTGCCGGTGGCTTATCTAATGCCATTCCTGAGATACTGGATGATGCGGCATTAGGTGGTGATATTGAATTACGTCGCTTACAGATTGATCATGTGGCGATGTCGCCAATGGAAATATGGTGTAATGAATCCCAAGAGCGTTATGTGCTGTCGATCAAGCCGGAACGTCTTGAGGATTTTAAAGCTTTGTGTGAGCAAGAGCGCTGTCCGATAGCGGTCATGGGTCAGGCAACAACTGAGCGAACCTTGCGCTTGAGTGATGAGTTGTTGGGTAAAGACCCAGTTAATATTCCGATGAACTTACTGTTTGGTAACACCCCAAAAACTGAAATCAATATCACTACGCTAAAGCCTTCTGCAGAACCGTTTGCCGCCCAGATTACGGATATTAACGAGGCGGTTAAGCGAGTCTTATCATTTCCAACAGTGGCCAGTAAACAGTATTTGATTACCATAGGTGATCGCACTGTTTCCGGTTTGGTGCATCGTGACCAAATGGTTGGTCCATGGCAAGTGCCGGTGGCAGATTGTGGCATTACCTTGCGTGATTATGACGGTTATGCGGGTGAGGCGATGGCAATTGGCGAGCGCACACCTTTAGCGCTGATTAATCCAGCTGCCTCAGCACGCATGGCGGTGAGTGAGGCCTTAACTAATTTAGCCGGTACCGGTTTGCGTGATTTAAGTACGGTTAAATTGTCTGCTAATTGGATGGCTGCGAGTAATCAGCCCGGTGAGTACCAGGCTTTGTATGAAGCGGTTACAGCGGTGGGCATGGAATTATGTCCGGCCTTAGATATCGGTATTCCGGTGGGCAAAGATTCGATGTCTATGCACACAGCCTGGCGCAATGAAAACAATGAAGATTGTGCCGTAACCTCACCGATGTCACTAATTATTTCGGCCTTTGCGCCACTTTCCGATGTCCGCAAGCATCTGACCCCACAGCTGAGTAATGAGCTGGGAACACAATTATTATTTATTGATTTGGCCGCAGGGCAACAGCGCATGGGTGGCTCGGTACTTTATCAATGTCAGGGCCAAATAGGTGATGACAGCCCGGATTTAGACACACCGAAATCTTTAATCGATTTATTTAGGTTTATGGCTGATGCCATTGACAGTAATTTATTGAGCGCCTGTCACGATAAATCTGATGGTGGTTTATTGGCGACATTGGCAGAAATGTGCTTTGCCGGTCAATGTGGTGCAGATATAAATCTGACCGGAGATTTATGGAAGACACTATTTAATGAAGAGCCTGGTGTGGTGGTGGCAGTTAAACCGGGCGCCATGGCTGCGGTACAAAAACTGTTGGATAAGACCGAATTAACAGTTACAAATATTGGTGAAACTAATCAGCATGATGAGTTGCTTATCAGACATGCGATGGGTGGATACCGATGGCCGTGCAAGGTTTTACAAGAGTATTGGTCGCAAACCAGCTATCAAATGGCTAAACGTCGCGACCATCCTGACGACTGTGAAGCGGAGTTTAATTTGATTCAAGAGGTTAATCCCGGTTTACAGCCTCAGGTTGATTTTAACTTTGATAAAACCTTGATTGCACCCTATGTGAATAGCAAAAAGCCGAAAGTAGCGATTTTACGTGAACAGGGTGTCAATGGCCAAAATGAAATGGCGGTGGCGCTTATGCGCGCCGGTTTTGATTGTGTTGATGTGCCGATGCAGGCATTGATTGCTCAGCGGTTTCAGTTAAGTCAATTTCAAGGTATTGTCGCCTGTGGCGGTTTTTCCTATGGTGATGTTTTGGGAGCCGGTCAAGGCTGGGCTAAAAGCATTCTTTTTAACGAATCGCTAAAAACTCAGTTTAGCCGGTTCTTTGAAGATAAGGCGCACTTTGCTTTGGGTGTGTGTAACGGCTGCCAAATGATGTCGGCATTACGTAGCATTATCCCCGGTACTGAACACTGGCCTGATTTTGTAGCCAATCACAGTGGTCAGTTTGAAGCTCGATTCTCATCCTTAAAAATAATCGACAGTAATAGTCTGTTTTTTAAAGATATGCAAGGGGCTGTTATTCCCATAGCTATTGCCCATGGTGAAGGACGTGCTGAGTTTAAGAGCACGGCTAATCGCCCCATAATTGCCGCCCAATATGTAAACAATCAAGGGCAGCCTACACAGCGCTATCCGTTTAATCCCAATGGCTCAGAAAAGGCAGTGGCTGCGGTTAGCAATACTGATGGTCGGGTATTGGCGATGATGCCGCATCCGGAGCGGGTTATTAGAACCGCGCAGATGTCATGGGCGCCTGAAGCTTGGGGTGAATCTTCGCCATGGCAACGAATGTTTTATAATGCCAGATTGTTTGTTGATTGAACGCCCTCAAGATGGCAACGTGAAATTAAAATTGTGAAATTAAAATGAAATCACCGATAAAAGAATTACTGGTTAGTTCTGTATTGTATTTACCTTTGGGGTTTTTTGTTTGGTTTACGGCGGCCACTTTATTGGTACTACCGGTGCATTACTTAGCTGAGTGGATATTGGTCACTTGGCAACCGGATCTATTTAAAGGCATTAGTCAAAATCGTTATTGGTTTTCTGTTGAAACACTGATATTCCCGGCACAGCAATTTGTCGGACAAGGTGAGAAACTGGCGGTATTAGATGTTATGATAAACCCAATGAAATATGGTTATGGATTGGCGGTCTTTGCCGGTTTGGTGATTTCAGTCCCTAACCTTAAAATAACACAGCGTTTAGGGCAAATCACCATAGGTTACTTGTTTATTTGTTTGATTCAAACCAATGGTGTATTCTGGGAAACCTGTAAAAGCCTGCTGTTTTCCGGTGGTGATGCTTTTGTGGCGATTGATGCAACCGGAATTAATCATAATCTGGTGGCGGCGATGTATCAGATGTCTTATTTGATTATTCCTGCGGTCGTTCCGATTGTGTTATGGATTGTTTTAAATCGCCAATTCATTGAACAATTGATTGCATGGCGAGAAACTGAGTCAAGCGATTAAGAAACTTTGCCGAGTCGAGGCTGTCTTAAGTCTCAAGAATTCCTGTGTGTAACCCGTAAAAATATGATGTCAGAACAACAAGCTTTAACAACAGAACAGCCAGAAGTGCAATTGCCGGAACCTGATTTCGAAACGCGATTAAGTAGTTATTTGGTCGAACAAGGTCGTCTCAAAGATGATGATTTACAACGCGGCATTCGGCTAAATAAAGAAAGCTTTGGCGTCTCGCTGGTACCACTTTTGGTGCGCTTAGGCTTGGCATCGGAACGCGATGTCGCTTTGAGCTTACACGAACTGATGGACCTGCCGCTGATGGATGAAAAGGATATTCCGGAGAGCAACACGGTGGATGCCGAATTTCCGATTCGTTTTATGCGTGACTCACAGTTTGTTCCAATAAAAGAAACCGAGGACACCTTAACGGTCGTTATGGTTTATCCTTATTTGGAGTATTTAATCAAATCCATCGAAATGGTGGTTAATAAAAACATCGAAATTAAAATAGGTATGCCCTCAGATGTAGAAAACACCATTGAGAAGTTTTACGGTGGTGGCAAATCGGCGATGGGACAAATCGTTGAGGGTTTAGGCGAAGCCAGCGGCGAAGAAGAAGATGTTGAACATTTAAAAGACCTGGCGTCAGAAGCCCCGGTGATTCGCTTAGTGAATATGATTATGCAACGGGCGGTAGAATCTCGGGCGTCGGATATTCATATCGAGCCTTTTGAAAATCGTCTTAAAGTACGTTATCGATTAGATGGGGTTTTACATGAGGTGGAGTCGCCACCGGCGCGTTCAACCGCTGCCGTTATTTCCCGCATAAAAATTATGGCAAAATTAAATATTGCAGAACGTCGCTTACCTCAAGATGGACGGATTATGTTGCGGGTTCAGGGTAAAGAATTGGATTTACGGGTCTCGACCGTGCCGACTTCTTACGGCGAAAGTGTGGTTATGCGGATTTTAGATCGAGAAAATATTGTTTTTGATTTCGATATGCTCGGTTTTCGTGACCATACATTGAAACCATTTTTAAAAGTATTGGAAATGCCGCATGGTATTCTGTTGGTGACCGGTCCAACCGGTAGTGGTAAAACCACCACCCTTTACACGGCATTACAGCGCTTAAATACCGAAGATCGAAAAATTATAACGGTGGAGGATCCGGTGGAGTACCAGTTAACCGGGATTAATCAGATTCAAGCTAAGTCATCCATTGGTCTGGATTTCTCGACCGCACTTAGGGCCATTGTTCGGCAAGATCCCGATATTATTATGATTGGTGAAATGCGGGATTTGGAGACTGCTAAAATTGCCATTCAGTCCGCTTTGACCGGTCACTTAGTATTATCCACCATTCATACCAACTCAGCTGCCGGCGGTATTTCCCGAATGATCGATATGGGCGTTGAAGACTATTTGTTAACTTCAACGGTGAATGGTTTGTTGGCGCAACGATTGGTGCGACGCTTAGATAAATCCAGCATGGAACGCTATCGAGTGATGCCGGAAATGGTTGAAGAGCTTAAGCTCAGAGAATTGCGTGAACAAGATGAGTATTATTTTTACCGGCCCAAACCATCGGCAGAAAATCCGACCGGCTATAACGGTCGGATGTCTATTTTAGAATGTTTAACAATGACCGAAGAACTTAAAAGAATGGTGATGAAAGGCGCCACTGCCGGTGAGCTCCAAAAGCAAGCTCAAAAAGAAGGTATGTTGACGATGTATCAAGACGGCTTACTGAAGTGTTTGGATGGTGATACCAGTTTTGAAGAAGTTATTAGGGTCTCGCACGAATAATGGCACAGTTTATATATAAAGCCATCACTCCGGCCGGTGAACAGTTAGAGGGGCAAATCGAAGCCTTGTCGAAAGCCGAAGTGATTATAAAAATACAAGAAGCCGGTAATATGCCGATTTCTGCCAAGGAACTGAAACCCGGCTTCTCTCTGGAAAACCTGTTAGCCAGACGCAGTAAAGTCAGCAGTAAACAAGTGGGCTATTTTACCGAACAATTGGCTACTTTATTATCTGCCAATATGCCCCTTGATCGGGCCCTATCGGTAATGATTGATTTAAATGATGATGATCGTTTGCGGCCCTTAATTGAGCAAATTCGCGATAAGGTACGCGGCGGCGGGACTTTGTCGGATGCCCTAGAGGGGCAGCATGGTGTGTTTTCCACCATGTACACAAATATGGTACGTGCCGGTGAAATGGGGGGGACATTAGAAACTTCTTTGGAACGGCTTAACACTTATTTAAAAAGCGCCAAGGAATTGCGTGATTCAGTGGTATCAGCGATGATTTACCCGGCAATATTGTTGGTATTGGCGGTGGGTTCGTTGTTTATATTGCTAGCCAAAGTGGTGCCTAAGTTTGAGCCCTTGTTCGCTGATGCCAATATTGAATTACCGCTCATCACCCGAGTGGTTTTTGCCGGTGCGGCGGTAGTACAAAGTTTCTGGTGGTTAATTTTACTGGTGATTGTAATAGCTGTGGTGTTACTGAAACAAAAACTTAAAGAGCCTGAATTTCGTTTTAAGTGGGATCAAAAATTATTAAATTTACCTTTATTCGGTGAGTTAATTACCCGCGTAGAGACAGCAAAATTTACCCGTACCTTAGGTACTTTAGCAGACAGTGGCGTGCCCTTATTATCCGGTTTAACGGTGGCACGAAAAGTGATTAAAAACACCGTAATTTCCCAGGCTATTGCGGAAGCCACAGAAAAAGTAAGGCATGGTTCGCCGTTGTCCGATGCCTTAGCGAAGGAAGAGTCATTCCCTAAATTGGCTCAGCAGTTATTAAGCGTTGGGGAAGAGACCGGGCATTTAGATGAAATGTTGGTGCGGGCTTCAGACACCTATGATGGTGAGGTGAAAAATACCATTGAACGGATGCTGTCGGTGTTAGTTCCGGCTTTAGTTTTGGTGTTGGCAGGTATGATTTTTACCATAGTATTTGCCATTTTAATGCCAATGATGAACATGAGTGAATTAGTAGGATAATTGAGGAAAATTATGAATAATAGAAGAAGACAACACGGTTTTAGTTTAATTGAAGTTTTGGTGGTGATGACTATCTTGGCGGTAATTTTTGGCTTGGTGGTACGTAATGTTACCGGAGGACAGGACAAGGCCAAATATAAGCAAGCCCAGTTAGAAGTGCAAAAGTTGACCGCCGCGGTTCAAGAATTTTATTTAGATACCGGTAATTTGCCAAATAGTTTAGAGCAACTGGTTAACGACAGCGGTGATTCAATGTGGATGGGTCCTTACATTAAGGAAAAGGAACTGAAAGACCCATGGGGTGAACCTTACCATTTCTCATCACGCAGCCAGCATGGTCAGAGTTTTGATATTTATTCCTACGCCAGTGATAAAAGTCCTGGTGGTGATAAGCTGGCCTCTGACATCGGCAACTGGCAGTAATAATTGCCTGCGAACATGGTTAAGAAAACCCACGGTTTTACCCTGATTGAAATTTTAGTGGTCATGGTGATGTTAGCCGTTATTGCTGGGGTCGTGGCTTATAACATGTCAGGTTCATTAGAGGCTGCAAAAATTCGTGGCGCTTCAAAAGAAATGGTGGCAGCATTAAGACAAACCCGTTCGCAGGCGGTGGTAAAACACCAAGAACAACAATTAATCATTGATGTGGAAAATAAAACCTATCAATACCCCGGTAAAAAGTCAGTGTCATTACCGGAAGGCATGGAAATTAAGGTTTATGCCGCCGCCTCTGAAGTGCCTACAGACAAAAAAGCCGGGTTTCGTTTTTTTTCTGATGGCAGTTCCACCGGTGGTCGTATTACGTTGATATACAAAGACCGGTTTTGGCGCATTAATGTGGCTTGGCTGACCGGTGAGATTCGATTGTTTAGGGACAGTGAGTTAGACGATGTCTCTTAATTTGGCCCATACAGCGAATCGCCAGCAAGGCTTTACTCTAATAGAGATTATTGCCGCTTTTACTATATTAGCCATGACATTCATGGTGGTCTTAGAGATTCTTTCTAACTCCACCGCCAATACCATTAAGTCTTCTGAGCGCAGTCAAATTGCTTTGGAGGCAGAAAGTAAACTGGCAGAAATTGGTATTACTATTCCGATTGAAGAGGGTAGTGTTTCCGGTGATTTTGACAGTGGTCATCGGTGGCAAATTAACATGAGGCCTTATGACATTAGCTATGAAGGTGATACAGTTATGGATTTTGCGCCAATTGAGCTGTATCACATTACCTTAACTATTCGCTGGGATTATGGCGGTTATGAGGAGCGATCCGCAGAATTTACCAGTTTACGCGCGGTGGCAGCGGAATATGGTGAGCGTGGTTGATGCGTAAACAGTCAGGTTTTACCTTAATTGAGGTCATTGTGGTGTTTACCTTGTTGGCCATGATAATGGCGATGATTTTTTCAGGCATTGATTCGGCCCGTCGAATGGTGGCCAAAGGCGAAACCAAGATTACTGCCATTAATGAAATCAGAGTGATTCAAACCGTGATTAGACACCAGGTCAGTCGAGCCATGCCAATTGCCGTGGCGGTTACTGACGAAGGCGAAATGCTAAAGTTTATTGGAACCTCTAAATCAATTACCTTCGTTTCACAAATGCCCGGTTACTTAGGCAGCGGCGGGCCACATATTCAACAATTGGAGTTAGTCGATAGTCGTGATGGCATGGTGTTACAGTACCGTCATGGTCTGGTCTCTAATTATGATGATGAAGATGAGCGGTCCCCTTTTGATGAAGCGGAGCCAATGGTTCTACTGGAAAACATTCGTGACGGTGCGTTTGGCTTTGTTGAATTGGATGAGGAAGGGGAGCCGACCGATTGGTTGTTTGAGATGGAAAAAGGTATTGATTTGCCATTAATGGTGCGTTTGGATCTGACCATGAATGCCCAAGCCAAGGAAACTTGGCCAAGTTTACAAATGGCGTTACGGGTAGATGGTGGTCGCTTCGGCGCCCGGCGCTCTTCTCCTTCCATGATGGAGATGTTACAAAACCGTCGTAATCAGAGTGATGGATAGTATCAATGACCGTTAATCGCTCCAATTTTCAGCCATGTTCGCAGCTGAAACAACAAGGTATTGCCTTGGTGCTGGTGTTGTGGGTGGCTTTATTAATGACGGTTATTGCCGGCAGCTTTGCGCTATCGGCACGGACTGAAAGTGTTCAGTCACGCATTTTATTTAACCAAGTGCAGGCGCAGTTTTTGGCCGAGGGTGGTTTAAATCGTGCAGTTTTCGAATTGCGCAACCCCGATCCCGAGACGCGTTGGATTGCTGATGGCCGTTCCTATGAATTTAATTTGGATGAGGCCAAAATCAGCGTTCAAATTACGGACGAGTCTGGTAAAATCGACCTCAATTTGGCAAACGAGGAACTATTGGTTGGTTTGTTTGCCTCAGTAGGTGTTGAATTTGATGACGCTTTAGCACTCAGTGATAAAATTCAAGATTGGCGTGATCCGGATGAGGAGGTTCGTTTAGCCGGAGCTGAAGACAGTGATTACTTTTCTGCGGGTTATGCCTACGGCGCCAAGGACGCGCCTTTTGATACGGTGCCGGAACTGCTGCAAGTGATGGGTATGGATTATGATTTATACCGAAAAATTGAGCCGGCCATTACGGTGTATTCAGGTCGGGGAAATTTAAATTTAGCTTTTGCACCCAAAGAAGCTTTAATGGCTTTGGATGGAATTACCCCGCAATTAGCCGAAGATTATATTAATCAGCGACATCAAATTTTTGATATGGGAACCGAATTGCCGGTTTTAGTAGAAGGGCAAGCGGGTAGCTTGCGTAGTGGTAGCACGACTTTCAGTATAGTGGTGAAGGCCACTTTACCCAATGAACAGTGGACTGAATTAGATACCACCATCCGACTTGGTGGCAATGTCAATGGACGCCCGTTTCAGGTGATTCGCTGGAGAGACAATAAAAACAAATGACAACTTTACTGGACAACATAACCCATCCGATTAATCAATGGTATCAAGGCTCGAGTGTTAGAGCTTTTGTTCAGTGGTGGACTGCAGAGTTGCAACAATTGTTACCAGAACAGCACCGCCAAAAGTTGTTTCCTAAAACCCGTACTGTTTTTATAAACCAAGGCGATCAAGACACCCCTCAATTATGGCGTTATCACGAGGGTGAGTTTAATTTGCTGGCGGATGACCCTCAGCTACAGAGCAAAGAATGGTGGCATCGTTTAAGTCACTTTATTGCCGCCAGTGAAGTGGATGTAAGCACCACCTATTTATTGGCAAATAAATACGCCATTGTCAGAAATGTAACTCTGCCATCCGCTGCCATGAGCGATGTGGATTCTGTGCTGACTTATGAGTTAGATAAATATGTGCCTTTCCAGCCCGATGAAGTGGTATTTGCTTGGCGTTTGGGGCCGGTAGATGAGGGCAGTGAAAAAGTATTGATTTTGTTGACGGTTATTAAAAAGGAAATTCTTGATAATATTTTGGAAGCTGTTAACAGTAAAGGCGTTATGCTTTCCAGTGTCGATATAAATATGGGTAGCGATGAGGCGCCGAAACCATTGGGTGTTAACCTGTTGCCGGCCTCTTTACGCAAGAAAAAGGATTGGTCAAAATGGAAGCTCTATGGCGGTTTAAGTTTGGCTGTTTTGTTGCTATTGTCATTGGTAATGTATAACTCATTGGAAAATAAGCGGGCAAAAATATCCGTCCTCAATGATCAGGTTGAGCTATTACGTAAAGATGCCAGGCGAGCTAAAATGTTGGAAAATCAGCTTAACGAATCGATTGCGGCGGCTAATTTTTTGGGTCATTTAAAGCAACAAATTCCAAGTCGAGTTTTAATCTTGGGTGAATTAACGGAGAAGATTCCAACCGACAGTTACTTAAGTCGTATAAAAATAGATAATGCGCGAATAGAGCTGTCAGGGCTTTCAGAGAATGCCAATGCTTTGGTGCCGATACTCAATGAATCAACCACTTGGCATGAGCCAAAGATTGTTGGCAATGTAATTCCGGAGCCTCGCAGTGGTAAAGAGCGCTTTACCATCCAAGCGGATTTACAAGTCAATAGCAGTGATAAAGGAGGCAGTGATGACGCTTGACCAAAAATCCGGGCGTTGGCTGGCACTGACTACGTTGTTGTTGCTGCTGATTATTATTTATTTTTTATTTTTTCATTGGTTTTTTGTTGCCCACGCAACCTTGAATGAAGAGGTGCAGAGCTTAAATGATTCTCGGCAAAAATTTATCAACGAAGCGGCCAAGACACCCTTGCTTAGAGAGAAAATTTTACAAGTAAAGCAAACAGTGGGCGATAACGATGAATTTCTGGTGGCAAACTCGGAAAACTTAGGGAATGCCGAAATTACCGCGATATTAAAGCGTATTGTGAATGAGCAGTCTGTTGATCAAAATCAATGTCAGTTAATAAGTCAAGCGCCGACACAGGATCGTGAGCCCCAACAGTTTGAGAAAATTATTCTGCGAGTGAGGATGCGTTGTCAATACGATATTTTTACTAAAGTACTGCAACAAGTGGAAGAAAATAAGCCCACCTTGTTTCTGGATGATTTAAATATTGACTCGCGGCAAGTACAACAGTATCGTCGCGGCCAACAGCAAATGTCAGAAGAACTGTTAGAAATTCGTTTTATCCTGTATGCCTATATGAAAAAAGCGGTCGTGAGCAAAGATGAAAACTAATTTAATGGCACAAATCATGATTGCCTTGATAGGTTTGCTATTAATCGTGGCTGCTTTACAGTTTGTCGGCTGGGGTCGCGGAATCGATGATTTGCAAGCCTCTCAGTTTGACGAGAGTCAAATTGAACAACTGGTTGCCGCTAAAGATGACTTGGCGCCACCTGAAATTAAACCTGAAGTTGTTGATCGAATTACCGGTGCACCCTTGTTTAGAGATGATCGACAGCCGTTTGTGCCGCCACTGGTAGAGGACGACTCAGTGGTAGAAGGTGATCCAATTGCAGAGCCCACTAAGCCGTTAAAAGCGAAAGTGACCAGTATTATCATTACCAACAGTAGTCGGTATGTCATGTTGCAAGATCAAGTAACCAATGAGCGACTGACCTTAAAGCAAGGTATGCCGTTACCCGGCGAACAAGGGTTGTGGGTGGTCGAAAATATAGACAGTCGTAAAGTAACTTTCACAGCTGATGGTCAAGAACCGGTGGAACTGGAGCTGGAAGTATTCAGTGGCGGCTTGAGTAACAGTCAAAATAACGGGACTTTAGAACGGACACGTAAACAAGATGATAAAAACAAACAAACAAGCGATGCCAATCAACAGTTGACACCTGAACAACTACGCCAACAAAGTGCCGAAGAAATTCGCCAGAAAATTGCTGAAAGACGCGCTGAAATGAGAGCTAAAGCAGCCCAAGGAAAAGAACAATGATATTAAAAATGACGCCTAAGATAATCCTGACCGTAACATTATTGTATTTAGGGGGTTGTGCAACCCAGCCCAAAGACCTCAGTAGTGAGTTGGACTCGCCCAATTACTTGCGCGGAATCGATTCTACTGCTTATTCCGGCGAAGTCTATAAGGACGGCAGTGACGTTGATCAGCAAAAAACCGGCAGTGAACTGTTTCCCGGCAGTGGCGAATTTATAGATGCTGATGCCACCCGAGAAAAAAGAGACGGTGTTAGTCAAAAAGGTGAAGTTACTTTTAACTTTGAAGGTGAATCTTTACAGGCAGTGGTGCATTTTATTCTCGGTGAAATTTTACAGGAAAACTACGTTATCGCCCCCGGTGTCAGTGGCAAGGTTACCTTTGCCACCGCCCGTCCGGTTAGCCGTAATCAAATTTTACCCATTTTAGAAATGATGCTGAGTTGGAACAATGCGGCTTTGGTGCGTAATGACGACCGTTATCATGTGTTGCCGCAAAAGCAAGCCATTAAAGGATTGCTAACACCGCAATTAGAGCAGGCTATCAATACCCAAGGCTATCAGGTTATGGCTGTGCCTTTAGAATATGTGGCGCCGGCCGAAATGGAGAAAATATTAGAGCCATACGCCCAAGAAGGCGCAATTGTTAAAGCCGATAATGCCCGAAATATGTTATTTATTGCCGGTAACTATGCGGAACTGCGCAACTACCTGCAAACCATTAAAATATTTGATGTGGATTGGCTGTCTGGCATGTCCACCGGTATTTTTTATTTAGAGCGCGTTGAAGCAGCTGATATCATTGTTGAATTAGAGGCCTTGTTTGGTGAAGGCGCCGATTCTCCATTGGCCGGCATGTTCCGTTTTTTGCCTTTAGAACGACTGAATGCTGTGATGGTTATTACCCCACAAGAAGAGTATCTGGCGAAGGCGCAAAAATGGGTTAAGCGTCTGGATCGCGCTGATGCCGATGGTGCTTCTAACCTTTACGTTTATAGTGTGAAGAATATTAAAGCCGATGATTTAGCCGGTTATCTCAATGATGTCTTTGGTGGCAGCAGTGGCAGCAGTACCTCGCGCAAAGCTTCCGGTGGCTCGGTGGTGCCCGGGCAAGAAGGCCGAGAAGTTTCATCCTCCGGTGCCAACACCCCGGCCCGTAATGTTCGTCGCAGTAGTTCGAATAATGACAATGAGACATTTATTTCAGCGATTGAAGATTCAAATCAGTTATTGATTAAAGCCGGCGTGAATGATTATGAAAAAATTCTTTCTGCGATTAAGCGTTTGGATATTGAGCCATTACAAGTGTTGGTTGAGCTGAAAATTATTGAGGTCAGTTTAAATGATGAAGTGTCTCACGGTATGGAGCTGTTATTTGGTGACGCCGCTTCTGAAGGCAGTGCAGAAAACAGATCCAGACCCTATAACTTAGCTACCAGCTCTGCCGTATTGAATGGAGGTAGTGGTGCAGTTTATAATTTTCTGGGCACCCGCGCAGAAGCCAACCTGCGGATGCTGGAAAAAGCAGGTCGAGTGGCCTTGCTATCGACGCCATCGATGCTGGTGCTGAATAATAAAAACGCCACGATTAATGTCGGTGATCAGATACCTATCACTAATGTGGGCAGTTTAGGAAATACCGGCAACAACACCGGAACCATCACCAATACCCGTTATATCCAAACCGGTGTCCAGGTGGATATTACCCCGAGGGTAAACCCCGGCGGATTGGTATATATGGAAATAAGTCAAGATGTCAGTGCGCCCGGCACACCGGACAGCGAAGGCGGCCAGCCACCGATTTCGACACGTGAACTGAAAACTGAAATAGCGGTGCAAAGTGGAAACACCATAGTTATGGGTGGTTTGATTCAGGAAAGTGACACCTATTCACGTTCCGGTGTACCTGGTCTAAGCCGTATACCCTTAATAGGAAATTTATTTGGTTCAAAGAGTAAGATTGGTTCACGAACAGAATTAATGTTGTTAATAACCCCAACGGTTATCGCGAATCCGGAGCAAGCGCGAAGAGTTACCCAAGAGTACGCTAAAAAATTCCAGGGATTAAAGCCTTTAAATCAATCCAGCCGTAGTGCAATAGACGACAACCGCAATACGGATGCCAATAATTTTGAAACTATAAACAACGACGTTAACGACGATGAAGGAGATCAACCATGAATAAATCCGTATTAAAGCTGACCATAATTGGCAGTATTGTATTTCTTCTGGCCAGCTGTTCAGTAAAAGAAACTGTTGATGATATTGATAAAAAGGCCATTGAACGCTGGAATGCCCTGATAGAAGGAGATTATAAAAAAGCCTATTCTTATATTGCCCCGTCCTATAAGCAATTGGAAGATTTTTCGGTTTTTAGTAATCGTATGAATGCAGCGCAGTTACAAATTACCTGGAATAAAGCAGAGTTTAACGATAAACAATGTGAGCCAGAGGTTTGCGAGGTCAGTATTGATTTGAACTATACCTATCGTTTTCCAAAACGAAGTATGGGGGAAACAAACGCCACAACTGTCGTTAAGGAAAATTGGATCAAAAGTGATGGCAAATGGTATTACTTACCGGCTGAGAAAAAAAGTTTATAATCGCCGCACTGTGTTTGTAAAGACGAACATCCGTAAAGATTCAATTACATTTTTCTTATAGATATTTTCATTTATACGATAAAAATCAAGATAAATGTTTAATACGTTACAAAAGCTGGTAAAATGAACCCACTTTTGTGCGAAATGAGCCAGAAGTGCTCAGAAAGAAACAGGTCATTTAATAAATTTTTTATTAAAATAGCTTGTTTCAGGCGAATACTTGTAATAAGATTTGCCATGCTATCTTGTATAGCTTCGTTCATATGAGCGGGGATATTTAGAAATAGCCCTGGTTTTAATTATAATTTTGGAGTTAGAAATGAAAAAAAATAAACTAACAACTGCCGTTATCGCTGGTTTAGCGGGTGTTGCTGGTGTTGCCTCTGTTGGTAATGCCGTACACGTAAACCCAGAAGGTACCGGTCAAGTTTTAATCTACCCTTACTACTCAGTAACTAATGGCTTAAACACAACTTACTCTGTTGTTAACACAACTGATCAAGTTAAAGCGATTAAAGTACGTTTCTTAGAAGGTCAGCACTCTCGTGAGGTTCTTGACTTTAACGTGTACTTATCACCTTATGATGTTTGGGTTGGTGCTTTAGTGCCATTCCAATCAACTCTTGGTGGTCACAACGGCGAAAACACCGGTGCTCATGCTACTAATGACGCTTCTTGTGCGCCATTGTTAAATAAAGCCGGACAACAGTTCCTGCCTTATGAGATTGATAAAGATGCACCTCAAAATAACATGCAACGTACTACTGACGGTCACTTTGAGATCTTAGAAATGGGCGTAGTTGACCCTCTACATCCTTTTGCTGCTGCTGCAACTCACTCCGGTGGTGTTCCAGCAAGTTGTGCTACCTTAGAAAAAGCTTGGGGCACAGTTCCAGCAGGTACATGGACTGCAGTTCCATCAACAGCGATGTTACCTCCAACAGGTGGTTTATTCGGCGGAGCTTCAATTTTCGACGTAGCTGAAGGTTTTAACGTTAGTTATGACGCGATTGCATTAGATGCATGGAAAACTGTACAGTCTCATTCAGATCCAGGTAACTTATTACCTAACATTGCCAACGCTAACCCTGCGATTAGTAATGTATTCGTAAATGGCGCTGTGCAAACTGACGCTTGGTCAAGTGGTATTGAAGCTGTTTCTGCAACATTAATGCGCACAGAAATTTACAACGAATACAACTTTGAAGCTGGCGTTGAAGGCAAATCTGCTTGGGTTGTTACTTTCCCAACTAAATTCCATCACGTGAACTCTAATCCACCAGTGGCTCCATTCTCAAGCCCATGGGCTAAAGTTGGTGGTACTTTTATGTCATGTGACGAATTTACGTTAACTAAGTATGACCGTGAAGAGTTAACTACCTATGATCAAGGTGGTATTTCTCCAAAACCTCCAGGTTCAGATAAGCCAAGTTTCTGTTACGAAGCTAACACTGTTGAGTTTGTTGCTCCAGGTGGCGCACCAGGTGCATCTAACTTATTAGGTGGTAACAACTTGATTACCGTTCAAGGTGTTCCAGGTGGTACTGAAAACGGTTGGGCAAATGTTCATTTTGACGCTCCAGCTAACGTAATGAATGGTTCAGTAAATGATTATTATGGTTTGCCAGTTGCCGGTTTTATGGCAGTTCGTTTTACCAATAATAATGCTGCTCCAGGTGTTATGGCTCAGTATGGTGGTTTGTTTAACCACAAAGGATCAGTTACTTCTGGTTATTAATTTTACTAGTTAAGTAATTTAAAAGGGGCAGATAGTAATATCTGCCCTTTTTTTATGCCTTAATTGAATAAACATATAAAAAATTAACATTGTTTTGTCTATAATAAGCAGTACAGCGAAAGTGAGATTTATTATGAAACCAACTTTAAACACCAAAACCCTATTAACTGCATTTCTATTGTTACTGCTAATGATTGCTTTGGGGCCGGTTCAAGCCCAGACAAAAAAGTTAATATTTAGTAATAACAACGAACAAATTGACATCCAAGGTAATGCGTCTATTAACATAACGAGCGGTAATATCACTGTTGAAACAGTGGGCGCTAAGCGTGTCGTTAATGATGCACCGGCTTCGTTGGATTTTTATCCCAGTGACAGCTACACATTAACAACTTTCCCCGGTAGCGTGGAAGTGAATTGGTCAGCTTATTTTGCTGCAGCCTGTACTGCTTCCGTTCCTTCCGGTAATTCGCCTTCATGGACAACCAGCCCCAGTAAAGCCATCGGTGTGGGCAATAAGCAAACAGTGACCGTCACTACGGCCGATACCCTGTTAAAGTTGACTTGCACCAGTATCAATGGTGGTCCGTCTGCAGCTAAAGAAATTCTCATTAGCCAAGCGACCGGTGGTACTTCTGGTACCGGCGGCGACCCTGTTATAGCTTCTTTTAATCTGCAAGGTTATTCAGGTGCAACTCCAACTATCCCTAGCGATGGTTCCTATACAGTGGCATGGAATGTGACAGGTTTAGACGGTGTTAACGGTAGTTGTACCGCAAACAATTCCGATCAAATTAATCATGGTGGTTGGAGAGGTAACATTTCACCCGCAAATGGAACTAAATTAATTTCAATTACCGGTTCACCTACACTGTCCTTAACATGTACTAATGGTGGTAATCCGGTAGTTAAATCAATCGTTATTAACAATTCCGGTTTAAGCAACCCACCGGCAGGATGTGAATCTGTTGTACCACCTGTTGGATTGACTATGGTTAGTCATCTGTATTCAAACCCTCGAGGGGTGATGGATAACCCGGCTACTAGCGGTGAAGGCATGGGTCATGCATTCCTGGAAGATACAGGTGGCGGTAAAACTTTCGCCGTTAAAGTTGATGAAGTTCTTCCTAAAACATTTACTTCAATTGGTGGCATTGTTGTTCCATCAAATCATGGCACCTATATCAATGGTCATCTACAAAGAACTTTTAACTTCACTAACTCCACATCTTCCTCTGGCGAATTTAAACGAATTATATATTCAATGAGTACATGCCCAGGTGATTTTGATACGACTAAAACTGCGGCATGTCAAAGTAATATTCCGGGTGGTAGTAGTAAAATATTAATGACATCAAATCCAACTGATCCGTTCCTAGGCTTCGATAACACTTGCCTGCTGGAAAAGGGTAAAACGTATTATCTGAATTTCTTCTCCGGCGAAGCCACGGGTCCTTCAGACAATAGTGCAATATATGATGTAAATAAACGAAAATGTAATGGTCCTAATCCTTACAATAATCGTTGTGGTGTTTTGATGAATGAAGATGGTTAATTAAGATGCTTTCATTATATTCCATGGTATTAGCACTTATGGTTTCAGCCATTGCGCTGAATCAGGACGATGTCCTGATTCAGCAGCATGGAGCTGCTGTAAGCGTCTATGATGTTGATAGTTATATTCACGACTTACCAGGCTTTGTCAGAAAACAAATTGCTACTGATATAAAGCAACTGGAATCCGATATTCTTGGTATGTTAAATATGAATATCATTTATGATTATATAAATGACAATGGCTTAATTGAACAACCACCTTTCAAGACAGTGACTGAACATAATAAATCAATGCCTGTTGAGTTAGATGACTCTGTTTTTACGTCGTTGGGTACTGAACGTTCTGCGTTTGAGAATCATTATCGTCATTATTTATTGAAAAAATCTCTCTATTCAACACTCCAAAATTATCTCATTGCCTCAATACATGATAATGATGCTGAGCGATTAGCCCGTGATCGATTTTTAATTAATAAATCACAGTATCAGATCCCAGAGAAGCGTGATCTTGCCATGATTCAATTATCACAAGCAGACTATTCGCAACAAGATGTGGTTAAAATAATAACTGACTTGGTTAATAATGATTCACCAGAAGCATTTAAAAATACCGCGAAAGAACTATCAACAGATAGAACCGTTAAATATAACGATGGTCAGTTGGGTCAGTTTCATAAAGCGGGATTCCGTTACCCTTTTGCAGATAAGGTGTTTAGCGCCAAGACCGGTGTCGTTCCTTCGGTTTTTCAAAATGATAACAATTGGTATATCTTGCGGGTAAATGAAATTATTCCTGCTAAACCGGCTGATTTTGAAGCCCATAAGAAGAACCTTGTTGACAAGATTAAAATGGAAATAATGGAGCGCCAATTTCAAAATATTATCAACCAATATGCACAGCATGAGGTACAAGTTAACAAACAGTTGGTGGATGATATCTTTAGTCGTTACGAGGTATTTCAATAACCTATAATTCATGTTCAGTTATTTTTTACGGAAAGAGATAACTGATCGTTATCTGGGAAGTTCTTCTGCCTTGTTATGGGTTGTGGCGCAACCTGTGGCAATGTTATTTGTATATTATTTGGTATTCGGTTTTATCTTTAAAGCGCGAGTAGGTGATTTACCTGAAGAACTGTTTATTACCTATTTAGCGGTGGGACTATGGCCATGGATGGCCTTTTCAGAGGCTGTACTTGGCAGTCTAACGACCATTATTAACCGTAAAGACTTGTTGGGTAAGGTTAAAATTGATCTTAGACAGGTTCTTCTTGCCGGTGTTACAAGCCATTTTATCCTCCACGGCATCGGCTACATGACCATTATAATATTATTAATGGCGTTCGATCGCTTAGTACCTCAGTGGTCTTTATTCTGGCTTATTTTGCCTTATGCCATCCTTTATTTATTTGCAGTGGCTTTAGCGTTTTTGTTTTCTGCTGCACAGGTTTTTTATCGTGATTTAAAACAGATAGTTACGGCTTTTATGCCGTTATGGTTTTTTACTACGCCCATTATATACGCCTGGGTCTTAGTGCCTGAAGCCGGACAAAAAGTATTGGCTTATAATCCCTTATTACCTATTATTAATTTTATACATACGGTGACTTTTAATTTAAGTACGCCTGACTTTAAAAGTTTATTGGTTGTAACAACAGGTATAGTTATTTTCACTTTTATAACACATGCCTTTTTTCAAAAACTGGCACCTCGGTTTGATGATTTTGTCTAATGGCATTAATTGAGATAAACAATCTTCATAAGTTTTATCCGCATGTAAGTAATAATAAACAGCGGTTAAAAAGTATGTGGCAAATTCTGAAAAACACCCCGGTCAGTAGTGGTGCCCATGTCTTAAAAGACATTAATCTAACCGTTAATAAAGGTGAATCTTTGGCCATTGTTGGTCGCAACGGGGCCGGTAAAAGCACCTTATTAAAAATACTATCCGGTGTTATTCAGCCAACTTCCGGTGATATAAAGGTTAATGGCAGTATTGGTGCATTATTGGAATTAGGCTCAGGCTTTGACCCTGAGTACACCGGAATCGATAATTTAAAAATGTCAGCTGCATTAGCCGGCATTCGAGGTCAGTTAGCCAAAGATAAAATAAAAAGGATGATTGATTTTGCGGATATCGGCGATTACGTCTATGAACCGGTAAAAAACTATTCCTCTGGAATGGTGGTTCGTTTGGGCTTTGCGGTTGTCACTGAGACCCAGCCTGACCTGTTGATTACCGATGAAGTATTGGCTGTAGGTGATGAAAACTTTCAACGTAAATGCCTGGCTTGGATTGATTATTACCTGAGCAGAGGTGGTACTTTACTGTTGGTTTCTCACAGCATGTATCATGTGCAAAAAATCTGCCAAAAAGCCATTTGGTTGGAAAATGGTTCTATCCGTATGCAGGGATCCGCTTATGAGGTCTCTCAAGCCTATCATTATGACAATGTCAGTAAACTCCCCGAGATTACACCGGCAGAAGTTGATCAAAATGGATTTCATGTCATGCAAGTAGATATTTTAAATGACAAAGATCAGGCGATAACTGATATTAATACCGGCGAGACTATTTACTTTAAGGTACGACTTTATTCCCCCACGGGTGAAGCGCCGGGCCTCTGTTTCGGGGTTGTTAGTTTTGATAATCAACCGGTTTATGGGAGCTATTCAGAACAATTTAAGCAACAGCCAAAAGAATTAAGCCAAGGGGTTTTTGAATTCACTCTGCGGATACAAAATTTACCTTTATTGCCTGGTTATTATCACCTTAAATTTCACACCATGAGCCCTGACCAGTTGCAGTTAATTGATACGTTTGAAAAGAAGCTGACTGTTAAAGGCGAAACCAGGGAAATGGGTGTAACTCGTTTACCACTTGAATGGTTATGATGAATGATGGAGCGGGTCATAAAATAACCATAGTGGTGCCTATCTATAACGCCTATGGCACCACACTAACCTGTCTTAATAAATTATTAGTAGAGAATATCAATGACTCTATACTGTTCATCGATGATGCTTCCACAGATCCACAGATTAAAAGACTGCTTGATACAATTAAACTCAAAAACATTACAAACTGGCAGTTCTTAAATAATGATGAAAATATCGGTTTTGTTAAAACTGCTAATCGTGGTTTAAAAGCCACTACGGGACATACGATTTTACTAAATTCAGACACCATAGTTACCAGTGGCTGGTTAAATCGATTTACTGAAGCCATTGAAAAAGTACCTAATTTAGCAACCGCTACGCCGTGGTCTAATAATGCTGAAATATGTTCTATACCTCAGACTTTAATGAGTAACCCTTTACCAGATAGCCCCGATGAACTGGCTTATCAGTTACAGAAGAGGCATATGCCGATCTTTCCTGAAATTCCAACAGCTGTTGGGTTTTGCATGTTAATCACAGCTCAAGCCAAACAACAAGTTGGGTATTTTAACGAAACCGTATTTGGTCATGGCTATGGGGAAGAGAATGATTTTTCACTGCGCGCAACTAAAGTTGGTATGCGTAATGTGTTGATTGATAATGCCTATGTCGTGCATGTCGGTAATCAATCATTCAAAGAAAAAGATTTATGCCCTAACCAACAAACCATGGACCGGTTGTTGGCCTTGCACCCTGATTATGGTTCCCTTATAGATAACTTTATTAAAAAAGACCCGTTAGCACCGATAAGAAAGTCAATCACTGATAAAATAGATGCCTTTTAAGACAAACCCGTATAAGTTTTATGTCTGAACAAAATTTAGAATTTACCGGCGAACGTTTTGTGCCAGAGTGTGAGCGCGAAATTTGGTATGAACATTACCATCGTTACCTGATGGTAAGTGAATTGGTAACCGGTAAAAAAGTGCTGGATGCAGCCTGTGGTGAAGGTTATGGTAGCGCCTTAATAGCGTCCTATGCGGACAAAGTTGTGGGTGTTGATATTGATGCCAATAGTATAAAACATGCCAAGCAACGCTATGTGGCAAGTAATTTAAAGTTTGTCTGCGCTGATGTCTTAGCGATACCGATTCCTGACAGTAGTTTTGATGTGGTGGTTTCTTTTGAGACCTTAGAGCATTTGGCAGAACATGAACAGTTATTAGCTGAATATAAACGGCTATTGACAGATGACGGTGTGTTAATTATTTCTACCCCCGATAAGGCTGAATACTCCGATAAAACCGGGTTTAATAATGAATATCATGTTAAAGAACTATATCGCCATGAATTTAAATCTTTATTGGATTCGCATTTTTCTGAACAAATTTGGCTGGGCCAGAAGTTGATGTTTAATTCGGTTATTTGGCAATTGGATAAACCAGTGGAAGACTTTAGTTGGCAGCATTTAGACCAAAACAACACTGTAAATGAGCAACACATTCCGTACCCGCCAATATACTATATAGTAGTCGCTGCTCAGAATAGAACGCTCATTGAAAAGGTTCGGGACGGTTATGTGTTCAGTGAACATGAAGAAACCGTATATGGTCATTATCATGCAGTTATTCGTGCCCACATTAAAGCAGAACAAGATCTAATAACCTTACAACAAAAACAGCAAAACTGGTTAAATCATCCGCTTATAGGGCGCTTGATTCGCTGGTTTGATCGAGAGAAATAATGGAATTTGAATTTAATTTTGGCGAACAGCAAATAAGTAAACCCCAGGACATGACGCTATATGCATCAGTGGATGGCATTGCACAACAGCTGGCTGAAGATGAACTGGTATTTATGGATTATAAAACCGGCAAGAATCATATCATGACATTGCAGGTATTGCAGGCGCTAGGATTAACCCAGCAGTTTCGTCCTTTACATGAGCATATTCAGCAGATTGCTCAAGCCATACCAACGCTTAAAAACCAACAACAAGCGATTGAAAAAGTGCTTCAGTTTTTAATCAATAAAAACCTTATTATCAGTGCTGAGGAGTGGCTAGAAACCATCAAAAATGAAGCACCAACTATTCAACAGGTACCCTACGCCGGAATGGTGGTTAGAACCTGTGACCGCCCGGATCAATTATTACGTTTACTTGAAAGTTTGGAAAAGTATCAGTCAATACATAACAGCGAGCATCCGGTTTTGGTATTTGATGACAGTGAAAACGATAAAAGCCGTGATCACAATGAGAAACTATGTAAACAATCAAAATTAGCAGTCAAATACCATGGCAGATCTTGGCAAAGTCAATTTATTGGTATGCTAAAAAAAGAATGGCCCGGAGACGGTCATTTAATCGACTGGTTGCTGGCGCCTCAATCGGGATTTACGGGGGGGCGTGTATGGAATCTGGCGTTATTGGCATTGGCCGGTAAACGTTTTAGTTTTTATGATGATGATTATCTAATTCAGCCACGGATTTCTGATAGAAGCCATTTAGACTTTATTGATCTAGCAATGGATAGCCCATTAAACATTGGTTTTGGTTTAAATGTTCATGAAATTAAAGATCAAAGTAAACCTTATGAAGGTGATCTATTGCAACAAATGGTCAATGCATGCGGTGAATCGTTTGGTGCTTGGATTAGTCGACAGAAAGACCTTAAAACCTCCTCTTTATATGGTCTTCGCTTGCTTGATTTAGACCGAATTAATACCGACTCTGTGCTAAAAACAACCGGTAATGGCACCTGGGGCAGTCCGCGGGCTGCCGGTAATTATTGGCTTTATTTATTAAATAAAGAACAACGAGAAGCATTCTGGCAAGACCGTGAAACGTACTTGGATAATATTGACGCATCTCATTTACTTCATTACGCTGGAAGCTTTCAGGCATTAACTAAAGCTAACTTTGCGCCATCAACGATTGATAATGGTGATTTTATGCCGTTTACAATGCCCAAAGGAGTCAATGAGGATTATTATTTTGGCAGCATGGCTCAAGTTTGTTATCCGCATAATGTATCTTTACAGTTTCCGGTGATGATGGGACACTTACAAACTGAAAATCGGGATCGTAGTCATTTTAATCATATCGCCAGGAGACCCGGGATTAATAGCTTTGTGGCTGATTATCTTACTTCTGTGGCTGGGCAATTCTTCAGCAATGACGCAGTCATACGCTTTCAAAATGCCAAAGCGGCCATTGATGACCTCATTCATAACCCGGATCAAATGCTCTTAAATCGGCTACGTGAATACCTTAGTCGCACTCAATCAAATTTAATCCATCAGCTACAACAAATCTTGGCTGAAGTTGATGAGCCGCCAATTTATTGGCAGGCCGATGTTAAAGAACTGATTGAAACCAATGGTGCCGCCATTAAGTCTGATCAGCCGCCTTTGCTCAATGGCTGGAGCAAAGATTTAACTGCTTTGGACTGTGTTAAGCAGCTGCGTACAGAGTTACTGCAGGTTTCTGACGCCATGGCGATTTGGCCGAAACTGTGGGCCTTTTGTCAAACTCAATAACTTATGCATAACGTTACTGCAGTGACAGTCACCTATCGATCAGAGGCGATGATTGAGCGCTTTATGAAGTCACTGAAGGTGACTCCGGATTGTGATTTTTTGACGGTGGTGGATAATCATTCTGATGATAATACGGTGTCATTATTAAAACAGTATTTACCGACTAAGCAGGTATTGCTTAATAATCGTAATGTGGGTTATGCCGCAGCAGCTAATCAAGGAGCGGCCAATGAACATAAGCGCTTTATTTCATTTATTAATCCCGATTGTTTTGTCCAAAGATCAGCGATAAAGTCGTTATGTGATTATTTGCATAATCACCCAGAAGTCGGCATAGTTGGTTGTCGGGTGGTAAATGAAGATTTAACGTTACAGCCGGCCAGCTGTCGCCGATTACCCAGCTTTTGGCGTATTGTTTGGCACCAAACCAAGCTTTATCGACTGGGATTACCGGGGATCAATAAGCCCCCGGCTAGCGCGAGTCAAGGCGGGCAAGTGGAAGCGATTAATGGTGCATTTTTTGTCATGCGGCGGCGAATATTTGACTTGCTCAATGGTTTTGATGAGCAGTATAAGCTGCATTTTGAAGATTTGGATTTATTTGTCCGTTGTGCTGAGGTCGGCTATCAAGTGCATTATTGCCCTGAAATTACGGCTATACATTTAAAAGGTCGTTCTTCTGAAAATAATAAGCAAATTAATCATTGGAAGCGACAGGGACTAAAGCGTTACTTTCAAAAACATCGCCCTGCTTGGGAGCAATGGCTTGTTAATCGTTTGCTAAATTCAAAATAAATTCGTAAACCATTTTTTTATTAACCTGATAATGACTGGCAACCACAGCAGCGGCTTGTTTTGGTGGCATCAATGGTTTTAGTAAGCGCGCTAATGACTCTTGTTCAAAGTTTAATACACTCTCTTGGCTATCTGCTTGGCCACTGATGGCCACCACAAACTCACCTTTTTGACTGTAACTATCGGCAGTCATCTCGGTGATAATATCAGCCAAGCTACCGCGGTAAATATGTTCAAATCGTTTGCTGAGCTCACGACCTATACAGGCCTCAGTGTGAGCGCCAAAAATTAAGCTTAAATCAGTTACTGAAGCCATAATACGGTGGGATGATTCATAAAAAACATGGGTCTTATCTAATGGCAACAGGCTTTGATAAAATACTTTGCGTTGGCTCTTCTTCGATGGTATAAAGCCGTGAAACGTGAAAGGCTGTACCGGTAATCCAGCAACTGATAATAAGCTAATGACGGCACTGGCTCCAGGAATTGGGATCACCCTTATGCCTGCGGCATGTGCCTGTTTTACCAATGGAAAGCCGGGATCACTGATTAACGGAGTCCCGGCATCACTAATTATGGCCAGCTCTTGACCACTTTGCAGTTGGCTAATGAGTTGACCGGCAATTTGATCTTCATTATGAGCATGTAATGATCGAGTTGGGGTGTCAATGTTATAGTTTTGTAACAGGTGTTTTGAGTGTCGAGTATCTTCACAAACAATCAAATCACATTGTTGTAAAACTTCGATGGCGCGAAAGCTAATATCAGCTAGGTTGCCAATCGGCGTAGCCACCACATAAAGGCAGCCGGAATCTTTTACTAAAGTCATTGTCATAGTAAGGCATTTTAGACAATATTGCGTTAAAATCATAATTATGAAATCATTCCTTGGAAAATATGTTTTAGTCTTAGTGGTCCTGCTGTTGTCAGCCTGTGCCAGTGGCCCGCAAACTACTGATCGTGGTGATAGCCGGTTACATCAACAGGCCTTTATGGCTTATCAGGATGGCGACTACTTTGTGGCTGCCGATAAACTACAACAGCTATGGCAACAGGACCTCCACAACATTGTCGTTTATGAAGCATTATTAGATGCCTATTTTCAATTGGGTGAATTGACCCAAGTGTGGTCTTTACGCCAGCAGAGTGACTTAACCAGCCCCAAGATAACCATTATTATGACTCAGGTGTCTTATAAAGTAGACAGCTGTAAACAAAGCTTGCCGGCGTTAGCCGCTGTTGACGGCAGTAATTTAGATGAGTCTTGGCGTGCCCGTTTGTATCAAGTGCGAGCAGCTTGTTATGCTAACACTGGTCAAATCCTGGAATCACTTATCAATCAAATTTTGTTAGCACAGCTGTTGCCGATTGAAGAGCAATGGCCAATGTATGATCAGATTGTTACCGGTCTGGCTGAGATAGATGATGACGATATCATTATGCAGATTGGTAATTTTAGAGATAGCCCCCTCGTAGAAGGCTGGTTAGAGGCTGCCTATGTAAATTTTGGCGCTGATGGACAATCCACACAGCAATGGTTAAATGACTGGCCTGAGCATCCAGCAGGGCGTTATTTTTTTGGATTTCAAGATAGCATAGGAGGCCAAAAAATTGCAGTTTTACTGCCTCTTTCAGGTCGCTTTGCCGGTGCCGGCAAAGCCGTACAACAAGGCATGCTGACCGCTGCTGTTGATGATTTTGAACAATCCCATGAACTGTTGTTTTATGATACCGGCAGTGAAGGTGAGAATATTGCCGGTGCTTGGTTTTCTGCACAAGCGGCCACTGTGGATATGATGATAGGACCAATGGATAAGGCTTCAATTGAACAGTTAGCAACCTTCTCACCACCAACATTTCCGGTTATGTTATTAAACCAGGGTCCGGGAAATTTTTACCAGTTTACCTTGTCACCTGAAGATGAGGCTGTTGAAGTTGCTGAGAAAATGTGGCGTGATGGCTTAAGACGGGTACTTATTTTTGCTCCCGATATACCATGGGGTGAGCGCATGAGCCAAGCGTTTGCTAATCATTTTGTCAAACTTGGGGGGGTAATCGTCAGCAACCATTATTTTAACCTGAGTGGGCATGATTTTTCAGCGCCTTTAAGGCAGACTTTGGGTTTGGTTGAAAGTGGCTTGCGAGCCAAAAACCTGCAAAGCTATTTAAAGTTAAATTTAGCCAGTGAACCAGTTGTGCGTAGTGATGTGGATGGAATTTTTTTAGCGGCACAACCTGATTTTGCGCGCTTAATGGTGCCACAATTACTATTTAATCATGCCGCCCATTTGCCGGTTTATGCCAGCTCTCATGTTTTTGTCGGTGACAGTGACAGTCAATACAACAAAGATTTGTCTGGTGTTATTTTCGGACTGAGTCCTATTCAATTGCCGAGCAATGAGTTACGGGAAGTTTTGAATTTTGACTTGCGATTAGTTGATGACAATCGCCCCTTATTTGCTCTGGGCTATGACGCTTTACTGTTGGTGAACCGATTACAGTGGATGTCACGCGTGGCGGGGGGTAGGCTACAAGGGTTGAGTGGCCTGTTAAAAATGGGAGCAGATAATCACATTCAACGAGGGCTTCAATGGGCTATCTACAGCAATGGTGGCGTCGTTGCCATAGAGTAATTAAACCGCTGCCGATAATTGGCATTAATCGATGGGAGCGTCTGGCCGCAAGGTATCTTCAACAGCAAGGTCTTAAACTAATTACCGGCAATTATCGAACCAAAGCCGGTGAACTGGATTTAGTGATGAAAGACCGACAAACTCTGGTGTTTGTTGAAGTTCGCTATCGTCGTTATCAGCAATGGGCGAGTGCTGAAGAGTCCGTAACCATTACAAAACAAATGAAAATAAGGAAAGCCGCAAGTCAGTACTTACTGCAGCACCGGCTAACTGATAAAATAGACTGCCGCTTTGATGTGGTGGCGATTAACGGCACGTTAACCCCGCCTCGGGTAAACTGGATACAAAATGCCTTTGGGCAATAAACCTTTTTAATTAAATGAGTTAAACCATGAAAAGAATTTTAATTGTTTTAGTGAGCTGTTGGTTGTTAAGTGCTTGTGCTCCCATTCTTATTGGTGGAGCGTTGGTTACCGGCGTGAATGTTGCCCATGATCGTCGATCCAGCGGCCAAGTTTTAGATGATAAAATTATTAAATCCAGCGTCAAAAATGAAATACGAAAACAGGTTGAGGATGATACGCGTATTAAAGTTGATAGCTACAATGGTGTGGTTTTGCTCGCCGGTGAAGTGGTTAACAACAATGATCGAGTCCATGCAGAAGATGCCGCTGCTATTAAAGATGGAGTTATTAAAGTCGTCAATCAGCTGAAAACTGTAGAAGAAGTTTCGAAAATGGGCCGTCGCGCTAAAGACACTTATTTACTGTCTAAAGCCAAAGGCTCGCTTATGAAAATAGATATCCCGGGGTTTGATTTAACCCGTGTTAATTTGACTGTTGCCAATGGCGAAGTTTTTCTAATGGGTTTAGTCAGTCAGGATGAGGCTGATGCAGTTGTCGAGCGAATCCGCCACCTACGTGGTGTTCATCGTGTGGTTAAGGTCTTTGAATACACCAACTAGGTAAATAAAATAGCTTTCAGTTCTATCAGCGTTGGTTGGCTATTAATAATAGATTGTTTCGATTTTTTCGGCATCTTTTTTAAGAAATGTTCAATTGTTTGAGCTTCTGAACGGTTGCCGACGGGCACGTGGAAAACCAACTCCAGATTTTTAAAGCCCCGGGTGAATTTAGCGCCCGGTGGCTTTCCTGAACGGTGCTGCTCTAATCGTTGTTGTGGATCGACGGCAATTCCGGTGTAAAAACAACGATTATCACAATTCAATAAATAAACCGAATAACGCGCTTCCATCAACTGATTTCATCGGTTGCTTCAGTGGTCATTTTGTCTGTATTCACAGAGGCAGATTTTTGTTTAGCATCATACTTGTTTTTAAATGCCACCAAAATGCCTAAAGCAAAAAACGCGCCCGGTGGTAAAACAGCCACCAAAAATCCTTTGTATTCGGGAATAATGGTCATGGTGAGGTGTTGGCCGAAATCGCCAAACAGTAAATGAGCCTGACTAAATAGTGTGCCTTGACCCAACAGTTCGCGCATAGCGCCGATAACAATCATTACTAAGGCGAAACCCAAACCCACAAAAAACCCATCTTTGGTTGCAGCGACTAGACTGTTTTTAGAAGCGTAGGCTTCGGCACGGCCCATAATAAGACAGTTGGTAACAATAAGCGGAATGAATATACCCAATATTAAATACAATTGGTGGAAATAAGCATTCATGACCATTTCAATTACTGTCACTACACTAGCAATCAATAGTACGAATAATGGGATACGGATTTCTTTACGGGTTATCGGACGAATTAATGATACCAGGAAATTAGTAACCGTGACTACCATGACCGTTGCCAAACCCATTCCCAGTGCATTGACGACTGAGTTGGAAACAGCCAATAAAGGACAAAGTCCCAGCATTTGAACCAAAGCAGCGTTATTGTCCCATAGCCGGGTTTTGATGAATTCACTCATTTCCGGACTCCGTTTGTGTTGACCATTTAGACTGTTCTGCTTGTTGGTAAAGTAAGGCTGTTTTTATGGCTGAAACCACAGCACGTGGTGTGATGGTGGCTGCTGTTATTTGATCAAAGTAACCACCGTCCTTTTTTACTTTCCAGTCTTTTTCAAGTGGCTGATTTAAGGAAGTATCCGGGAACTGTTGCAACCAATCACTTTTACGCCGTTCAATGATATCACCAAGCCCGGGCGTTTCTTTATGGTTAATAATGGCCACATCCGTAACGTTTCCATTGACCTTTACACCGACCAGCAATTCTATATCACCGGCATAACCATTACGCGCTACTACCGGAATCGCCAGTACTGTCAGTTGTCCCCGTTGAGTGCCGAGGTAGAGCTGTTTCGGTTGCCGATGACCTAAACGTTCTGGTTCATAAATAGTTAATGCATCAGTGAGAACATCATTATCGATTAAGTCCGAAGGCATCAGTCTTTTTAACGAATTGAGGGTGTTTTGTAATTTCTGTTGCTCAATACGTTCTTTAGTTAGTTCATGGGTCAACATAAGCACCGCACTGGTAACCAAAGTAACCGCCGCTAAAATAACCGGTAGGAGCCATTTTTTTGTATCGGTATTACGCATGGTTAGATTTTTTCTTGCCATAGGGTGCCGGAATGGTTAAGCGATCTATTAATGGTGCGGATAGATTCATCAGTAATACCGCAAAAGCCACACCATCAGGGTACGCGCCAAAGTTCCTAATTAATACAGTTAATATCGCGACTCCGGCGCCGAATATGATTTTGCCACGATCAGATGAACAACCTGAGGTTGGATCTGTGGCGATAAAAAATGCCGCCAACATAATGCCACCAGAAAAAATATGTTGTTGGGGTGACATAAAAATGTCGGCATTAAATAAATAAAAAGGCGTGGCTGCGGCGATGGTGGTCATTAAAACGGCTGCCGGTACATGCCAGGTAATAATACGCTTATAAAGCAGGAGCAAACCACCTAAGAAAAGCCAGTTAGCAATCCATTCCCAACCTAAGCCACCGAAATCTCCAAACACCGGACCTATGATTATTTCACTTTGGCTGTAACCTTGCTGTAAACCGGTCTGTAAGGTGGACAGTGGTGTAGCTGCCGTGATGGCATCAACAGAAATCGATAGATGATCTATCCCTAAAAAAATAATGGATAGTGTATTTAGCCAGCTAATAGTTTGAACATCATTGCCAAAACCCGATAAACCAGTGGCCGGTAACCACAATGATAACGATTGAGGGAAAGCCACTAAAATGGTGGCAAAGGCAACCATTGCCGGATTAAATATATTATTGCCCAATCCACCATATAAATGTTTCGCAACGACAATGGCAAAGAACATTCCGACGACTGCCACATACCAAGGGGCTATCGGTGAAATACATAAGGCAAATAAAACAGCTGTTACCAAAGCGCTTAAATCAGTGAGGAAGGGTTTTATGGGTTGTTTACGCCAACTGAGAGACCACCATTCAAATAAATAAGCGGCGGCCGTAGCGAGGCAAATTTGTACCAACAGACCGATGCCAAAATAAAATACATGGGCCAGAATAGCCGGGATTAGTGCCAACAGAACCCACAGCATTACCTTAGTAACGCTAAAGCGAGCCGGGATATGAGGTGCACCAGAGGTGTTAAAAGCTTGACTCATATGGGTTTGTCCGGGTTGTTGTCCTTTTGTTGGTTTTTTCCTTTAATGCGCTCTAATACCGCAGAGATTTCTGCTTTGGCTTCGTTTTTATCTCGTAACTTTTCTGTTTTAGCGCGTCGCTTGGCTTGTCGTTCAGCTTTTATTTGCTCAAGCCGCTGCTCACGATCTTCGTGCCGCTGTTGAGCTAATTGAGATTTGGCTTTTTTAAAGTCTAAATAAGTTAATTCTGACTTTGCAAAGCGATAAAAGCTGACTAAATCGATATGACTTGGGCACACCCAAGAACAAGCCCCGCATTCAATACAATCAAATACGTGATGTTCTCGGGCCTTTTCTAAGTTATTGCCGGCATCGTTGCCATCGATATACCATAATAGTTGTTGGGGCAATAAATCCTGTGGGCAAGCTTGAACACAATCACCACAACGGATACATGGTAGTTCGGGTAGCTCAGGCTTGGTACGTTCTGCCGTTAATAATAGTAAACAATTGCTGTGTTTATCTATACCAATTGCCGCTGAAGGCATTGGATAGCCCATCATTGGTCCACCCACCACTAATTTGTCGATGGTTACTAGTTGGCATT
>Ga0079224_100000326_pt1 | contig 44588 bp, 43 predicted proteins | sample Stecom2015_FD_80414 | JGI IMG/M metagenome (GOLD analysis project Ga0079224, IMG submission 80414) | Agricultural soil microbial communities from Utah to study Nitrogen management - Steer compost 2015 | ecosystem: Environmental > Terrestrial > Soil > Agricultural land | place: USA: Utah... | reverse complement strand
GATCGATCCGACCTTCGTCGTCGACTTCCCCGCCGAAGTCTCCCCGCTCGCCCGCCGGCGCGACAGCGATCCGGAGCTGACCGACCGCTTCGAGCTCTTCATCGACGCGAAGGAGATCGCCAATGGGTTCTCCGAGCTGAACGATCCGGAGGACCAGGCGGCCCGCTTCCTCGAGCAGGCCAAGGCGAAGGAAGCGGGCGATGCGGAGGCGATGTACTACGACGCCGACTATATCCGCGCGCTGGAGTACGGCCTGCCGCCGACGGCCGGCGCGGGCCTCGGCATCGATCGCCTGGTGATGCTTCTCACCGACAGCCCGAGCATCCGGGACGTCATCCTCTTCCCGCACATGCGGCCGGAATAGCAGCCCGAAGCCGTTACAAGCCGTAACACACGCTTACTGCCGCCGGGGCCGGCGGTCCGTAGCCTCGAGGTCGTTCGAAGGAACAGGAGAACGACCCCATGTGGAAGAACGAAAGCACCGCGAGCAACGAAAGGGCGGGCCTTCACCCCCTTCTGACCGCCGCCGCGGTCTCGGTGACGGTCTTTTCGGCCGTAGGCGTCGGCGTGCTCACCGGGCTCCTCCCGGCCTCCTTCGGCTCGAACGAGGATGCCGCGCCCGCGGCCATCGTCGCCCCGGCCGCACCGGCGAAGCCCGAGAACGTTCCGCCCGCCGTGCCGACACCCCAAAAGGTGGTCAAGAAGGTGACCGTTGCTCCAGCCGCAGGCTCTTCGCCCGTTTCGGCGCCTGTTCGACCGGCGCTCGCCTCGACGAAAACGACCGTGGAAGCGCCGAAGCCGGTGCCTGCCGGAATGCTGGGCGTCGTGGCGTCGGTTCGCGAGGTGAAGGAGAAGGCCGCCGAGTCGAACGGCGTCGGGCCGATCGCGGGCGGCATCGCCGGCGCGGTGCTCGGGAACCAGCTCGGCAAGGGCACGACGCGCAAGGTGCTTACGGTGCTCGGCGCCGCCGGCGGCGCGCTCGCCGGCAAGGAGATCGAGCGCAACGTCCGCGCGACGTCGCACTGGGAGATCGCCGTGCGCCTCGACGACGGCTCCGAGCGCACGCTGAGGAGCGACACCGAGCCCTACTGGACCGCGGGCGACCGCGTTCGCCTCCTCGACGGCCGGCTGCAGCCCGCCTGACCCGGCTCGACAGCCTCGCAGGCCGCTACAGGCGCAGCGCCACCAAGCCTCCGAGCACCGCGCCGGTGGCGACGAGCCGCCGGCGCGTGAGCGCCTCGCCGAGAAAAAGGGCGCCCAGCAGGGCGCCGAACACCACCGAGGTCTCGCGCAGCGCCGCCACCAGCGCGACGGGTCCTCGCGTCATCGCCCAGAGGGCAATTCCGTACGAGCCGAGCGCGCAGGCGCCGCCGGCGAAGGCGCGAAGCCAGTTCCGGCGCAGATAGCGAGGCAGCGCCGCACCCCGGCGCGCGAAGCCGATCGTGCCGATGACGATCGCATTCGCGGCGAAAAACCACAGCGTGTAGCTCAGTGGGGCGCCGGAAGCCCTTGCCCCTTGCGCGTCGATGAGCGTGTAGGCGGCAATGACCCCCGCGTTGGCGAGCGCGAAGAGGGTCGCGCGCCGGTCGTGCGTGCCCGCGGCGAAGGCGGCGATGCCCGCGCACACGAGCGCCACGCCGGCCGAGCGCAGCCAGCCGAGCGTCTCGCCCAGGAAGAGCGCACCGGCGAGCGCGACGACGAGCGGCCCGCCGCCGCGCATGAGCGGATAGACGTAGGAAAGCTCGCCCCAGCGGTAGGCGCCGGCCACGAAGGCGAAATAGAGGATGTGGACCGCAGCCGAGGCCGCGAGCCAGGGCCACGATGCGCTGGCCGGCGCCGGAAACCAGGGCAGAAGCACCGCCGCGAGCGCTCCGGAGCCGAGCGCCACGGCGAGCGTCTCCAGGTCCTTGTCGCGCCCGCCCTTGATGAGCGCGTTCCAGGTCGCGTGCAGGAGCGCCGCCCCGAGCACCGCAGCGGCGACGGGGAGCGGCAGGTCCATCGGCGCCTAGCGGAAGACCTGCTCGATGAGCGGCGCCATGCGCTCGACCGCGGCGCGCCCCTCCGGGATCGCCTCCTTCGCGCGATGGAAGTCCATGGTCGCGAAATCGGGCAGAAGCGGCGTGATCAGCACGTCGGCCGGATCGCCGGCCAGGCGGCTGCGCGCCACCTTCATCTCGACGATGTCGAGCGCGGTAGTGAACACTTCGAAGATCGAAGGAATGCTCACAAGCTCTTCCGCCTTCGCCTCGCTCTGGCGGCGCACCCAGCTGCCGGCGAGCTTGCCGACCCAGCCGGGAAGCTCGCGCGGCGCCACCTCCCGCTCGGGCGCCTCGCCGCGGCCGAGCTCGCGATATGGGCCGAGCTTCGCCCAGCTGAGATCGACCGCGATCACGAGCTCGGCGCCGAGCGCCCGGCACATCGAGACCGGCACGGGATTTACCAGCCCGCCGTCGACGACCACGGTCCCTTCGCGCACGACAGGCGTGAAGACGCCGGGCATCGAGCAGGAGGCGCGCACGGCATCGAAGATTTTGCCCTCACGCAGCCACAGCTCCCGGCCCGAGGCGAGCTCCGTGGCCACGGCGCCGTAGGTCACCGGCAACGCCTGGATCTCGCGCTCCTCGAAGTTCCGGCGAAAGAGATCGAAGACCCGGGCCCCGCGGATGAAGCCGCCGCGCCACGTGAGGTCCATGAGCCGCACCACGGTGGTCCACGTAAGGCTCGTGACCCACTGCTCCAGATTGTCGAGGTCGCCCGAGGCGTAGAACGCGCCCACCAGCGCGCCGATCGACGTGCCGCAGACGATGTCGGGCCGCACGCCGCGCTCCTCGAGCGCCCGGATGGCGCCGATGTGCGCCCAGCCGCGGGCGCTGCCCGAGCCGAGCGCCAGGCCGATTTTCGGCCGTCGCCTCAAGCGCGCTCGAAGATGGCGGCGATGCCCTGCCCGCCGCCGATGCACATGGTGACGAGCGCACGGCGCTTGCCGGTGCGCTCGAGCTCGTGCAGCGCCTTGACCGTGAGGATGCAGCCGGTCGCGCCCACGGGATGGCCGAGCGCCACGGCGCCGCCGTTCGGGTTGACGCGCGCCGGATCGAGGCCGAGGTCCTTCGTCACCGCCATGGCCTGCACGGCAAAGGCCTCGTTCGATTCCACGACGTCCATGTCGGCGGGCTTGAGGCCCGATTTCTCGAACACGCGGCGCACCGCGGGAATGGGCCCGAGCCCCATGAGTTGCGGCTCGACACCGGCGTGGGCGTAGGCGACGAGCCTCGCCATCGGCTTGAGCCCGGCCTTCTCGCAGGCCTTGCGTTCCATGAGCACCACGGCGGCGGCCGCATCGTTGATGCCGGAGGCGTTGCCCGCGGTCACGGTGCCGTCCTTCTTGAAGACGGGCTTGAGCTTCGCCATGTCCTCGAGCTTCACGTCCTTGCGGACGTGCTCGTCCGTGGCGAAGGTCTCGACGCCCTTGCGGCTCCTGATTTCGACCGGGACGATCTGCGAGCTGAAATGCCCCTTCGCGATCGCGTTGGCCGCCTTGAGGTGCGACTGCAGGGCGAACTCGTCCTGCTGCTCGCGCGTGAAGCCGTACTTCGCCGCGATGTTCTCGGCCGTCACGCCCATGTGGCCGTAACCGAAAGGATCGTGCAGCGCGCCCGTCATCGCGTCCACGACAGGCGCATCGCCCATGCGCTGGCCCCAGCGGCCCGCCGGAAGGAAGTACGCGGCGCGGCTCATGCTCTCGGCGCCGCCCGCCACGGCGAGCTCGCAATCGCCCAGCATGAGGTGCTGCGCGGCGGACACGATCGCCTGCAGGCCCGAGCCGCAGAGCCGGTTCACCGTGAGGCACGGCGTGCCGACCGGCAGCCCCGCGTCGACCGCGGCGACCCGCGAGAGATACATGTCGCGCGCCTCGCCATGGATCACGCTGCCCATGACCACGTGGCCTACGGCGGCCGGCTCGACTTTCGCGCGGGCCACCGCCTCGCGGATCGCCAGGGCGCCCAGCCGGGTCGCCGGAAAGTCCTTCAGCGACCCGCCATAGCCGCCGATGGGCGTGCGTACGCCTGAAACCACCACCACTTCGCGAGTGCTCATGTCAGTCTCCCGTAAAGATCGTGCGCGTCGGCGCGCTCGATCAGGACCTCGGCGAGATCGCCCGGACGGACCGCGCCGCGGGCGCCCTTGAAGCGCACCACGCCGTCGATTTCCGGCGCATCCGCGGCGGTCCTTCCGACGCCGGGCGCATCGACCAGCACGCGCAGGCGCCGGCCGACCTTGCGCTGGAGCTTCCGTGCCGAAATAGCCGCCTGCTTCTCCATGAAGCGGGCGCGGCGCTCTTCCTTCACTGCCTCGGGTACCGGGTCGGGGAGCGTGTTGGCGGCGGCGCCCTCGACCGGCGAGTAGGCGAAGCAGCCGACCCGGTCGAGCTCGGCCTCCTCCAGGAACTGCAGAAGCTCCTCGAACTCCGCTTCGGTCTCGCCCGGGAATCCGACGATGAAAGTGCTCCTCACCGTGATTTCCGGGCAGGCCGACCGCCACGCCTCCAGCCGCTGCAGCACTTTCTCCGCGCTCGCCGGGCGCTTCATCAGCCGCAGGATGCGCGGGCTCGCGTGCTGGAACGGGATGTCGAGGTAGGGAAGGATCCGGCCTTCCGCCATGAGCGGAATCACCTCGTCGACGTGCGGGTACGGATACACGTAGTGCAGCCGCACCCAGGCGCCGAGCTCGCCGAGCGCCCGGCAGAGCTCGGTCAGGCGCGTCTTCGTCGGGCGGCCGCGCACGAAGCCGGTGCGGTACTTGACGTCCACGCCGTAGGCGCTCGTGTCCTGCGAGATGACGAGGAGCTCCTTCACGCCCGCCTTCACCAGGTTCTCGGCCTCCTGCACCACTTCGCCGATCGGCCGCGAGACGAGGTCGCCGCGCATCGACGGGATGATGCAGAACGTGCAGCGGTGGTTGCAGCCTTCCGAGATCTTCAGGTACGCGTAGTGCCTCGGCGTCAGCTTGACGCCGACTTCGGAAGGCGCGGGAACGAGATCGGTGTACGGATCGTGCGCGCGCGGCAGGTGCTCGTGCACCGCCTTCATGACGCCCGGCGTGTCGTGCGGCCCGGTGACGGCGAGGACGGCCGGGTGCTTCGAGCGGATGAATCCGGACCGGGTGCCCAGGCATCCGGTGACGACGACCTTGCCGTTCTCCGCGACGGCCTCGCCGATCGCCTCGAGCGACTCCTCCACCGCCGCATCGATGAAGCCGCAGGTGTTGACGATGACGAGATCGGCGCCCGCGTAGTCCGGCGCCGTGGCGTAGCCCTCGGCGCGCAGCTGGGTGAGGATGCGCTCGGAGTCGACCAGCGCCTTCGGGCAGCCCAGCGAGACGAAGCCGATCTTGGGGCTCTTACCGCTTCTCAGGGTCTTTCTTGTCCTGCGAGCCGGCGGGGAAGCCGGGGAAGTTGAAGCCGGTGAACATGTTGCGCGCCTGGCTCTGCATCTGGTCCTGGAACTGGGCGAACATCTTCTGGCTCTGCTCGACGTAGGCCTGCATGAGGCTCTGCATGGCCGGTCCCTGCAGGTTCATGAACTGCGCCCAGAGGTCCTGCGAGGCGCGCGAGTTGTCGCCGTACATGCGCTGCGACTGCTCCTGCAGCGTCTTCTGCATCTCCTGGAACGCCTGGATGTTCTTCTCGAGGTACGCCCCCATGACGCCCTGCATGGCGTTGCCGTAGAAGCGGATGAGCTGGGCGAGCAGGTCGCTCGAGAACATGGGCAGCCCGCCCGTCGACTCCTCCTCGAGGATGATCTGCAGCAGGATCGCGCGCGTGAGGTCCTCGCCGCTTTTCGCATCGACGACGTGGAAGTCCTCGTGCCGGTGCACCATCTGCTTCACGTCGGCGAGCGTGATGTAGCTCGACGTCTTGGTGTCGTAGAGCCGCCGGTTGGGGTACTTCTTGATGAGCCTGGCCGGGCTTTCGGCCCGCGGCTCGCGGGGGGACTCCTGCGGAGAGGAAGCCATGGCGCGCAGTCTACTCCTTAATACATGTGCTGGCCGCCGTTGATGGAGATATTGGCGCCGGTGACGAACGCCGCCTCCTCGGAGCACAGGTAGATGATGAGGCCGGCCACCTCCTCGGGCTTGCCCAGCCGCCCCACCGGGATCTGGGGCAGGATCTTGGAATCCAGGATGTCCTTGGGGATGGCGGTGACCATCTTGGTCCCGATATACCCGGGCGAGATGGTATTGACGGTGACCCCCTTCTTCGCCACCTCGAGGGCGAGCGCCTTCGTGAAGCCGTGGATGCCCGCCTTCGCCGCGGAGTAGTTCGTCTGGCCGAAAGCCCCCTTCTGCCCGTTCACCGACGAGACGTTGATGACCCGGCCCCAGCCGCGCTCGACCATGCCGTCCATCACCTGCTTCGTCATGTTGAAGCAGGAATCGAGATTGGTGCGCATGACGGCGTCCCAATCGGCCTTGGTCATCTTCTTGAACGTCATGTCGCGGGTAATGCCCGCGTTGTTCACAAGGATGTCGACCGGGCCGCATTCCTTCTGGATGGCCGTCATCTTGGCCGCGCAGTCGTCGTAGTCGGCGACGTCGACGGGAAAGGCGGAGAAGGCGTAGCCCCGCCCCTTCATCTGCTCGAGCCAGGACTTGTACTTGGTGTTGGACGGCGAGTACGTGACGGCCACGCGGTACCCCGCGTCGGCCATCCGCGTCGAGATCTCCTCGCCGAGCCCGCCCATGCCGCCGGTCACGACGGCCAGCCTCTTCTCCGCCATCCCGCCTCCTCAGAGCCTCGTTCGCGCCTCTGCCGCTCCTCGCGCCGCGCCTCTCGCGCGGCGTCCGCGGTCCAGTCTACATCATGTGCATGCCGCCATTGACCGAGATGTTCGCGCCGGTGATGTAGCCGGCCTCCTCCGAGGCGAGGAAGGCCACCACGGCGGCGATTTCCTGCGGCTTCGCGAGCCTGCCCATGGGAATCGAGGCGATGATCTGCTCGCGGACATCCGGGCGGATGGCCATGACCATGTCGGTCTCCACGTAGCCTGGCGATACGGTGTTCACCGTAATTCCCTTTCGCACCACCTCCTGCGCCAACGCCTTGGAGAACCCGGCCATTCCCGCCTTGGCGGCGGAATAGTTCGTCTGGCCGAACTGCCCCTTGATCGCGTTCACCGAGGAAATGTTGATGACGCGGCCCCAGCCGCGCTCGCTCATGCCCTCGATCACCTGGCGGGTAACGTTGAACACGCTGTTCAGGTTGGTGTTGATGACCGCCGCCCAGTCCTCCTCGCTCATGCGGCGCAGGACCGCGTCGCGCGTGATGCCGGCATTGTTCACCAGGATGTCGACCGGGCCGACCGTCGCGCGCAGCTCGCGGAACATCGCCTTGCACGACTCGAAGCTCGAGACGTCGCCCTCGGCCGCGTGGACTCGGTAGCCCTCGGCGCGCATGCCGGCAAGCCAGTCGGCCTTGCGCTCGTAGCCCGGAAGGCACCCCGCCACTACCGTATGCCCGGCGCGGCCGAGGCGCCGGCAGATCGCCGTGCCGATGCCGCCCATGCCGCCGGAGACGAACGCGATGCGCGAGACGGCCGGGGTGGCCTCCTCCCGCCAGGTCTGCGGCCGCTCGGCCAGGTCCGCCTGATTCCCCATGTCGTTCATGCTCCCGCTAGCGCTCGATCGCCATGGCGACCCCCATCCCGCCGCCGATGCAAAGCGATGCGAGCCCGCGCTTCGCGTCCCGCTTCTGCATCTCGTAGAGCAGCGTCACGAGGATGCGGCAGCCCGAGGCGCCGATCGGATGGCCGAGCGCGATGGCGCCACCGTTCACGTTCACGCGCGCGGTATCCCAGCCCATCTGGCGGTTGACGGCGATCGCCTGCGCCGCGAACGCCTCGTTGATCTCCATGAGCTCGAGGTCCTTCGGCTCCCAGCCCGCCCTCGCGAGACAGCGCTTCGAGGCGGGCACCGGCCCCATGCCCATGTACCGCGGATCGACCCCCGCCGAGGCGAACGCCTTGATGCGCGCGAGGGGCTTCACGCCGAGCTCCTTCGCCTTTCTCGCAGAGCACAGCACGACCGCCGCCGCGCCGTCGTTGATGCCCGAGGCGTTGCCGGCGGTCACGGTGCCATTCTTGTCGAACGCGGGCTTCAGCGTGCGCAGCGCCTCGAGCGTCGCGCCGTGGCGCGGGTACTCGTCGTCGACGAAGGTCACGGTGCCTTTTCGGGAGGCGATCTCCACCGGCACGATCTCGTCCTTGAAGCGGCCGGCCTTCTGCGCGGCTTCGGCCTTGTTCTGGCTCGCGACGGCGAACGCGTCCTGCTCCTCGCGCGTCACCGCGTACTCCCTGGCGACGTTCTCGGCGGTCACGCCCATGTGGTACTGGTTGTACACGTCCCACAGGCCGTCCACGATCATGGTGTCGACCATGGTGGCGTCGCCCATGCGGAAGCCCTCGCGCGAGCCCATGAGCGCATGCGGCGCGAGGCTCATCGACTCCTGGCCGCCGGCGACGACCACTTCGGCGTCGCCGTTCGCGATGGACTGCGCGCCGAGCATCGCCGCCTTCAGGCCCGAGCCGCAGACCTTGTTGATCGTCATGGCCGGGACCATGTCGGGGAGCCCCGCCTTCATGGCGGCCTGGCGGGCCGGATTCTGCCCGACGCCGGCCGTGAGGACCTGGCCCATGATCACTTCGGACACCTGCTCGGGGACGACGCGGGCACGCTCGAGCGCGCTGCGGATGGCGAGCGCGCCGAGCTGCGCGGCGGGCGTCTTCGCCAGCGTGCCGCCGAACTTTCCGATCGGCGTGCGCGCCGCGCCGACAATGACGATCTCTTCCATGGTGGGCCTTTCTCGAATCAGTGCGTCGGTTGGATGCGCTGCTTGACGTAGCGACCGGGCGCGGGCTCGATCGCTGGATATTGGACAGTTCCCGGCGCGGCAGGTGCCCGGCGCTCGCCGCCGCCCTGCCGGGCGAGCCACCCGGTCCAGCGGGGCCACCAGCTGCCGCGCGTCTCGGTCGCCGCCTGCAGCCAGGCGTCGGGGTCCTCCGGGTACGCCTCGCCCGTCCAGTAGCTGCGCCGCTTCGCCGCCGGCGGGTTGACGACCCCGGCCACGTGGCCGCTCGCGCCGAGCACGAACGTCTTCTCGCCGCCCATGAGGTGCACCGTCCGGTAGGCGGAGCGCCAGGGCACGATGTGGTCTTCGCGCGTGGCGAGAATGAAGAGCGGGACCTCGATCCTGCCGAGGTCCACCGGCACGCCGCAGCTCACGAGCGCGCCCGGGATCCGAAGCTTGTTCTCCAGGTAGGTATTGCGCAGGTAGTAGCAATACATCGGCCCGGGGAGGTTCGTGCTATCGGCGTTCCAGTAGAGAAGGTCGAACGCGTCGGGACGGCCGCCGAGCAGGTAGTTGTTGACCACGTAGGGCCAGACGAGATCGTTCGCGCGCAGGCTCGAGAAGACGAAGGCGAGGTCGGAGCCCGGCAGGATGCCGCCGCGGCCGATCGTCGCCTCGCGGGCGGCGACGCTCGCCTCGTCGATGAAAAGGCCGATCTGCCCGGTGTCGCGGAAGTCGTGCATGGCGGCGAGGAACGTGGCCGAGGACACGAGCGGCTCCTCGCGCGCCGCGAGGACGGCGAGCGCCGCGCCGAGCAGCGTGCCGCCGACGCAGAAGCCGAGCGCGTTCACCTGGTCGGCGCCCGAGATGTCGCGCGCCGCGCGCAGCGCCGCGATGACGCCCGACTCCAGGTAGTCGTCCCAGGTGAGCGTCGACTGCTCCGGGCCGACGTTGCGCCAGGAAACCATGAACACCGTGTGCCCCTCGCCGATGGCGTGGCGCACGAGCGAGCGCTCCGGCGCGAGGTCGAGGATGTAGTACTTGTTGATGCAGGGCGGGACCATGACGAGCGGCCGCTCGGCGACCCGCTCGGTCGTCGGCGCGTACTGGATGAGCTGGATGAGCTCGTTCTCGAAGACCACGTGCCCCGGCGTGGTCGCGAGGTTGCGGCCGATCTCGAAGCCCGTCTCGTCGCTCTGGCTGATGCGGCCCCGGCGGGCATCCTCGAGAAGGTGCGCGAGCCCCCTGGCAAGGCTCTCCCCGTTCGTCGCCATCGCCTCCTGCACGGCGAGCGGGTTGGTCGCCGCGAAATTGGCCGGACACACCGCGTCCAGCCACTGGCGCACCGCAAAGCGCGCGCGCTCCTTGGCGAGCGGCGGCAGGCACGCCTCCTCGACGAGCCCTTCCACGTACTGCACGGCCAGGAGATAGGACTGCCTCAGGTAGTCGTAGTAGGCGTTCTCGCGCCAGGCGGGTGCGGCGAAGCGGCGATCGCCGCGCGCGGGCTCGACGATGCTTTCCCGGCGACCCTCCACCATCGCAGTCCAGAGGCGCGTCTGCCGCCGGAAATACTCCGCCCGCCGCGCAGTGCCAGCCTCGAGCTGGGAGAGCCAGGCAGGCGCGGCGTCGGTGGCAGCCGCCATGAGGCGCATCCAGCCCTGCGAGACTTCATTGCCGGACTCGGCGATCGTGGCGAGCAAGGCCTCGGGGGTGCCTTGTTGCATCGCGCGCGATTTTGCGCCGCACAAACCCCCAGCGTCAATCCGCCCCTAGTGGCGCACCAGCGCCCCCACGAGCGCGATCATGCCGATGCCGAGCGCGATGAGCAGGCCCTGCATGGCCGTGTCCTTGAGCTCCGGGCGCCGGTGCAGCCCGGGGATGAGGTCGGCCACGGCCACGTAGATCATGCTGGCCGCCACGATGCCGAGCAGCGTCGCCTCGATGTCGAGCAGGACGTGCAGGGCGTAGTAGCCCACGACCCCGCCCACGAGCGTCGCGGCCGAGGAGAGGACGTTCATGGCGAGCGCCCTCGCCCTCGAGTAGCCCGAGTGCAGCAGGATCAGGAAATCGCCCATTTCCTGCGGGATCTCGTGCGCGATGATGGCCACCGCGGTCACGATGCCGAGCTCGATGCTCTGCAGGAACGCCGCGGCGATGAGCACGCCGTCGACGAAGTTGTGCACCGTATCGCCGACGATGATGAGTGCGCCGCTGCGCCCGTGATCGTGGCCCGCTTCATGGCCTGCGTGGGCGTGGGCCTCGCGCGCGAGCGCCGCGCCCGGGTCGTGCACTTCGCATTCCTCGGCGTGGCAATGGCGCCAGAGGAGCAGCTTCTCGAGGAGAAAGAAGACGAAGATGCCGGCGAGGATGGTGAGGGCGACGCTGTGCGGGTCGCCCTTCTCGAAAGCGTGCGGGATGACCTCGAGAAAGGCCGCGCCGAGCAGCGCGCCGATGGCGAACGACACGAGCATCGGCACCCAGGCGATGCGGATGGCGAGCGCGACGGCGGCCATGCCGGCGGACAGGGTGCCGCCCGCCACGCTTGCGGCAAGGATCCAGCCGAGGGTCATGGGGCGGGCGATTCTACGTGAGCCACACGAGTGCCGCCATGCGCGAGCGCGTACGCTCGCGCCGGAAGGAGAAAAAGCGCGCCGCATCCGAATACGTGCAGAAGCCGCCTCCGTGCACCTGCCGCACGCCGAGGGCCTCGAGCCGCTGGCGCGCGACGGCGTAGAGATCGAGCCACCAGTGGCCCGACCGCCCCGGCCGGAACGCCTGCGCCGCACGAGCCTCGCGGGCGACGAAGGCGGCGCGGACCTCGTCGCCCACCTCGTAGGCCTGGGGACCGATGGCCGGACCGAGCCAGGCGACGAGCTCGGAGGGCTCGCGCTGCATCGCTTGCACGGTGCTTTCCAGGACCCCGGCGCAGAGACCCCGCCATCCCGCATGCGCGGCCGCGACGACGGTCCCGTGCCGGTCGGCGAGCAGCACCGGCATGCAGTCGGCGGCGAACACTGCGCAGACGACGCCGGGACGCCGCGTGAGCGCTGCGTCGGCCTCGGGGAGCTCGCCGCCGGGCGCCGCTTCGACGACGCGCGTGCCGTGCACCTGGCGAAGCCATGCCGGCTCGGCCGGAAGAAGCGCGCGGAGGCGGGCGCGGCCCTCCGCGCTCGCCATGTCGCCCGCCGAGCGCGTGGTCATGAGCGCCTGGACGGCGCTCGGCGCCGGCCACTGCGGCCGCAGCAGCGCGCTCTGCTCGAGCCTCATGCCTCTCTCCGCAGCCGCTCGAGGAGCTGGCGGAAGTCGCGCGGCGGCGCCGCGCGCCAGCGCCTGGGCTCGCCGCTCTGCGGATGCACGAGCGCGAGCTCGCACGCGTGCAAAGCCTGCCGCGGGAACGACACGCCGTGGCGCGTGCCACGCCGGTACACCGTATCGCCTACGAGCGGATGACGGATGTGCTGGAAATGCACCCGGATCTGGTGCGTCCGGCCGGTCTCGAGCCGGCACTCGACGAGCGCGGCATGGCCGAAGCGCTCGAGCACCCGGTAGGCAGTGCGCGCGGGCTTGCCCCGGTGCGTCACGGCCATGCGCGTGCGCACGCGCGTGTCGCGGCCGATCGGCGCGTCGATCACGCCGCTCGCCGGCGGATCGCCCTGCACGAGCGCGAGGTAGACGCGGCGCATCGTGCGATCGGCGAGCTGCTTCACGAGGCTCGCCTGCGCGCTCACCGTCTTCGCCACGACCAGGAGGCCGCTCGTGTCCTTGTCGAGGCGATGCACGATGCCGGCCCTTGGCACGCCGGCGAGCGAAGGCGCATGGGCGAGGAGCGCGTTGAGGAGCGTGCGATCGGGCTGTCCGGCGCCCGGGTGCACGACGAGCCCTGCGGGCTTGTCGATCACGATGAGCGCCGCGTCCTCGTGCACGATCCGGAGCCGCATGCGCTGCGCCTGCGGCGAGGCCGCCGAGGGCACGGCGGGCGGCGCCAGCACGACCCGCTCGCCGCCTGCCACGGCGCGCCTGGCAACGAGCGGCGCGGCGTCCAAGCCCTCGATGCGCACGTGCCCCGCCTTGAGCCACGCCTGCAGGCGATTGCGCGAGTATTGCGGAAACAGGCGCACGAGCGCCTGGTCGAGGCGCAAGCCGCCGAGCTCGGCGGGCACTTCGGCGCTCATCGGCGCCGCAAAGGCCGCATCCCAGTCCCCGGCCGGCGCATCGCTATAATCCTCCGCCGGTTTCCTCGCACGTCCCGAAGGCTTTCGCATGCAACGAAGTTTACTTGGCGCCCTGCGGCTCGCCGTGGTCCTTCTCCTCGCGGCCGCGGCCGGCTGCGCGTCCGTCGGCAAGGAGGACGAGACGATCGGCTGGTCGGCGCAGCGCCTCTACGGGGAGGCGAAGGACGCGATGGCGGCCAAGGACTGGCCGCAGGCGATCCGGTATTTCGAGAAGCTGGAAGCCCGCTATCCCTACGGCCGCTATGCCCAGCAGGCGCAGCTCGAGGTCGCCTACGCCCACTGGAAGGACGGTGAGCGCGCCAACGCGGTCGCGGCGATCGACCGCTTCATCAAGCTCTATCCCAACCATCCGAACGTCGACTACGCCTACTACCTGAAGGGCCTCATCAACTTCAACGAGCTCTCGGGGTTCCTCACGTGGCTTACCTCGCCGGACATGACCGACCGCGACCCGAAGGCGACGCGCGAGGCGTTCGATGCGTTCCAGGAGGTGGTCACGCGCTTCCCCGACTCGCGCTACGCGGCGGATGCGGCCGCGCGCATGCGCTATCTCGTCAACGCGCTCGCGTCCCATGAAGTGCACGTCGCCCGCTACTACATGAAGCGTGGGGCGTTCCTCGCCGCGGCCAATCGGGCTCAGTACGCGGTCGAGCACTACCCGCAGTCGCCCGCGGTGGAAGAAGCGGTGTTCATCCTGGTCAAGGCCTACGATGCGCTCGGCATGGAAGACCTGCGCGACGCCGCCGATCGGGTCATGCGCAAGAACTTCCCGCAGAGCGAGTACCTGAAGCCGGGCGGCCCGAAGCGCGACGTCCCGTGGTGGCGGATCTGGGATCCGCGGTGGTAGCGAGCCACGGAATCTAAGGCCGGATCCCCTCCTCGGCGGCGTAGCCGCGGATCACCGTCTCGATATCGGGATCCGCGTTGAATCCCATGGCGAGCGCGCGCGGCGTGCGAAAGCGCGCGGGCCAGGTGCGCACGATGGCCTGGATGCGGGTGTCGGGCTCGTAGACGACGCGCGCAGCCGCCTGCGCACCGGCCACCCGCCCGAGCGCGGCGACCATCCCGGCTACGCTCGCCGTGATGCCCGGCAGGTTGACCACCCGGTGCGACGGCCACTCGCTCGCCGGCACCTCGTGCGCATGGATGAATGCTTCGACCGCCCGCCGAGGCGAGAGCAGCCAGACCTCCGTGTTCGGGTCCACGGGGCATTTGGCGACGTGGCCATTCAGCGGCTCGCGGATGATGGCGCTCGCGAACGAGGACGCGGCGGCGTTCGGCTTGCCCGGGCGAACGACGATGGTCGGGAGCCGCAGCGAGCGGCCATCCAGGTAGCCCTTGCGCGAGTAATCGGCGACCAGGTACTCCCCGAGGACCTTCTGCGCGCCGTAGGAGCTCTGCGGCGTTGGCGTCGTCGCGTCGTCCAGCACTTCGGGAAGGGCGCCGCCGAAAGCGGCCAGCGAGCTCGCGAAGACGAGGCGCGGCGCGACGGTGGAGCGGCGCAACGCCTCGAGAAGTAGCTGCGTGCCGCGCAGGTTCACCCGCATGCCGAGGTCGAAGTCGGCCTCCGCCGCGCCGCTCACCACGGCGGCGAGGTGAAAGACCGCATGCGTGTCGGTTCCGACGGCTCGCGCCATCGTATCCGGATCGGCAAGGTCGCCCGTCACCGCCTCGACCCTCGGATCGGCCGGATGGCCGGAGGGATAAGCGGCGTCGAAAAGGCGCAGGCGCCCGATGGCCGCGCCGCCAAGCTCGCCGCGCTGCAGGAGCGCCTTCGCCAGCCGCGACCCGAGGAAGCCTCCGCCTCCGGTGATGAGGACGTTCACGCCGGAACCTCGGCGAAGAACGCTTGCACGTCGGCGAGCGAGCGGGTCGGCTTCATGGGCGGCAGGCTTCTCAGGATGCGGCGGCCATAGGGCCGCGTAAGCAGGCGCGGATCGCAGAGCACGAGCACGCCGCGATCGCGCTCGTCGCGGATCAGGCGGCCGGCGCCCTGCTTGAGCTGCAGCACGGCCTGCGGCAGCTGCAGCTCGCCGAACGGATTGCCGCCTGCCGCCTTCATGCCCTCGATGCGCGCGGCGAGCACGGGATCGTCGGGCGGAGCGAACGGCAGCTTGTCGATGAGCACGACCGAGAGCGCCTCGCCGCGCACGTCGACGCCTTCCCAGAACGACTGGCTGCCAAGGAGCACCGCGTTGCCGAGCGAGCGAAAGCGCGCGAGGAGCTCGCTCCGCGAGCCGGTCCCCTGCACGAGAAGCGGGTAGTCGATGCGCGCGCGCAGGAGCTCGTGCGCGCGCCGCAGCGCGCGCAACGTAGTGAAGAGGAGGAAAGCCCGACCGCCGCTTGCCTGCAGCACCGGCAGCGCCGCCTCCACGACCGCCTCGGTGAAGGCTGGCGCGTTCGGATCGTCCGGCAGCCCCTTGGGAAGGTAGAGCAGCGCCTGCGAGGCGAAGTCGAACGGGCTCTCCCAGCGCCGCGCCTGCGCCTCGGGCACGCCGAGCTCGCGCCGGAAATGGCCGAAGTCCTCCCCCACGGCGAGCGTCGCCGAGGTGAAGATCCAGGCGCGCGGGTGATCGTCCATCTGGCGGCGGAAATGCTCCGCGGAGGAAAGCGGCGTCGCGTGGAGCGCCACGGCGTGCGGCAGCACTTCGACCCAGCGCACCTCCTCGGTCGAGCCGCTCTCGCGCAGGCGCGCGAGGATCGCGCGGGCGAGCCCCGCGCGGCGCGCGCACGCGCCCAGCCCCTCCGAGCGCTCGGCCTGCGCCTCGAGCTGCGCGCCGCAGGCCTCGAGCGCCGCGAAGAGCCTGGCGAGCGAATCGTCGAACCCGGGCAGCGAGAGCGCCTGCGTCCATCCCATCCGGCCCGGCTCGCGGAATCGGAGCCGCAGGTCGCGGGCGGCGCTCTCGAGGCGCGTGGCGAGCGCGTCGAGCTCCGGCGACGCGCCCCCCGCCGCGCGAAGCTCGAGGCGCGCGTCTCGCGCGAGCTCGAGGAGCTGCGCGGTCGACACCCGCTCGCCGAAGAAGGCGCGCGCCACTTCGGGCAGCTGGTGCGCCTCGTCGAAGATGACGGTGTTGCAGGCCGGAAGGAGCTCCGCCACGCCCTCGTCGCGGAGCGCGACGTCGGCAAAGAAGAGGTGGTGGTTGACGACGACCACGTCCGCCGTGAGCGCGTTTCGCCGCGCGCGCATCACGAAGCAGTCCTTGTAGTCCGGGCACTCCTGACCGAGGCAGTTCTCGCGCGTGGAGGTGGCATGGCTCCAGACGGGAGCGTCTTCGGGCACGTCGGCGAGGTCGCTGCGATCGCCGGTCACCGTGCCCGCCGCGAAGCGCTCGATGCGGGCGATCTGCGCCGCTTCCTCCCGGCTGCCGAAGAGCCCCTGCTGCGCGGCCCGGCGCAGCCGGTAGAGGCACACGTAGTTCGCCCGCCCCTTGAGGAGGGCGAGGCTCGTGCCCAGCGAAAGCGCCTCGCGCACCGCGGGCAGGTCGCGGTCGAAGAGCTGGTCCTGCAGCGTCTTCGTCCCGGTGGAGACGAGGACCTTGCCACCGGAAAGCAGCGCCGGCACGAGGTAGGCGAATGTCTTGCCGGTTCCCGTGCCCGCCTCGGCGATCAGCACGCCGCACTGCTCGATCGCCTCGTGGATGGCGAGCGCCATCTCGAGCTGGCCGGCCCGGTGCCGGAAGCCGGGAATCCTGGCCGCGAGCGCGCCGTCGGCCGCGAATGCCTCGTGCACCACGGATTTCAAGGCAGCTCCCGGACCTTGACCCAGATGCGGCGGGTTGCGCTGAAGCTCTCGCGCGAATAGCCGGCCAGCGCGCGACCCGAGCGCTCGTCGCTCGAAGAGAGCCCGCCGAGGTCGATCCACTCGCCGAGCCGTCCGCGCACGGCGGTCTCGAGGCTCTGGTTGCGCGCCGTGGCGCCGTCGGGCGAGAGGCGATCGCGCCGCTGCGCGAGCTCGAGAACGACGCTGTCGCCCACGAGGCGCGGCGTGACCTCGATGCCGCTCGCGGCTTCCTGCAGGACCACCGTCTCCTCCGTGCGTACGCCCGAAGGCGTGCGGATTGTTTGCCGCTGCACGAGCGGACGTGCGGCGCCCGTGGCGATCAGGGCGCGCCCGCCCTCGAGCACCTGCACGCGCTGATCGACCCGCTCCGAGGCGTTCCCCTGCCGCGCCTCGGCGCCGATCTCGACCCGGCTGCCGCGCCTCGAATCGATGCGCCCGCGCGCCTCCACGGACTCGCGCGCGCGGCTCCCTCCGTCTTCGAGCCGCACCAGGATCTCCAGCCGCCGGCGCGGGCGATCGATCGCGGCGAGCGCCTGGCGGAGCTCCGCGATGTTCGCCTCGCTCGAGCGCACGATGAGCCGCCCGGACTGGCCGGTCAGCACCCCGCCCGGGGCGAGGAGCGGCCGCAGCGCCGGCAGGACCTGCTCCACGGTGGCGTGGCGCAACTCGATCACCTCCAGCGTCTCGCGGGCATGGCCCTGGCCGCCGACACAGGCCAAGGCGAGCCCCATGGCCGCCATCCGCACTCTCATGGGAAAGTCCAACGCACGAAAGCCCAAGGGGTTGATTATGGCGCTCATTGACATCCTGAATGAGAATAATTATCGTCTCTAGAACCCACTACCCTACGAACCCCCTGCCCCATGTCGAAGAAATCCGCGACCTACCTGCTCGGCGCCGCTCTCTCGGCCGCCCTTTCGCTGACGAGCGCCGCAGCCACGGCCGAAGAGAAGGTGCTGAACGTCTATTCCGCGCGCCACTACCAGACCGACGAGGCGCTCTACGGCACCTTCACCAAGCAGACCGGCATCAAGATCAACCGCATCGAGGCGGGCGAGGATCCGCTCATCGAGCGCATCCGCAGCGAGGGCGAGCGAAGCCCTGCCGACGTGCTCATCACCGTGGACGCCGGCCGGCTCTGGCGCGCCGAGCAGCTCGGGCTTTTCCAGCCCGTCAAGTCGGCGGTGCTCGAGAAGCGCATTCCCGACAGCTTCCGCGAGCCCCAGGGGCGCTGGTTCGGGTTCTCCATGCGCGCGCGCGTGATCGCCTATAACAAGGACAAGGTGAAGCCGCAGGAGGTGCCGACCTACGAGGCGCTCGCCGATCCCAAATGGAAGGGACGCATCTGCATGCGCTCGTCCACCAACATCTACAACCTCTCGCTCATGGGCGCCCTCGTCAACCATCTCGGCGAGGCGAAGGCCGAAGCCTGGGCGAAGAGCGTGCGCGGCAATCTGGCGCGCGAGCCGAAAGGAGGCGACACCGATCAGCTGAAGGCGGTGGCCGCGGGCGAGTGCGACGTGACGGTCTCCAACCAGTACTACTACGCGCGGCTCGCCCGCTCCTCGAAGGCGCAGGACCGCGAGGTGGCCGATCGGCTGGGCATCGTGTTTCCCAACCAGGAGAGCTGGGGCACGCACGTCAACGTCTCCGGCGCCGGCGTGCTGAAGCATGCGCCGCATCGCGAGGCGGCGATCAGGTTCCTGGAGTACCTGGCGAGCGACGACGCGCAGCGCTACTTCGCCGACGGCAACAACGAGTGGCCGGTGGTGCCCGGCGTGAAGGTCGACAACCCGGTGCTCAGCGACTTCGGGGACTTCAAGCGCGACAGCCTCAACGTCTCGGTCCTCGGCCGCAACCAGCCGGTCTCGCAGAAGATCTACGACCGCGTGGGCTGGAAGTAGCGCTTCGCCACGACGATCACGGGCAGCAGGCCGACCGCGACGATGACCAGGGACGGCGTGGCCGCCTCGGCAAGCCGCTCGTCCTTCGCGAGGTTGTAGGCCTCGATCGCCAGCGTGTCGAAGTTGAAGGGCCGCAGCGCGAAGGTCGCGGGCAGCTCCTTCAGCACGTCGACGAAGACGAGCAGCGCGGCCGTCGCGAGGCTCGGCCGCAGGAGCGGCGCGTGGATGCGCCACAGCGTCTGCAGGGGCGTGGCGCCCAGCGAGCGCGCGGCGAACGACATGCTGGGCGTAATCCGCGCAAGGCCCGCTTCAGTCGTCTGCAGCGATACGGCGAGAAGCCGCACGAGATAGGCGAACACGAGCGCCGCGAACGTGCCGGTGAGAAGCAGTCCTGGCTGCGCGCCGGTCAGCGCTTCGATGGCCGCGGCGAGCGCGTTGTCCAGCCGGCCGAGCGGCGTGAGCACGCCGACGGCGATCACCGCGCCGGGCACCGCGTAGCCGAGGCTGACCAGCCGGTTCGCGCCGCCGACCAGCGGGCTCGTCGTGAGCCGCGAGGCATAGGCCATGACCGCGGCCAGGACGACGGCGATGAAAGCAGTTACGCCGGCTACGGTGAAGCTGTTGGCGACCAGCATTCCGAGCCGCGCCGCGCGATAGCCCTCGTCCTGCCAGGCGAGCATGGCGAGGAGCAGCGCCGGCAGACCGAAGCCCGCGACCACGGGGGCCCCGCAGGCGGCGAGCGCAAGCAGCGCCGCGCCGCCGCGCAGGCGCTGGGCCGGCGCGGCCCGGCGCGGCGAGAAACCATGGTAGGCGGCGCGCCCGCGGCTCGCCCGCTCCAGCGACAGCAGCACCCCGACGAAAAGGAGCAGGCACGCGGCAAGCTTCGCCGCGGCGATCCGGTCGCCCATCGAGAACCAGGCCTTGAAGATGCCGGTCGTGAAGACCTCCACGCCGAAATAGGACACGGTGCCGAAATCGGCGAGCGTCTCCATCAGCGCAAGCGACGTCCCGGCGACGATGGCCGGGCGCGCCAGCGGCACGGCCACGCGCCAGAACACCGTGCCCGTGCCGTAGCCGGCAAGCCGGCCCGCCTCGAGGGCGCTGCGCGAGAGGTCCGTGAACGCGGTGCGGGCGATGATGTACACGTAGGGATAGAGCGCAAAGGCGAGCATGGCGGCCGCGCCCCACCAGGAGCGCACGTCCGGGAACCAGTATTCGCCCGGCTTCCATCCCGTCAGCTCGCGCAGCGTCGTCTGCACCGCGCCCGTGAACTGCAGCCAGTCAGTGTACGCGTACGCCATGACGTAGGCCGGCATCGCGAGCGGAAGCACAAGCGCCCACTCGAGGAAGTCGCGCCCCGGAAAACGGTACATCGTCACGACCCACGCCGAGACGACGCCCATGGAGACGACGCCGCACGCCACGCCTGCGGTGAGCAAGAGCGTGTTCCAGACGTAGCGGGGAAGGAGCGTGGACGCGATGTGCGACCATGCCTCGCTCACCGGCGCAACCACGCTGGCGAGCACGAAGATGAGCGGCAACGCAAGAAGCGCGGCAACGAGCACCGCGACGACGCCGAAGCTCCCGAGCCGCCGCCACGGCCCGCCCAGTGCCGCCGCCATCGACATGGTCATAAGATGTTGAAAATCTGAACGAATTCGATTCTAGCAAGAATGAGAACCGTTATACTTTGATCATGGACGCATCGCCGCTCCTCGAAGTCGAATCGCTCGCGCAGGCCTATGGGCGCCACGAGGTGGTGCGCGGGCTCTCGTTCTCGCTCCCCCGCGGGGCGATCGGCTGCCTGCTCGGGCCGAGCGGCTCGGGCAAGACCACGGTCCTGCGCTGCATCGCCGGCTTCGAAGCCGTACAGGAAGGCTGCATCCGCATCAACGGCCGGGTCGTCTCGTCGACGAGCGTCGCGGTGGCGCCGGAGCACCGCCGCATCGGAATGGTGTTCCAGGACTACGCGCTCTTCCCGCACCTGCGGATCAGGGAGAACATCGCCTTCGGCCTGCACGGCGTGCCGCGCGCGAAGCGCGCCGAGCGCGTGCGCGAGCTGGCCGAGCTGGTCGGCCTCTCCGCCGATCTCGACCGCTATCCGCACGAGCTCTCGGGCGGCCAGCAGCAGCGCGTGGCGCTCGCGCGGGCGCTCGCGCCGCGTCCGGATCTCCTCCTCCTCGACGAGCCGTTCTCGAACCTCGACGTCGAGCTTCGCGAGCGGCTCTCGGTGGAGGTCCGGGAGGTCATCAAGGCGAGCGGCGCGACCGCCGTGCTCGTCACGCACGACCAGCAGGAAGCGTTCGCCATGGCCGACGAGATCGGCATCCTGCACGAAGGGGTGATCCAGCAATGGGCGAGCCCCTACGACCTGTATCACCGCCCGGCGAACCGGTTCGTCGCCGATTTCGTCGGACAGGGCGTCTTCCTGCCCGCGCGCGTCGTGGGTCCCAACCAGCTCGAGATCGAGCTCGGCGTGCTGAGCCAGCCCGCCGCAGAGTGCGACGGGGCCGACAACCTCGAAGTGCTTCTGCGCCCGGACGACGTCATCCACGACGATGCGGCGCCCACGCGCGCCGAGGTGCTGCACAAGGCGTTCCGCGGCGCGGACATCCTCTATACCCTGCGGCTTCAGAGCGGCCGCAAGGTCCTCGCGCTTGTGCCGAGCCACCACAACCACGCGCTCGGCGAGCGCATCGGCATCCGGCTCGACGTCGACCACGTCGTCGCCTTCCAGCGCGCGCACTGAGCGAGCGCGGCACCGTGCTCGCTGCCTCCCTGCCTGGCTAGCGCGCGCCGGCATCCTTGAGCTCGTAGATCACCGGGATCTCGAGCGTGAACGCCGTGCCGCGCAAGGCCGCCGGCAGTGGCACCACCTCCTTCGCCTTGCGGATCATCTCGAGCGCCTGCCGGTCGAGCGCCGGGTAGCCTGCGCTCGCGCTCACGTCGAGCGCGGCGATGCGCCCGTCGGCGCCGACCGCGAGCCGCACCACCACCTTGCCCTCCCAGTTGTTGTCGAGGGCGACACGCGGGTAGCGCTTGTAGCGGCGCGCGGTCTCGATGAGCTGCGCCCGATACGTATCGACGGCCCGCGCTTCCGCGCTTTCGCCCCGTGCATCGGCGCCCTCGGCTGCGGAAGGCGCGTCCGTCGGCTCTGGCGCAGCAGTCGAGGGCGCCGACTCCGCTGGCGATTCTGGTTCGCGCTCGGGCTCGAGCGCCGGTGACGGCGTCGGCGCTTGCGGCTTCGGCCTGGCGGCTGGCACGGGATCCGCCGTAGCTTCGGGCTCGGGCTTGGGCCTGGGCTTGGGCGCGGGTCGCACGGTCGGCGGCGCCTTGGGTGTCTCTCTTACCTTGGGCTTCGGCGGCGGCGCCGCTTCCGGCGCCTGCGTCACGGCAGGTGGTATCGCGGCAGGCGGCGCGGGCTTGGGCGCGGGCGGGGCGGGAGGCGGCGGGGGTGCGACGAGGCGAGCGTGGATCGGCTCGGGAGGCGGCTCCTCCGGGGCGCTGTCGCCCCCGGGCGCGCCCAGCAGGAGAAGGGCGGCGTGGAGGGCGAGGGAGGCGCCGAGCGCGTAGGGAAGCGGCCACCGAGGGCTCGTGCCGTCGCGGCGCAGGCCGCCATGCAGGACCGCGCTCATGGCGCGCGCCACTATAGCGCACCTGCTCGGCGGGTCGCACCTGCTATGCGGGACGCTCTTGCGCGCGCAGCGCGCGCCAGAGCTTCTCGGGCGTGAGCGGCATGTCGAGGTGCTCGACCCCTGCGTCGTGCAGCGCGTCCATCACGGCGTTCGCCACCGCGGGCACGGCGCCGATGGTGCCGATCTCGCCGACGCCCTTCACGCCGAGCAGGTTGGTCTGGCACGGCAGCGACTCGTCGAAGCTCGCCTCCAGGTGCGGAAACTGGTCGGCGCGCGGCACGCTGTAGTCCATGAGCGAGCCGGTGAGGAGCTGGCCGCTCTCGCGGTCGTAGACGACCTGCTCGTAGAGCGCCTGCCCGACGCCTTGCGCCATGCCGCCGTGGATCTGCCCCTCGACGATCATGTGGTTGATGATCCGGCCGATGTCGTCGCAGCTCACGAGGCGCACGAGGCGCACTTCGCCGGTCTCGGGCTCGACTTCCACCTCGCAGGCCTGCGCGCCGTTCGGCCATGAAGGCGTGGAGGGCGTCTCCGTCGCCGAGACGCGGAAAACCTTCGCCGGCTGCCGTGCGGCGAGCTCGCCAAGCGCGATCGCGCGGTCGGTGCCCGCGATGCGGAAGCGCCCCGCCGAGAATTCGATGTCCGCCGGGGCCGCCTCGAGCGCTTCGGCGGCGAGCGCCTTGCCCTGCTCGATGGCCTTTCGGCCGGCGGCGACGAGCGCCGAGCCGCCGACGAAGGCGGAGCGCGAGCCGACGCTGCCCACGCCGGTTGCGCGGTCGGTGTCGCCCTGCACGATGCGCACTTTCGAGGGCTCGATCTGCAGGAGCTCGACGGCGAGCTGCGTGTAGGCGGTCTCCAGGCCCTGCCCCATCGCCTGCGTGCCGGAGAAGACCGTGACCGTGCCGTCGGCGCTCACTTCCATGTCGACCGTCTCGGTGGGCAGCGCCCCCGTCCATTCGAGGTACGACGAAAGGCCGCGGCCCCGCAGCCTGCCTCGGCGCCGCGATTCCTCGCGCCTCGCCGGAAAGCCATCCCAGTCGGCCGCCTTCAGCACGCCGTCCAGCATGCGGCGGAAGTCGCCCGTGTCGTACGTCTCGCCGACGTGCGTGGTGTACGGGAAATCCTCCGGCGCGAGGAAGTTGCGGCGGCGGATCTCCGCGCTATCCATCTTCAGGCGGCGCGCCGACTTCTCGACCAGGCGCTCGATGAGGTAGTTGGCCTCCGGCCGGCCCGCGCCGCGGTAGGCGCCCGTCGCCATGGTGTTGGTGAGCACGGCGCGCATGCGGTAGTGCACCACCGGCACCTTGTAGACCGAGGTCGCGACCTTGGCGACCATCATGAGCGGGATCATCGCCGAGGAGCCGACCGGCTGGGCGCCGATGCTCGCGAGCACGTCGAGGCGCAGCGACAGCATCCGCCCTTCGGCGTCGAGCGCGAGCGCGGCGCGGTAATGCTGGTCGCGGCCCATGTGCGCGGCGAGGAACTCCTCGCTGCGATCGGCGCGCCAGCGAACCGGGCGCCCCAGCTTGCGCGCCGCGTAGACGACGAGCGCGTCCTCGCAGCCAAGCCCCGTCTTCATGCCGAAGCCGCCGCCGATGTCGCCGTTCACGACCCGGTAGTCGGTCGCCTTGCCGCCGAGCGTGGCGCCAAGCAGCTCACGCGCCGCGGTCGGCGTCTGGTTCTGCGTGTAAAGGGTCGGCCGGCCTTCCTCCACCACGCCGATGCAGGCGCGCGGCTCCATCGCCATGGCGTTGAGCCGCTGATTGTGGAGCTCGATCTCCACCACGTGGGCGGCCGAAGCGAAGGCCTTCTCCGTCGCCGCGGCGTCGCCGTACGTCGACTCGGCGGCCACGTTGTCGGGCGCCGCCTCCCAAAGCACCGGCGCGCCGGGCTTCACCGCGTCGCGCGGATCGATCACGCACGGCAGATCTTCGTACTCCACCATGGCGAGCTCGGCCGCGTCCTGCGCCTGCAGCCGCGACTCGGCGACGATCGCCACGACCGGCTGGCCGACGAAGTAGACCTTGTCCTGCGCGAGCGGCAGGCGCGGTGGCGCCGCCATGGGCGCGCCGTCCGCGCGCTTGAAGGTCGCGGGTACCGGGATCGCTTTCACGCCGTCCGCGGCGAGCTCCGCCATGCTCCAGGCCGCGATCACGCCCGGCGCCGCGCGGCACGCGGACAGGTCGATCGCGCCGAGGCGCGCATGCGCATAGGGCGAGCGCACCACAACGAGCCATGCCTCGCCCTCGAAGCGGCGGTCGTCGCTGAAAAGCCCCTTGCCGGTAAGGAGGCGCTCGTCCTCCAGGCGCTTCTGCGAGCGCGACGCGCCAAAGCGCGCCGCAGACGGGTCGAACTGAACCTTGAGCTCAGACACGTGGATTCAAGTTGTGCTGGAAGTCAGGTGGTGGCGGAGAGAGAGGGATTCGAACCCCCGGTACGCTTACGCGTACAACAGATTTCGAGTCTGCCGCATTCGACCACTCTGCCATCTCTCCGCGGCCCCGGCGGAGCCGACGCTCGCACCGGGTCGGGAATTCTATCAGGCGCGGGCGAGCTTCTCCTGCCCGGCCATGTAGGGGCGCAGTGCCGTCGGGACCGTCACCGAGCCGTCCTCGTTCTGGTAGTTCTCCAGGATGGCGACGAGGGTGCGGCCCACCGCGAGGCCTGATCCGTTCAGCGTATGCGCGAGCTCGGGCTTGCCCTTCTCGTTGCGGAAGCGCGCCTGCATGCGCCGCGCCTGGTAGGCCTCGAAGTTGGAGCAGGAGCTGATCTCGCGATAGGCGCGCTGCGCGGGCAGCCAGACCTCGATGTCGTAGGTCTTGGCCGACGCCGCGCCCATGTCGCCGGTGCACAGGGCGACGACGCGATACGGCAGCTCGAGCTTCTTCAGGATCGCCTCGGCGTGCGACGTGAGCTCCTCGAGCCGCTGGTAGGACTCCTGCGGCCGCGCAATTTGAACGAGCTCGACCTTGTCGAACTGGTGCTGGCGGATCATGCCGCGCGTGTCCTTGCCGTAGGAGCCGGCCTCCGAGCGGAAGCAGGGCGTATGGCAGACGAATTTGAGCGGCAGCGCCTCGAGCGGCACGATCTCGTCGCGCACGAGGTTGGTGACCGGCACCTCGGCGGTCGGAATCAGGTACCACTTCTCGTCGCCGCGCGGCACGGCGAAGAGGTCCTGCTCGAACTTCGGCAGCTGGCCGGTGCCGAACATCGACGCCGCGTTGACCATGTAGGGCGCGTAGATTTCGGTGTAGCCGTGCTCGGCGGTGTGCGTGTCGAGCATGAGCTGGGTGATGGCTCGGTGCAGGCGCGCCACCTGTCCGCGCATGACGACGAAGCGCGTGCCGGCGATCTTGGTCGCCGCATCGAAGTCGAGTCCGAGCGGCGCGCCGACGTCGACGTGGTCCCTGGGATTGAACTGGAACACGCGCGGCTCGCCCCATCTGCGCTGCTCGACGTTGTCGTCTGCGGATGCGCCGGCCGGCACGCTCTCGTGCGGGATGTTGGGAATGCCGGCGACGAAGTCGCGCAGCTCCTGCTGCACCCGGGCAACTTCCTGCTCGAGGCTGCCCTGCTCGGCCTTGTGCTGCTCGGCCTTCTTCAGGAGCTCGCTCGCGTCCTCGCCTTTGCTTTTCGCCTGGCCGATCTGCCGGGCGAGCTGGTTCCGCTCGGCCTGGATTCTCTCCGCCTGCGTCTGGATGTCCTTGCGCCGGCCCTCGAGCTCGCGAAAGCGCGCCGTGTCGAGCACGTAGCCGTTGCGCGCCTTGAGTCGCTCGGCGACTCGATCGAGGTCGGTTCTGAGCAGCTGTAGGTCGATCATTTCTTCTTCCTGGCTTTCTCGTCGAGCGAGCGCAGCGCCTCGAGCTTCTCGCGGATCTTCGCCTCGAGGCCGCGGTCGGTCGGCTGATACCAGCCGGGCGCCTGCATGCCTTCCGGGAAGTAGTCCTCGCCGGCGGCGTAGGCGTCCGCCTCGTCGTGTGCGTAGCGGTAGTCCTTGCCGTAGCCCAGGTCCTTCATGAGGCGCGTGGGTGCGTTGCGCAGGTGAAAGGGCACGGGCCGCGTGGGATCGGAGGCGACGAACGCGCGAGCCGCATTATAGGCCTCGTACGTTGCATTCGACTTGGCGGCCACCGCCAGGTAGATCACGGCCTCGGCGAGCGCGAGCTCGCCCTCGGGGCTGCCGAGGCGCTCGTAGGTCTCGCAGGCGTCGAGCGCGATGCGAAGCGCGCGCGGATCGGCAAGCCCGATGTCCTCGACCGCCATGCGGACAATGCGCCGGCCGAGGTAGAGCGGATCGGCGCCGCCGTCGAGCATGCGCACGAGCCAGTAGAGCGCCGCATCGGGGCTCGAGCCGCGCACGGACTTGTGGAGCGCGGAGATCTGGTCGTAGAACTGCTCGCCGCCCTTGTCGAAGCGGCGCAGGCTTCTCGCGAGCGTCCGCTCGGCGAAGTCGGCATCGACCGTGGCGACGCCCGCGGCGCTCGCCGCCGTGACCAGGATCTCGAGCGCGTTCAGCAGCCGCCGCGCGTCCCCGTCGGCAAAGCCGACGAGCCTCGCGCGCGCCTCGGCGTCGAGCGGGGCGCGCGCGCGCTCGAGCAGCGCGTGGAGATCCTCGGGCCCGAGCGGCTCGAGCACGTACACCGTCGCCCGCGACAAGAGCGCGCTGTTCACCTCGAACGAGGGGTTCTCCGTGGTCGCGCCGATGAAGGTGACGAGCCCTCGCTCGACGTACGGGAGAAACGCGTCCTGCTGCGACTTGTTGAAGCGGTGCACCTCGTCGACGAAGAGGATCGTGTGGCGCCCGGCGCCGGCGAGCCGCGCCTCGGCCGCCTGCATGGCGTCGCGGATGTCCTTGACGCCGGAGAAGACCGCCGAGAGCGCGACGAACTCCGCGTCGAAGGCCTTCGCCATGAGGCGCGCGATCGTCGTCTTGCCCGTTCCCGGCGGCCCCCACAGGATCATCGAATGCGGCCTGCGCGACTCGAACGCGAGCCGCAGCGGCTTGCCGGGGCCGACCAGGTGCTTCTGCCCGACCACGTCGTCGAGCGTCTGCGGCCGCATCAGCTCGGCGAGCGGCGCCTGCGCCTGCGGCTTGCCGAAAAGGTCGGTGCTCATGGCGCGGGCGACCTTCCTCGGGCGTTGCCTACTTCTCGCCGAGGACGTCCGTCCCCGGGGGCGGCTCGAAGCGGAAGGCCTTCGGGTCCACCGGCGGATTGCGAACGAAATTGGAGAAGCGCAGGATCGTGGTCTGGCCGAAGTGGTCGGTGAGCTCCATCGTCTCGATGCCCGGGCCGCCGAAGCCCAGGCGGATGCGCTCGAATCCGGCCTCGCGGTCCTTCGGACGCGCCTGCAGCCACTCGAGCCCTTCGCGGCTGCCGGCATCGGAGAGCTCGAAAGCGTTCTCGACGTCGGCGCTTCCGGCGAGGAGCGCCGCGGGCGTCGAGCCGAGCGCGCTCGAGATCCGGCGCACCGTCACCTGCTGGAGGTCCTTGTCGTAGATCCAGACGCGCTCGCCGTCGCCGACGATCAGCTGGTCGACCGGTGCCTCGTAGGTCCAGCGGAAGCGGCCCGGGCGCTGGAAGACGAACTGCCCGCGCGACTCCTGCACCAGGCGCCCGGCGCGATCGTAGACCTTCTGCTCGAAATCGGCCCGCGCCGAGCTGGTATTGGCGGCGAACGCCTTGAACCGGTCGACGCTGTCCGCACGGGCCGGCGCCATGCACGCCAGCATCGCGAAACACAGCAGCATCGCCAGCACGGGAAGAGGCAACGCGGGAAGCCGCACGGCGCGTCTCACTCCGCCTTGGCCGGAACGAGCACCTCGCGGTTGCCGTTCGACTGCATGGGCGACACGAGGCCGGCGCGCTCCATGTCCTCGATCAGCCGTGCGGCGCGGTTGTAGCCGATGCGGAGATGCCGCTGCACGAGCGAGATCGAGGGACGCCGCGTGCGAACGACGATCTCCACCGCCTGGTCGTAGAGCGGATCCTTCTCGCCCGTCGCTTCGCCCCCGCCGGCGGCGCCCGCCTCCTCCGCCGGCGCCGGCTCGAGCACGTCCTCGAGGTATTCCGGCTTGGCGAGGCTCCTCAGGTGCTCCACGACCTTGTGCACCTCGTGATCGGCGACGAATGCCCCGTGCACGCGCAGCGGAAGTCCGGTGCCCGGCGGCAGGTACAGCATGTCGCCCATGCCGAGGAGCGCCTCGGCGCCGGACTGGTCGAGGATCGTTCGCGAGTCGACCCGGGAGGAGACCTGGAAGGCGATCCGCGTCGGGATGTTGGCCTTGATGAGGCCGGTGATGACGTCGACCGAGGGCCGCTGGGTCGCGAGCACGAGGTGGATGCCGGCGGCGCGCGCCTTCTGCGCGAGCCGCGCGATGAGCTCCTCCACCTTCTTGCCGATGACCATCATGAGGTCGGCGAGCTCGTCGATGACGAGGACGATGTGCGGCAGCGCCTGCAGCGGCTGCGGCTCGCCCGTGTCGAGCGTCATCGGGTCGTCGAGCCGGCGGCCGTGCTTCTCGGCCTCGGCCACCTTCTGGTTGAACCCGGAAAGGTTGCGCACGCCGAGGAAGTTCATCAGCTTGTAGCGCCGGTCCATCTCGGCGACGCACCAGGTGAGCGCGTTCACCGCCTTCTTCATGTCGATGACCACCGGCGCGAGCAGGTGCGGAATGTCCTGGTAGACCGAGAGCTCCAGCATCTTCGGGTCGATGAGGATCAGGCGGACGTTGCGCGGCTCGGACTTGTAGAGCAGCGACAGGATCATCGCGTTCAGCGCGACGGACTTTCCCGAGCCGGTCGTGCCGGCGACGAGCAGGTGCGGCATCTTCGCGAGGTCGGCGACGACCGGATGCCCGGCGATGTCCTTGCCGAGCACGAGGGCGAGCGGCGAATTGAGCGCGTGGTACGCCTCGGAGCCGAGGATCTCGGACAGGCGCACGGTCTGGCGGTGGGGATTCGGGATCTCGAGGCCCATGCAGGACTTGCCGGGGATCGTCTCGACGACGCGAATCGACACCACCGAGAGGGCGCGCGCGAGGTCCTTCACCAGGTTGACGATCTGGCTTCCCTTCACGCCGACCGCGGGCTCGATCTCGTAGCGCGTGATGACGGGCCCCGGGTAGGCGGCGATCACCTTCACCGAGACGCCGAAGTCGGAGAGCTTCTTCTCGATGAGCCGCGAGGTGAACTCGAGCGTCTCGGCGCTCACCTGCTCGGCGTCGCTCGCCGCCTCGTCGAGGAGCTTGAGCGGAGGCAGCGGCGTGTCGGGCAGGTTCTCGAAGAGCGGCGCCTGCTTCTCCTTCTGCACGCGCTCGGACTTCTTGATCTGCGCCACGGGCGGCTCGATCCTGAGCGGCGGATGGTCCTCCTCGCGCTTGCGCTCGATCTCCAGCACGAAATCGCGCTCCTCGCGCGCGAGCTCGCCGAGCCTGCGGTCCTGATGCCGCTCCCAGGCGCGCAGCGCGCCGAGGTAGAGCGCCTCGAGGAAGCCTCCCACCCGCTCGCAGCAGTCCATCCAGGAGATGCCCGTAAAGAGGCTGAAGCCCACGGCCATGCCGGTCAGCAGGACGAGCGTCGCGCCGGTGAAGCCGACGGCCCCCTCGAGCGCCTGGCTGATAGCCGTGCCGAGGACCCCGCCCCGCGCGTCCGGGTCGGGAAGCGTGACCTGAAGGCTGTACAGGCGCAGCGCCTCGAGCGACGCGCTCGAAAGAATGAGCGCCACGAACCCGGCGAGCGCGATCCAGAGCGGGCGCGGGTCGATGAGCCCCGTGCCGTCGAGGCGCCGATAGCCCCAGACGACCACGTACAGGCACAGCGCGATCCACCAGTAGGCGGAGATCCCGAAAAGGAAAAGCAGGATGTCGGCCACCCACGCGCCGACCACGCCGCCGGCGTTGGAGACGACCGCGCCGGTCTCGCTATGCGACCAGGCGGGATCGCTGCGCCGATAGGTGAGGAAGGCGAGGAGGAGATAGGCGGCGACCGCCACCAGGGCAAGCCATTTGGCTTCGCGCAGGAGGCCCGCAAGCTTCACGGGAAGGGGTGCGCCGGAGGATTTTTCTGCTGCGCCCATCTCGCCGCTTCAGGAGTGGACGATTCTAGCGCAGAAACCTGAGCGGGCCCGCTTCGGCGCCCGCCTTAGGCCCCGCTCGGACCTCTCTTCAGCGCCCGCTGTCGCTGCTGTGCGCGCGAGCGAGTTACTCGGGCGGAAGAGCGATGTTGTCTCGCAGCACGATGTTCGAGCCGCGAACCTCGATGTAGCCGCCCATCTGCAGGTCCTTCATGACCCGGCTTACCATCTCGCGCGAGGCGCCGATCATCTTCGCGATGTCCTGCTTGGGCAGGCGCTTGGTGACCACCTTCTCGCCCTCGACGTTCTCGGACATGTCGAGGAGCAGCCGGGCGACGCGCCCGTACACGTCGAGGAGGGCGAGGCTGCCGATCTTGCGGTCGGCCTCGCGCAGGCGCCGCACGAGGCCGCGCATGACCGCCATGGCCATCTCCGAGTTCTCGGCGAGGCACTTCTTGAAGTCGCGCTTGGCGATCGCGAGCAGCTCGCACGGCTCGATGGCGATGACGGTCGCGGAGCGCGGGCTGTCGTCGATGAGCCCCATCTCGCCGAAGAACTCGCCGGGCCCGAGGATGCTGAGGATGACTTCCTTGCCCTCGGCGTCGCTCATCATCACCTTCAGCCGCCCGGAGAGGACGATGTAGAGCGAATCGGTGGGATCGCCGCTCGCCATCACGGTGCTCGAGCGCGGCACGCTCCTGCGCGTCACCATGGTCGCCAGCGTGCGCAGTTGCTCTTCCGGGAAGGTGGAGAACAGCGGCACCGCCTTCAGAATCGTGGTCGATACCATCGCGGCCATTTTCTTTGCCCCCCTCCTAGTTACGCTGCCTATGGTAGCAGAAAGGCAGACGCGGGCCGCCACCGCGCGACGCGACGCCGTCCTGCGGCGCGCTCCGCCGGAGCCCTCGTTTATAATCGTCTGCCTTTCCCGCCTGTCTTTCGCACCGAGATGCCGACCCGTCACGCGCGCCTGCTCATCCTCGGCTCCGGCCCCGCCGGGTATACCGCGGCGATTTATGCGGCCCGCGCCAATCTGCGCCCCGTGCTGGTCACGGGCATCGCCCAGGGCGGTCAGCTCATGACGACGACCGACGTCGACAACTGGCCGGCCGACGCTGACGGCGTCCAGGGCCCGGACCTCATGCAGCGCTTCCAGAAGCACGCCGAGCGCTTCGAGACCGAGATCATCTTCGACCACATCAACGAGGCGCGGCTCGGGCGGCGGCCGTTCGAGCTGGTCGGCGACTCCGCCACCTACACCTGCGACGCGCTCGTCATCGCGACCGGCGCGTCGGCGAAGTACCTCGGCCTCCCCTCCGAGCAGAAGTTCATGGGCAAGGGCGTCTCCGCGTGCGCGACCTGCGACGGCTTCTTCTACAAGGGACAGGACGTCGTGGTCGTGGGCGGCGGCAATACGGCCGTCGAAGAAGCGCTCTATCTCGCGAACATCGCGGGCAGCGTCACGCTCGTGCACCGGCGCGACAAGTTCCGTGCCGAGAAGATCATGGTGGACAAGCTCATGAAGCGCGTCGACGAGGGGAAGATCAGGCTCGTCCTCGACTCGGTGGTGGACGAAGTCCTGGGCGATGCGAGCGGCGTAACGGGCGTTCGCGTCAAGCACGTCGGCACCGGCGCGGCGACGACGCTCGAGGCGAAAGGCTTCTTCGTCGCCATCGGCCACACGCCGAATACGGAGCTTTTCGCCGGACAGCTCGAGATGGAGAACGGCTACATCGTCACCCGGGGCGGCCGCGAGGGCTTCGCCACCGCGACGAGCGTCGCCGGCGTCTTCGCCGCCGGCGACGTCCAGGATCACGTCTACCGGCAGGCGGTCACGAGCGCCGCGAGCGGCTGCATGGCCGCGCTCGACGCGGAGAAGTACCTTGACGGACAGGGCACCTGAAGAAAGCGAGTTCCGCCGCGCGCTCGGCGACGTGCAGCCGATCCGGCCGCCGCGCCGGCTTTCACCCGCGGCGCCGCGTCCCGCGCCCGTGCCGCTGCAGAGCCGGCTCGACGAGCGTGCCGCGCTCGCCGAGTCGGTGGCGGGCGAGCTCTCCGTCGACGACGCGATCGACTCCGGCGAGGAGCTCGTGTATGCGAGAGAGGGCATCTCCCGCCAGGTGCTGCGCCGCCTGCGCCGCGGCTACTGGGTCGTGGAGGACGACCTCGACCTGCACGGCATGAACCGGCGCGAGGCGGCGCTCAGCGTGGCGGAGTTCCTGCGCCGCTGCCGGACCCGCGGCATGGGCTGCGTGCGCATCGTGCACGGCAAGGGGCGAGGCTCGCCGCGGCGCGAGCCGGTCCTGAAGGGGAAGCTGCGGCAATGGCTGCTGCATCGGGACGACGTCCTGGCGTTCTGCCAGGCGCCGCCCACGCAGGGCGGAAGCGGGGCGCTGCTCGTGCTCCTGAAGCTTCGCTAGCGCGGGCTAGACGGCGGCCTCGTTCGTCTCGCCCGTACGGATGCGCACCACGTGCTCGACCGCCGTGACGAAGATCTTGCCGTCGCCGATCTTGCCGGTCCGCGCCGAGCGCACGATCGCATCGATGGCGCCTTCGACCTGCGCGTCGGGCACGACGACCTCGATCTTGACCTTGGGCAGGAAGTCGACGACATATTCGGCGCCGCGGTAGAGCTCGGTGTGGCCTTTCTGCCGGCCGAAACCCTTGACCTCGGTGACGGTCAGGCCCGTCACGCCGACCTCTGAAAGGGCCTCGCGCACCTCGTCCAGCTTGAAGGGCTTCACGATGGCTTCGATTTTCTTCATGCCGACACCTCCTGCAGGAATGCGCCGATTGTATCCCGGCGCGAAGCGCTAGCGGGCCCGGCCGTGGAAAGCATCCGGGAGGTCTCCTCGCTCGCCGAGGTGGATCCGGTGGAGTGGAACGCCCTGGCGGGCGAGCAGCCGTTCGTGCGCCACGAGTTCCTGTCGAGCCTCCTCGAGACCGGCTGCGCCAGCCCCCGTACCGGCTGGCGCCCGCGGTTCCTGCTGCTGCGCCGCTCGGGCGCGCTCGCGGGCGCCATGCCGCTCTTCGAGAAGAGCCACTCCTACGGCGAATACGTCTTCGACTGGGCATGGGCGGACGCCTACGAGCGGCACGGCCACGCCTACTACCCGAAGCTCGTCGGCGCCGTCCCCTTCACGCCGGTGCAGGGAACCCGGGTGCTCGCCGCCGACGCAGCGGCGCGCACGGCGCTCGTGCGGGTGGCGCTCGGCCTTGCGCGCGAGCTCTCGTCGCTCCACGTGCTCTTTCCGCGGGAAGACGAGATGGCGGCGCTCCTCGAGTGCGGGCTCCTCGCGCGGCGCACGGTGCAGTTCCACTCGCGAAACGAAGCATACGCGGACTTCGAGCCCTTCCTCGCCCGCCTCTCGCACGCGCGAAGGAAGAACATCCGCCAGGAGCGCCGCAAGGTCCGCTCGGCCGGCGTCAGCCTGCGCTGGCTCGAGGGCGAGGCGATCGGGCCGGCGCACTGGGCGTTCTTCCATCGCTGCTACCGCAACACCTACCGCGCTCACCACTCGAGCCCGTACCTCAGCCTCGAGTTCTTCGAGCGCCTCGGGCGGCTCATGCCGCAGTGCCTGGCGCTCGTGCTGGCCGAGCAGGAAGGCCAGCCGATTGCAAGCGCCCTCTTCCTTCGCGACAGCACGCGCCTGTACGGCCGGTACTGGGGCTGCGTGCGGCACGTGCCGCTCCTGCATTTCGAGTGCTGCTACTACCAGCCAATCGAGTACGCGATCGCGCGCCGGCTGGCCGCGTTCGAAGGCGGCGCGCAGGGCGAGCACAAGCTCTTCCGCGGCCTGATGCCGGTCGAGATGCCTTCGGCGCACTGGCTCGCGCATCCGGCGTTCGCGAGGGCCGTGGAAGACTTCCTGAGGCGGGAGGGCGCCGGCATCGCGCGCTACGTGGACGAGTTGTGCGAGCATAGCCCGTTCCGGAATGCGGGAGGCGGCCATGCGTCTTAGCGGCAAGGTGGCTCTGGTCACGGGAGCGGGCTCGGGCTTCGGCGCCGCCATTGCGCGCCGGTTCGCCGAGGAAGGCGCGCGCGTGCTCGTCAACGACCTCGATGCCAAGAGCGGCGAGCGCGTAGCCGCATCGCTCGGCGCGCCCGCGACATTCGTGCAGGGCGACGTGACGGCATCGGCCGATTGGGCGCGCCTCATGGAAGCTGCGGCGACGCGCTTCGGCGGGCTCGACATCGTCGTCAACAACGCCGGCTGGACGCATCGCAACAAGCCCTGCCTGGAAGTGAGCGAACAAGAGTTCGAGCGGGTGTTCGCCGTCAACGTGAAGAGCATCTACCTCGCGGCCGTGCATGCGGTGCCGCTTTTTCGCGCGCGCGGCGGTGGCTGCTTCGTGAACATCGCCTCCACGGCGGGGGTGCGGCCGCGGCCCGGGCTCACCGTCTACAACGCCTCCAAGGGCGCCGTCATCCTGATGTCCAAGTCCATGGCGGCGGAGTTCGGGCCGGACGGAATCCGCGTGAACTGCGTCAATCCCGTGTTCAGCCCCGACACGGCGCTTTCGGCGGCCTTTGCCGGCGGGGCGGTGACGGAGGAGGCCAAGCGGCGGTTCCTCGCCACCATTCCCCTGGGGCGATTCTCGACGCCGCTCGACGTAGCGAACGCCTGCCTTTACCTCGCCTCCGACGAGGCCGCGCTGGTGAGCGGCACCTGCATCGAGGTGGATGGCGCGCGCTGCGTCTAGCGCGGCGCCGCGCGAGCTCTACTGTTAGGAGCGCTTCAGCCCGCCCAGCAGGGCGGCGAGCTGCGGCCGGCGCCGCTTCGACCCCTCCTGCCTGGCCGGCTCGGCTGCGGGTCGCGCGGGCGACGTGCCGGGCTCGTAGGGGCGCGAAAAGATCGGGTCCGCGGGCGGCTTTTCCCGCACCGGCGCGCCGTGGCGGCGCGCGTGCCCTTCGCGCCGCGCTTCGCCGCGCTTCTCCCGCGGCAGGAGCATGGCGACCTCGCCGGTGTGCTGAAAGCCCGGCACGAGGACGCGCTCGATCGGCTTCTTGATGAGCTTCTCGATGGCGGCGAGCGCATCGGCGTCGTCCGGGGAGACGAGCGAGATCGCCTCGCCGGCGAGCCCGGCGCGTCCCGTGCGCCCGATGCGGTGCACGTAGTCTTCCGGAGAGCGGGGAATGTCGAAGTTGATGACCTGCGGCAGGCCCTCGATGTCGAGGCCCCGCGAGGCGACGTCGGTCGCCACGAGCACGTGGGTCTTGCCCGACTTGAAGTCGGCGAGCGCCGCCTCGCGCTCGGCCTGCGTCTTGTCGCCGTGGATCGCGTCGGCCTGGATGCGGTCGCGGCGCAGCTGGTGTGCGAGCCGGTTCGCGCCGATGCGGGTGCCGGTGAAGACGAGCACCTGGCGCAGGTCGCGTGTCTGGATCAGGTAGGCGAGCAGCTCGCGCTTCTTCTCGCGCGCGACCGGATGGACGACGTGCGTGACCAGGTCGGCGACGGCGTTGCGCGCGGCGATCTGCACCTCGGCCGGCTCGCGGAGCAGCGCCTTCGCGAGCGTGCGGATCTCGTCGGGGAACGTCGCCGAGAAAAGCAGGTTCTGCCGCGCCTGCGGCAGCAGGGCGATGATGCGTCGGATGTCGGGCAGGAAGCCCATGTCGAGCATGCGATCGGCCTCGTCGAGCACGAGCATCGACACCTGGTTGAACATCACCGTCTTGTTCTGCACGTGGTCGAGCAGCCTTCCGGGGGTCGCCACGAGAACCTCGACCCCCTTGCGGAGCTGCTCGATCTGGGCGTTCATGTCCACGCCGCCGTAGACCACGGTGCTTCGCAACGGAAGGTGCTTCCCGTAGGCGCGGAAGCTCTCCGCGACCTGCACCGCGAGCTCGCGCGTGGGCGCGAGGACGAGCGCACGCACGGGATGGCGCGCCGGCGAGGCCGAGTGGCTCGCGTGCACCGAGAGTCGCTGCAGGATCGGCAGCGCGAAGGCGGCGGTCTTGCCGGTGCCGGTCTGGGCGCCGGCCATCAGGTCGCGGCCCGCCAGCACCAGCGGAATCGCCTCCGCCTGGATCGGCGTCGGCTTCTCGTAGCCCATCTCGCGGACGGCGGCGAGGAGCGGCGGTATCAGACCGAGTTGTTCAAATGCAGTGATAGGCGATGCCTGAACGCGTGCTGCCAAGAGAGCCCTGAATTATAAGCTCAATTGAGGGTGCGGGCCGGCCGCTCGCTGCCGGCGGACGCGTCGGCGCCCGGCAGCTTGAGCTCCATGTCCCAGTCGCTCTTCCTGACCGCCGACTGCAGGAGGCGGCAGAGCGAATGGAGCAGCACCGAATCGAAGGTGAGCGTGATGCCCTGGCCCTCGGAAGGGTGAAGCGCGACCACCGGCTGTCCGTTGCGGTCGCGTCCGGTCTGGATGCGGGCAAGAAGGAGCGGCTTCTCGCCGAGCGGCGTGGCATGGCTCGCCGCGTCGTAAGGCTTGGAGAAATCGGCCTTCGAAACCGCGTGCTCGTGCTCGAGCCCGAGCAGCGCCTTGCGCGCCTCGGGGTTCGCCTGCGTGCGGATGCGCGGGCTCGCATCTTCGGCCAGCTTGACGAGCAGCGGCCAGAGCAGCTTGACGAAGCGGCGCGTCAGCCACAAGCGCACTTCGATCCCGTCGCTCGTGGCCACCAGCATCAGCAGGCGGTCTTCCTCGGCCTCGTAGTCGACCTTGAGCTGGTGCAGTTTCATGGGCGAATAGTAGCCATGCTGCGGGCCGGGGCCAAGCAAGCGCTCAGCGCGCCCGCCCGCGGATGCGCTCGAGCAACGCCGTGGTCGAGCGCTCGTGCTCGAACGGGATGGAGACCACCCGCCCGCCGCGCGCCAGGACTTCGCTCGCCCCGACGATGCGCTCGACCGGCCAGTCGCCCCCCTTGACGAGGACATCGGGCCGGCACGCATCGATCAGCGCCGCGGGGGTATCCTCGTCGAACCACGTCACGGCGTCGACCGAGGCGAGCGCGGCGACGAGGGCCATGCGGTCTTCGAGCCCGTTGACCGGCCGGTCGGCCCCCTTTCCCAGCCGCCTTGCGGAGGCGTCGCTGTTCAGCGCGACGAGGAGCGCTGCGCCGAGCGCACGCGCGCGGTCGAGATAGGTGGCGTGCCCGCGATGGAGCACGTCGAAGACGCCGTTCGTGAAGACGAGCGGCCTCGGCAGAGCCGCGATCCACTCGGCCGCCTCGGTCGGGGGGCGGATCTTCGACTCGAACCGCGGCGGTTGAGCGGCCATGGCGCCTAAGCGCGCGCTAGTGCTGCCCCGTCGGCCGCGCCGGCGGCTCCGGGGGCCGGCAGGCCTCTTCGCCCTCGCGGCAATACTCGAAGATCTTCACGACCTTGCGGACCCCGCTCGTCGTCCGGGCGACGTTCACCGCCGCCTCCGCCTCGGCTTCGGTCACCACGCCGAGGAGATACACGACGCCGGCCTCGGTGACGACCTTGGCATGCACCGGGTTCACCTTGCCCGAGCTGACCAGGCGCCCCTTCACCTTGGCGGTGATGAGCTCGTCGTTCAGCCGGGAGGTACGCCCCGACGGAAGCGCGATCGCGATCTCGTTGGCGACCGACCTCACGTCGGGAACGGCCGCGACGATCCGGCCGATCTCCTCGCGCAGCTCCTGCGTCGGCGCCTCGCCGGTGAGGAGCACCATGTGGTTGAACGAAGTCACCGTGACGTGGACGCGATCGCCATAGCGCTCGATGATGCGGTTGCCCGCGCGGATCTGGATCGTCTCGTCGGCAAGCTGCGTGCCGGAGGTGCGCCGGTCCTCGGCGACCGAATAGACCGCGCCGGCCGCGCCGACCATCCCGACCAGGGCGAGCTCGCAGCCCTGAAGCGAGAGCGCGCAGATCCCGGCCGACAGTGCGAGCAGCACTCGCCTCCGCTTGTCGAGCAGCGCTCGCCTCCGCTTGTCGAGCAGCGCTCGCCTCGCCTTGTTCTTGGTAGACATGCCTGCGGCGATTCTACACGGCGGGGACGAGCGCTCCTATTCGGAGAAGGCGTCGCGGATCCACTCGTTCACGCAGGGACCGGGGCCGACGAGCAGCACGTCGAAGCGGCAGCTCGCCTGCGGCCGGCGGCAGAGATAGAGCCGGGCCGCCGCGACGAGGCGCGCGCGCTTGGCGGCCGTGATGCTTTCCGCCGCGCCGCCGAAGCGCGCGCCCGAGCGCATGCGCACCTCGGCGAAGACCACGACGCCCCGATCCTCCGCGACGATGTCGATCTCCCCGTGGCGGCAACGCCAGTTGCGCGCGAGCACGACGAGGCCGCGCGCCCTGAGGAACTGCGCGCACGCCTCCTCCGCTCGCGCGCCTGACGAGTTCATGGCAGTCTTAACGCACACGTCCCCGCACGGTTGACCCGCATGCCCGCTGTCCTCTACGTCGTCGCCACCCCGATCGGCAATCTCGGGGACGCGAGCCCCCGGTCGCTCGAGGCGCTGCGCGCCGTCGCAGTGATCGCCTGCGAGGACACGCGCGTCACGCGCACCCTGCTCGGCCGCTTCGGCATCCAGGCGGAGCTCGCCACGCTGCAGAAGCACAACGAGCGGGCCGCGACGGCGAAGCTCATGGAGCTGCTCCGCACCGGGCGCGACGTCGCCCTTGTGAGCGATGCCGGCACGCCTGGTGTCTCGGACCCGGGCGCGCTCCTTGTGGAAGAAGCGCATCGCGCCGGCGTCAAGGTCGTCCCCATCCCGGGCCCGAGCGCGGTGGCGGCCGCGCTCTCCGCGTCGGGCTTCCCTGCCCCGCAGTTCTTCTTCGCCGGCTTCCTCCCGGCGAGCCCGCCGGCGCGGCGCAAGGCGCTCGAAGCGCTGGAAGACGGGCCGTGGCCGATCCTCTTTTACGAAGCGCCGCACCGCATTCGCGAGGCGCTCGCGGATCTCGAGCGCCGGTTCGGACCGGCCCGCGAGGTCGTGATCTGCCGCGAGCTCTCGAAGAAGTTCGAGGAGGTGGCGCGGCTGCCGCTCGGCGAGGCGCGGGCCTGGCTCGATGCCGCCGCGCACCGCGAGCAGGGCGAGTTCGTGCTGGTCCTCGCCCCCGGCGTCGCCTTCGAGCGCGCGCCGGCCGTCGACCCCGAGGAGGTGCTTGCGCGCCTCATGACGAAGCTCTCGCCGAGCGACGCCGCGAAGCTTGCCGCCCAGATCACCGGCGCGCCGAGGAACGAGCTCTATCGCAAGGCGCTCGCAAGAGCCGCACCGGGCGGGAAGTAGAATCGCCGCCATGGATCGCCTGACGCTCGCGAAGCCCGACGATTGGCACCTCCACCTGCGCGACGGGCCCGCGCTCGCCTCCGTCGTCGCGCACACCGCGCGCCGCTTCGGCCGCGCGATCGTCATGCCGAACCTGAAGCCGGCCATTCGCACCACCCAGCAGGCCCTGCATTACCGCGAGCGCATCCTCGCCGCGGCGCCCGAAGAGAGCGGCTTCGAGCCGCTCATGACGCTCTATCTCACGGACGACACGCCGCCGGAGGAAATCGCGCGCGCGAAGCTCTCCGGCCGCGTGCACGGCGTCAAGCTGTATCCCGCGGGCGCCACCACGCACTCGGACGAAGGCGTGACGCGGCTCTCGCGCTGCTTCCACGCGCTCGAGAAGATGCAGGAGCTCGGCCTGCCGCTGCTCGTGCACGGCGAGTCGACCGATCCCGCGATCGACGTCTTCGACCGGGAGAAGGCGTTTCTCGAGGAGACGCTGGGACCGCTGATCGAGCGCTTCCCCGAGCTCAAGATCGTCCTCGAGCACATCACCACGCGCGACGCGGTGCGGTTCGTCGAGCTCATGGGCCCGCGCGTTGCCGCGACGATCACGGCCCATCACCTGCTCATGAACCGCAACGCGCTCTTCATGGGCGGAATCCGGCCGCACCATTACTGCCTGCCGGTCCTCAAGCGGGAGGAGCACCGCGAGGCGCTCGTCGAGGCGGCCGTCTCGGGCAACCCCAAGTTCTTCCTCGGCACCGACAGCGCCCCGCACGCGCGCAACGCCAAGGAAGCCGCCTGCGGCTGCGCCGGGATCTTCACCGCGCACGCCGCGCTCGAGCTCTACGCCGTCGCCTTCGAGGAGGCGGGCGCGCTCGAAAGGCTCGAGGGCTTCGCGAGCCTCCACGGCGCCCAGTTCTACGGCCTGCCGGCGAGCCGCGAAACGATCACGCTCGTGCGCGAGGAATGGAGGATTCCGGAGACGCTCCCGTTCGGCGGCGAGACGCTGGTTCCCCTGAGGGCCGGGGAGACGCTGCCGTGGAAGCTTCTGCCGTAGAGGCGTCCGCGGCGCACCCGATCTTCGCGCCGCTGCGTGACCTTCTCGAGCGCGCCGGCCCGGTCGGCCTGCCGGACCTCGAGCGCCTCAATGCGCTCGCCGAGGCGTCGGACGTGCGCACCGAGAGCGGCCGCCCCGTGCGCTTCGTCGCGCCCGACGCCGCCGCGGGCCGCTACGGTGGCTATGAGCTGCGCGTCTTCGAGACCGGCTGCATCGAGACCCGCCCGGGAAGCCGGCACGACTACTTCAATGCGCTCGCCTGGCTCTCTTTTCCGCGCACCAAGGCGCGCATCAACGCCCTGCACGTGGCCGCCATCCCCGGCGAAAAGGGGCGGCGCGGCCGGCTGCGCGATCTCCTCACCATCCTGGACGAGGGCGGCGCGGTCGTCTGCTGCTCCGATGCAGAGCTCGTCGCGCTCGCGCGCGAGCATCGCTGGCGGGAGCTTTTCTGGGAGCGTCGCGCACGGGTGCGCGCGCATCTGGCGGTCCACGTGCTCGGGCATGCCGTCCTCGAGCAGGCGCATCGGCCGTGGCCGGGAATCACCTGCAAGGTGCTCTTCGCGCCCGCGGGCTGCGATCCCGATCGCGCGGCACACGCCTGGCTCGGGGCGCTTCCTGCCGAAGCGTCGCCGGCGCTCCTTCGTGCCTTTCCCGTATTCGGACTACCCGGCTGGCATCCCGGAAGCAGCGAGCGAGCGTTCTACGAGGATGCGCGTTACTTCCGCCCCTTGCGGGCGGACGGTACAATGCCCTCGGGAGTCGGCCGGGCAGCCGCTGCGCGCCGCAAGTCAAGGCGCGCAGAGGAAAGTCCGGGCTCCGCAGAGCAGAATGCAGGGTAACGCCCTGGCACGGCGACGTGACGAATAGGGCCACAGAGACGAGTCCCCGGACCACCGCGGCGTTCGCCGCGGCGACCGGGGGGTGAAACGCGGCAACCTCCATTCGGAGCAACACCAAATAGGCAGGCATGGCGCGCAGCCGCGCGAGCGGCGGCGCCGCGGCTGGCTCGGCCGAGGCCTGCGGGTAGGTGGCTAGAGCCGGGAGGCGACTTCCGGCCCAGAGGAATGGCTGCCGGCCCCGCCGGGCTCGCCCGGCCGGGGCCACAGAACCCGGCTTACAGGCCGGCTCCCCTTTTCCGATCGAACATTGCGGCGTTGCGCCACGGCGCCGGGGCGGCGAAAATCCAAGAAAAGGGAACCTCGCCCGCCGGCCGCGGACACGATGCAGGATCGTCTCAACCAGAACGACGTCACGAACAGCATCAACGTGGAGGACGCAGCCAGCGTCCGCGACGCGGTGCTGGAGATTTTCCGCGCCCGTTATCCGTCCGCCGACCTTTCCGTGCTCGGACAGGCCTTTGGCGACTTCCAGGCCCTGTTCGAGGGTCGGTTCCCGGGCTACCTCGCCTGCGACACCCTGTATCACGACATGCGCCATACCCTCGACATGTCGCTCGCCATGGCGAGGCTCATCGAGGGTCACGACCGCACTCGCGCGGAGGCGGACCGGCTCGGGCCGCGGCGCGCCATGCTCGGGATCCTGCTCGCGCTCTTCCACGACAGCGGCTACGTCAAGCGCAAGTCCGAGAGCCCGGTGGAGAACGGCGCCGTCTTTACCAAGATCCACGTAAGCCGCAGCGCCGACTTCATCTCCGCCTATCTGCCGGCCGTCGGCTTCGCCGAGGAAGCGCCTACGGGCGCCCGGCTGGTGCACTTCACCGGCTACGAGATGGCGATCGACGACATCGACGTCGCCTGCCCGAAGGATCGCCTCCTCGGCTGCATGCTCGGGACTGCCGATCTCATCGGGCAGATGTCCGACCGGATGTACCTCGAGAAATGCCGCGAGTTCCTCTACCAGGAGTTCGTGCTCGGCAACATCGCGCGGGAGAAAGGGCCGGACGGGCGCGAGATCGTGCGCTACGCCTCGCCGGAAGACCTCATCATCAAGACGCCGGGCTTCTACGAGTACGTGGCGCGCGCCCGCATGGAAGGTCCCTTCGGCGGCGTGGGTCGCTTCGCCTCGGCGCATTTCGGCGGCCCCGACCCTTACGAGCGCGAGATCCAGCGGAACATGGCGTTCCTGCGCGGAGCGGTCGAATCGGGCGACCTCGGCCGCCTCCGGCGCTACTGCTACTCGCTCTCGAGGCCCGTGCGCTCGGCCGCCTGAGCGCCGGCCCGCCGGGCTACTCCTCCTTCTTCAGCGACTGCACCAGGTCCACGAGCATCATCACGAGGCCGATGCCGACGACCGCCCAGAGCGCGAACTCGGGAATCCGGCGTACGACGGGCGCGACGTAGGCGATCATCAGCCCGGCGCCGATGACTCCTGCGATGATCTTGAACGGCATGAGCGCTCACTCCTTCGATTGGAGGTAATTGACGAGCCAGCCGGCGGTACGAAGAAGCCGTGCATCGGCATGGCGCTCGCCCACGAGCTGCACGCCGAGGGGTAGCCCGTTGCTCGCCTCCATGAGGGGCAGGCTCAAGGCGGGCATGCCGCAGAGCGTCCAGAGGGTGCAGAACGACGGATCGCCGGTCGCCTCGAGTCCCCGCGGGGCCGGCCCCGGCGCCGCGGGCGTCAGGATGGCATCGCAGCGATCGAAGATCTCCTTGAAGCCTTCGTTCAGCCGGGGAATGCGGGCAACCGCCTTCTGGTAGTCGAGCGCGTTCAGCGCCCGCCCGCGCTCCAGCAGTCCGTACAGCTGGGGAGAAAGCTTGTCGCGGCCGCGCTCCCATTCGACGTCGAGGTTGGCCGCCATCTCCGCCTCCATGATGATCCGGTGCCACTCGAGCGCGTTGGCGGCGCTTTCCGGGAGCTCGACCGTCAGCGCGCGTTCTCCCAGCGCGGCGGCGAGCTCCTCGAAGGCCTCCTTGGTTTCGGGCTCCGCCCGCTCCCAGGCAGGCCCCTTCACGAAGGCGAAATGGGGCGGCATCGGCGGCTCCTGCGCCGCGAGGTCGCGGAACGGGATGCGGGCGCGGGGTGCCGTATCCGGGTCGCGCTCGTCGTAGCCGGTCATCTGCTCGGCGAGCAGGGCGATGTCCTCCAGGCTGCGCGCGAAGAAGCCGACCTGATCGAGCGTTCGCGAGAGGCGCATGATGCCCCCGCGCGGCACGAGCCCGTGCGTCGGCTTGAATCCGTACACGCCGCAGAAGGCGGCCGGACGGATCACCGAGCCGTTCGTCTGCGTGCCGATGGCGAGCGGCACCATGCCGGCGGCCACCGCAGCCGCCGATCCGCTGGAGGAGCCGCCGGGCGTGTGGTCGGGATTGTGCGGATTGCGCGTCTTGCCGGGCGCGAAGTAGGCGCATTCGGTGGTGACCGTCTTGCCGAGGATCACCGCGCCCGCCGCGCGAAGGAGCGCCACTACGGTCGCGTCGTGCGTGGGCGTGCGTCCCGCATGCAGGACGGTCCCGTCCTCGGTCGGCATGTCGGCCGTGTCGATGATGTCCTTGACGCCGACCGGAACGCCGTGAAGCGGGCCGAGGGGGTTGCCCTGGCTGCGGTGCTCGTCGCGCGAGCGCGCCTGCTCGAGCGCGTGGTCGCGGTCGAGATAGGTCCAGGCCTGCACCTGCGGCTCGGCCTCGGCGATGCGCTCGAGGGCGGCCTCGACGAGCTGCTCGGCGCTCATCGCGCCCTCCGCGATGGCGTGCGCGGCGCCGGTTGCCGACGGCCAGCTCGGTTTCGTTGCGTTCACGCCCGCCTCAGCCGTAAATCAGGTCAGGGAGCCAGGTGATGATGGCCGGGAACGTGTAGACCATCGCCATGCAGAAAATGATGATGAAGAGGTACGGCGTACAGCCCCAGAAGATCTGCGTGAGCAGCACGTTCTTGGGCGCGACCCCCTTCAAATAGTACGCGGCCATGGCCATGG
>Ga0079224_100000325_pt1 | contig 44636 bp, 45 predicted proteins | sample Stecom2015_FD_80414 | JGI IMG/M metagenome (GOLD analysis project Ga0079224, IMG submission 80414) | Agricultural soil microbial communities from Utah to study Nitrogen management - Steer compost 2015 | ecosystem: Environmental > Terrestrial > Soil > Agricultural land | place: USA: Utah... | reverse complement strand
TGGGCGTTACCATCGGGCATATTTTCAGCCAGAGCAGCAATACCAATGACATTAACTTCGGCGTTGCGACCGGCGAGGGCATACACAGTACCCATGGTGGCTGCGGCACCGGACATATCAAATTTCATATTCCACATATTGGAAGAGCCTTTAATACTGATACCACCGGTATCAAAGGTGATGCCTTTACCCACCAGAACGATAGGGGCTTCGCTTTTTTTACCACCCATATATTCAACAATCATCATGCGGGGTGGATTTTTACTGCCACGACCGACACCGTAAATCGCACCCATGCCTTGTTTGAGCATGTCTTTTTCATCCAATGTGCGGATTTTAATGTTACTTATATTTTTAAAATGGTCGCGCCATTGATCAACAAAGCTTTGTGGATAGATGACATTGGCCGGTTCATTGGCACTGTTGCGGGTGAACCAGATACCATCCGCCACTGAATTGAGTTCTTGTGTGTAGTATTGACTGGTTTGGTCGGTTTGATTGGTGACGAATGTCAGACGCTGTTGATATTTATGGCGCTTTTCATTGGTGTAGTATTTGTCGAAATAGTAGCTGCCTAATTTTGCACCATAAGCCACGTTGGCATTGATTTCTATGCTGTTGTCCAGTTCCGAGATATCCATAATAATCATCGGCACTGTTTTAAAAGCTTTCACCGCTTGTTGCACCGCATGACCGCCAATTTCTTGCCATTGCAGATTGGTTTTGCTTTTATCCTGTTGACCTAAGCCAACTAACAGTATTTGGTCAAAACCAGAGCCCATTGGCGCGGTAATTAAGTGTGTGGTTTTTATTTTAGCTTCAAAATCAGCAGCTTTAATGGCATGGCTCAGAGCGCCGTTACTGTCCTGATCCATGGCTTGAGCTTGTGGGCCTAAAACACCGTCCTGGAAAACGCCTAAGATTAAGTTGCCTTCTGTTGGCATGGTTTTAGTAAAATTAATTTGGTTGGGTTGATTGGTTTGTGCAGCGTTGGCTTTAGTTAATTGCCAGTTACTTAATAAAATTAAGCAAAGTGTGATGATGGACTTGAGCTTCATTGTTGGTTTTCCTGGTTATTATCGGTTGCTAATGGTATCAAAGCACACCGTTTAATGCATGTGAAAATATCACTGTTAAAGGATTGGTTGGTTAAGGTCCGTATATTATAATGCAGTCATGAATACACAATCTAAAATCTACTGCAATCGTTGCGGTCTTGACATCACTCAGGCCCAAACACATCAAGGCACTAAACTTTGCCCGAAATGTGGACATGCCCTGGATTCCATTCAACAGGACGTTAGCCAGCCGCCTAAAGCTGGGCCGATGTCACAACGGCAGCTCATTCTGATGATGGTGCTATTGCCATTACTGGTGGTGGCGATGACTGTGGGTTCCTGGTATATCATTAAAGTTTATCGATTACCTTCAGCTGATGTTGAGACACCATCTGCTTTAATTCATTCTGATTGATACCGATAAAACATACCTTGTCGCCATCAATCATCACAAAAAACTAACCCCTATTTTGTTAAGCTGATGTCTTTAATGAGGGGAAAGACATGTCCAATACCAAAGCCTACGCGGCCTTTAATAGCAAAGACGATTTAAAACCACACGATATTAACCGCCGAGTACCCGGTTCCAGCGATGTCCATATTGATATCAATTATTGTGGTGTTTGCCACAGTGATATTCATGTGGCGCATGATGATTGGGGCATGACGGTTTATCCGGTGGTGCCCGGTCATGAGATTATCGGTCGGGTGAAAACGGTCGGTACTGATGTCAAAAATTTTAAAGCCGGAGATTTAGTCGGTGTCGGTTGTATGGTCGATTCATGCCGGCAATGTGATCCATGCCAAGCTGACTTGGAACAACATTGCGAACAAGGTATGGTGATGACTTATGGTAGTCCCGACCCACATCATGAAGGTGAGATGACTCATGGTGGTTATTCGACGCAGATTGTGGTGGATCAGGATTTTGTGCTGCGGGTTTCCGAAGATTTAGATACCAAAGCGGTGGCACCATTATTATGTGCCGGTATCACCACTTATTCACCGCTGAGACAATGGAATGTTAAAGCCGGCGATAAAGTTGGGGTCATTGGTCTCGGTGGTTTGGGTCATATGGGGGTTAAATTAGCGGCGGCCATGGGCGCAGAAGTGGTGATGATTACCACCTCACCTGAAAAAGGTGCAGATGCCAGACGTTTAGGCGCTTCTTCGGTGTTGGTTTCAAAAGACGAGGCCGCCATGGAAGCCCATGCCGGCAGTTTTGATTTTTTGTTGAACACCATTCCGGTGGCTCATAATTTAGATCCGTATATTCCACTGTTGAAAATGGGCAAAACCATGTCCTTACTGGGCGCCAGTCAAGTTGATTGTCACAGCCTTGGTTTGGCATTTGGGCGTAAGGTGATTGCCGCATCGTTGATTGGCGGCATTAAGGAAACCCAAGAGATGCTGGATTTTTGTGCTGAGCATAACATCGTTTCGGATGTCGAGATGATAGATATGCAGGACATTAATAACGCTTATAAGCGGGTTATGGATAACGATGTTAAATACCGCTTTGTGATTGATATGCAGTCGCTTAAAGCGGTCTAAATAGAACGGTATGAGAAACATGTTGCCGGTGCTTAGTTTTTTAAAGCACCGGCAACATAGGTTTTTTAGCGACAGAAAGCCGGCAGCAATTTGGCTCTGACAGTCGATTCACAATGCCAGGCAATGCCCGTATCAGTTACTTCAGGGAAAAGTTGCACATAGTCCTCATCACTAAAGCTGTCATCAATTGCTTCAAGATGAATCGTAATAATTCCTGTGACGTCTTCGAGGCTGATATTGGCTGGCAAATCAGGCAACAGCTCAGTGGCTCCTTGAAAATCACCGCTGTCAATATAGTGTTCCGCGACAGTCATTTTTATCACTGAGGTGTAAGACATTGACTGCATTATTTTAGCTCTCATGGTGTAGTCTCGATAAGCCGGAATGGCGTAGGCGGCGAGAATTCCGGCCACAGCCACAGTCAGCATGCCGGTCTCTGGCCGAATCAAATGCTCAGCCAATGAGTATTCATAATCTATTTCTACGCTAAAACCTTGACGATCGGAATGCGCTGACAAGCTTAAACGGCCTTTGGGCGGCAGCTTGAGTTCTTGGGCTGTTGGTAAAGTGAATAGATCGATGTTGGTGCCCGCTAAATCCGCCAATGTTTGCACAAATGTTAAATAAAAATAGTAAATATCACGGGGCATATCGTCAATTTCAGTGCCGTAAGCCAGTATTGAATTGTGCCAATCAAGGCCTTGGTTTGCCAGCCATTGACTGAGTTGTGTGGGCTCGTCGGTGTTGGCTAATTCAGCCAGGATTTGTGGCACCTTGGCCATATAAATGACATCGTCTTTTTGCATCCAGTAATGATGCTCTTTGAGTAAGCCTAAATATCGCTCGATATCTGTTGTGTTGCTATTGGGTTTACCGGCGCTGAGGTAGAGTTTTTCGATGCTGGAAAAATGCATGTGATGAATGGTCACGCCGGCCAGTTTATTTTGCTGAGGCTGTTCATCGAGAACACCCAGCAACTGTTGGCTTAATGTATTGTGCAAAGCCGAATCTTTAATTTTTAGTGCCATCCAGCGACCAGCGTCATCATTGACTAAATAAAGCTGCTGTTCATAGGCGTCCAACATTTCACTGGGTTCAAACCCTAAGACATCTTTAAGGTTGTTGCTAATTTCTTGCAGCTCGTTTTTAGCATCATGTGAAATCATTGGCTGATTGACGGCAGTTTGCCACTGCTGACGGGTAGGTAAAGCTATTTGCATAACACTTTTGGGTGCGCCGGCGGTGGTGATATCAAAACTGTGTTCACTGCGTGGCAGGAACATACGCCAGCCGGTTTCCGGCATGAGATAATGGATGGCAAGACTTGATTTGCCGGCATTAGAAGAAGTGCCTAACCAGATGTACTGCGTTTTATCGATGGCCAATGGCTCAAGTTTTTGACGTTGTTCCGGAGGTACAAAGCCGGCACCCAATTGGTAAAGAGTTGCCGGTGCCATCCACATGCGCAAGTTTAGACCGCTGGGGTCGAGTCGTTTATCCAGATCAAGCACATCGTTTAGCGCCGGATCTGCGGGATTATTCCATAGTTGATTGAGTTTTTCATTGCTGGCACCGGGACCAGATAGCATAAGAAACTGACCGGTTTTCTCCTGGTATTGAATCCAGTTCGGCATATTCTGAAAGTCAAAGTGCCATAGTTGCTTATCGTCTTGGCGGCTTAATTCAGGGCTGATGCCCGGTGCATAATCGTTCAGTACTTGATTGACCAGCTCAATCATTTGAGCCGCACTTAAATCTGAAAAGTGAGTGCCGGTAGCAACATTTGGCATCAGACCACCGGCCACATAATTGACCGCTGCAATTTCAATGGGGCCAGTTTGTTTATTCAACAGGGCTTTCAATAACAGTTGACTGTTGGCCGGCACTAAATCCAAATAATTGTCCTCTGCGGCCTGTTTAATCGCTGTGATTTGTTTTTGGAAAATTGGATTTGTTTGTAGTTGATGCAGGCTATCACCCTTCGGATCAAATAAATAATTCCATAGATTCGGTACGCTGATATAGACCACCGTTTCAGCCGGTAGATGATCGCGTAGCCAGCTGCTTTTTTCCATAGCAAAGTCAGAACTTTCTAAAACCGGTAACAGCTTAGTTTCCTGACTGTCTTCCCGGCAACCGCTGAGAAAGGTGGTCAGAGCAAGAATGGTGATAATAATTGCGGAACGTATTGGCATGGTGAGTTCGAATTTTTAGTGGTGACATTTTAAGCCAAAGTACCTTGTTGTTGACATTTAATTGTTATGTGTTCTTGCTCAGTTATCTGTTTTGTCAGGCGGTTTTTAATGATAGAATAAATTCATGTTTAGTATCATTTAAAAGCATGATATATTTGTATATCGTTTAAAAAGACGATATTATAATATATCGGATTATTAGGAGATATCATTTGGTGATTTCAGTGATAAAAGGCGATATCGTGGCATCACGGCAATTAAATGATGCCAATAGATGGTTACAGCCTTTGAAGACATTGTTTACTCAATGGGGCAGCAGTCCGGCTCAGTGGGAGCTGGTATGGGGTGATTCTTTTCAGTTGGAAGTCACAGAGCCGACGACTGTATTACATAAAGCCTTGACCATTAAAGCCCTGATAAAGCAAATTATGCCGGAACAATCCAAAAAAACAATCAGTCCTTTAGATGTGCGCATGGGTATTGGTATCGGCGAAAAAACCTTCAGCGGTGAACGGGTGTCGGAAAGTAATGGGCCTGTGTTTATTCATGCAGGTGATGCTTTTCAGCAATCGGAAAAATCAAAATCCACGCTTTCTGTGAAAACTCCTTGGTCAAGGTTTGATGAAGAAATGAACCTATACTTCCAGCTGGCCGGTACTTTTATGGATGATTGGTCGGTGTTATCAGCGCAGTTGGTGACCCATGTTTTAAATAATCCGGAGGCCACCCAGGCTGAAATTGGTGCCCGGTTGGGTATTAAACAAAATTCGGTCAGTGGACGTTGGCATCGGGCTCATATCAATGAGATGTTGGCCGTTGAAGCGGCTTTTCGACAACAATTGGTGGCGCAATTATGATGCTGATATTAATTAAACTACTATTTGCCCATTTAGTGGGTGATTTTGTATTACAACCTCGATCATGGGTGCAAGCAAAAGAAAACAATAAGCTGTTGTCATGGCGATTATACGCACATGTACTGATTCATGGCTTATTGGTTATGGTGGTCTTGGGATCAATACACTATTGGCTATTGGCTTTGGCGGTGATGGCGCTGCACTTTGTCATTGATGTCCTGAAGCTTTATGCCCAAAGCGAAGACAGCCGTACCCGTTGGTTTATCATGGATCAAAGCCTGCATATCATCGGCCTTGTGGCTATATGGATTTTGTGGTTTAAGCCCAGCATTAATCTATCGACCTGGTTTAACAGTCAAACCATCTGGCTGTATGCCACGGCCTTATTGTTTTTGACTTTTGTCGCAGGTGTGGTGGTGCAAATCCTGATGTCACGCTGGACCGATACCTTAAATGACCTACAAGACGGTTCACTGGCTCATGCCGGTCGCTATATTGGCATGCTGGAAAGACTGTTTGTGTTTGTTTTTATTGTGGTGGGGCAGTGGCAAGCCATCGGTTTTTTACTTGGCGCCAAATCCGTGTTTCGTTTTGGCGACCTGAAAGAATCAAAAAACCGGCAATTGACGGAATATATTTTAATTGGGACTTTACTGAGTTTCGCCATTGCGGTGGCGACAGCCATGTTGGTGCTATTTCTTATCGGAAATTGACTTTTTATGATAAGCATTGATAACAGTGAGCGATTAAGCTACCGATTAATGACTGAGTCTGATGCGGACTTATTATTCGCCCTAGATCAAGATCCGGCGGTGATGCAACACATTAATCAAGGTAAACCCACCACACGTACGGAAATAGAAACTGTTTTTCTGCCGCGGATGATGCAATACCGAAACCCGGTAAAGGGTTGGGGTTTATGGCAAGTCAATACCCTAGAAGACGATGATTTTATCGGTTGGATATTGGTGCGGCCTATGCATTTTTTCAGCAACCAACGTGATGATGAAGACCTCGAGTTGGGATGGCGGTTTATGCATAAAAGCTGGGGCAAAGGCTATGCCACAGAAGCCGCTAAATCTGTGATGAGGGCATTACATCAACAAGCCAATTACAAACGCTTTTCAGCGGTGGCAGTACCCGATAATAGCGGTTCAATTCGAATGATGGAAAAATTGGGCATGACGTATCAAAAAACGGCGCTGCATAAAGATCCGCTGGGAGATATGGAAGCGGTTTATTATTCAGTTAATTTGGCAGCAGATTAAACGCTATTTACAGAGCGTACGTAATAGCGTACAATTAAGGCTTTATTATCTTGTTAAGTCATGTCGAATATCACAGTCACAGAAGCCCGAAGCCAGCTTTATCGTTTAATCGATGAATTGGCCGAATCTCATGAACCCATAGTTATTACCGGAAAACGTAATAATGCAGTTTTGTTGTCACAAGATGATTGGACGGCGATACAGGAAACCCTGTATTTATTGTCTATTCCGGGAATGCGTGAATCAATCCGAGAAGGTATGGATACAGACATTGAAGATTGCGAAACGGAACTTGATTGGTGACTTGGCAATTAATCTATACAAAGCAAGCACAAAAGGACGCTAAAAAGTTAGCTGCCGCCGGCTTAAAACCAAAAGCGTTAAAATTGTTAAAGATATTGTCGGTAAACCCTTTTCAAAAACCACCACCTTTTGAAAAGTTAGTGGGAGATTTAAAAGGTAGTTATTCAAGACGCATAAACATCCAACACCGTCTAGTTTATCAAGTTTATTCGGAGCGAAAAGTGGTTAAAATCATTCGACTTTGGAGTCATTATGAGTGATGCCATTATCACTAATGACGCCAAACCTGTTATTCGTCTTATTCAAGCCAAAGATAATGCCGCGGTTAAACAGCTGGTGCATGATGTCTTGGCTGAACATGGGTTAGGCGGCGAGGGTTTTGCCGGCGTGGATCCGGAAATGGATGATATGTATTCGGCTTATAAGGCACCCTTGGCAGCCTATTATGTGATTGAGCAGGCCGGTGAAATTGTCGGAGCCGGTGGTTTTGCACCTTTGGATGGGTGTGATGATGGCAGCGTGGTTGAATTAAGGAAAATGTATTTAAGACCACAGTTACGTGGGCAAGGTTTGGGTCATCGTCTGATGATTAAGTGCATCGAAGGTGCTCGACAAGCGGGTTTTAAACAGATGTATCTTGAAACCACACCGGCGATGAAAGCCGCCCAAAGACTGTATTTAAAGCATGGCTTTAATTACCGAGATACCCGCTTGGGCGAAACCGGCCATGGTGGCTGTGAAGTTTTGATGTCTCTAAATTTATAGTATTTAATTGCTTGGGTGGAACGTTTTCACCAGCATTTTACCGGTTAAATAGCCACCATAGGCTGCCATACACCACTGCCAAAAAGGTGCTTGGCCGGTATTCATCCAATAAACCGGCCAGGAGATGGCAGTGATAAAGTTCATTAGAGAATCAATAAAAAAATTAATTAGCATGCCAATACTGATGCCGCTAAAAACACCTTCAGATTCGCTTGGCATCGAGAGTAGGTCAAAAATTTCCTGGGCTTCGACAATGATATAAGTTAACACCGCCACCAAACCATAAAATCCACCGCCAAATGAAAGCCATTTATTGGCCAAAAAATCTGTGTAGTTAGACGATGGACGGGAATCTAAGAAATCATCCTCTATTTCAAGATCATCGTCATCTTTATACAATTTCTGGAAATCAGGGTTGGCGTGATTACGGATGAAATAAAACATCATACCGCTACACAGAACCATGGTGATAAACACCAGACTTAATTCAAACAGATGCATGCGATTTTTCCTTAATAGGTTGATTAACGGGTTTTGCTTGTGAGCAGAGCCACACAGATGACACAATTAAACCGGCACCGATAATTAACCTCAACCATTCAATCTCACTGTTCCAAAACAAGAAGTTTACTAAAATGCCCACCGGAATCAGCATATTGTTCATGGTCGCTACTTGCCCGGTATTCACCTGTTTTATGGCGATGCTCCAGGCTAAATAACCAAAGGCAGAGGCACCCACACCCAGCCAGATTAATACTGCCCATTGGTTCAGGCTAATGGCTTGAATATGCCAATCTCCAAACAGCACAACGCCCAGACCGGAGACCAATGATGCGCCCATAAAAAAACAAGCGAATACCTGAGATTGCTGTTTAATACCACCCAACGGCAAGCGCTTATAGGCAACCTGGCCGATGGCAAAGCATAGATTTGCGCCTTGAATCAGCATAAAGCCCGTTAGTGCACCTTGATTAATACCGTCATAACGAATCACCGCGGCACCAATAACTGAAATAACAGCAGCCAACCACCAGCGAAGCGGCAGGCGTCGACGACCGATAATAAATTCATCAATCACCGTAATCCACAGGGGCGTGAAAATGGTAAATAATAAGACCTCAGGTACGGTTAGGTAAGCAAAGGCATGGTACAAAAACAGGTAAGTGGCACCGACCTGAACACCACCGATGGCAACCAAAGCCAGTAATTTGTTCAGCGCAAAAGTGCGTGGCCGAAAAAAGGGCAAGAATATCAGTAAAGCAATTAATACCCGGATAAAAACCGCCAGATAACTGTTCACATGGCCACTTAAATATACACCAATCAGTGAAAAACTAAAGCCCCAGATAAACGTCACCAACCATAGGATGAGCATGGCCGGGAATTTGAAGACTGTTTTGTTCGATAATTCCGTCATTATCTTTGCGCGAATTGAGCAAAAAGAGTGTAACATTATCTTTGTGATGACATAAAAGAACAAGATTTGAATTTAAAAAGAGGAACAGAAAAATGAAAAACGTTCACAGCCACATTAAATTAACAGTCCTGTTAGGAGTACTATTGATAACAGCTTGCGCTTCTGTTGCTGAACACGAACAAACCACCGATCATTTATTTCCGCCCATTAAAGCCGGTCCCTATGAAGTGGTCGAACAAGCACCGGACAGCGATTGGCGCCCGGTTTCTGCAGACAATATGCTGGTAATGACTTTGTCTTTGGCTGGTGATGAGCGAACTGTGGTTTTTGAATTACAGCCGGATTTAGCACCGGGGCATGTGACCAACACCAAGGCCCTGGTGAAACATGGCATTTTCGATAACACCCAGTTTTATCGGGTCATCGATGGCTTTGTGGCACAGGGCGGGCCAATGTTTGAAGAAGACAGTGAACTACCCGAATTATCAGAAGGACAACTAACCATTCCTGTGGAATTAACCTCATCAATTGATTTAGGTGAGCGCTATGTCGCCTTTGATGGTCGTGATGGTTTTGCTGATGAAACCGGATTTTATAAAGGCTTTGCCGTGGGCCGTGAAGTCAGTGAACAAAATAGTTGGTTATTACATTGTTATGGGGTGCTGGCGGCAGGCCGTGCCAATGACCCGAACACCGGTGGTACGGAATTGTATATCGTCAATGGCCCGGCGCAGCGTTATTTGGATCGAAATACCACAGTGTTTGGCCGAGTACTGGACGGTATGGACGCCATTCAAGCCTTAACAAGAAGCCAAAACTTATCGGGCCCTGTTGAATTAAACGCAGATGATAATGTGATTAAGCAGATTGTGGTGGCCTCACAACTACCTAAAAACAAAAGGCCTCAACTTGAAGTGATGCGCACCGATTCAACAAGTTTTAGACAATTATTGGCTGCCCGAAAAAACCGCAATGAAGACTGGTTTCTACATCAGCATAACTACATCGATGCCTGTGGCGTACAAATTCCGGTGCGGTTAGTGAAATAAAATAACTATGCGATTAGGCTTGGCTCGTGATTAATAGGTTGCTTATGCTCAATGCGACGCCAAATCAATTCGTGAAAGTAAAACACCACGGTATTCACAGCCGGCTCAATTAAAGCCACCGCGCCACCAATAACAAAGCTCCCGGTGAGGGCATAAACCACTAAAAACGCCACGCTAAAGTGGAGAATAGCAAAAGTAAATGTTTTTAACATAATAAAACAATGATATGAGAATGATTCTCATTGTACTTTTCTACAGCCAAAAGTCCACTTTTATTATTGGATTAAAACATCCTATTAAACCGATTGCGCCATGGGTGTACAATAATATACCTGTTTCAATTAGTTGAGGTGTAACTATGGATTATATTGAAGGTTTTGTGGCAGCAGTACCAACCAAAAATAAAGCGGCTTATATAAAGCATGCGGAAGAGGCCGCTGTGTTATTTAAAAAATATGGAGCTAAACGGTTGATTGAATGTTGGGGAAACGATGTGCCAAATGGAAAATTAACCTCCTTTTTGAAAGCCGTGCAATGTAAAGATGATGAGACTGTGGTTTTTTCCTGGGCGGTGTGGCCTTCAAAGACTGTACGTGATGCAGGGATGGATAAAATGATGGCTGATGACGCCATGCAGAATATGGAAAACAGCATGCCTTTTGATGGTAAACGCCTAATTTATGGCGGCTTTCAGATGGTGGTTGATAAATAACGACCGTTAATGCCAAAATTGTAGCTTAAAGCGCCTGGTGATATCTATTGGATATATTTATAGATTAGGTGCTAAAATGTATAGAAACGTATTATAAAGTAATTATGACAGTCAAGTTTGAACAAATTAGTAAAGAAGCTCGTGATTTAACAGCGGCCCAAAAGGCGCAATTGGCACGTATGCTTATTGAAGATTTGGATAATAATGTGGATGTTGATGTAGAAGCTGTTTGGATTAAAGAAGCACATAAAAGGTATGCGGCGTATCAATCAGGACAGGTAAAATCAATTGACGGTGATGTGGCTATTGAAGAAATTCGTGATGCGCTGAAATGATTGCCTACCGTTTTCTCGAGCCTGCTCAAGAAGAGATGAGAGAAGCGGCGCTATTTTATAATGAAAAATCAGTTGGTTTAGGTGTTGAATTTGTTAATGATGTTGAGCAAAACATTCAACGAATAAGACGACATCCGTTATTAGGCGTTGAAAAAGAAAAAAATATTCGTTTCAAATTACTTTCACGGTTTCCGTTTACAATTATTTATGCCCTTGAATTAAACACGATAATTATCATTGCCGTGGCTCATCATCGTCGGCGTCCTGGCTACTGGAAACATCGTTCAGACACATAACTACTGTGCTTTATGATAGCCGGGTTCGGGCGTGTTTATTTTGTCGATGATAAATTGAGCGATGTCTGCAGGTTTTGCTAATTCATTGTTGTCATAGAGTTGCTGCCAGTGATCGCGCATTGGGAAGACTGTTTTCTTTTGCGCCCGAATGGTGCTTTGCATGTCGGTATCCATCACGCCGGGATTAATAATCATGGCTTGGATGGGCAGATTTTGCTGTTTCTGTTCTTCGCGAAAGGTATCGACTAAGCGTTCCCCATAGGCCTTGCTGGCGGAATACATGCTCATACCGGGAATGGCGCGATTGGCGGCACCTGAAGAGACATACGATAAGGTTTTTATCGCTGTATGATCTTGATAAGCACGGGCAAATAACCGCACTAAATGAGTGATGGTTTCTACATTAATAACCAAATGGACATTGATGTCTTTGGCGGATGTGTTTTGAATCGCCCCAAAAGGTTCTATTGTGGCTGTGTTAATAATTAAATTAATATGTGTGGCTTGCTCATATTTTTCATTAAAGGCTGTTTTAAAAACACTAATGGCTTTTTCGAGTTTGGCGAAATCACAATCCAAATGACCCAAATGATCGCCACTGCGAGAAAATTCCACTAGAGTATGGCCAACTTCACGTAACTGTTGGTAAATAGCGAGACCTAAGCCTTTGGATCCACCAGCGATAAATGTAATTTTATTGTTATTCATGAGCTTATTCTAACAAAAAACGCCGACCATTGGGTCGGCGTAAATGGTCTACAAAAGTTTTTATTTATAAAACTTCAAATATTCCCGCAGCGCCCATACCGGTACCGATACACATGGTCACTAAACCATATTTACCACCGGTTCGACGTAAACCATGAATGGCCGTGGCTGAACGGCATGCGCCGGTGGCACCCAAAGGATGGCCTAAAGCGATGGCGCCGCCATTGGGGTTCACCACGTCAGGGTTTAAGTCCACTTCACGAATCACGGCTAAACTTTGTGCCGCAAAGGCTTCGTTTAATTCGATCCAATCAATGTCTTTAAGTTTAATGCCGGTTTGTTTAAGAACTTTGGGAATGGCTCTGATCGGGCCAATGCCCATGATTTCCGGTGGCACGCCAGCCACAGAAAAACCGTGGAATACAGCAATCGGGGTCATGTTATAACGTTTTAAAATTTCTTCATTGACTAACAACAGAGCCCCGGCCCCGTCTGACATTTGTGATGAGTTACCGGCAGTTACTGAGCCGTCCGTGCGGAAAACAGTGCGTAATTTATTTAAAATGGCTTCCGTGGTATCTGCCCGAGGGCCTTCATCGGTGTCCACCACTTTGGTTTTAACAATGGGTTCTGTGGGGTTTTCAGGATTCGGGAATTGGTGTGTGATTTCATAGTCAATGATTTCATCATCGAACCAGCCGTTTTCAATGGCTTTAATGGCTTTTTGGTGGCTTTCATAGGCAAATTTGTCTTGGTCTTCGCGACTGATTTGCCATTGTTCGGCGACTTTTTCAGCGGTGATGCCCATGCCATAGGCAATACCCACATTATCATCTTCAAAGACTTTCGGGTTCATGGTCACTTTATGGCCCATCATCGGTACCATGCTCATGCTTTCAGTACCGCCGGCAATGGCTGCTTTCATTTGTCCGGTGGCAATTTGTTGGGCGGCAATCGCCACCGCTTGGATACCGGAGGAACAAAAACGGTTAATGGTCATGGCTGGCACACTTTCCGGTAAACCGGCGAGCAGGGCAGCGATACGTGCCACATTCATACCTTGTTCGGCTTCCGGCATGGCGCAGCCAATCACCACATCACCAATTTCTTGTGGGTCAAATTCCGGGTTGCGGCCGATGATCTCGGTTAAGCAACGCGCCAATAAATCATCCGGTCGGGTTTTGGAAAACATACCGCGTGGGGCTTTGCCAATCGGGGTTCTGACAGCTTCTACAATATAGACAGGTTTCATAGTTATCTCCTTTAATCCGAATAGTTTTCAATTCGAATTGTTTTTTTTATTAGTTACGCAACGGTTTACCGGTTTTCAGGGTATGTTCGATGCGTTGTAATGTTTTTGGCATTTGAATCAGTTCGATAAAGTAGTGTCGTTCTAGATCCAACAGATATTGTTCACTCACCAGGCTGCCGCTTTCAACATAGCCACCGGCAATTACAATGGCGATGCGTTTAGCAATGGCGTAATCATGTTCTGAGATCATATGACCTTCAAGCATATTAGCGAGCAACATTTCCATGTTGGCTATGGCTGGGGTGCCGCCGACTTTTATGAATTGTTCTTCAACCGGTGGTCGATAACCCTTATCTGCTAAATAATTGGCTTTGGCTTTTGCCACATAGAGGATTTCATGGGGATTGAAAATAATTTCACTGGCGTCATTTAAAAAACCGATTTCGCGGGCTTCTATAGCACTGGCAGATACTTTGGCCATGGCCACCGCTTTGAAATAATGCTCCAACATTGGATACAGGTCATTGCCAAAAGTGTCTTTAGCGGTACGGCGAGCGATTTCTTTTAAACCACCACCGGCCGGTAATAAGCCGACACCGGCTTCCACCAGACCAATGTAACTTTCAAAAGCGGCAACCACAGCGTCAGCATGCATGGAAAACTCACAACCACCGCCTAATACCATGCCACGGGTGGCGATTACGACCGGTACACCACAAAATCGCAGCGCTTGTGAGGTTTGTTGGAACTCATCAACCAAGGCTTCTACTTGTGCCACTTGTCCGGCAGCCACAGCTTGCGCCGCTGGTGCCAGGTTAGCACCTAAAGTGAAGGGTTCTTCTGTTTGCCAAATAACCAAACCTTTAAAGTCCTGTTCGGCTAATTTTGTGGCTTTTCGTAAACCTTTTAACACGCCATCAGAGATGATGTGCTTTTTGGTTTTAAAGCTAACGATGCCGATGCCATCACCTTGGTGCCACATACGAATGTCATCGTCTATAAAAACTGTGTCACCGTAGTTTACGGTTTCACCCAATAAACTGTCGGGGAAAAGTTGACGCTGATAAACAGCGGCCTCAGGACGGCCCTTGAAAATGCCATCTGCGGCTGAGTATGAGCCACGTGCTTGATGCACACCTTTAACTTCATTAACCCATGCAGGTAGGACTGCATTGGCCATGGTTTGGCCGGTTTGGATGTCTTGCTCAATCAATGCGGTGACTTGTTCCCAACCACCGGCTTGCCAGGTTTCAAAGGGACCGTGACTGTAACCAAAGCCCCAGCGAATGGCCATATCAATATCGCGTGCGGTATCAGCAATGTCAGCCAGTTGATAAGCGCAGTAATGAAATAAATCACGGAAAATAGACCATAGGAATTGTGCCTGCTTGTTGTCTTTTAAAGCATGCAGTTGTTGTAATCGCTCTTGGGGTTTGGCTTTTTTCATGATGGCCAAAACCGCCTCATCAATTTGGGCATCTTGGTCACGATAGTCACCGGAATTTGGATCAAGGACTAAAATATCTCGGCCTTTTTTCCAGTAAACACCGCGACCTGATTTCTGACCTAGTTGGCCCTTTTCAATTAAACTCGCCATCCAATCAGGTTGTTGATAATACTTGTGCCAAGGATCATCGGGCAAGCCTTTATCCATGGTGGTAATAGTATGTGCCAAAGTATCTAAACCGACCACATCCGCGGTACGGAAAGTGGCTGACTTAGGACGACCAATCAAGACCCCAGTGAGGGCGTCAATGGTTTCAAATGGAATACCTAAGCGTTGCCCATGGAACATGGTAGAAATTATGGAAAATACACCAATGCGGTTGGCAATAAAGTTGGGCGTATCTTTAGCAATGACCACACCTTTGCCTAAGGTGGTGGTTAAGAACGCTTCTAAGCGATCTAAAACCGATTGTTCGGTGTCTTTGGTGGGGATTAATTCTACCAAATGCATATAACGCGGCGGATTGAAGAAATGCACACCACAGAATTTATGCTGTAAAGAGTCCGGTAACACCGTGGCGAGTTCAGTAATACTTAAGCCCGAGGTGTTGGTGGTAAACAGGGCATCATCAGCAATGTAGTCTTCGACATTGTCATACACTGATTTTTTAATGTCCATGCGTTCGGCCACGGCTTCAATGACCAAATCAGCTTGTTTTAACTTTTCTAAATGCTGTTGGTAATTTGCCGGTTCAATCAGTTGCATGGCATCGGCGGAGCCAAAAGGCGCGGGCTTGAGTTTTCTCAAGGCGGCCAAAGCGTTATTAACAATGCCGTTGGGGTCGCCGTCTTTGGCGGCTAAATCGAAGAGTAACACCGGAATACCGGCATTGGCACAATGGGCGGCAATTTGGGCGCCCATGACGCCGGCGCCTAGAATGGCAACTTTATGTATGGTCTTGTTGGTCATAGTGAGTTCCAAAATGGTTAATGATTTCTAAATCGTGAATGGCATCATAAGCAGCACGTAACTGTTCAGCTTGTTCTACGCTAATGATACCGGCGGCTAAAGAGCGGTCAATTAATACCGAATAGTTTTTACTGGTTACGGTAAAGCCGGTGGCGTTGGTGACCGCTGTTTCAATGTTCTTGGCAGCCATTAAACGGTTACTGGCATCGGCCACACGAGTTATGGTGCGAGTGGCTTGAACCGGATGCTGGAGGCCACTATCCGGATGCGGCATCAGCGCTTCGTCGGTGGCAAAGCCGGCCGGATGAAACGGTTTGCCAAACGGGAATACCAGCATTTTAATTAACAGTGCCGGATAATGATTAAAGGCACTGTTAATACATTGATTTATGGACTTTTGGCTGAGATAAAAGCTGTCACGTAAAGATTGTTTTAAAATAAAACGTTGTTTGCCTTGTTTTTTGTGCTTTTGGTACTCCTGTAGCACTGCCATCTGAGTCATTAAATGCTGATTACACTCGGCTAAATAAGCGGTAAATTCAGTATTGTTCTGTTTCTTTAAAGACCACTTTATCAGAGATAAATCTGCAATTAAAGCAAAGGTGCTACTCATTCGTCGGATTCTATTTTTGTGCTTTGATTTTCGCCAAAATAGCCGTCCGAACCATGATGTTCTGACCGCATAGACCCATATTTTACTGACATTATGTAGTATAAATGCCAGGTGTTTGAAGATGAACTTGTCAAGCTTTTTCGAGTTGACTTGTGGTTGATTGAGTTCGTTGATTTCTAGTTTATACCAGGGGTGAGCCGACATGGCGACTTTTTTCATTAGCGGCAACTGGTTAATCTCATGACTGTGGCCATCCAGCTCCATACTTAAGTGTTTGACTCGAAAATATTGGTTGAGCTTATGTTCGCTTTTAATTTGGTGAGCATGAGAACCTAAAATAGTTCGCATCCAGTTGAGCTGCTGTAAGCTGGCATCAAATAAACTATTTTTAAATAATATATTGGTGTAACTCATGAGGGGCTTATCCCCATTGATAAGGGCCATTTGCTGAACATTTATTAAGCGTTGGCGGTAACTAAATTGGCGATTAAGTTGTTTTCTGACTAAGCGGTAATCCAAAAGGGTGCGCGAATTTTGTTTTTTAATGTGGGCAAAGTACCAAGAAAAATAACTGGCACTGTCTTGGATATAGCGAGAAACAGCCGCCGGCCAAATACTCGCACCTTGTGCTTGATTAACATACATCTGACGAATACCCTGATCAATTGCCGGCATACCACCGATAATTTGGCTTAATGGGATAAAAACATCCCGTGCAGAACAGCGATAATATTTAAACAAGCCTTTATAGACTTCATTGCCGGGAATAACTTCTATTTGGTCATGGTTACAGTCTAATAAGCAGAGCACAGTTCCTAAGCGGGTGTGGTTGCTCAGCTCATTGGTAAAGTCGCTAAGATTGACTGCCAAATAAAAAATCGAAGATTTATCCGTGCCAAGCATAATGATGTCGGTGAAGCTGAGTCGGATACCTACCGTATCTTGTTCTTCATACAGTTCAGTTTCAATACGGCCTTCGATGGATGAACGGCCATTTTCCAATAGCTCATAGAGGAAAGTGGTGTTTAAAAAAGGTTGTTTTTTTCCGGTTGCAAAAGCCTCGAGATAACGATCTTGTTGTCTTTCAGTGCCTTCTCGGGCTATCAAACTGATAACTGATTCAGTGTTGATAATACCAATGAGTGAAGCCAGTAATGGATTGTATTGACTAATGCCATTAATGATGTAAGCGACTTCGTGCTTAGTAAAGCCATGTCCCTGGTATTTTTTCTCAATGGCCAGACCGGCGATACGATGCTTACTGAGGAACTGGCGGTACTGTTGTTGATTCAAGTCTTCATGTTGGCTAATTGTTTCAATAAACTCAGTCGCGGCCGCCGAGGGCAGTAAGGTAGATAAACGATTAACTTTAAAGTCAGGTTGGCCGTTATACAGAGATTTTTCGAAATCAGTCACCAGCCAACCGTCATCAATGTCAGCAAATCGTTGCCAATTAATACGGTCTTTACTGTTAAAGATTCCTAATAACGGCAAAGTGAAAAACAACCGACGTAAATGGCCAAAATTACCAATAATAATGATATTAAGGATTAAGAATAAAGTGATTATGCCTTGTGTATTGGTTATCAGCTTGAGTTTATAGCAGATAAAAGGGGTGAAAAACCAGAAAATTGATAACAGCCAAAAAGGCAGGCGATAAAACAAATGGACAAGTAGTTGAAAAAATAGCGTTAGTAGATAAATAGTCATTTGGCTTAGCTGCGTAAAGCGGCCTTGGCAAACTCAATAAGTTCAGCCACTGATTTTTCAAAATAAACACTTTCGGGCATTTGTCGAGCGATACTGGTGGCTCCAAAATGGCCCATGGTGTAAGTAAGTGCGCCGATTATAAAGTGGAATCGCCAAAATATAGTTTCTCGGGGTAATTCCGGACAGGATAATCCGATGGCTTCAGCGAACTCTTTAATAATGGGAGTGTATCTATCTTTCATCAAATCATGTAAGGCGTCACTTTGCTCCGCATAGGCGCGAGCCAGTACTTTCATGAAAATACGTCCACCTTGATGTTCATCGTTAATCATAAATAATGCCGGGGCAATAAAAGCATGTAATATTTGCTCCAAGTTACAGACCTTATTTGGATCGCCTTGGTTTAGTTCATCTAACATACTTTTGCGAATATCAAACAGGTTGTTTAAGCGCCGTTCCAACACTTGATCTATCAGCTGTTGCTTGTTACCAAAGTGGTAATTAATGGCGGCCAGATTGGTGTGGGCTAGTTGACTTATTTTACGAATGGATAGTTCGCCAAATCCATTTTCTGCGATTAATTTTTCGGTGCTGTTTAAAATCCGTTCTTTGGTTGATAACGTGCTCATATGGGCATCTTTTAAATAAGGTTGAAGCATTTTATAGGATAGCCGGATAAGACGCAATTCAAACGCTCGTTTAAATCGCTTATGGGCCTGATATGCTTTGATTTATGCCTTTAACATAAGGTCTAAACTTGTTACAATGCGGGGCATTTTCTCATTAGCCAAACTTGGTCAATTACTTGGTTCTAATAAGGCCAGTTAGCTTTTTTAATAATAATTCTTTAAAGATTGGCGTAAATATCGGATTCTAAATGAATTTATCTTGATGTTTTGCGTTAAATGGAGTAATAATAATGTCATTGCAAAGAACTTTATCAATTATCAAACCGGATGCTGTTAAAAAAAACGTCATTGGGCAAATTTATCAGCGTTTTGAAGATGGTGGTTTAAAAATTGTCGCAGCCAAAATGAAACAGCTCAGTCAAGCAGAAGCCGAAGGTTTTTATGCGGTGCATAAAGAGCGTCCTTTTTTTGCTGATTTGGTTAAATTTATGACCTCTGGTCCGGTAATGATTCAAGTCTTGGAAGGTGAAAACGCCATTGCTAAACACCGAGATATAATGGGTGCAACCAATCCCAAAGAAGCAGCAGCAGGTACCATTCGTGCAGATTTTGCTGAAAGTATTGACGCCAATGCTGTACATGGTTCTGATGCACCTGAAACCGCAGCTGTTGAGATTAGTTATTTTTTCTCAGCAGTTGAACTGACTTGAAGCATATACATTGACTGAAATTAAACCAAACTTACTGAATTTTGATCGCGGTGCTTTAGAAACGTTGTTTGCCGACATGGGTGAACAACGTTTTCGTGCTAGCCAGGCGATGAAATGGATTTATAGCGATTATGAATTAGACTTTCATCAGTTCACTAATTTTTCAAAAACCTTACGCGAAAAAATGGCGGATCGGTTTAGCACGGCTGTACCGGAGCTGATAAGTGAAAATATATCTGCCGACGGTACCATTAAGTGGCTGTTAAAAATGGACAGCGATAATGCCATTGAAACCGTCTATATACCGGAAAAAAATCGCGGAACCTTATGCGTATCTTCACAGGTAGGCTGCTCTTTAAATTGTACCTTTTGTGCAACCGGTGCCCAAGGTTTTAACCGGCATTTAACCACCGCAGAAATTATTGCTCAGGTCTGGGTAGCCGCTAAGCAGCTTAATCACCATACTAAAAATCGTCGTATCACCAATATCGTAATGATGGGTATGGGCGAGCCACTGGCAAATTATGAGCGGGTCTTGCCGGCCTTGAATATTATGCGAGATGACTTTGCATTTGGTTTTGCCAATAGGCGTGTCACGGTAAGTACATCGGGGCTGGTGCCACAAATCCTACAACTCAATAAAGATGCGGATGTTTCTTTGGCAGTTTCTTTGCATGCCGCCAACGACGAATTACGAACTCAGCTAGTGCCACTTAATAAAAAATACAATATTGAGCAATTGTTAGGCGCTTGTAAGCAATTTATCAGTGGCAAGAGAAAATCCCGTATTACCTTTGAATATACAGTTATTGGTGGGGTAAATGACAGTGCTCAGAATGCCCGTGAATTAACCAAGCTTTTGCGAGATATCCCTTGTAAAATCAACTTAATTCCTTTTAATTCATTTCCCGGTACAAAATTTGTTGAACCATCGGCTAAAAAAGTCGACCAGTTCAAAGAAATATGTATGCGTGCGGGGTACATTTGCACTGTTCGAAAAACGCGTGGTGATGACATTGCTGCGGCTTGTGGTCAATTGGCCGGTGAATTTATGGACCGAACACGACGTTCGGGACTGCGCTCAACAGCCACAGAAAAACGCCCTTTGGAGGTTCGATGAAACAGCTGCTGGTCATACTGGCAATTTTGCTTTTACTTGTTGGTTGTGCTCAAACGGGTGCCAGACCACAACGTGCTTATGATGAGCCGACCAATCGATCCGACCCTAATAGTCCGGCTATGCTGAACGTCAAAATGGGCGTTGCCTATTTTGAGAGAAATGACACAGATTTGGCCATCGAGAAGCTTAAAAGAGCTTTGGATCATGAGCCAAAACTAGCGATTGCCCATTCGGCATTGGCTCTGGTTTACAGTTCGATGGGGGCTGAAAATGAAGCCGCTAAACATTACAAGGCATCAGTAAAATTTGCGCCTAATGATCCGGTTATTTTAAATAACTACGGTACTTTTTTGTGCCAGCGGGGAGAATTTAAAGAAGCGGTTAAATATTACAAAAGAACCTTGAGCAATCCGTTTTACAAAACCCCTGAAACGGTGCATGAAAATGCCGGTGTTTGCTTGATGCAGGATAATCTTATGACGGAGGCAGAGCAGCACTTTAGAGCGGCTTTAGCGGTTAATCCGGAGATGACCGTGTCACTTTATAACATGGCGATTATTATGGCAGGACAAGACCAACCCTTAAAAGCCCGAGCTTTTATACAACGTTTAGATCGTTTACAGCATTTAGATGAGCGATTGTTAACGGTGGCCTATCAAGTTGAAAGAAAATTAGGTAATGAAAAAGTAGCGAATGAATATCTGGCGCGACTAAGAAAACTAAAGTAACAAGTTAACAAGCACAAACACGAAACAAAACAATGAAAGATACAGCTAATAACGAACTGACTATAGACAACTTAAGTACTTATCGTGAGGGTAAGGACCTAACGGTTGCAAACGTGGCCAATACCATTAAAGTCAGCAGTGAAGTAATTAAACATATTGAGCAAGGTAATTTTAATAAAATTGGTGCACCTACATTTATCAAAGGGCATGTCTCAAATTATGCCAAAGCCATTGGTTTAGACCCACAAACTGTATTGGCATTGATTCCGGCTGAGCAATTAACATTGCATAGCCTTAAGTTGACTAATAGTAGAGTGTCGAGTCCTTTGTCACGGGTTAAAATCCGCTCAAGTGGATTTGGTAAATATGTTTTTGGCACATTTCTGGTGGCCGCTTTGGCTTTGAGTTTCTATTTTGTGTATGATAAATGGGATCAACAGCAGGACAGCAGTGTGCAACTTTTGGCAGAGCAACAAAATGAGCTGCCGGTTACAAACAACAGTAGTGAAAAACGTGTCATTTATTCTTCTTTATTGCCACAAGCTGATTTAAGTAATGGTGGCCAATCAAACCTTTCTGGTTCCAACTTACAAACAGAAGAAGCCGATGAACCTATTGTAGAAGCAGGTGATGAAGCGGACGCAGAGGTAACAGAAAATGAGCCTAATAGAATCAATGAGGAAGCAGATTCAGCAACCTTGAATGATACGGAACCTGACCAAACTTCTAACCAAGCCTTTGATGAACCGGCCACTGAGGGAAAATACCAAATTAAACTTGAGTTAGCTGAACAAGCCTGGGTGGCGATTGAAGGTCAAGACGGAAGCCGTGTTGTGGCCGATTTACTTGGTCCCGGTGAGCGTACTTTTAGCGCCAATCAGCCGCTGCAATTTAGAATTGGCAATGCTTCAGCAGTGGCATTATTCATCAATGATCAACACATTGATTTAGCAGTCAACACACAGCAAAATGTAGCTAAGTTGAGCTGGCCACCGGTTATTGATTAATTTTAACCGGCCATAAATTAATTAATTGTCTCTAAATGGCACTCAGCTCATGACGTAACCGACGCGGTCATATAAAATAGCGGGTATTCCTTATCATTATCAGGGTTTAATTTGAGCAAAAAAGTAAAACGTCTGCGTGGTATGTATGATGTCACTCCGGAGCGCGTCTGGATTTGGCAGCGATTAGAACGTATCGTTACTGACCTGTTACAACAATACGGTTATCAAGAAATTCGTTTTCCTATTCTAGAAAAAACGGCTCTTTTTCATTCGGCGATTGGAGAAGTCACTGATGTTGTTGAAAAAGAAATGTTCACTTTTACCGATCGTAAAGATTTGTCTATTAGTATGCGACCGGAGGGCACGGCTTCAACGGTTCGTGCGGTACTGGAAAATGGTTTGATTTTTAATGAGCCGCAAAAGCTTTGGTATAACGGCCCGATGTTTCGTTATGAAAAACCGCAAAAAGGTCGCAACCGACAATTTTCTCAAATAGGTGTTGAAGTGTTTGGCTATCCAGGTCCGGATGCCGACGCCGAATTATTATTAATGACCTCCCGAATGTGGCAGCAATTGGGATTGGAAAATGTTCGTTTAGAAATTAACACCTTAGGTACGGTGGATTGTCGCGCTGCTTACCGACAAGTTTTGATTGATTATTTTGAACAACACACAGATGTCTTGGACAATGAGGCAAAATCCCGTTTGTATACTAATCCGCTGCGGTTATTGGACTCAAAAAACCCAGCTATGAAAACCATCATCAGCCAGGCGCCGGTTATGAAGGACTATTTATGTGATTCGGCTAAACAGCACTTTCAGCAATTATGCGATATGCTGGATGCTTGCGGTCTTGCTTATGATATCAACCAACGATTAGTCCGTGGCCTGGATTATTATAATCACAATGTTTTTGAATGGATTACCGATGAATTAGGTGCCCAAGGTACACTTTGTGCCGGAGGTCGATATGATGATTTGGTAGAAAGCCAAGGTGGTAAATCTACACCGGCGACTGGTTTTGCGATGGGCTTAGATCGATTAGTGGAGTTGATTGTCGATAAAAACCTGTGGCAAGCGAGTAGCCAGTCAGATATTTATATGGTATGGGACAAGCAGGTTGACGAGAAAAATGTGTTAGCATTATGCGAACAGATTCGTTCTGATATACCCGGGGTCTCACTAACCATGCAATTAGGGGCGGCTTCATTTAAATCACAATTTAAGAAAGCTGACAAGCTAGGCGCACAATTCGCATTGATTTTGGGACCTGATGAAATGGCCGCTGACATGATAACAGTTAAAGCCATGCAAAAAAGAGACATTGCCCAACAACAAATGTCATATGCAGATATGGTATCCTTTTTAATTAAACAATTGCCTTGCAGATAAGCCATGGATCAAGAACTTAAACAACGCCTTATTGGAGCCTCCGTAATCATCGCTTTAGCTGTTATTTTTATTCCTATGTTGTTCGACAGCAAAGTGGAAAAGGTCGGTGATAAAAAAATTGATATTAGTATTCCTGAAGCAGGTAAAAACCAACTCATAGTGAAAAGCTTTTCTTTAGATGATGCGGAAGAAAGTCAGTCAAATGAACCGGTGTCGCTGCCTGAATCAGAAGCTGAAATAGTTGATGATAGATTGGTGAGTCGACCACCAGCGCCAGCCAGTGGTTTAATTGAAACTGTTAAAACCGATGATTCGATCATAAACGATGAAACAATTGCACCGATTAAAGAAAGTACGGCGGCGGTTGTTGAGGAGACGGTCAAAACTGAAGTCGAAGAATTGAATAGTAAAAAGCCACAAGTTACTGAAGTGGAGAACAATCAACAAAATATCACTAAACCCAAACAAACTGAGTCAATCCCAGTTGCAGAACTGGATAGCGTCTTTCGGGTCAAGTTAGGGAGTTTTTCACAAGCCGCTAATGCCCAACAAGTTCGCAATAAATTGGCCCAAGAAGGCATTGATAGTTTGGTTGAGTTTGCGTCGGATTTGAATTTGTATCGGGTGTGGTCACAATCACTCTATCAGGATAAACTGGCTGCTGAAAAATATGTGACTGCTGTTAATCGTTTAAAGCTTAATTTAGGCGAACCCAAAATCATCGCTGTCACAAACGAAGAAGTGAAAACCGCTAATGCCGCAGCACAGTTGGGCTGGGTTGTCCAATTAGGCAGTTTTTCAGATAAAGCCAATGCTTTGGATTTACGAAATCGTGCTAAGTTAGCGGGTTTTGCCGCGTTTGTTGATCAGATTAAAAATAACAGTGGTGAGGTGCGTTATCGTTTACGAGTCGGGCCGTTTAATGATCAACAACAAGCTCAAACTCAGCAACAACAAATAAACGAAAAGTTAAAACTTAAAGGTTTGGTGCAAAGTCACGAACTGGCTACTTTGGTTGAGTAATAAGAGAAATCTTTACATAAATCATGAATCGAGTTAAAAAATCTAAAATAGCGCCACTCAGCGTTAGAAAACTTGTTAATAACAGGCTCGGTTCGTGTCTGTGGCGGTTTGCTGAAGGTAACAAGCTGCCGATTAATAAATCAATAAGTCGTGTATTAGACTGCGTTTCCTGCTTTGATTGGTGGAGTTTTAGCTGTTTTTCCCAACGACCCAGACTTATGCATATGTTTCTATGAATTGGTTTGACCTCACCATATTAGCCATCTTGCTGTTATCAGTGGCGGTCAGCTTATTTCGTGGTTTAATCCGTGAAGTAATGTCATTACTGATTTGGGTGGGCGCTTTTTGGTTAGCTTGGCATTATGTGGATGTTGGTGCTGACTGGTTGAGTGGTGTTATTGAGCTACCTTCAGCGCGCCATTTAATTGCCTTCGTAGCCCTATTTTTAACGGCATTAATAGTTGGTGGGTTGATTAACTTCTTAGTGGGTAAATTGATTACCGGTACCGGATTAAGTGGTACAGATCGTTTTTTTGGCATGTTTTTTGGCTTGTTACGTGGCAGTGTAGCAATCACAGCCTTGGTTTTGTTTTTACAAGCGACACCGTTGTCTAAGGATCCGTGGTGGCAGCAATCGACCTTACAGCCACACTTTTCTAAGCTGGCTGACTGGGTGAAACAGCGTATGCCTGATGACATTGGCGAGTACTTTTCTTTTATGAACGACGAAACCATCCAGCAATCATTACGTCCCGGTTTGCCGGCTTCAGGCAATGAGCCAAATGACTCTGAACCTGTGCCACGCACCGAGCCACCTAAACCTCAGTCGGCACCTAAACAGCCGAATAATAACTAAACGGAGCCCGATTACGTATGTGTGGAATTGTGGGTATCATGGCCAATCACGATGTGGCCTCAACCATTTATGAATGTCTAACTATTTTACAACACCGGGGTCAAGATGCGGCCGGTATTGCTACATGTCATGGCAGAAAACTAGAGCTGGTTAAAGGTAATGGCCTGGTTAGTGATGTATTTAAGACTAAAAACACCATCAGATTAGAGGGTAATGCCGGAGTTGGGCATGTTCGTTACCCAACTGCCGGCTCCAGTAATTTAGAAGAAGCCCAGCCCTTTTATGTGAACTCACCGTTTGGTATGGCTTTTGCCCATAATGGTAATTTACATAACTCAGAACAGTTGACCAAAGAGTTATTTGCAGAAGATCGTCGTCACATAAATACCCAGTCTGACTCGGAGGTTTTGCTTAATGTGTTTGCCCATGAGTTGGCTAATGCTTCGGGCCTGGTGATTACTCCTGAAGCTGTGTTTCATGCCATTAAGCGAGTTCATAAGCGCTGCCAAGGCGCATACGCCGGTGTGCTTCTTATCCCAAATTATGGTATTGTGGCTTTTCGTGATCCCAATGGTATTAGGCCGTTAGTTTATGGCGTTCGGCGCTCGCCAGATGGTGATGAATATATGGTTGCCTCTGAAAGTGTGGCTTTGGATTTGCATCATTTTGAAATGCTTGGTGATGTGGCACCCGGGGAGTGCATAATTATTACCCAAGATCGACAACTGCATCGTCAAGTGTGTGCTGAAAAAACCCAATTATCTCCCTGTGTATTTGAATTTGTATATTTTGCCCGCCCGGATTCGATGATTGATGATGTGTCGGTTCACAAAGCGCGTTTGCGAATGGGTGAGAAACTGGCAGAACGTATTAAGGAACGCTGGGCCGGAGAAGATATTGATGTGGTTATACCAATTCCGGAATCATCCCGAACTGCGGCCATTCCTTTGGCTTACAGTTTAGGTGTTAAGTTTCGAGAAGGTTTTATTAAAAATCATTATATTGGCCGCACCTTTATTATGCCGGGTCAAGAGCAACGTGTTCAGTCAGTACGCCGTAAACTCAATGCCGTAGAGCTCGAGTTTCGTGGTAAAAATGTATTATTGGTTGATGATTCCATTGTTCGCGGGACCACTTCACAACAAATTATACAGATGGCACGGGATGCCGGTGCCAAGAAAGTGTTTTTTGCTTCAGCTGCCCCACCAGTACGTTACCCCAATGTTTATGGCATCGATATGCCGATATCTGATGAACTCATTGCCCACAATCGAAGCGAAGAGGAGATTGGTAAGTTGCTGGGTGCCGATCGTTTGATTTATCAGACCTTAGAAGATTTAGAAGCAGCTTGTTGGGAAGGTAATCCCAAAATTGATCGCTTTGATTCTTCCTGCTTTTCCAATGATTACGTGACCGATGTATCAGATGAATATTTTGTTAGTATCGGCTTAAAGCGCAATGACTCTGCCAAAATGAACGATGTCTAAACCGACACCAGATTTTGATGTAGTCATTGTTGGCGGTGGTTTGATTGGCATGGCTGCGGCGTTGTCTTTGGCTGCTCGGCACTTTACTGTTTGTATGCTGGAAGCAACAGAACCTAAAATAGATTCTACTTCAGTCCATCCGAGTTTTGATGACCGAACTTTGGTGGTCAATCCGGCCTCACAACAATTTTGGCAGAACTTAGGCATATGGCAAACCTTATTGCCCCATGCGACAGTCGTTAAGCAGGTTCATGTCAGCCAAGCAAATCGTTTCGGTGCGGTTGTTTTTACTGATCAAGAGCTCCAAGTGCCCCAATTAGCGCATGTAATAGAAGCCAAGATATTGGGGCACAGCTTATGGCAGCAGGTTAATGAAAGTCCCAAAATTAAATTGCTGGCACCGGCTGAATTAACCGACCATGTCAGTGAAGCATCGCAAGTAACCGTCAACTATAAACGTAAAGATCAAACAGAATCTATTACAGCTCGATTGCTAATAGCGGCTGATGGCGCCCGTTCACGAATACGTGATCAAGCTGGATTAACGGCCGAAATTAAAAATTATGGCAGTACCGCCTTAATTGCAAACATTAGTACCGAATTACCCCATCAACAGTGTGCCTATGAGCGTTTACGACCTTCGGGTCCGCTGGCGTTACTGCCTTTTCACCAACGTTGTGGTTTGGTCTGGACCTTACCGACAGCCGTTGCAGCCGAAATGATGGCCAAGGATGATGCCCAGTTCACGGCTGCTTTACAGTCTGATTTGGGTTATCGTTTAGGAGCCATAACCCGAGTCGGTAAACGCAGCAGTTATCCGCTTTATCGGGTCAGTGTTGCTAAGCAATATCAGTCGAGGTTAGTATTATTAGGCAATGCCGCTCATACGGTTTCACCGGTATCAGCACAAGGATTAAATTTAGGTATTCGGGATATTAGTCGATTAGTAGAGGTGTTAGTAGCTGCCCGAGATAATCAACAAGATTTTGGTGAATCCACGGTTTTAGCGTATTATCAACAACAGTCGCAACCAGATCAGGACAGAATCCTACGCTATACCGATGATTTAATGACGTGGTTTAAAATTGATGAGCCTGTTATCAATAGTTTTCGCAGTTTAGGCTTGTTACTGGTGGATTCACAACCGCACTTAAAACGTTATTTTTATCGTTTAGCTGGCGGTTTAAATTAAAGTTTTAGTGACAGAGGTAAATAATGCAAAAAGTTGACATTATTATTAGTGGCGGTGGCATGGTTGGAGCAGTGGCGGCGAATGCGTTCTCTGCAGCCGGTTTTGAGGTGGCCTTGATTGAAGCCGGTGAACAGACTACTTTTGCAGAAGAATCTCCCCGCTCGTTACGGGTTTCAGCGATTGCCCAAAAACACTTGGATCAATTTGCCGTACTGGGTGTGGATACATTTTTATATCCATCTCGTTTGGGGCCGTATCGGTATATGACAGTTTGGGATAACGGTAGTCGAGGCGAACTGGACTTTAGTGCAGATACTCAGAGCAATTTAGGCGCCATTATCGAAAACACACATGTGGTATTCGCCGCTCAACAACGCCTGGATCAATTACCTCGAGTTCATACTTTTTACCGCAATCAAATTACTGAATTTAAACAAACCGAACGCAAAGTAGTGGTCCAACTAAAAGCAGGTGATGAGTTGCAAGCCGGTTTATTAATCGCCTGCGAAGGGGCCGGTTCACCCCTGAGAAAAGAAGCCGGTATTGAAGTTAGACAAAAAAGTTATCAGCAACGCGCAATGGTGGCTTATTTAGAAGTTGAAAAGGCCCCGCAACAGTCGGCTTTACAGGCTTTTAATTTAACCGGTCCGGTGGCCTTATTGCCCTTTGGTGGCAATTTATTTTCTATGGTTTGGAGCTGTGACGAAGCATTGGTTGATAGTTGGCTGGAAGCGGATGATGCGACTTTTATTAACGGTTTACAGGCACATTTACAACGGGATTTTGGCGACATAAAGCTACTGAGCAAACGGGCTGCTTTTCCGCTGCAACAAATGTATGCAGCACAAACAGTAAAACAACGTTTAGTACTGCTGGGCGATGCTGCACATGTGGTGCACCCATTGGCGGGGCAAGGGGTAAACTTAGGATTGAGTGATGTGACGGAGTTGGTGCAGCAGTTATCTGCGGTGAATATTAAAGATGCAGTGAACTTAGATCGGGCATTACGAAAGTATCAACGAAGGCGACGCAGCGAAGTGATTAAAACTTCAGAATTAATGAGTTTTTTACATGGATTTTATCGTATAGAGCAACCGGCATTGAGTTGGTTACGCAGTGCCGGAATGCTGACAATCAATCGTTTGCCGCCATTGAAAAATTGGTTGTTACAACAAGCGGGCAGTTAACCTTGATTATTATTTAGGTTTGTTTAGTGACCGAGCCATCCGTTTCGGCGATTAAGGTCACATCGGCACCACGACGAGCAAATATACCGTTACAGACAACACCCGGAATGGCATTTATCTGTTGTTCTAAATTGACCGGGTCGGTAATTTTTAAATTCCTAACATCAATTATTTCATTGCCGTTATCGGTAATGAAGTTTTCACGAAATACCGGCTGTCCACCTAACTTGACCAGTTTTCTTGCCACTAAACTCCGTGCCATAGGGATGACCTCGACGGGTAATGGGAACTGGCCTAATAAATCCACTTTTTTAGAGGCATCGATCATGCAGATAAAAGTTTCAGCCGCTTCGGCCAATACTTTTTCACGGGTTAAGGCACCACCACCACCTTTAATTAAGCGATTGTGGCTGTCACATTCATCAGCACCGTCAAAATACAAACCAATGTCACCGGTACGATTCAGTTCTATAACATGAAAGCCATGTGCTTTCAGTTTTTGGGTGCTTGCTTCGGAACTGGAGACAACTGCATCAATTCGAGTTTTAACCGTAGCCAACAAATCAATAAAATAATTGACCGTGGAGCCGGTTCCAATACCGATAACCATATCATATTCATCAATATAGTTAAGTGCAGCTCGGGCTACCGCTTGTTTAAGTTTTTCTGACATATTTTTTGAGTCCTTGCTCAGTAACAATGGCGTTAAGTTTAACATCCCAGGATGCTGTGGGCAATTTATTGACATGTTGTATGGCATGAGCAACCCCAACTAAAATAGTATCGCTATTATTTTCAAAGTATCGATCATAGAAGCCACCGCCCATACCCAAGCGATTACCTTGTTGATCGAAAGCCAGCAATGGCATTAAACAGAGATCTAAATTTGGTTTGGGTAATTGAGGGTGAAACCTGGGTTGCCGTAAACCAAAGGATGTTGTGACCAACGGTATATCAATTTGATAGCGATGAAATTGCATACTCTTATTGGCAATACTAGGCAGATAGAAATTTTTATCTTGCAATAGTAAAGCCTGTAGGTCGATTTCATTATTAAAAGGGAGGTACAAAGCAATGTTTTTGGCTTGTGCCCAAAGAGTAGATGACAATAAATGTTCAATAATTGCCTGACTGTTGGTGGCTATTTGTTGTTTTGATAAGGCTGCACGAGCGAGTTGCATGCGTTTACGCAGCTTTATTTTTAATTGATTGGTGGTTTGGTGCATTATAGCGAGAAATGGAGAGATGCTGACCGTTAGTGGCGTAGATTAATAGCGTCCTTGGTACCAAAGGTACAAGGCGGAAACCTCTCAATATCTAAGGCTTCTCACTGCAAATGGTGAGCCGGCACACGGATAATTGATTCCGGTTTCCTATAGGTCTTAATTAGGGCCAAGGCATATGCAAATAACCTTCGCACACCACAGTCAACATCTATAAAGTTCATTTTAGTCGTTAGCGATGGCTTCTTCAAGCTTGCCATTAAGTTTTTTTACAACTTCCAATACTTCGGTGTCATATTGGCGGTTGAGTGATTGAGCTTTAATCAGTTCATGGGCTATATTCATAGCGGACATTAAAGCTATTTTTTCATGCGAAAGGGTGCTGTTGTTTTGTTTAATCTCGCGCATTTGGCTGTCTAAGTAATCTGCTGCCATTAATAATGACTGACGTTCCTCAGGTGGGCAGCTAAACGGATACTCCCGATTTAGTAGTTTTACGGTAATGCGCTCTTTACTCATACCACTTGCTCCAAGTTTCTAAGTCGTGAAATCATGGATTCGAGTCGGGTTTTCGCCTGATCGTTTTTCTGCATTAAACGTGCTTTCTCATGGGTAAGCTCTTCCATACGAAGACGCAAAGCGGAATTTTCAGTATTCATTTTATCGATTTTTTCAAGACACCTTTCGACATTCAATTGCAGTTGTTTTATTTCATTCATGGTTTAAATCAGCCGTCATTTTATTAAACTAATCCTTGATGGTTAACGGTAGAAACCGCATAATGCCCACCAATGAATGTTAGGCACCTAGCGACAATTGTCCTTAGGCAGCATTACATCAGGATTTAATATAATTTGTTATCAGCAAAAGGTCAATATACTTATTAAATAATTAAGCCAAGTTTATGAAAACCTTAAAAAAATCACCTATTTATTTGTCATTATAATGCGTATTCCTTATCAAGCTTTTTCCCAACATTTAAAATCGTTAGACGTTTTAGCTTCACCCGCAGAATTACATGCGCAAGCCAGTGCTATGCTGTGTTTTAATGCGGATACCGATTACCAAACTTGGGTAAGTGGAGTTATGTCAGACTTTTGTGTCGCTGAAACATCTCCAGAAGCAGTCCAAGAGATTTTCTCTGCTGTATTTGAGATGGCTAAGAAGCAACTTGCCGATGATCAATATGGCTATCATTTAATGTTGCCGGACGATAACACGGCGTTAAGTGAGCGGCTAGCGGAATTTTCGTCTTGGGTTCAGGCTTTTATTTCAGGTTTGGGTCAAGCGGGATTTTCTAATGTTGGTCTATCCGGTGAAGGTCGCGAGTTTATCAGCGATTTAGATGCCATTTCCCAATTAGATGAGAAGGTGGAAGGTGTAGAAAGTGATGAAATGGATTATCAGCAGGTAATTGAATACGTTCGCTGCGGTGTTATGTTAATATACGCCGAGTTAAACCACATTCAACCGGCTATTAATAAGCCAAATTAAGGTCAGTGTGCGGTGGATACTGCTTTGCTATAAAATAGCACCTATTATGTAGATAAATTACTTGCAAATTGAGATGGAATTCAGTAACATTCCCGCACTTTGTGAATGGTCGAGCTTGAATGGAACTTTCAAGTGCAACCCCCAGTTCAAAATACGTAGAATTATATGAAAACATACAGCGCAAAAGCGGAAGAAATTAACCGCGAATGGTTCATCGTCGATGCCGAAGGTAAAACTTTGGGTCGCATGGCCACAGAAATAGCCACACGTCTTCGTGGTAAACACAAACCAGAATATACGCCTCATGTGGATACCGGCGATTATATTGTGGTCATTAATGCCGAAAAAGTGGCTGTTACTGGCAATAAAATGAATGCCAAAGTCTATCAGCATCACACCGGTTATGTGGGTAACTTAAAAACCATCCCGTTGAAGGAAATGTTAGCGAAACATCCTGAGCGCGTGATTGAGAAAGCCGTTAAAGGCATGTTGCCAAAAAATTCACTGGGCAAGCAAATGTATCGCAAATTAAAAGTCTATGCCGGCAATCAGCACCCACACGCCGCGCAAGAGCCCAAAGCTTTAGAGGTATAAAACATTATGGCAACTCAAAAATATTACGGAACAGGACGCAGAAAATCTTCATCAGCTCGGGTGTTTTTAACACCGGGTACAGGTCAAATTGTAATTAATGATAAAGACATTAAAGATTATTTTGGCCGTGAAACGGCACGAATGCTGGCCAGACAACCTTTAGAAAAACTAGGTTTGAATGATCAATTTGATGTTAGATGCACTGTCACAGGTGGCGGTACAACTGGTCAAGCCGGTGCCATTCGATTAGGTCTGTCACGGGCTTTATTGGAATCGGATGAAACCTTAAAAGCACAATTAAAAGAATATAATTTCTTAACCCGTGATGCCCGAAAAGTGGAACGGAAGAAAGTGGGTTTACGCAAAGCCCGTCGCTCGGTTCAGTTCTCCAAGCGTTAATTTTTCTATAAACAGAAAATTTAAAAACCGGCCTATATGGTCGGTTTTTTTATGCCAACCAATAATTAATGACTCATTCTGATGTCTAAATATTTTCTATATTGGGGGTTTTAACAAATAATAATTTATATTAATAGCACCGACAATTATTATCGATTAAGTAAAGATCAATCATAAACAAACAAAATGAAGATAATTTAGCCATATTAGAGCGTTCTGGTGATTAAATTTTCTCCACACTCTGTTAGAATAATAGTTATTTCCCCCGAAAAAAAATGCCAACAGCTCGTCATTCACACAGGTTAGAAGGAATTAGTACGCTTGATATCTTTGCCTATTTATTGGTGTTTTTTTGTTTTAATGGCCTTTTAGGCTGGCTGTTCTTTAAAACATTGCCACTTAAGTCTGAGTTTGATTTTAAGTTAATATTTTTGTACGGGTTATTATCGGTGGCTTCTTATTACTATTTCATCGTTAATGATATCCTTGCTGCCCGATTACAAGGTCGTTCCATGGCACTGGGATTTTTCTTTGCTCATGGAGCTTTTGCATTTATTGGTTATGCGCAGATATTCCAATTACCCATTGAGATGATATGGTATATAAGTGGAGTTTTACTAGTTGCTGCTTATGTTTTTGGTGGTTATGGCGCCACTCGGTTTTCTCGTTATAACAGTGAAACTCGAGAAATGATGCGTTTAAACAGTGAAACCGATGAGCTAACAGGCTTATTTAATCGTCGCCACTATTCCCGTAATAGCCAGCAATTAATTAATGATGCTCGTCGTTTGTCTCAACCGTTATCGGTATTAATGTTTGATTTGGATGATTTCAAAGTGATTAATGATGAACTGGGTCATGCGGCTGGGGATGTGGTGTTGATTGAAATCAGTCATATTATGTCAGATAACTTAAGAAAATCAGATTATGCTTACCGTTGGGGCGGTGAGGAGTTTTTGGTGTTGCTGCCACAAACCACTCTGGTGGATGCTGTGATAGTGGCTGATAAAATCATTAAACAAGTAGCACAATCTATTTTTTATTATCATACCCATGAAATTAAGTTGACGATCAGCGCTGGTGTGGCTGAATGCAATCAAGACGCTTATGAATTACAATTTACCATTAAACGAGCTGATGAAGCCCTTTATTTGGCTAAGCAGCAAGGTAAGAATCAAGTTGTTGATGAAACTAAACTGACTGATAACATAACCGCTGAAACCATTCATTCCCCGAATTAAAGACCATACATTGAAGTCATGCTTTATTTGCATGTTAAAAAAAGGCCAATCTTATACAGATAATTGGCCTTCTTAATTGGTTTGTTGTTTTTTATTCGGTAAAGGCTTTTTTGCTTTCCGCATGATTGCGTAATAATTCCGCGGGTTCAAACCGAACCCCATGTTGATGTACTAAGCTATTTAGCTTGTCCAGTATCTCGGTGGCGCCTTTAGCATCAATATAGCTGAACGGCCCACCTGTAAATGGTGGAAAGCCGAGCCCTAAAATAGCGGCTAAATCACCATCTTCGGCTCGCTCTAAAATACCTTCACTTAGGCAATGAACACATTCATTAACGAATGCAAGACCAATTCGATCTTGAATTTCAGATTTATTCAGTTGTTTGCGTTCTTCACCACCAAAATATTGGTAAATATCGCTGTTGACTGTTTTGCGGCCTTTTTTCGGATAGCGGTAAAAACCTTTGCCGGATTTACGGCCATAAAGTTTGGCATCTGCTAACTGTTGAATCGTGTCATCTTGTTCAATGCCTCGTTCAACAAACAATTGACCTAAATCACCGCGGGCAATATGAGCGCCCACATCAATACCCACTTCATCCATTAAAGCCAAGGGTCCAACGGGAAAGCCCCAGTCTTTCATGGCATTGTCGACATCTTCAATTTTAGCGCCATCATGCAGTACTTGAATGGCTTCGTGGGTCATGGCTGATAGCACCCGAGTGGTGTAAAAACCTGGCCCGTCTTTAACCACGACCACGGTTTTGCCTTGTTTTACACCAACATTGATTGCCATTTGACGCGCTCTTTTAGAGGTTTTGTCGGTGACAATGACTTCTAATAAAGGCATTTTCGGAACGGGGGAAAAATAATGCATACCCACAACATTCTGCGGGTTGGCTGCATTCTCAGCAATGTGAGCCAGTGGCAGTGAAGAAGTATTGCTAGCAAAAACAGTGCTTTTCTTACAGCGACTTTCGATATCCGCTAGAATAGATTGTTTAAGCTTAAGGTCTTCGAATACCGCTTCAATAATTAAATCGGCTTGGCAGATGGCATCTGGATTAGTGGTGGTTTTAATTTTTGACATTAAAATATCACGATCCACAGCAGTCATGGCTTTTTTATTAACCAATTTAGTAAAATCGTCCCAAATGGTTTTCAATGCGGACGCAAGGCCTTCATTGCTAATGTCTTTTAAAATAACATCATAGCCCTTGTTAATAGAGACTTCGGTAATGCCGGCACCCATAAAGCCGGCACCAATCATAGTTATGGCGTCGGTATTTTCGGTTTTGTTGTTATTACGTAATTTTTTATTGTCCTGGATGGCCAAAAATAAATTAATTAAATTCTGACTTGCAGTACTGCCGTGTAACTCACCAAAAGCAATGGCTTCGGCCGCTAAACCGGCTTCCATACCATCATTGAGACCAATTTCAACACAATCTAAAATTTTCAAAGGTGCCGGATAGTTACCGCGCGTTTTATGCATTATCGTTTCGCGGGCTTTCTTAAGTACATAATTACGACCCATGGAAGTATTCAGTGCTTTGTCCGTCAGTGATTGTTTTTTAGCCCGGCGTTTAATCGGTTTTTGAGCTTGTTGTAAAGCAGCTTGATAGAGGCCTTGCTTGTGAATTAACTCATCGACCAGTCCAGCTTTTTTAGCGCTGTACGGGTAGATGTTTTTACCCGTTAGTAGGGCATCTAAGCCATAACGTAATGAGGTAAGTTTAATCAACCTTTGGGTGCCGCCACCACCGGGTAATAAACCTAACTTGACTTCTGGTAAGCCGAATACAGTTTTACTGTCAGTGCTAGCAATGCGGTAGTGACAAGCCATAGCAACTTCCAAACCGCCACCAAGACAGGCGCCGTTAATGGCCGCAATCACGGGTTTCTTTAAACGGTTTAAACGGTTCAATATTTTATTGCCTTCACGGGATAATTCTTCGGCTTCCTGAGAAGTTTTCATCCGTTGAAAATCCTTGATATCCGCTCCGGCTATAAAACAATTCTCTTTTCTTGAAATCAAAACAGCGGCTTTAATATCGCTATCCTGTTCAATGGTATCCAGTAAATTGCGAAAATCATCCAGCATCGCTGCTGATAAAGTATTGACCTCCGAGCCAGGTTGATCCATCCAAATGGTGGCAATATTGTTGTTTACTTGTAGTTCAAAATTAGCCATGTTGTTATCCTATTTTTTTCAGCAATATGGAAGAACCTAAACCACCTGCGGCACAGGCGCTGATTACTGCATAGTTGCCTTTTGATTGTAGTAAGCGTCGTGTGGCGGCCGTCAATAACCGGCTGCCGGTGGCACCGAAGGGGTGTCCTAAGGATAGTGAGCCACCTTGGGTGTTTATTTTATCCATAGGTATTTCACCAAATGCTTTATCCAAACCCAATTGTTCGCGACAGAAGGTTTCATCTTGTAAAGCCGCCAAATTCGCCAATACCTGACCGGCAAATGCTTCATGTATTTCAAAAACATCAATATCGGCTATCTTCAAGTTTGCTTCGTTCAAAAGTCGCGATAAGGTGTAAGCCGGGCCCAGTAATAATTCACCTTTGGGGGTCTGTCCGGAAAAAGTAAACCCTTCAATAACTACTTGAGGGTTTAAGTTTCGGGCCTTGGCTTCGCTAACGCTCATTAGTAAACTTACCGCCGCACCATCAGTAAGTGGCGATGCGTTACCGGCAGTTACTGTGCCATGAGGCCTTACAAAGACCGGTTTTAAAGAAGCCAATTTTTCCATCGAGCTGTCTGCGTAGAAGGTATTGTCTTGTGCAATGACTTCAAACTTAGGAGGGATGGTAATAAATTCAACTTCTTGATCAAAATGACCCTCTGCCCAAGCTTGTGCTGCCAACTGATGAGAGCGCAGGGCGTAGGCGTCTTGTTGTTCACGGCTGATGTTAAATTTAGCGGCTAATTGATCAGCATCCTGGCCCATGGTTAGACCGGTTGAGAACTCTGCAATTGCCGGTGCCACTGGAGCCAGCGATTTAAATTTAAAATCTTTAAATACCTGCCAATAGCCTTTTAAGCCTTTGGCTTTTTGTGCTTGCATCAGGGTTTTCTTCAGTTGATGTGAAATTCGAACCGGTGCATCGGACATGGATTCAACACCACCGGCTATGCCAATTTTAATGGCGCCGGATTGAATCGCTTGGGCGGTATTGGTAATCGCGACATTACCGGAAATGCAGGCCATGGTTACGGAGTAAGCCGGAATGCTGACATCCAAACCGGCGCCAATCAGTGCTTCTCGGGCGATGTTTGAGGTTGCGGCATTTTGAATAACGCTCCCCATGACCACTTGATCGCAGTCGCTGGCGATAAAATTATGACGATGTTTAAGGTTGTTAAGAGCCATACGAGCTAAGTCATAGGCTGTCAGGTCTTGGGCTTTACCACCGGGGGATTTCATGAATGGCGTACGCACCCCATCGATAACGGCCACTTGTGAGTCTTTAAATATCATTGTTGTTTTAGGATTTATTTAAACTTCTATCATTGTCACCATACGCCTGCGTATTGTCAAGTATTTGCGAGATTCTGTAATCAATCAGTGTGGCATTTGCCATCTTTGTAGGTGGAACGACTATGTTCGCTTGAAATTTGCTAAAAAGTAGCCAAATAAGCAAGGAAATCCTTAACCTTACAACGGTTTTGGTGTAGAATTCGCGCACTTTGGAATAGGTAAAACAGCCTGAGGGGCTTTTGTTCAGTTGATTGGGCATTTGTATGCATCAGTGAACTTAATAAAGGCCGCTTTCAGTTAACCTTTCTAGAAACCTTTTCAACATATTTAAAGAAGGCAATCATGACTACAGATTTAAGTAAATACAGAAACATTGGTATTTTCGCGCACGTCGATGCGGGAAAGACCACCACCACCGAGCGTATATTGGGCTTAACCGGTAAAATTCATAAAATGGGCGACACCCATGACGGCGAAGCGACCACCGACTTTATGGATCAAGAACGTGAACGTGGTATTACCATCCAATCGGCCGCCACCAGTTGTATGTGGAATGACCACCGTTTGAACATTATTGACACCCCAGGTCACGTTGACTTCACGGTTGAAGTGTATCGTTCATTAAAAGTTTTGGACGGCGGTGTGGGTGTTTTCTGTGGTTCCGGTGGCGTTGAGCCCCAATCTGAAACTAACTGGCGCTATGCCAACGATTCGAAAGTAGCTCGAATTATTTTTATTAATAAATTAGACCGTATTGGCGCAAACTTTTTAAACGTTGTTAAACAAGTGAAAGAAGTTTTGGCGGCGACACCTTTGGTTATGACTCTGCCAATTGGTAGTGAAGATTCGTTTACCGGAGTGGTCGATGTTTTAGAACGGAAAGCTTATATTTGGGATGGTACCGGTGATCCTTTGGCCTATGTGGTTGAAGATGTTCCTGCTGATATGGTTGACCAAGTTGAAGAATACCGTGAAGCCATGATTGAAACGGCTTTAGAACAAAATGACGAAGCACTCGAAAAATACCTTGAAGGTGAAGAGCCTTCTTTGGAAACCATTAAAGCGTGTATTCGTAAAGGTACCAATAAATTGGACTTCTTCCCAACGTATTGTGGTTCGGCATTTAAGAACAAAGGTGTGCAATTGGTATTGAATGCCATTGTAGATTACCTGCCGTCACCGACAGAAGTACCAGCACAACCTGAAGTGGATTTAGAAGGTAATGAAACTGGCAAGTTTGCCGTTGTTGACCCAAATAAGCCATTGCGCGCTTTGGCCTTTAAAATCATGGATGACCGTTATGGCGCCTTAACTTTTATTCGTATTTATTCAGGTCGTTTAGAAAAAGGAATGACTGTTCTGAATACCTTTACCGGTAAAACAGAGCGAATTGGTCGTATTGTTGAAATGCATGCTGAAGCACGAATCGAATTAGAAGAAGCACAAGCGGGTGATATTATTGCTGTTCTGGGCATGAAAAATGTGCAAACCGGACACACCTTATGTGACCCCAACAACCCAGCCACTTTAGAGCCGATGGTATTCCCGGATCCGGTTATCTCGATGGCGGTAGCACCTAAAGATAAAGCTGGTGCGGAAAAATTAAGCGTGGCCTTAGGTAAAATGGTTAAAGAAGATCCGTCTTTCCAAGTAGAAACAGATATTGATTCAGGTGAAACCATTCTTAAAGGTATGGGTGAGCTGCACTTAGATATTAAAGTGGATATTTTAAAACGTACCCATGGTGTAGACGTCGAAGTTGGCCAGCCACAAGTGGCTTATCGCGAAGCCATTACCAATACTATTAGTGATTCGTATACCCATAAGAAACAATCCGGTGGTTCTGGTCAGTTTGGTAAAATTGACTACACCATTGAGCCGGGTGAGCCAGGTTCTGGGTATGTTTTTGAATCCACAGTAACTGGCGGTAACGTACCGAAAGAATATTGGCAAGCCATTGAAAAAGGTTTCAAGAGTTGTATGGTTGAAGGTACTTTAGCTGGCTACCCGTTACAAGATTTGAAATTTACTTTACAAGACGGTCAATACCATGCGGTTGACTCCTCAACCATGGCGTTTGAAGCGGCTTCTAAAGGTGCTTACCGTCAATCGATTCCAAAAGCGAAACCACAAATTATGGAACCGATCATGAAAGTGGATGTTTATACGCCGGACGATCATGTAGGTGACGTGATTGGTGACTTAAATCGCCGTCGCGGTATGATTAAATCACAAGATCCAACAGCCACAGCGGTTCGTATTAAAGCCGATGTACCATTATCTGAAATGTTTGGCTATATTGGCTCATTGCGCACCATGACTTCAGGTCGTGGCCAGTTCTCCATGGAGTTCTCGCACTATATGCCTTGTCCTTCTAATATTTCTGAGGAAGTGATTGAAGCCGCTAGAGAGCGTCGTAAAGCCGGTTAATTTCGGTTGTACGAATCAGTTAAAGGGCAGCTTTTAGGCTGCCCTTTTTTTTGCCTTACGTTATTATACGGATATGACTGAAATTGATTTTAAACAAAAAGTTAATATTGACCGACCTTACGGCGAATCCCAGCCTGAAACCAATTGGCAGACCATTGAAATGGCCTTGGAAAGTGATCGTGGGCGTATTATTAACTCGCCATCCTTACGTCGCTTACAGCAGAAAACCCAAGTGTTCCCATTGGAGCGCAATGCCGCTGTTCGCTCTCGATTGACCCATTCGTTGGAAGTGCAACAAAATGGGCGCTATCTGGTGCAAACGGTCTACAAAAAGCTAGCAGATAAATGCAATGACTACGGCCTGGACGGCGGCCAACAAGCCATCACCTCCTTGGTGGAAATGGCTTGTTTGATGCACGATATTGGTAACCCGCCGTTTGGTCATTTTGGTGAACAGGTGATATCCAATTGGTTTAACGACTATTTGGCCGATAAAACACACTGGCCAAAGCCAGACAATAATGCAGCAGACAAGCTGAAAAAAACCATGCAACGGGATTTATCTACCTTTGAAGGCAACGCCCAAGCCATTCGCTTAACCGCAAAATTACAGCGCATGAATTTAACCTTTGCGCAAACTGCCGCCATCTTAAAATACAGCCGCAGTAACGAACAATCTGCAACCGATAATCTTAGCTACATACAAAAAAAAGCCGGCTATTACCTGTCCGAACAAGATTTTGTCAATGACATGTGGCGGTGCGTTTCAGTTGCGCCCGGTCATCGTTATCCATTGACTTATTTAATGGAAGCTGCCGATGACATCGCCTATTGTTTGGCTGATATTGAAGATGCGGTAGAAAAAGGAATTATTCCTTTAAATTATTTAATTGAATTATTGTTGGCGGCTTTTCAGACTGAGGGCGGTGACATCAGCAAATCATTTTTGGGTCAGAATCCAGATAATTTAGTCAGCTTTAGAGATGTATTGCAAACGGCCTACCAAGACAGCCAACAAGTCAGTATTAACAGTAACCAAGCTTTTTTTATCAAAATTCGGGTGCCCATTATTCACTACCTGGTGAATCATGCTGCGCAACAATTTGTCGAACACATCGAAGCCATTTACCACGGTAACTACAACCAGGCCTTGTTAGAAGACAGCAGTGAAGCCCACCGGCTGTTAAAAACCTTCAAACAAGTGGGCTTAAAGCACGTCTATTGTCACAACGAAGTACAACGCCTGGAACTGCAAGGCCAACAAATCATCACCGGCATACTGGATCACAATGCCTCTTTATTAAAGTTATCGACAGAAGAATTCCAAAACGTATTAAGTGACGGCAAACTAACCACTCAGCGTCTGCTCATTAACCGCATGGATCCCAATCATTTAAAAGCCTACCAACTGGCCATGCAAGACGTTGATGCCAACCACAGCCTATGGGATTTCTATCACCGCTGCCGCCTGCTACAAGATCACGTCAGCGCCATGACCGACCACAGCGCCTATGATGAGTATCGGTTGTTGATGGTGAGTGGCTAAGGTTATTAAGCAAATATGGTTTTATTCATGACGCGTAGCTATGATTTTATTGGATGCTTGCCAGATGCCCAAGAAAGGGATATTAATAGTGAACTTGACCATTCTCAATTAAGTCACACAGGATGTTCCATTCGGGTTTCATCCATCCGGCTGATGTAACGATATTTTTATATGTTTATGATATATTTACTTAAAATTAATTCTTACGGGTAAGATACAGCCCGTATTGACTGATACCCAATAATAAAAGGAGACTTGTTTATGTATTTATCCGTTAATCGAACTTTATTGCTGCTTGGTTTTTTAATGCTTTTTGCCACTCAAGTGGTTTTGGCTCAGCCCAAGACCTATCCGGATGGTCATGGTGGCGAAGTGACCTTTCCCCAGGGTGATGTATCTTTTGCCGATGAAGTCATCTATAGCGATACCGGATCAGAACAACCTGTTAAAGATGCCGGCGATCCCGAGGAGGCGCTTGGTCCGCCGAATTATAAAGAAGGTAACAAGCGAGGCTATGTGTCCTTGGGTTGTGGCGGCGAGCTGATATTGAAATTCACTGATAACCAATTGATTGATATTCCCGGTCCTGATTTGTATGTGTTCGAAGTTGGCCCTGCGATTGAGCCCACGGCGTTGGCTGTGTCCAATAACAATAAAGATTGGGTGGGCATTGGTCAAATTGAAGGCGGTAAGTCGGAGATTGATATTGCGCCTTATGTAGACAGTGGCATGAGCTTTCGTTATGTCAAATTAATTGACTTAAAAGAACAATGTGGCGGCGATACACCGGGTGCCGACATTGATGCGGTTGGCGCGATTGGCTCATTACAACACATCGCTTTAGACAGTTCGGTGTTATTCAATACCGGCAAATATCAACTCAAGAGCGAAGCAAGCAAAGCGATTGCTGATGCCCTGGCTAATATTGATCAGGCACAAATCCAATCGGTGATTATCAGCGGTCATACGGACAATGTCGGTAGCGCCGAGTCAAACCAAGAGTTATCGAAAAACCGAGCCCAATCTGTCGCAGATTACCTAATTGCCGAAACCGGTATTGAGGAAAACAAGATAACAATTCAAGCCCATGGCGAGAGTGACCCCATTGCCAGTAACGAGACTGAAGAAGGCCGAAGTAAGAACCGCAGGGTAGAGCTGAGTATCCGATCCATCGCCACTGAGACTGCACAGAATGTGGAGCGCATCAAAATCTTAGGTATATGGCGTTCCAAAGATAACCGTCAGACTACACTACGCCAAACCAATGACACCATCAGTGGTGAATACACACAAAAAGGTGGCGGCCAAATTATTGGCGAATTTACCGATGAAACCGTGTTTGAAGGTTTTTGGATCAAAAAAAGCTCTTCACAAACCTGCAAAACCGAAAAAGCAGGTAGCAAATACTGGGGCAAACTTCTGATCCAGTTTGATTCACCAAACCGCGATGTATTTGACGCCAAATGGTCATATTGTGATGCAGAAAAATGGCAAGGAAACTGGCAGCAAGCAAACAGAATTCTGTGATAAATATCTTTAAGTATTTTTTAGAATGAGAAAGGATGGCAGGTTCTTTATAGATAAACTGTTTTTTTGCTTTAAATACTAATAGTTCCGGTTTAATTTTGATAGCTATATGCTCTTATCGCTTAGAAAACTTTTTCGAGAAATAATGTGAAGTACTTTTGGGGCTATTGGCTTTTATTTATTGTCTTAACTGTCATTTTTAATCCGGAGAAAAATGGCAGTAATGTGGTTACTTTTGGGGCGTATAAAAACATTGCTTTTATACTTTTTTGCTTTGTTTATATTTGTTTCCATATCTATGTGATTAAGGTTTTATGGAAGGCCTTCAATAATCAAAAATTGTTACTTATATTCTTCATGTTTTGTTCATTAATAATGATTTTATTTTATTTCTTAGTAGGCATTTCAAGGATGATCGAACTTATCTGATTGCAAAACTCATTACTTGACGTAATCCATACATTGCATAGGTTCAATTGTGATAATATAAGGCTTTTGATCGACTATCAGTATGAAATCTAAGCACTTCTTATTAATTTTTATAATTATTTTCCTGACGGCATGTGCGCCGAAATACCCTTACTTAAATCCTGATGCCGCTGAAGCTGAGTTTGATCATATTTTGGTGGTTTTTGATTACCTTCATTTTGTGGATGATGTGGGTAAATTATTGGATTATCCGGAAGATAAAAACCAACAACAAATAGAGGTATTAAAAAATATAATAAAATAATATGGGACAGGCACTAGTTGAAGGTTATCAAATAAGTCATGGATTGAGATTTAGGCGTAATATTACACTGAAAAATGATTGTTTAAGGGTGTTTAGATTTGTGTAAACTTGCTAGA
>Ga0079224_100000323_pt1 | contig 44642 bp, 64 predicted proteins | sample Stecom2015_FD_80414 | JGI IMG/M metagenome (GOLD analysis project Ga0079224, IMG submission 80414) | Agricultural soil microbial communities from Utah to study Nitrogen management - Steer compost 2015 | ecosystem: Environmental > Terrestrial > Soil > Agricultural land | place: USA: Utah... | reverse complement strand
GGTCTCCGGCGACGCGCGGGTCTCCGGCAACGCGCAGGTCTCCGGCAACGCGCGGGTCTCCGGCGACGCGCGGGTCTCCGGCAACGCGCAGGTCTCCGGCAACGCGCGGGTCTACGGCAACGCGCAGGTCTCCGGCAACGCGCGGGTCTACGGCGACGCGCGGGTCTCCGGCGACGCGCAGGTCTACGGCAACGCGTGGGTCTACGGCGACGCGCGGGTCTCCGGCGACGCGCAGGTCTACGGCAACGCGTGGGTCTCCGGCAACGCGCAGGTCTCCGGCAACGCGTGGGTCTCCGGCGACGCGCAGGTCTCCGCACCTGAGCATTGCTTCACCGCGGGGCCCCTCGGTTCGCGCGCCGCAACCCTCACCGTATGCCGCGACTCCGCGCTAGGGGTGTCCTACACCACAGGCTGTTTCTCCGGCTCGCGCGAAGCCTTCCTCACCGCCGTGGAATCCACGCACAGCAACACGCCGTACGGTAACGCCTATACGGTCGCCGTCATGCTGGCCGATCACATCGTGCCTCCATACGCCGGAGAGTAAACCATGCCCTTCACCTCCGACCGCGAAGCCCTGAAGCACCTGGCAGACATCATCACGCGCCACGAGCTGCATGACCTGGACCGCGAATCGCGGCAAGCCCTTGACGCCGCGTGCTGCCACCTGCTGAGCCCGGACCCCGCACACGCGCGCCTGCGCCGCAGTCTGTGCGAAACGGCGGCACTGGCCGACCACCTTGACCGGCGCCTGCTGACGCTGGCCGGCGAGCCTTACAACAGCCCGCGCGGGGAAGTCACCCGGGCCCGCGCCATCCTTCAGGAAACCGCGCGATGAGCGACTGCATCCCGGCCGAGCGCGAAGCCATGCTCACCTACATGCGCGCCGAAGAACAACGCCACCTGTACGAAGCGGCCAAGTTCTCAATGACTGCTGCTCGTGGCTATGGTGCTGCGCGCGACTACGCTACTTTCCACCGCAACGAAGCTCGCGCCCTGCGCGAAGCCATTCTCAAACTGGAGACCGCACAATGAGCAACACAACCCGCCGCCACCCCCGCTCCCTCTCCGAAGCCTTTCTCGCCCCGCCAAAGCGCGACACCACGCTGCAGGGCCCCTACACGCGCAAGCGCAAGATCGATCCGCATCGCGTCGTGGGGTACATCAGCCTGGCCGGCTTGATCCTCGTCCTTCTTTTCCGCCTCTAGCCCACCCGCGTGTAGGTCAAGACGGCGCCCTCGCGCACGCGCGCGAACTGGGCGCCGGTTTCTTTCTGCGCGCCCCAGCAAGCCACCGCTACGCGCTTCTTGGTGTCGTTCGCCGCCAGCCTTTGCATGGGCAGGACCATCACGAAGCGATCGCCGACCTCCATGCGGCGGAACGGGTAACCCCGGCCGCCTGACGTGCCGCCACCGTCAGGCAACTCCACGTGCTCGGGCTCGGCATGCCCCTGCCTGTAGAGCCACCCAATGTCATTCGTCGGTTTGAGCATTTCACCCACCTTTCACGTAAAACTTTGCGCGTTCAGCCTCTCCGGCGCCCCCGGGGTATACCTGCACCTCTGCACCTCATTTCAGGCCGAAAACCGGCGGGGCTCCAGTATTTTACCTATTCCCTTCCTGCAGGAGCGCGCCTTCAAAACAGGGTGAAAATGAGGTGCTGAGGTGCACTTTCTCACTCCGGTAGCATCCGAAGCCCAAAGATTCTTGTAATTTTCCGCCTCTTCCCGCTCGCGCCCTTCTCATACACCTCCTGACTCCGCGCCTTTTTGCAGACTCGTAGCAACTCCTGCAGGAAACGCTGCCGTGACAACGCGTGGATACCCCCGCCCCTACACCACTCGACATACGCGGGGTACAACCCGCCCATGCCTAGGGTCAGCGGCTCCGACCACTCCAACGAACCGGAATCCGCAAACTCCGACACACCCACCGCAAACTCGCCCGCCCCGCCTACGCGCGAACCGGCATCCGCAGGCTGCACCTCGCAACACTCGTGGACCCACTGCCCGACCCGGTCCTGCTCTTCCCGGTAGACCGCCGAAGCCTCCCGCACCGCGTCAGGCGCCCGCAGCCCCACACGCGCCCACTCGACCGCGCCGCGCACGATCCAGGACAGCACGCCGCTGCGCGCCGCATCGCCGGCCAGCCTGGCGCCCAGGTGCTTGTCGCCCACCGCCGTCGCCTCGCCGGCCGCCACCTGCTCAGTGGTGCCGAAGCGCTGCGTATACGCCACCAGCAGCACGCGCCGCCAGATACCGTGATCCTGGCCCCGCACCACCGGCTTCGCGTTGGTGAGCATCTGGATCTTGTGGGTGGGGTCGAACTCGAAGAAGTCCTCCCGCATGTAGCGCGCTTTGATCTTGTCGCCGCCCGTCGCCTGCTTGATGAAGTCCTCGCGCAGCACGGCGCCCTCTTTGGTCTCGTGCGCCGTCACCATGCGCTTGCCCCACAGGTCGGCGATGCCGGTGGGATGCGCCTCGGGGCCCTGCCCGCTGGCGGCCAGCAGCTGCGGCGCCGCGGTGCCGGCGTAGTCGCCAAGCACGGCGCTCACTGTGCCGAGCACCGTCGACTTGCCGTTGCTCCCGTCGCCCCAGTGCACGACGAAGACCTGCTCGGAGATGTCGCCGGTGGCGCAGTAGCCGAACCAGCGCCGCAGGAACGCGGAGACGGGGCCGCCTGCGAAGCCACCGCCAGCCCCACCCATACGCGCGTCCCCGTCGCCCTCGCCCGCGATCTGGGCCACCGCGCCCTCCCAGTCGGGGTAGACGTAGTCAAGCCCCAAGTAGTCGACATCGGCCAGCTTGGTGATCAGCAGGCTCGGGTCATGCGGCCGGAGCTCTCCGGTCCTGAGGTCAACCACGCCGTTGCGCACGTTGAGCAGCCAGGGGTTGCGGTCCATGAGACCGGAATCCACCGTCAGCATGCGCCGAGCCAGGCGCAGCGCCGCGTCGATCGCGCCGGCCATCTCCGACCTGACTGACCACTTCTCCAACGCCTCGGCGAGCTCGGCCGCCTTGCCGCCTGCGGCGCCCTGCCCCTTCTCGCCGCCGGCCTCGGCCCATGCCTCGGCCTCTTCCTCGGTCAGCCCGGCCAGTGCCGCTGCGGTGCCACCCAACGCGGCTGCGCGCGCCTTGCGCATCGTCTCGCGGGCCTCTTCTTTGATGAGACGACCGAGGGACGCGGCGTAACGGGTGACCTCCGACTCGCCGGTCTCGCTGGCGTCCCAGCGCCGGCCATCCCACACATGCCAGCGGTTGCCGGCCACCAGCACCCGGTCACCGTAGGTGCTGGACAGGCGCTTGGCGTTGGCCAGGTCGGTGCACAGGTGCTGGGCCGAGGGGACGCCGCGACGCTCAGGCGGTGCCCACAGCGCCTCGTCGTCCTCGATCAGTCGCCCCGGCCCGACCTCAGCCACGGCGGCCGCGGGCGGCTGCGCGGCGCCGGCTCCATCTCCCGATCCACCACCTGCCCCTGACTCCCATAGAGCGTCGTCTTCTCCGCCTCCGTCAGCACCGGCATCTCGTCGCCCGGCGCCGTCGGCATCCATGGCCTGACCTCGGCCAGCACCGCCCCAAGGATCGCCGCCGCGCACACCGCCACCAGCAGCACCCACGCCAGCAGCACGAGCATCTCCAGCACCGGCCAGGGGCCGCCCAGCCAGGTCGCGAGCACTGCCCACACGTCCCATCGTCCCACTGCGTCCATGTCCACCTCCAGGCCCCAGGTCGGGGAAGTCCTCGTCACTCAACGGGGCCGTCCAGCCCCACCCCTTGGCGGCCAGCGACATGATCGTGCCGCCGGTCACCGCCGTGCCGCCACGCTCGTCGGCGCCTTTGATGTAGGGCCAGACGCGCGCCTCCAGGAACGCCGGGTCGTGCTTGGGCGATCGCGATGACCACTCCTGCGCCAACTCCAGGCCCTCGGCCGATCCGCCGGTCTCGTGGTGGATGCCGCAGACCACGCGGAACCAGTCGTCGTAGCCGAGGCTGCTACTGTCGTCGAGGCCGTTGGGGATCGCCATCAGGGCATCCACCCAGGCGCCCTCAGGCCGCTCGCCAGCCGCCACCTCGCGAGCGGGCTTCTCGACCACCGGCACCGCGGGCGACGAGCGCCAGACGCCAGCGTCGGGCGTGCCGGCGCTCTCCAGCAGACCGGAGCATTCCTCCAGCACCAGCCACTCGCTTGCCCCACTGAGCGGCAGAATGAACTGGTTGCCGAAACCTCCAGCGCTCACGCGGTCCTGCTTGGGGAAGACCTCCACCTCGCCAGCCACCACGCCCCGGGCCCCGTTCTTCAAGCCGCAATCCGCAAGCACCGACCCGAGGAACGCGCGCACGGAGTAGGCGTCCTGCGGCGCGTCCCACAGCAGGTACAGGTGCACGCCCCGGCCCCCACTTGAACGAAACAGCACCGGCGACATGCCATGCACGAGCTCCAGCACGTCCACCACGCGGCCGACCGTGACCGACATCTCGGTCCACCCGGTCTCGCCGCCGTGCGAGTCGAAGTCCAGCAGCGCCACCATCGTGACGGACTCGCCTGCCTTGATGGGGCACACGCCACGCGGCGGGCCGCCGTTGAGGTGCGAGGCCAAGCGCTCGCGAGTCAGGGGCTGGGAAGTCCAGCGGGAGCCGTCCGACTTCTTGACAGCTGTCACGTCGGTGCGCACGCGGCGCACCAGCGGCAGCAGGGCCGCGATGAGGGGGTTGTTGGGGTCTGCCATCACCAGGGAGCGTCTTCGCCGGTCAACGCGGCGGGCGCTTGTTGCTTGCGAGGCTTCGCGCTCAGCTTGCGCAAGTCCTTGCGGTTGAACTCCATCAGCCGCGGAAACGGCCACCACGGCTCGCTCACCCGCAGCGTCACCACCTCACCGCGCCGTAGAGACTCGACCTCGGGGCCGTGAATGCCGGAGAGCGGTTCGATCCAGTGTCTGTCGTGATTCATGGCCGGCACTCCATCACGACGCGGATCCACTCGGCCGCGAGCGGCGCGACGATCGCGTTGCCGTAGGCGCGCAGGCGTCCCACTCGGGCGGGAGCCCCATGAGCCAGCGGGAATGTGCCGGGTTCAACTGGCCGCCACTTGCCGTCGCGGCAGGGGATCCACTCGGCGTTGGCCCAGAAACCAGAGAGAACCCCTGTAGATTCGCTTTCGTGCCCTGCGGCCATGTGTCCGACCAGTCCGCCAAGCGAGCCGCTCCATAGGTCTTCAGCTGGATCGTCCGGCCCGGACCGTAACAATGCGTGTTGGCTTCGGTTGTCGTCGTCGGCCAACCGGCCAACCAAGCCACGCGGCCCAGCAACGCATTCGTCGGCACCGCCTGCTCGTGGCCATCCTTCCAGTCCCTCGCCGCCGCCGTAGGCCAACTCGCCAACTGCGCCATCGTGCTCACTGTGGCCCCGCGGTTCTGCCCCAGCCAGCTGCTTCCCATAGCCGCGATCTCGTCCAGATTGGTTTGCACGTTCTCGCTCGTACGGGGCGTCGGCCAACTCGCTAAAAACGCTGCGCACTCCAAACTCACCTGCTTGCCGCTCGCCAAGCGACGATCCGCCGCCGCCGCCGTGCTGATGCGCCACTTTTCGTCGCCTGCCCCCGTGGTAGGCCACCCACCACAGTCGCTGTCGGATGTGCGGGGCACCGATGCCCGCAGCGCACAGATCGCCCGCCCCTGCGGCGTAACCCTCTGCTTCCAAGTCAGCTTGAACAAGATCCCACCACTCAAGGGCATCCTTGCTTGCAACTTGCTCGCCAACGATGACTGGAGGGCGGCACTCACCGATGAGGTAGTGCCATGCGGGCCACAGATGCCGCTCGTCGTCAAACCCAGCGCCTTTGCCTGCCGCGGAGAAAGGCTGGCACGGACAGCTGCCAGTCCAAATTCGCTGGTCATCTCGCCAACCAGCTTGGCGAAGTGCAAGCGACCAGACTCCGACTCCAGCAAAGAAGTGGCACTGGGTGAACTCAGCCAGGTCCGCGGGTCGGACATCCACAATGCTGCGCCGGTCAACGACTCCGGGGGCGATGTGGCCGGCTCGGATGAGGTTCTCAAGCCACTCTGCGGCATAGTCGTCAATCTCGTTGTAGTACGCATGATTGCTCACGTTCTCAACCCCGCCGGCTCGGTGTCGGCCCAGGCCCGGACCTCGGCCTCCCACAGCGCCATCGACAAGCCCTCAACCACGATCGGCACGGGCAGTGCGAGGATGTCGCGGTCCTCGGGGTCGAAGTCCAGCGGCGCGAGATCGAGCATCTGATAGTTGGAGTTGCGCACGTTCCTATCTCCAGAAAGGAAAAGACCACGAGGGATGAGGCGTGATGCCGCCAAGCCCACACCGCTGGGCAGCGGGTGGCGCCTCATCTCTCGTGGTCTCTCGGGTTGAATCGGTTACGCTTGGCGGCGGACGGCCAGCATACACCTAAGTCGAACTGTGGAGCAAGTGCTACTTACCAGCCTGCTCGCTCTTTGCGAGTCATCACCCGCGGCATCCGCTTCACAGCGTCCAGCGCCGCTTCGCGCAGGCTCATCACGAGCCAGGTGCCGTCAACCTCGATGGCGATCTGATCCGATCGCGGCCGGCGACCCTTGACCGTGCCTGGTTGCCGGATCGGCACGTGCACGGACTGACCGTACAGGCTCAGCGTGACGTGGCCGATCTCGGTACCGGGCGGCGGCAGGTTGTCGGGCTCGGGCGGGCTGTAACCCTCCGGCGGCTCAGGCTTGGGATGACGGCGGCGTGAGTAGTGCTTCATTTTTAGGCGCTTACTTTGCAAAGTAAGTCTACATCACGTTATGCAGCAGCCAATGCACCTCGCGCCAACGCTCTAGCGTCTTCCAGAGCGTTGTGCGGAATGGCGGATGTCTTGGAGGTGTCCGGTAGATCGCGGCGCACCTCGAACGTCATCGAGTTCGGCCCGATGCGGTCGCCAGGCGCGTACTCCAAGAAGTTGCAGAAGTGCGCGATGTCGCCGGGCCAGTCAGAGACGATGTGCACGCTGTTGAACTGTCGCAGGAACTGATCCAGCGACACGCGCAGCACGCAGTCTCGCTGCGGCTCTTTGCCGAGGTGCGGCATCACATGCTCACGCACCCAGAAGCCCGGGTCATCGCAGTAGCGCACGCCGTACCACTCCTCTCCGTTCTCGGCCACCAGCGCCATCGAGATGAGCGCGCCGCGGTACTCGTTGAACTCGGTGTCAATCCACATCCTCACTTCGGTTCCTTTCTGCCCTGCTGGGGCTTCTGCATAACTCTTCGCTGGAGGTTCGGGACGCCCTCCGGGCGCCCCTCAGCTCAAACGTTAGGCATCAGTAATGCACCGCAAGCCAGCCAGGGCCGACATGCAGGCAGCAGTGGTGGCCGTCGTAGTAGCAGAGGTACACGCCGAGCATCGGCTTGTTTTTGTAGTTCTCCCAGCCGGCACTCCATTCTCCGTAGCGAAGCGCCCAATAGACGTGCCGCGCAGCTTCGCGCAGATGCCTAACTACTCGCTGAAGCGCGGACTCGCCCCGGCTGGCGGCATCTTGGTTCTCGGAAATGTTCATGGTTCGTTTCCTTGGTTTGGGGCCGGTTCGATCCGCTTAGCTCGAACGTTAGGCCTCAATCCAACGCCACACCCACTCGTCAGACACGAGCTCGTCGTACTCGACCTCCAGCCGCCCGACCTTCACGCCCAGCGGGAACAGGGCGCCGACGACCGGGATGCCGGCGTCGCGCAGTTCACGCAGCACGAGCAGGCCGCGGTGCACCTCGCTGTCGAACTTGGCCAAGCGGGCCGCTGCGATTCGGACTTCGATCATGTCACCCTCGCTGCGATTCAATTGTGGCCTTCGCGGCCTCAACATCGTCGCCGCACGCCTTCATCACCGCGTCATTCAACACGGCGATCTCCACCATTAGCCAGTAGATGAGGTTGTCGCCGACCAGATCGCGCCAAGGTTCGCCGTAGCGCAGTGCGTGCATGCGGCCATCGTTCTCGCGGATGACGGTGTACTTGCCACCGTCCAATTCAACACGTTGAGTCATGTGATCCCCGTTCAAGAAAGAGAGTGAGTTAAAAGACCGTTCCCCGAGATTCCCTGCTCTAGCTCACGAGCACAGCCAGGGTTTGTGCATGAGCGCGCGTAAGGGTTCGCGGGCCGCGCGGCCTCGTAGCATCAAGGGGCTGGGCACCACGCGGTCACTTCGCGGCTTTCTCTGCTGGCTCCCGCAGGTTCTTGCGGCACGATCGGGCGAACTCGCACCGCGCGCAACCGCTGTTGAGATCCTCACGGCGCAGATCGAGACCGATCTTGCGGGCAGCCTTCTCAATGTTGATGGCCGTGAGGGACTTGATGCCGCGCCGACCGCGGGCGTAGTGCCGCAGCATGTCGTAGCTAATGCTGGATTTCGCGCTCAGTTGCCGAAGCTGTTCGGCGGTGAGCCGGCGGATGTTGGTTCGCATGCTTGCATCGTAGCATTTGTTCCGCTAGCATTCAACTCACACGGCGCCCCGCCCGGGGTTTGGTCTCCTCCCTCCACTGCCGTGCTTGACCCGCCACCCGGCGGGTTCTTTTTTGCAAGCGTTCGCAAAAAGCACTTGACGACTCGCGTATCAAACGCTACGCTTCGCTCCGTTCTCTGTTGAACACCTTCTTTCTCAACCACTGGAGACCATCATGGCCCAAGTCAAACTGGCCGAGCTTCTGCTCCGCCGCAAGGAACTCACCGATCTCGTGAAGGCACGCGTCGACATCCGCACGAAGGACATCTTCGCCGTGAAGACGCAGCGCAAGCAGATCAGCGAGACCATCGACGACATCACGATGACCGTGCCGAAGCTGACCTTCGCCCAGGTGGTCGGCGAGCACGACTACTACGCCCGTCAGCTGCGTCTCGTGGATGCGCTGATCCAGAAGGCCAACTGGAACACGGACGTGGACACCGGTTCGGAGGATCTGTTCAAGACCTACGAAGAGCCGGCGGCCGTCACGGCGGCCAAGGCGGCCTGACGTTTCAAGGTGGGCTCTGCGCGGCGGCCGATCGGCGAGGGTAGAGGTTTGCACAGCACCTCCACCGAAGCTGTAGACGTTGCGCAGCGTCGTTGCATTGACTGTTGTTGATTTAGCTCTCATCGGTAGAGCACATCCCTGCTAAGGATGCGTGAGAAGGTTCGAATCCTTCAATCGACTCGCTGGGGCTTGCCCCAGCACCCGAGAACTCCGAATAGCCGAACCACTGACAACTCAACTCCGAAGACCCGACTGCCCGACTCAAGTAACTCCGACTGCCCGCTTTCCGAATGCACCAGGCCCTCGGGTCGACCGTCGCGCAGAGCCCACCATCTTCTTCCTCCCAACCACCCAGAAAGGTGACCATGTCCGTCGAACTGAAACTCGTCTTCGCTTCCGTGCAGGAAGCGGCCAACGCGCTGGCCAAGCTGGGCGCCCCCACGACCGCGGCACCGGCAGCGGCCAAGCCGGAACCCGCCGCGACCCCGGCCGCACCGAAGGAAGCCAAGGCCAAGGAACCCGCTGGCACCCCGGCTTCGTCCTCTGCGGCGCCTGCCGACTCGCCGGCACCTGCGGAGTCGAAGGCCGCTGCCGCCGAGAAGCCGGTTGACGCGCCGACCTACGAGAAGTCGGGCCTGCCCGAGAAGATCAAGCAGGCGGTCGGCAAGGACAAGGCCGGCGTGATCGCGCTGCTCAAGGAATTCGGCGTCGCCAAGGGCCCCGAGCTCAAGCCCGAGCAGTTCGCCGCGTTCGGCGAGAAGATCGACGCTCTGATCGGCGGCGAAGCCGACCTGGCGTGAACTTGACGGCGATCGCCAAGGCGCTCACCGCGGCCGGTATCCGCCGGCCTGCGGTGGTGCTCCGCGGCACGCTGCACGCAACCTGGATGCGGCAGGGCCGACGGTTCGGCCGCATCGTCTTCTACTAGGAGGTTGGCTTGCATCTCAACGAGACGTGGCGCCCCGTTCCTGAGTGGGAGTCGCTCTACGAAGTAAGCGATCAGGGGCGCGTGCGCGGGCTTCGGTTTGGCCGTGTACTTAATCCGCGCCTTGACGCTTACGGCTACCGCATCGTCGAGCTGCACAAAGGCCGACCGCACAAGCCGCTGACACGGCGCGTTCATCGTTTGGTTGCGTTAGCGTTCTTCGGTCCGGCCCCGGAAGACCTACCGGAAGTTGACCACATCAATCGAAACCGATCAGACAACCGCGCCGTCAACTTGCGGTGGTCGTCCGTACCCGATAACCGTTTTCCCGCCGTCTGCAAAAGCCGAAGCGGTCAGTTCGGCGTTCGTTATAGGGCGGACAAAGATCGCTGGCAGGCTTACGCAACAGTTGACCGCAAGTTCAAGTCTCTTGGGCATTTCTTGACGGCGCAGGAGGCCGCAGATGCACGCAAACAGTTTGACGCAGAAAGAGCAGTACGTGGACCACGCTAAGTTGTCTCCATCTTCTAGCAAGAAGTGGTTCGCCTGCCCCGGCAGCCTCGTGCTGGAAGCGCCGATCCCGAACCGCTCGTCCACCTACAGCGACGACGGCACCGCGATGCACCACGTCGCCGCGCTGTGCCTCACCGAGCACTGGCGCGCGAGCAAGTACGTCGGCCAGGACATCCCGGTCAACGCCAAGCACGAAGAGCCGCGCTTCGTCGAGTTCACCGACGACATGGCCGACCTCGTGCAAGGCTACGTCGACACCGTGCGCAAGATCGGCATCGGCAACCGGATGCTGGTCGAGACGCGCGTCGACTTCTCGGAGTTCGTGCAGATCGAGGGCCAGTTCGGCACGGCCGACTGTATCATCTGGCACGAGCAGGACGGCGAACTGGGCGTGTACGACCTGAAGACCGGCCACACGCCGGTGACGGTCGAGCGCAACACGCAGGCGATGTTCTACGCCCTGGGCGCGCTGCGCTACCTGATGGACGAGGACATCGCCGCGGCGGCCAGCGATCCGTTCGCGTGGGCCGAGGAAGCCGGCCTGAAGACCATCCGCCTGGGCATCTACCAGCCGAAGGTCTACAGCGCCGGCATGGAGGAATGGCAGTGCACGCTGCAGGATCTGCGCGAGTTCGCCAACCTGGCGCGCAGCAAGGCCGCCAGCGTGCGCAACGCCGAGGCGATGCACGGCAAGATCCCGATGGAAGAGTGGGACCGCACCTTCCTCAACCAGAACCCGAACGAAGAAGAGTGTGCCTTCTGCCGCGCCATGTCGACGTGCCCGAGCGCACGCCGCAAGGTCGAGCAGGTGGTCGGCGCCGACTTCGACGTGATCTCCGACCCCGAGACCGAGGTGCACCAGTTCGTGAGCAAGAACACCAACCCCCGTGACCTGTCGCTCAAGATGTCGGCCGCCGGCTTCTTGGAGGACTTCTGCAAGGCCGTGCGCGCCGAGACCGAACGGCGGCTGCTCAACCGCGAGGAAGTGCCTGGCTTCGGCCTGGAGTTGGGTCGCCAGGGCCCGCGCAAGTGGAAGGACAAGGACGAGGTCACCGAGATCGTGCGCAAGCAGTTCCGGCTGGCCGAGGCGGATGTCTTCAACTTCAAGCTCAAGAGCCCCACCCAGTTCGAAGACACGCTGCTCAAGCCGGCCGAGGGCCAGACCAAGCCCGTGCTCGGCCCGCGGCAGTGGAAGAAGCTGCAAGACCAGATCACGCGCAGCGATCCCAAGCCCAGCGTCAAACCCGCCGGCGCGATCAAGAAGCCCTACACCCCGCCGGCGCCGACCGACGAGGACTTCACCACTGTGGCCGACGAGCCGGCCGACGAGGATCTGTACTGACATGGACAACCAGCACCGCAAGATTGCCGGCTACCGCGAGCTGTCGCAGGCCGACATCGACATGATGAACACCATCAAGGGCATGGGCCCGCAGATGGAGGAACTGCTGGCGAAGGTCGCCGAGCACATTGCCGCCGGTCGCAATCCTCCGCTGACCGAGAACGACGCGCTGGCCGATCTGGAGGGGCGCCCGCGGCCCGATTTCAACATGGCACGCGCTCGCATGGACCGCGCGCAGCCCGAGCGCTGGGCCGCTATCGCCCGCACGCACTTTCAGGAAGGGCTCATGGCGTTGACTCGCGCCGTGGCTCAGCCCACGTTCTTCTGAGTTGACAGCCACCAACCACGAAAGGCAATCCACCATGGGCATGAAGATGATGCTCCCCAACGTCCGCTGCTCGTTCCTCGTCCTGGGCGAGCCGGAGCAGTACCAGGGCAAGGGCCCGTTCCGCTGGAGCGCGACGGCGCTCGTGCCGTACAACAGCGAGCTCCACAACAAGATCCTCGACGCGCTGAAGTCCACGGCCCGCGACAAGTGGGAGAAGAAGTGGGAGACGGCCTACGAAGGCATCATCGTCGACCCCAAGGGCTGCTGCTACATCGATGGCAAGCGCAAGGACTACGACGGCTACCAGGGCCACTACGCACTGACCGCGCACCGGTACCAGGAGAAGGGTCGGCCGCTGGTGATGGACACCGACAAGTCGCCGATCTACAAGCCCGACAACACCATCTACGAAGGCAAGGGCGGCCGGGTCTACTCGGGCTGCTTCGTCAACATGCAGGTGGAGTTCTGGGCCCAGCAGAACGACAACGGCAAGGGCCTGCGCGCCACGCTGCTCGGTGTGCAGCGCGTGCGCGACGGTGACGCCTTCGGTGGCGGCGCCGCGCCGAGCGCCGACGACTTCGGCGAGATCACCGAAGGCGCCGACGCCGACGACTTGGCGTGATCGGGTGCCCCGCTGCGGCGGGGCATTTTGGTGAGGGTGTCCTCTAGCGAGGAAGAAAGCCACTGATTGTGTGGAGTCGGAGCACCCGCAAGGGACCGGCGGAACGGGATACCGGGGGACAGCGCCGTATAAAGGCCCCGGGGTACTACTCAACTTGGACAAGCGACCCAAGCACCCTCACCAAAATGCCTGACATCCTCTACCTTGACACCGAGACGTACAGCACGATTCCTCTCAAGGATGGCGTGCACAAGTACAGCGAAGCCGTTGAAGTCATGATCGTCTCTTACGCGCTGGACGATGGACCGGTGCGAGTATGGGACGTGACGGCTGGCGGCGCCATGCCTGACGATCTTGCCGCGGCGCTGGCTGATGAGAGCGTGATTGTCTGGGCGCACAACGTCGCTTTTGACCGCACGGTTATCAAGGCTGGACTGGGCATTGACATCCCGCTTGAGCGCTGGCGCTGCTCCATGTGCTTGGCCTACATGCACTCCATGCCAGGCGCTCTTGATGCGCTGTGCGCGGCGCTGGAGGTGGCGCAGGACAAACGCAAGCTGAAGACCGGCAAGGATCTGGTACGCCTGTTCTGCATCCCGCCGACCGAAGCCTCCGGCCGCAAGCGCGCCACCCGAGAGACGCACCCCGAGAAGTGGCAAGAGTTTCTTGAGTACGCAGGCGCTGACATCGTGGCGATGCGAGAGTGCATTGCAAAGCTGCCGAAGTGGAACCTCAACGAGAGCGAGCTCGCCATGTGGCGGCTGGATCGCGTCATCAACGAGCGCGGTATTGCGGTTGACCTTGAGTTCTGCGAAGCCGCCGTGCAGGCAGCCGATGCGGAGAAGCTGCGGCTTGCCGAGCGCGCAGCCGAGATGACTGATGGCGCAGTGCAGGCCGCCACCCAACGCGATGCGCTGCTTGCGCATTTGCTCAAAGCCTACGGCGTCTCGCTACCCGACATGCAAGCCGGTACGCTTGAGCGCCGGCTGGAAGACCCCGAACTGCCCGAGCCGGTCAAGGAGCTGCTGCACATCAGACTGCAAGCCAGTGGCACGAGCGTCAGCAAGTACAAAGCATTTTTGCGCGCAACGTCCAGCGACGGTCGCCTGCGCGGCACGCTTCAGTTCGGCGGTGCCAGCCGCACTAACCGCTGGGCCGGTCGGCTCGTGCAGTTGCAGAACCTGAGCCGCGTACCGAAGTACCTGAAGAATCAGTACGACTTCGCGGTGGAGACGATCAAGTGCGGCGCTGTGGAACTTGTTTACGACAACGCCATGGACGTGATCGGGTCTACGGTGCGCGGTGCACTGATTGCGGCACCGGGAAAGAAGCTGTGCCGCGCTGACTTGTCCAACATTGAAGGTCGCGTACTCGCTTGGCTTGCCGGCGAAGAGTGGAAGATCAAGGCGTTTGCCAACGGCGACGACCTCTACATTGAAGGCTACTCGCGGTCGTTTGGCGTACCGGTGGAAGATGTGCGCGCCGACGAGGAAGCTGGCGGAACGATGCGACTTATCGGTAAGGTCCAAGAATTGGCCTGCGGCTTCCAAGGGGCTGTCGGCGCGTTTGGCAGCATGGCGAAGCTCTACGGCGTGAACCTTGACGAAGACCGCGTGCTTGAGATCGTGCGCGCTTGGCGTGCCGCAAATCCGAACATCGCAGCCTTCTGGTACGACTTGGAAGACGCGGCGATTCGCGCGGTCAAGGTGCCCGGAGAGACTCAGACTTGCGGCAAGCTGAAGTTGCGCCGCGACGGCCAGTGGTTGCGCATTCGCCTGCCGAGTGGCCGCGTGCTGTGCTATCCATCGCCAAAGTTTGAGCCGAAGAAGACCGTTGATCTTGCGACAGGCGAGATGGTTGACAACCCGCACGGTGGCTTGAGCTACGTTGGACTCAACCAATATTCTCGGCGCTGGGAGCGCTTGCGCACATATGGGGGCCGGCTCGCGGAAAATGTGACACAGGCAACCGCCCGGGACGTGTTCGCCGAAGGGCTCAAGCGTTGCGAAGCCAACGGCTACCCGGTCGTCATGCACGTTCACGATGAGGCGATCTGCGAGACGCCCGACACCGATGAGTATAGCGGCGAAGCGGTATCAAGGTTCCTTGCCACGCCGCCTGACTGGGCCAACGGTCTGCCCTTGGCGGCCGAAGGTTCCGAGACCAAGCGCTACAGGAAGTGACCATGCCCAAGATGTACGACCCGACCACCATGACCGTGACCGACACCGACGACATGCCAGCCGAGCGCGAACCGCACTGCAACCGCTGCGGCAGCACCGATGTGCGCTGGCGCCAGCAGACCGGCAAGTGGGTGCTCTTCAGCAATGAGCCGGGCAAGCTGCATGTCTGCGATCTGGACGACAGCGACTTCGGGGTGGTGCCGGAATGAAGTGTCCGCACTGCGGCAGCGCTCGCAAGCAGCCGGTCTACGAGACGCGCCGTGACGAGGCGAAGGTCTACCGACGCCGCACTTGCATGGGTTGCGGCCGGAGCTACGTGACGGAAGAGTCCACGAGCGCTGACCTCAAGATGCCTGCGCATCTGTGTTCAGGGTCGGACATCACGGCGCGGCGCCGCGCCAAGGGAGCCGCGCATGAATAGACGCTACGGTAGTCTCTTTGAGAGGCTCGTGGCCAACAGTCACAAACTCGATGATCAGAACGAGAACGGCTGCTGGCTTTGGACCGGCACGACCGACGGCAAGCGCTGGCCCTACGGCAAGGTCAACGTGCGCGTGAACGGCCAGCACAAGAGCCTGCGTGCGCACCGCGTGATGGCCGAGACGATGGAAGGTCGACCGCTGCACCCGGACGAAGAGACGGTGGAGCACCTGTGCGGCAACCCACTGTGCGTGAACCCCGACCACTTCGAACTGATCGACCGCGTGGACAACTCGCTGCGGTCGATCATGGAGAAACCGAGAGGCATCTGGAATGGCCGCTGAAGGCAAACTGCGAGCGAAGCTCAAGGCGCGAGTCGAAGCCTACGGCGGCGAGATCCGCGCCGTGGCGTGGCTCGGCCGTCGGTACGCACCGGATGTAATGTACCTGTTCCCTGGTTTGCAAGACATGAAGTTCGGAACCCTCAGCATGTGCAATAGCCACGGCTTCGTTGAAACCAAAGCCCCGGACGGCAAGCCCACGGTCGGGCAAGCGCGCGAGCACGAGCGCATGCGCGCCGCGGGTTGCGTGGTGCTGGTGATCAGCACTGAAGAGCAACTGGATGAGTGGTTGCCGCCGCGGTGAAGTTCTTCACCGGACTGCATCATCCGGCGGACGCTCAGCACTTTGACGCCGCTTTCATCTCGATCAACACCATTCGGGACCGCAAGTCCAACTTTCCTGTAAACAACTGGATCATGGACAGCGGCGCTTTCACTACCATCTACAAGCATGGGCACTACCCCGACAGCCCAAAGGTGTACGCCGAGCAGATCAAACGGTGGGAGAACAACGGTAACTTGCTCGCCGCGGTGTCTCAAGACTGGATGTGTGAGCCAGCAATGCTCAAGAAGACAGGGCTCACGATTGCAGAGCACCAGCGCCTGACGATTGAACGCTACGACGAACTGACGCTGGTGTGGGACGCGGGGAAGACGTACATCATGCCGGTGTTGCAAGGCTACGCACCCGAAGAGTACGTCTCTCATCTGCGGCAATACGGCGATCGGCTAGGCCACGGCGCGTGGGTTGGGGTCGGTTCGGTCTGCAAGCGAAATGGTGACCCGAAAGCAATCGAAGCTGTACTTCTTGCCATCAAGCGGGAAAGGCCTGATCTGCGCTTGCACGGTTTCGGTTTGAAGATGACCGCGCTGCGGTCGCCTCTGGTGCGAGAACTCTTGCACACTGCAGACTCTATGGCCTGGTCCTACGCCGCGCGCAAGCAAGGCCGGGATGCCAACAGCTGGAGAGAAGCCAAAGCGTGGACCGCCAAGGTCACAGGATTGTTTGACGAACCTCTTTACTGAAAGATATTTCATGTACTCCGTTCTTTATCTTGTTTCCATCGTGCTGATCAACGTCGGTTTCGTCCATGTTCCTCTTATCCATGGGTGGCCCCCGATGTCGCTTGCGGTCGGGCTTGTCTTTGTGCTGCGTGATTTTGCGCAACGCGAAGTAGGACATAAGGTGCTGTTCATCATGCTCATCGGCGCAGCAATCTCATATCTCATGGCGTCTCCAGCGGTGGCTGTTGCCAGCTGCGCGGCGTACCTCGTCAGTGAACTCGTTGACTGGGCGGTCTACACCTTCAGCAAGCGGCCTCTCGCGCAACGAGTTCTTCTGTCAAGCGCTCTCGGTACACCGGTTGACTCTGCGGTGTTTCTTGGATTGATCGGATTCTTCTCTGTCGGCGGCGTTGTCTTGATGACAGCCAGCAAGATGCTCGCCGCTTTCGTCGTGTACTTCTGGCTGATCAAAAGGATGCACCATGCCTGAAAACCGAGGTCTCTATCAAAAGTTCAACGTGTCGCGCAAGGACGGACGCGATGCTCCTGGGGGCGATCGCGAGGGCGCTGAATACTTCACGCTGGATCTGACGCACGACCCTTTTGCCAGGGTGGCGTTGCGTGCCTACGCCGATGCCTGCCAAGACGCTCTTCCGGAGCTCGCGGCAGACATCCGTCGCAAGTACCCGTGAAGACTCTCAACTGGCGGCCGTGGCAGCCGCCCCTCATCGACTTCGGCGTCGAGCACAAGCGCTGCAACCTGTTGGCGCGTATGGGCATGGGAAAAACCCCGGCCGTGCTGGAGATCCACGACCGGCTGCGGTTGCTGGGCGAAGTCGGCAAGCACCTAGTGACGGCGCCGCTGCGCGTGGCGCGTTCCACCTGGCCGGAGGAACCGGTCAAGTGGCACGAGTTCGCGCACCTCAAGGTGCAACCGATCACCGGCACCAAGGATCAGCGCATCGCGGCGCTGCGCAACGACAAGGCCGACATCTACACAATCAACTACGAGAACCTGCCGTGGCTGGTTGAGCATCTCGGCGAGGCGTGGCCGTTTGACACGGTGACGGCCGACGAGGCGAGCAAGCTGCGCAGCTTCCGGCTGCTGCAGGGCGGCAAGCGCGCCCAGGCCTTGGCCTCGGTTGCACACACCAAGGTGCGTCGCTGGATCAACCTTTCCGGCACCATCGCGCCGAACGGTCTCAGCAACCTCTGGGCGCCGATGTGGTTCATCGACCGCGGCCAGCGGCTCGGCCGTTCCTACGACTCGTTTGAATCGCGCTGGTTCGGCTACAAGCGGGCCAAGGACGCGGTCAACGCGCACAAGACCCGGATCTCGCGCATCGCGTTTCCGCACGCCTTCAACGAGATCACCACGCTCATGAAGGACGTGACGCTCGCGCTCAACCCGAAGGACTGGTTCGACATCAAGGATCCGATCGTCGTGCCGGTGTACGTCGATCTGCCGCCCGAGGCTCGCAAGAAGTACCGCGAGATGGAGCGGGACATGCTCACGCAGATTCAGGGCCACGACATCGAAGCCTTTGCCGCGGCGGCCAAGATCATCAAGTGCCAGCAGCTGGCCAACGGCGCGATCTACACCGGCTCCGACGAGCAGATCGAACGCGACGTGTCGCACTGGGTCGAGGCGCACGAAGAGAAGCTCGACGCGCTGGAGTCGATCATCGAAGAGAACGACGGCGAGCCGATCCTCGTCGCCTACCACTTCAAGCCCGACCTGGCGCGGCTGAAGAAGCGCTTCCCCGACGGTCGGCACATCAGCACCAAGGCCGACGAGGATGCGTTCAAGCGCGGCGAGATCCCGCTGGCTTTCGTGCATCCGCAGAGCATCGGCCACGGGGTCGACGGCTTCCAGAACGTGTGCCACATCATCGTCTTCTTCGCGCTCACGTTTGACCTCGACCCGAACGACCAGATCATCGAGCGCGTCGGCCCGATGCGGCAGATGCAGGCGGGCTTCGACCGCGAGGTGCTGGTCTATCAGATCATCGCGCGCAATACCATCGACGAGACGGTAGCCGAGCGGCTCGTCGAGAAGCGTGGCGTGCTTGACGCCACCATGGACGCTCTGGCTCTCAAACCGGAGAACATCACCCATGGCTGAATTTCACTTGTGGTCTAAAGAGAGCTTGGTCAAGTTTGCCGAAGAAGCCACTGCCAAGCTCGCTCAGCTCCAGCAGGAAAACGACGAACTTCGGCAGACCGCCAAAGGTTTGCTTGCCGGGTGGCGGGCAGAGGTTGCCAAAAATGGAGCGTCTGCTACACTGCCTGCGTCACCCAAACAGGAGAGCCGCCATGCGTGACCATCTTCTCGGCTGCCAAGCCTTCCTGCCGCCCGAGCCGGAACCGCAGGACCGCACCATTCACCTGAAGCGCCGTTTTCCACTGGGCGTGCCCGAACGCAAGTATCGCCAGATGGAAATTGAGATGGTCAAGGCCATCGAAGACAAGCAGAAGATCACGGCGTTCGAAGACTTCGACCACACACCGCCGGAGATGCAGGCCGATTTCCCGCGCGAGTACGACCTGATGACCATGCTCAACGAGACCGCCAGCCGCTTGACGTTCCCCTATCACAAGGGCGTGTTGGTGCCGGAAGAGTACGAAGCGCTGTCGCGGTTCTACGACGCCGAACTGCAACGGCTCTGCGACATCAAGTGACGCCTCCCCTGAAGCCCGACTGGCGCGGCCACACCGCAGTGGTCGTCGCCAGCGGCCCGAGCCTCACCGACGAGCAGATCGTGCACGTTGAGCACGCGAACGTGAAGACGATTGCGGTGAACAGCAGCTACCTCAAGCTCGCACACCCCGACGCCGTCTACGCCTGCGACTACCTTTGGTGGAAGACGAACCACATGAAGGTCAAGCAGAACATCGGCCGCGAGAAGCTGTGGACGCAGGACCGCGGCGCGGCCGAGCAGTTCTGCCTCGGCCACATCCGCTGGGAGGCCAAGGACGGCTTGGGCAAGATCGGCTTGCGCGTGAACGGCAACAGCGGCGCCGGTGCGATCAACCTCGCCTACCACTTCGGTGTGCGGCGCATCCTGCTGATCGGCATGGACATGAAGCCGGGCGCGAACGGCGAGAAGCACTGGCACCCGGACCATCCGAAGCCGCTCGTGCAGGCCCAGCAGTTCGAAGAGTGGCGCAAGAAGATGGGCGTGCTCGCCGCCGATCTGAAGGCCGCTGGCGTGACGGTCGTGAACTGCACGCCTGGCTCGGCGCTCACGCACTTCCCGATGGGCGATCTGGAACAGGAGCTCGCGCGATGAGCCGCATCGCGGTCTTCTGCATCCGGCCCGAGCCTGCCTACCGCGCGCAGGCGATCAGCAACGGCCTCGCGCGGCTGGGCTACAAGCTCTACTCGTCGCCCTACCCGAACAACCGCTTCAGCCCTCACGGCCCCGAAGATCTGCTCGTGATCTGGAACCGCAAGCGCGGCATCGACGAGCAAGGCGCCGATGCGTGGGAGCGCAAGGGCGGCACCGTGATCGTGCTGGAGAACGGCTACTTGCAGAAGGTCGACAAGACCTACTACGCGGTCAGCGTGCATGGCCACAACGGCTCGGGCTGGTTTCCGGTCGGCGACGACAAGCGCTTCGACAAGCTGGGCTGGACAGCCAAGCCGATGCGCGACGGCGGTCAGTACATCCTCGTGCGCGATCAGCGCGGCATCGGCTCGACGCTGATGGCCAGCCCGCCCAACTGGGGCAAGCGCATGGAGGCGAACCTGCGCCGGCACGCCCCGTTTCCGGTCAAGCTGATGGCGCACCCCGGCGACAAGGGCAAACTCGACAAGGATGCCCAGGCCCTGGCCGGCGCGCGCAGCGTCGTGATCTGGAGCAGCGCGATCGGCGTGCGCGCTCTCGTCGAAGGCATCCCGGTGCAGCACTTCGCGCCGCACTGGATCTGCGAGAAGTGGGTCGACAATCGCGAGGCGGCGCTGGAGCGCATGGCGCACAACCAGTGGCACTTCGACGAGATCGCGACGGGCGAGCCGTTCGCTCGCATTCTGGCCAAGCTGAAAGAGAGTCCGCGATGGGTTTGACCCTCTACCCCGTGCCCGGCAAAGAGAAGAGCAAGCTGATCTGCAACGCCTTCGCCGCCGGCGCGCCCAAGCACGCCACCGGCGCCGTCTTCTTCGGCACCGAAGGCCAGATGCAGAACTTCCGCCGCGCGCAGCAAGGCACGTGGTTCTATTGCGACAACTCCTACTTTGACAAGCACCGCGGCATCTACTTCCGCGTCACTAAGAACGCGCTGCAAGTCGACCCACGCGGCAAGACCAGCACCGGCGAGCGCTTCGCGAAGCTGGGCATCACGATCCAGCCGTGGCGAATTAACCCGGACGGCTATATCCTGCTGTGCCCGCAGTCCGACGACTTCATGAAGTCGACGCTCGGCAACGGGCCGGTGTACAACTGGACCGCGAGCACTCTTGACTGGCTCAAGCAGACGCAGGAGAACATCACCGGCACCGACATCCCGGTGAAGGTGCGACCGTGGAACCGCGACAAGAAGGCCGCGGCCGTTACGCTGGAGAGTCTGCTGCCGAACGTGCGCCTGCTGATCTCACACAGCAGTTCGGCCAGCATCACGGCGATGATCGAGGGCGTGCCCTCAGTCAGCACCGGACAGACCGCAGCGGCGTACCATCTCACCGGGCCGTTGACCTCGGAAGCAATCTTCCGGCCGCCGACCCCGGACGACCCGCTGCGGCTCAGGTTCTGCGAGATCCTGGCCGACAACCAGTTCACCTTGGAAGAATTCAGAAACGGGACTGCATGGCGATGGCTGGAAAAGACGTGAAGAAGGGGTGGTTCTCCACTCCGGGGCGGCCGGGCGATCGGACGCTGGAGCAGCAACTCAATGGCCTGGATCGGCTGTTCATGGCCGCGCACGGAAAGACAATCCTTGACCTCGGGTGTGCTGAAGGGCTGATCAGCATTGAACTGGCCAAGGCCGGCGCGCTGGCGGTGCACGGCGTCGAGATCGTGCCGGGGCACGTCGAGGTGGCCAACAAGCTGCGTGGCGATCTGCCGGTGACGTTTGAAGTCGGCGACGCCAACGTGTGGCAGCCCAAGCGCAACTACGACATCGTGATCGCGCTGGCACTACTCCAGAAGGTTCGCAACCCCACGGCGGTGGCGGCGCGCCTGGCCGCCTCGGCGCGTGAGCTCGTCGTCCTGCGCCTGCCCCCGCAGCACGCGCCGACGATCATCGACGAGCGCTCAGGCAACGAACCGCACCACATCGGCACCGTGATGAAGAACGGCGGCTGGTACGTCGAGCACGCCGGCTACGATGGCGCCTTCGGCGAATATGTAGGGTACTACCGCAGGAACAAGAATGCCTGACCTGATCCCTCTCTACCGCGAACTCGCGGCCAAGGACAGCAACAACTTCCAGGGACTGTCGATCCTTCAGCACAAGGAACGCATCCAGAAGCTGGCGCGCGAGGTGCGCGCGAAGAGCATGCTCGACTACGGCTGCGGCCGCGGCGACGCCTACCGCAGCCCGCACAAGCTGCACCATCAGCTGGGCATCGCCCGCGCCGATGTCACGCTCTACGATCCGGCCTTCCGCCGCGACGACGTGCTGCCGACCGGCAAGTTCGACCTCGTGCTGTGCAGCGATGTGCTGGAGCACGTGCCCGAAGACCAGGTCGACGAAGTGATCGCGCGGCTCTTCAGCTACGCCCGCTACGCGGTCTGGGCCTCGGTGTGCTGCCGACCGGCCAAGAAGACCTTCCCGGACGGCACGAACATGCACGTCACGGTGCAGCCGTACGAGTGGTGGCGTCGCAAGTTCCAGACGTGGGCCGACGCGACCAACATCCGCTTCGAACTGACGGAGACGCCCTGATGGGCTACGGTGATTGGCTCATGGCGGCCGGCGAGGCCAAGGCGGCGCACGCTGCTACCGGCCGCCCTGTGCTGATCACCGACCCGGCGGGCAAGCCCCAGTGGTCCGAGGTGTTCGCCAACAACCCCTACATCCTGCGCAAGCCTGACGGCCGCCCGTTCGTGCGGGTGATCAGTTCCTCCGGCCACCGGCCCTACATCGCGGCCAAGAGCGCAGGACGGTGGACGTGGAAGCCGTACAAGCCCAAGCCCGCCGAGATGTTCTTCACGCCCGAGGAACTGGCGTTCGCCGAGCCATACCGTGGCGCGGTGCTGGTCGAGCCCAACGTCAAGGCCACCGGCCACTCCAACAAGGCGTGGCCATGGCACAGCTGGACGCAGTTCGTCGCCTGGGCACCGCAGTACGTGCGGGGCCTGCGGCTCTTGCAGTGCGGCCCGGCCAGCACGAAGCGGCTGCCCGATGTGGAGTTCGTCGAGACGCCCACCTTCCGGCACGCGCTCGCGGTGCTCTCGGCGTGCCGCGCGCTCGTCACGACGGAAGGCGGCCTGATGCACGGCGCCGCAGCGGTCGGCGTGCCCGCCGTGGTGCTGTGGTCGGAGTTCATCGACCCAAGCATCACCGGCTACGCCACGCATCGCAACATCCGCCACGCCTCCAAGACTTGCGGCATGCGCATCAACTGCGCCAGCTGCCGAAGGTCGATGGAGATGATCCCGGTCAAAGAGGTGACCGACAACCTGATGGAGATTCTGCGCAATGAAGAAGGTCGATAGCTGGTGGTTCCCGGACGGCGAGAAGCACCTGCCGGAGTGGATGGCCAACGCCAAGAACCGCATCATCCTCAACGGCCGCCCGTCCTATCAGGGCAAGAAGCAGCTCGCGTGCATCAACACGGTGAAGAAGTACAAGGGCACCGCGCGGATGGCTGTTGATGTTGGGGGGCATGTCGGCTTGTGGTCGTTCAACCTGGCTGCGGCGTTTGAGCACGTCCTCGCCTTCGAACCGGTGGCGGCGCATCGTGAGTGCTTCGCCCGCAACGTCGAAGCGCGCAACGTCGAACTGATCCCGTGTGCGCTGGGCAAGGAAGAGGGCAGCGTCAGCATCTACACGGCGCCCACCAGCAGCGGCGACTCCTATGTCAACGGAGGCGGCGAGATTCCGCTGAAGACGCTCGATACGTTCACCCTGGCGCATGTCGACTTCATCAAGATCGACTGCGAGGGGTACGAAGAGAACGTGCTGCGCGGCGCCGAGCACCTGCTCAAGACGTGGAAGCCGGTGGTGTGCGTCGAGCAGAAGCGCGACATGGCCAGCACCCGTTTCGGCCTTGCGCCGTTGGGCGCCGTCAAGTTCTTGCAGACGCTGGGCTACGGCGTTGAGCAGGAGATCGGTGGCGACTACATCATGGTGGCCAAGTGAAGGTCTACATCGGCTACGACGAGCGTGAGCACAAGGCGGCGGCCGCGTGCCTCAAGTCTCTGATCGACATCACCCGCGGCGAGGTCGAGCCCGAGTTCCTGAGCCTCGCCAGCCTGCGGTCGCGTGGTCTGCTGACCCGGCCCGTTGACCAGCGCACGCTGCAGGAGTACGACCTCGTCAGCAACGCGCACTACAGCACGCGGTTCAACATCAGCAGGTTCCTGACGCCGATCCTATGCCAAGAAGGCTTCGCGCTGTTCGTGGACTCAGACACCGTATTCGTGCGCGATCCGCGCGAGATGCTGCGCGAGGTGCCGTCGCGTCTGCCGCTCAGTGTGGTCAAGCACGAGCACGAGCCGACTCGGGCCGTGAAGATGATGGAGCAGTACCAGAACGAATACCCGCGCAAGAACTGGTCAAGCGTGATGCTGTTCAACTGCGATCACCCGGCCAACCGGCGCCTGTCGCTGTGGGACGTGAACCACCGCACCCGGCAGGAGCTCCACGGCTTCTACTGGCTGCACGACGAAGAGATCGGCGCACTCGACCCGGCCTGGAACTGGCTTGTGAACGAGCAGCCACGGCCCGACAACCTCGGCATCGCGCACTTCACCAACGGCGGGCCTTTCAATGAGGGCTGGCCCGGTGCGGAGCACGATGATCTGTGGCTCAAGCATGCGGGTTGAGCACGTCAAGCCGGGGCTGCCGCGCCGGATCAGCACGCACCCCAAGGCTCGGGGTATCGTCTCGGCGGCAGACATCTATGTGACGCACGGCGCGCGGCTGCGTCTGAAGGCCGTCGTGTTTGAACGCCAAGCCGATCTGCGCCACTTCTGGAAGCACGTGCTCGGGCGCGACACCCTCGGGCCGAAGTGTCTCGGCGCCGTCAACGGGCTCGGCTACGAGCGGATTGACATTGCAGGCGGCCGCGAGCGTTCAACGCTGGTGTGTGATCCGCGGTACTTCGCGATCATGGGCTTGGTGCTGGGCCACCTCAACATGGAGATCGTGACGCACGAGTCTGTGCACGCGGCGTTCGCCTACGCTCGCCGGCATCGCAAGGATCTGTGGTGCGATGCCGGTGAACTGGAAGAGGAAGCGATCTGCTACCCGGCCGGGCGCATCGCCAAGCGCATCAACGCTTGGTTGCACGACGAGGGCTTGTACGAACGAAAAGGCCGCCCGTAGGCGGCCTTGTCGCTGCGCAGGCGCGCTCAGCCTGCGGCCAGCCTGTCGATGGCGGCCATCGCCTCGGCCTTGGCGGCAGCGAGCTCTTCGTCGGTCACGTCGCGACCTTCGGCCTGCGCCTTGGCAATCGCGAGTTGGTAGGTCTGCAGCTGCGTCAGCAGTTGCAGCGAGAGGCCCACGAGGGCGGCTGCGTTCATGGCGTGGTTCCTTTCGTCGCCAGGTAGGCCTGGAGTGCGGTCAGCACGGTGATGGTGGCCGTCAGCTTGTCGCCGCCGGCCTGCGGGTTGGTCTTGTAGGTCAGCACGGCCAGGTCGATGCCGGCCTCGGCGCTGCGCAGCGTGGAAACCACGTTGTCGCGGTCGGCGTCGCTCAGCTTGCCGGCCGCGCGCAGCGTGCTGGCGCTGTTGGCGATGGCCGTGACAGTGCTGTGCGCGGCGAGCACCTTCTGGTTGAAGGTGGCCGGCGACTGCACGCCGAGACTGGTGCACGCGGCCAGCACGAAGGCCAGCACGAGTGCGAAGTAGAGGTTGAGTCGTTTCACGGGTGCCCTTTCACAAGCTCATGAGGTTGGACGCGATACGGTTGGCCCACCCGCGTCCGAAGGCGGGCCACGTCGGCAGGCTGGCCATGAAGACCAGCCGTTGAGCATTGAAGCGCACCGCGATGCGCATCGGGTCGACGCTCTGCACCGCCTGCAACGTCAGGGGCCCGAGCACACCATCGGGCGTCTCGCCGACCGTGCGCTGCAGCGTGCGGATCGCCGCCTTGACGCCCGAGTTGACGGCCATGTCGAACAGGTCGAAGCGGATGCCGGCAGGCACCGCGTCACAACCGGCCGGGCCCCAGAAGTCGCGCAGATAGATTTGCTTGGCGCGGCCCAGGGTCAGGTTCTTGATGTCCTCACCGGGGTAGCTGCGCTTGCTGATGCCGTACTTCGTCTCGCCGCCCGGGTCTGCCGGGTGGTTGACGTAGCCACCTTCGTGACCGATGAGCCGTTCGAAGGCTTCGTCGAACGTCATTGCGGAGCCTGCTTCTTGAGCACCTCGGCCGCGGTCAGGATCGCCGCGATCTCGGAAGGCGTCAGCTGCACGGTCACGGTGGCCGGAGCGTCAGGTACCACCGGCGCGGGCGGCGGGGTCGTTAGGCTGGCCACGCCGATCACCGGGGCCGCCACCTGCGGCTCGGTCTTGTCACCCAGCAGCGACGTATCGGGCTTGGTCTGCGACACCACGCGGGCGGCGTAAAACGCCGCGAAGGCGAAGATCGGCGAGTAGTATTTCAGCGCCGGCCACTGGGCCAGGATCTGCTGTTGTTGCTCGACTGGCAGCTGGATCCAGTAGCCGGCGGCCACGCTGATGAGGCCCGCGACCCAGACGGAGTACATCTTGAACGAGCCGGCGATGTTCTCGGCGGTGGTTGCCATGATGGGGAACCCTTTCACTTCTTGAGCCCTTGCAGGCGGAGTTCAACGGCCGCCAAGCGCGACTGCACGTCCGTCATCCGGGTCTGCAGATCGGCGATCCGGATGTCGTGCTCCAAGTCCTTTAAGTCCTTGCCGCCGAGAGCCGTCGTGAGCGCCTGCACTTCCTTGGTGAGCTTCACGATCGCTTCGGCCTGCGCGTCCTGCTTGTAGTAGACGAGCGCAGCCTGCAGGAAGCCGGCGGCGACGATGCCCACCAGCCAAGGCAACGGAATCTCCCGGGAGACTTTCAGCCCGATAGGATCCTCGTGACGAGTGTGCACCATGTGGTGGCCTTGCTCATGAGTGTCCGGAGCGCTCATTTTCGTTGCTTGGTCGATGTTAGTGAATCCCCACCTTCGGGGCGGTTCTTGATCATCGTCGGCGAGCGCTGTGCGCCGGTGTTTTTCTCGGCGTCGAGCATCTCGTTGAGAGCCTTCAGCAGCGGAGAGTCAGAACGCACCCCGACAGTTTCCTTGACGTGCTCAATCATCTCGCGCAGCCACTGGCGGGCCTGCGCGCGCCAGCTGCCCCGGCCCGTGAAGCGCTCGTGCATGATGCGCGCGCCGTTGACGGCCCAGTATTCCGTGGGGTTCACGAACTGGTAGTCGTCGGCCTTGAGCACGCCGTCCTTGAACGCGCGCTTGACCGAGTCGAGCGCCGTCATGTCGTTGCTCGACACTTTGTTGAGCGCATCGAGCGCGGCGCGGCGCTCGGGCGATGCGTCTTCCGTCGCGGCCTTCAGCGCGCGCTGCCAGGCGCGGTAGATGCCCTGCTGCACGGCTTCGGGCATCATGCGCTCGGCGTGGTGCAAGATCTCGTGCATCGCGGTCTGCGGGTTGTCCTTGCTCTGGAAGAGCTTGACGATGCGCGTGGCCGAGTTGTACGAGCCCTTGGCCGGTGAGCCGGCCTCGGGTTGCAACACCTCCACCCGCAGGCCGCGGGCCAGGTTCTCGTTGCGGTCAAGGGCCCACAACGCCAGCGCGGCGCCGTCCTTGTCGAGCGTGCCCTCGGCAATGCCACGCTCCAGCGCGCGGCGCACCTGACGGCGACCGCGCGGCGTGGGCGAGGGAGGCGGCGCGGTGCGCTCGACAGTGCGCTGCTGGAGATCCAGCAGACCCTCTTCGATCTTCGGGAAGCTCAGGTCGAGCGCTTCTTCGCCGCCTTTCGCGGCTTGGGCGCCGGCGCCACCGCCTTCTTGTACGCCTTCTTGACCGGCTTCTTTCCGTACACCGTCGGTGCCCACTGGCTCGCTGGCAGCGTCATTCGCCTTCTCCTGCTTCTTGGCCGGCGCGATCGCGTCGGCGCGCTTGATCAGCGCGGCCTTGACCTCGGGGTCGGTCTCTGCCGCCGCGGCGGCACGGAGCTCGTCGGCCGCGGCCTGCTTCTTCGCCTCGGCCTCGCGCTTCTTGGCGATCTCCTGGCGGATCTTGGCCACCTCCGGGTGCTCGCGTACCTCGGGGGCGGGCCTGACGTTCTCCGGCGTGATCTCGGTGGCCTCACCCACAGGGATCGGCTCGTCGGGCATCTCCGGCGCCGGGCGCGCGGTCTCGGGCGTGATCTCGGTGGCCTCGCCGACCGGCACCGGCTCGGCGCGCTCGGCCGCAGCGGCGCGCTCCACTGTGGCCATGCCCTGCTGCCGGCGGGCCTCGATGGCGCCGGGCGTCACCATGGCGGCGTTGTCGGCCGCCGTGGCCGCGGACTCGGCCGGGCCACCGACGGTCAGTGTGTCGGGCAGGCCCGGGCGGCCCGGCACGGCCGGGATCTGCTGGCCGGCGCGGGAGCGCATGTCGACCCGCGTGCCGGTGGTCGGCGCTTCATCGCCCAGGGCGGGCACCAGGCCGGGCTCGGCGGCACGGCCGCCCGCGCCGTCGGCGCCGAGTTGAGTCTCCCAGTCGGGCGTGAGGTCGCCCAGCGGCCGCTCTTCGGCCACCGGGATCTGCGCGCCAGGGCGCTGCGGGATGCCCTGCGGCAACGGCTCGGTCTCGTCCACCGCGCGCACCATGCCGGTCGGCTCGATGCCGCCTTCGCGGGCCGGCGCGGCGCCGGGCGCGGTCTCCCATTCAGGCGTCAGGTCGCCCAGCGGGCTTGCGCCGCCCGGGCCCGACCGCTGCGGCACGTCTTCGAAGCCGCGGCCCAGCGTCGGCTCGGGCGGCGGGGCCTCGGGCGCGGCCGCGTTCCGGCGTTTCTGCGCCTCGATCATCTTCTTGGCCACCTTCGGCCCGAAAGTGTTGTAGAGCAGCGCTGCCGGGTAGGTGAAGCCGATCTTGGCGGCTTCCGCAATGTCGGTGACCGCCTTCCACACCATGTTGCGCTCGGCGGTGTTGGAGGTGCCCACGTCCTTCAGGAACTCTTGCCCGATGCGCGCGTAGTCGCCCAGGTCGCCGGCCTTGCCTCGGGCCATGCGACGCTTGCCCGCCTTGGTGCCGGTGACCGCGGCCATCAGCGCCTGCGGGTTGATCACGCCGTCGGGCGACTTAGCCACCAACGGTTCGATCACCGTGCTGATGGCATAGCGGCGACGTGCATCGGCCAGCGAGGTGATGTCGGCTTCACTGGCGACTTCCGACAGCGCCTGATCAAGCCGGTTTACGAAGTTGCCGAGCGATGTGCGCAGGTCGCCGTTCGGCGTGCCGCGGATCTGCGCCTGCGCTTCGCTGCGCAGCTTGCGCAACATCTCGCCCGGCACCACGCCGCTGTTCTGGTCAGCGATGGTCTTGAGGTCGGCCACGTAGGCGTCAACCACCTTGGCCACGTCCGGCGTGTCTTTGCGGGTCAGCCCGGACAGGTCGCCAAACGTGTCGCTCGGCACGTCGTATCGGGACATGATGCTGCCGATCTCGCCACCGGCCTTGTCCTGCATCGCCGCGAACACATCGGGCGTGATGGCAGTGGCGTCGGAATCGGGGTCAATGGTGCGCGCGATGGCATTCGTGAACGCCGTGCGGCGCTGCTCGCGCTTTGACCCCGAGCCCGGGATCGTCTCGGCGTACTCACCGGCGAGCTTCACAGCTTTGCTGTCGGTCAACTGGTGCAAATTGACGGGGATGCCTTCAGCCACGGCCTTCTCGGCCAGAGCAGCCCTCTGCGCGTTGAGCCGCGGCGTCGCGGCCTCCAGCGCAGCATCGCCGGCGGCGCGGCCCGTGTCGCGCGCCGCGCGCACCGCGGTGCCGACGGCGCCTTCCGGCATCGGGTTGACCAGCGTGCCGCGCGGGCCGGTGCCCACGGCCGGCAGCGCCTGCAGCGCCTTGTCGGCGGCCTCGGTCACCGTGCGGCCGAACTCGGTTTCCGGCTCGCCGCCCGAGGTCAGGCGGGTCTGCCGGTAGATGTCGCGCACGACGCCGACACCGCGCTGCGCGCCGGCTTCCATGTTCTTCTCGGCGGAACCACCGGTGAACGGGGTGGACAGCAGACCGGCCATGCCCCCAACGCCACCACCGGTGATCTTCGCCACGATGTCGAGGGCGCCCTCGACGGCACCCACCACCTTGTCGCGAATCGGGTTGCGCGCGGCGGCTTCCTGCCGCTGCCGGTCGGCCACTTGCTCCGGCGCGCGGCCTGCGACCCACTCGGGGTCCATGCCCGGCACCGCAGCGGCGCCCAGTTGCCCGATCGGCACGGCGGGCGCAGGCGGGGCCGCCGGCGCAGGCCGAGGTGCGTCGGGCACGAAGCGGCCGCGCGGCGCACTGGCAGCTTCCGGGGCGGTGTCAGGCACGAAGGGCATTACTGCCAGGTTCCCGTCTGTCCGTTGATCGTGATGCGGTCACCCGGCTTGATCTTGCCGGCCTTGGCCGCCGCCGTGGCGTCTGCTTCCGACGCGAAGGTGGGCATCTTGGCTTCGCCGCGCGGCCGGTCGCGAATGCGCGCTGCGCCGGCGCTTTGCTGACGACGCAGTTGGTCTTGCACGGCGCCCGGCGCCTTCTCGGCAGCCTTCATCTCCTGCTTCAGCTGATCCATGATCGCGAGCAGCGCGGTGTGGCTGTCGGCTCGCGACAGCATGGCGCGGGCGTGATCCTTGTCGCTGACCGTCGGCGTGCCGATCGGGCTGACCGCGCGGGCGTAGGCGTTGATGAACGAGTTGAGCGCGGCGCCGAAAGCGCGCGTCTCCGGATCGCCCGTGTTGTCGTTGTAGGCGATGATGGCCTTGTTGATCGGCATGAAGGTGGTGCGCGAGACCTTGGCCGAGGTCTGCTCGACCAGGCCCGCCATCTCCAACGCTTCCTTCTCGGCCAAGCCGAAGTTGGCCGTGCGCGTGCCGAGCGTGCGCTGTGCTGCGTTCATGCCCATGAACTCGGACTGCGCCAGCGCGATCTGGTCGGGCGTCATGCCCGCTTCCTTGGCCACTTCAGCCACGCGCTTGCGCAGCGCCACGACGTTGGTCGCGCCTTGCGCCCCGCGGCCCAGGTTCTGGAACACGGACTTGTCGCCTGCCAGATACTGTTCGGCCATCGCGGTCAGCGTCTCGTCGTCGATGGTCGGTTCGCCAGTTCCGCTCGCACCGGTGCCACCGTGTGGCGCCAGGATGCGCGGCACAGCGCCCTTGCGCATCTCTTCGCGGCTGACTTCGTTGCCCGCTTCGTCGTAGCGAATCAGGAACTTGCGGTCGCCGAGGTCAACTTGCTCGGTCTTGGCAACTTTGCGCACCGGCTTCGTCCGCGCCGTCAGATCCTCAAGGTACTTGCGCGCCTCTGCGCCGCCCTCTTTCTCGCCCTGCTCCAAGCGCGCAGCGATCTCCGGCCGCTTCATGAGCTCGACCAGCGTGCCCATGTTGCCCATGAAGTCAAAGCCGCGCTTGAGGTCGATCGGCACGATCTCGTCGTTCGGGTTGGTCGTGCCCTCGCGCGTCATGGCCGCGTCGTAGTACAGCGGCTGCCCATCCGGGCCCGTCTGATCGGTGTAGACACGCAGAATCGGGTACACCTTGTCGGGGTGATCCACGCCATTGGCGTCGCGCGCCGGCACCAGGCGCACGACCTCTTTCTTCGTGATCGTGCCGCCGTAGGGGCTCTGTTCACCGACACCGCGCTTGAGGTACGTCGGCCCAAGCAGGCCGTTGATGCCCTTGATCTGCAAGTCGTCGTTGCGATACTGCAGCCCGTCTTGGATGTCCTTGATGTGCTGCGGCATCTGCGCCATCTCTTGCGGCGTCATGCCGGTGGCGCGAACCAGATGCAGGTACAGGTCTTTCGGTGGCGCGTCGTTCAGGCTCATCTGACCGCCCTGCACGCGCGTGAAGAAGTTGATGGACTCCTGCCGCGCAGCGCGCAGTTGCGCCTGCAACTCGCCGTAGCGTTTGGCGTCCTCGGGGTCCACCGGCATGTTTTGCAACTGCCGGGCCTTCGCCGTCGCTTCAATGTCGGCGATGTTCTTTTCCAGCGCGCCCATGGCTTCGGCCGCGCGCTGTTTGCGGTCGGTCTCGTCAAGCCGTTGCTGTTGCCGCTGCTCGGTTGAGCGCATGAGTTCCAAGCGCTCGTTCTCGCGCTTGGAGGCCTCATCGGCGCGCTCGTCGGCGCGGGCCTTGTAGACATCCTCGACGGCTTGCCGCTTCTGAGTCTGCTCGTCTTGGTAGGCGTCGCGCGCCATCCCATAGCCGGTGGACAACCCCCGAGCCAGCCCTGCGGCGAGACCTCCTGCCATCGTCGTTCCTCAGTCGAAAAGGCCGCCGGCGATTGCGCCCACGGTGCCGCCAATCAACGCGCCAAGGGGGCCGCCCACAGCGCCAACCTGCGACCCCGCGTAGAAGCCCCCCAAAGCGCCCAGCGTGCTGCCAAGTTGCACTTGCCCGGCTTTCTGTTGCTGTTCAAGCTGCTGGTTTTGCATGTTGCGACGGCTCTCCTGCTCGGCCGCGGCGCCGAGGGTGTTCCTCGCGTCTTGCTGCACGCCTTGCCCGAGCGATTGCAGCGTCGCACCAACTCCGCGCGCCATCACATGCCTCCCATCGGCGAAGGGTTGCCCAGGATTGACTGCTGGCGCTGCCGTGTCGTGTAACCGGCCACGTTCTGCGCGTTCACGTCGGCCAGCGCGCGGCTCAAACCGGTGTTGCGCTGACGCACGGCTTGCTGGTCGTTGTCCAGCGTGGCGCCCATGGCGCGCATGCGCCGGTCAAAGCTGCCCTGCTGCGCGTCAAAGCTGAAGTTCACGTCGCGGCTCGCCTCCGACATGGCGTTGCTGACCACGCTGGGGTCGGTGGCGTACTTGATCAGCTGGTTCTCCAGCGGCACGAACGTGCTGACGTAGTTCGCCCACTGCTGCCGCGTCATCGCGGCGTAGCTGTCGGAGGCGTAGGTCTTGGATCCAGGGCTGAATCCGTAGGGGTTGGTGAACATCGGTGTTGCCATGTCACGGCCCGTACTGAGGATTGGTGGTGAAGCCGTCAGCCTGCGCGCCGAGCACGTTCGGGCTCATGCCGGGCATCTGCGGTTGCGGCTTGGGCCGCATCGCCGCTTGCAGACCGTAGCCGGCAAACTGCCCTGCCAACTCGCCGACCGCGCCTTCCTTGGCGAGCGCAGTCTCGGCGTCCATGGCGGCTTGCTGACCGCTCATACCGGCCTGGCGGCTCAGAGAGTCGCCCACGGCGGCGCGCTCGCCTCGGCCAGTAGCGGCGAGCGCCGCGAGCGTCTCAGTGTAGGCGTCGTCCACGCTCTGATCGGCGGCCACTTGGCCCATGCCGCGCGAGGTGGCCTTGTTATCCGACATGCCGGTCATCGCCGCGCCGACGTTGCGGCCCGTGCCGGCCAAGCGCTTCTCCAGCGCCCCCTCGGCTTCAGCGAATGCGATCTGGGTGTCGACGTTGGATCGGCCTGCGGCAGACTTGCGCGCGGCTGAGCCGGCGGCGCCCGACTCAACGGTCTGGGCCGCAAGCCGCTTCTGCAGCGGCAGCCAGCGCTTCGTATAGTCCTGCAGTTGGTTGACTGCGAACTCCGTCATCGCGCGCTGCTGCGCTGTTTCCTTGACCTCGCTGCCGCCTTTGCTCACGTCACACGCCTCATGAACTCGTCTTTGCCGCGGCGGGCCCACTCCGGCCCCAGCCGCCTTGCCCAGCCTCTGCGCCTTGCAACGAAGGCGATTGTCTGTGCACCGAGATCGCGTGCTATCGCAAGCAGCGCGGCGTCTTGACGCTCGTAGGCTCCGTGGCGGAAGGCGATCGCCAACCACACGAAGAGCTCAAGCCCGGCGGGGCCCGGCCGAAGGTCAATAACCATCATGCCGTCCTCGCCGGCCAGGCACAAAGCCTGCTCGTTTTCGCATTGTGCACGAATCTCGGCCAGTTCGGAAGCGGTTGCCACCCCCGGCCGGAGCCCGTTGGCCGCCCGAGTGACGAACTCCGGCTCTTGGATGAAGAAGCTGGTCCCCGAGCAGCCGTTCACAGCTTGAAGTTGACCGCCCACGGGAAGCCTGTACCGCCAGTGGTGGCCAGGTTGATCTGCCGAGCCTGCACCGTCGGCCCCGTCGTGTTGTATGGGGTCAGCGGCCCCGTCGTGCCGGGCCCGAATGCGATCTGCCGCAGCTTGAGCACGAAGCCTTCGCCCTTAGTCTGCCCGAGCAGCTGAACAGGAACGAACCAAGCTTTGCTGTTGGTTGTGTCGGTGAGAATGTCCGTACTGCCGACGGACGTTGTCGCCCAGGATCCAGTCGGCGCAAAAGCATGAAAGTAGGTGCGGTTGGTTGACCCGTAGTTGGTCCGTGCGCACGGCGTCGTGGAGCCGGCATTTGGTTTGGCCGACGTGAATGGCGCGGGCGCCACTGATGAGCCGAAGCCGCTCATAGTTGTGGTGCCGTATCCCAGCACAGCGCCGTAGGCGTTGTCGGCGGCGTCTACGAGAAGGTCGCCGGCGCCGCCCACGTATAGCACAGAGCTTAACGCGGGGTTCTGGAACCCAAAGACAATCGCCTCGGCGCTGTCAAAGTAAAACGGCACCACGCTGGCGCTGTAGACCGTTCCGATTGACATGGCAGCCCACACCTTTGTGCACCCGGAGTCGTTGCCCAGAATCGTGCCGCTGGCAGCCGTCAAGTTGCTCGGAGTGTTGACGTTGCCGTTCGGAAACCAGGCCCCGTACAGAGCGTTTGTGGACGGAGCAACGTCAAGAATCGCTGCATTGTTGGCGGCGGGCGCGCTCGTCCAGACCACTAGAAGAATGCGGCCAGCACTGAGATCCTTGCGGCGCAGGACGATGTAGTTGGGGCTGGTGGCGGTGTTGCTACTCGCCACCTCCCACGAAAAGGTTGAGTCTCCACTCTTGCTGTTGACCAGCGTGACGATGTCGCCAATCAACGCCGCCACTGTCGTGCCCGACTTCGTGCCGGCGCCAGAAGAGGCCCAGGTAAGTGTTGCGCTCATGTATGCCTCTAGACGTAGTTGAGCTCGTACCAGTCGTTGTCAATGAACGGCAAGGAAACTACGGTTTGCGTCACCTCAGTGCCTGGCGTCACGAACACCGAGACAATCTGCCCCGCGTTGATCTGCCGCTCCCAGCCCGACCCATTCCACACCCAGGTGCGCCCGTTGTAGGTGTAGGTGTCGTTCACCACCGGCGAACTCGGAAAGTTGATCACGCTACACGCTCCCAGCCGCTACCGTTCCACTGCCACGTGCGGCCGTTGAAGGTGTAGGTGTCGCCAAGGCTCGGCGAGGTGGGGAAGTCGATGGTCATAGCTCCACCCATTGCGACGAGGTGCCATCGTTGACGTAGCGGTACAGAATCCCGGTGTCGGGATCAAACCACTCGTCGCCATCAGCCGGCGAGCCCGGCGCACTGCTGCTGTTCGTCCAACTCGGGCCGCTTGAGCCGCCCGTTGCAGAAATCACAAGCGCGCCAGCACTGTTCGGAGAAATCGTGATGTTCGCCCCGGGCACAAGCGACGCCTGCAATAGCGCCAGCACGCTCTCTGCGAAGTCCACGATGTCGCCGGTGTCGATGTTGAGCATCGACTTCACTTGCGCGGCGGTAAGCGCTTGCGGTGCACCTGGCCCACTCAGGTTGGCGTTGCCAATCAGCGTCTCGGCCGGCAGGTCCGCCATTTTGGCGAGCGTCACCTGACCGTTCTTGATCGCCCACACCGTGCCGCCGAACGTGACTTCAATGTCGACGTAATCGCCGTCGTTGACGTAGCCGCTACCGCCACCCCCGGGGCCACTGGCAAGAGTGATCAGCTGGCCTTCGCTCAGGTACACGAAGCCGTCTGCTGACTGCAGCAGCGTAGTGAGCGGCAGCAACGCTTGCGCGAGCAGCCGGTACGTCACCGGCATCAGTTGCTCGGCGTCGTTGTAGACCCCGAGGTACTGAAGCGCAGGAAAGCCGGGCTTCACGTACAGCGTGGTGCTCGACAGCGCGATGCCGATCGGTACGGCGACGTTGGTGTAGTCGGGCCAAGTGGTCAGACCTTCCACCCCGAGGAACACCGGTTCAAAGGCCGTGAACGCCGCCCCCGTGACCGTCATCACCCCTTCGCGCTGCACCAGCACATTAGCGCCGGAAGCCGCCGCGGCACGCGCGACGCCGAGCACGTTGTAGACGGTGCTCTTCTCGTTGGGGTTCGCCTCGGCGCACGTGCCGTCACCGCTGCCGTAGACCGGGTAGTTTGCGCGGACGGCCGCTGAAGCACGGAAGGTCTGCGTGAGTGACGCGCTGGTGCTGCCAGAACTCAGCGCGTTGACGATGGTCTGCAGCTGCGCCAGCTGAATCTTCAGCGTCTGGATGTCGTTGGCGGCTTGCGGGCCTGGTGCGGTGCTGCTCAGCAGCGTGACCAGCCGTTCCAGCGCCTCAATGCGCTGACGCGCGTTGCCGATGATCTGGTTGAGCTCGCGCGCCTCAATCGCGCGAACGGTGCCGATCGCGGGCGTGCCGAGCGTGGCCATCAGCCCAACTCCCGCACGTCCTCCGCGAGTTGGATCTCGCGGATTGTGGACGTGCCCAGCACCTCGATTTCCAGCTTGCGGTATGCGTCGGTTTCGGCCAGCGTAAACTCTTCCTCGCTGGTCACGACCACCTCGTCAACCTGCACGCCGTCGCCGTAGACACGCAACAGGATGTTGTCGTAGTCCTCGGCGCGCACGCGGGCCATCATCATGGCAGCCTGTGCCGGCAACAGCCACAGCTTGCCCTTCCAGCGGAAGGTCATGCGGTTGTCGGCATCGCCTTCGAAAGCGGCGATCACGTTGCCCACGGCGATGCCCGCCGGCGTGGTCGGCGGAATCGGCAGCGACGGGTCATCCGGCTCGTCGATGTTGTCGAGCACCAGATACATGGTGTCCGTGATGGGGTCGACGTGCACCGCGCTGGCGTGGAACGGCATTTCCACCACTCCGAAACCGCTGCTCTTCATGTCGAGCGCGTAGGCCTTGTAGGTCTGCCCCGGCGAGCCGCTGCCGCCTTGCTCCGGCGGCCGCGCGAAGAGCCAGTAGATGTCGTTGTGCTGCACGGCGCGGATCGTGGTCGGGTCCAGCGCCTTCCACTGCCGCAGCGTGAAGACGCCATCGGTCAGGTTGCGCGCTTGGCCGACGCCGGTCACGGCCATCAGGCCGTCAGTGCCCGCAAACACCACGCCGACACCGGTCAGATAGGCGAACGAGTGCTTGGACACCGCGGCGTACGGCACTTCGAACTTGCTCATGCTGTAGGCCGCCGGATCGTTGCCGGTCGCCACATAGATGAAGCTCTTGGTGCCGATCACCACCGTAGTGTCGACGTTGGCGATGCCCACGATGTCGGTATCGGTGTTCAACCGGTACAGCGGCGGCCATGCGTGCGGGCGGTTCTGCGCCGACAGGCACAACTGATTGCGGCGGAAGCCCACCATGATGCCGTTCGGCAGCGCCAGAATGCCTTCCAGATCGTCAGGCGGCAGATCCCAGCCTGTGCTTTCCAGCACCTCACCCAGCTGCGCATCGGTCAGCGTGTCGTCGTAGGTGGCGGTGGCCAGCGCAATCTCGGCGACGAACAGGAACTGCGTGCCGGTGTTGCCGGTGGCCGCGCGGTAGATGCGTTTCGTCGTGATGTTGTAGTCGCCCGAAACGCCGGAGGGCACCGCCACTGGCGTCGTCACGGTGACGGTCAGCCCATCCGGCCGCAGGATCGTGTTGCTGGCAGGACTCGGCGCGCTCTCTTCGCCGATGTCGTTGACGAAGGTGTAGACGTAGCTGGTCGCGAGATTGGCAGGTGTGTAGCCGGTGGAGCCACTGGCCTGCACCTGCACGCTGCGAATATAGGCCAACGACGCGCCGCCCAGCTGATCAAACGTGCTGTAGGCCCCACAGTAGTCGCCGAGCGTGGTGCTGACCGTGGTCTCGTAGCTGCCAATGTCCACGTCGCCGAGCGTGCGCACGGTTGCAGTGATCGAAGCAGAGCCGTCCGAGTTCGGCACCACCTTGATGTGCATCTTGTAGTAGGTGTTGGCGCTCAGTGCCAAGCCGTTCGTGTACCCATTGAAGCTGCCGTACTGCGCCCACGAACCGGCAATGCCCGCCCCGAGGCGCCAAGTCGCGCCACTGACCCGCTCGACGATGACCGCCGGCCCGATGCCGGCGCCGTCGCGCATGACGCCGAAGCCAAGCCGCGAGCGGCTTGCCACATCGTTGCACGCCCACACGTAGGTGGCCTCCACCACGGAAGCGCTGGCCACACCGAAGTTGCGCGACAGGAACGTGGGGATGCCGCCACCCGTGGTGTCGCGCCACCGCAGTTGGTAAACCGTGCCCGAGCCGCCGAGCGGGTCGGCCACTTGGGTGACTGAGCTTTCGAAAGCCATGGATCAGTCCGTGAAAGGAACGACCGGAGAAGTCGTCCACGAATCGGCCAGCTGATCGCCATTGTCGGTGATGTTCACCGAGAACGTCGTTGCGGTAGTGTCCACGCCCACCGTCAGCGAGGGCGCGGCGTCAGGAGCAGGAACGCCCAGCGGCCGCGTGGCGACGGGGTACGGTTCACTGCCCGTTGTCGCGAGCGAGTAGTTCGTCCACCGCGGCTGCGAGTACAGGCCAGGGGACGTGAGGTAGATGCGGAACGTGTCGTCGCCCGGCACGATGCCACGGGCCACGTCCACGTTCACGCCCCACGACAGCCACTTGTCGTCAAGCAGGTAGATCGTGCGCACCGGTGCTGCAGTGGCCAGCGTCTTGACGCTGGAGAACTGCTGCCATGCAGTGATGTCGCCGGTGAGCAGCCGCGTGCCGACAGCGGCCTGCGCCGCGTTCTCCGGCAATAGGTGCGACTCCAGTCGAGGAACTTCGCCGCGAGGATTGAGCAGCGTGATTTTCACAACTGCATCTCCGGAATGGCAGCGTCGTAGGCCATCCACGAACGGGTCAGCCGCCGCAGCGCAGGCATGGCCGCAGCGTAGAGGTCAGCGCCGCTCGTGGAGTCTTGCCCGCCATGCCGTCGCCACTGGTATCCGATCATCGGTACTCGCACAGCACCTCCGCGCAAACCAGCAGCTGCGCGCATGAGCCAGTCCAGGCCGCGGCCGCACTCGTTGGCGAGACCAAGCGCTGATGGAGGCACAAAAGAAGGCCGAAACATCGCGAGATGATGGATGCTACGTGGGTGCATCGCCAAGTCCATGAGCCGCCGGCTACGGCGCATGCCCTCGCGCAGAGGGTTGCCTTGCGCATCAATCTCTTGCTCGTCCGTGAAAGCCAATCCGCACTGGTGCGTCGTTAAAGTTTGCGCACAAAGCGTGACGGCTCCGGGCAGCACAACATCGTCATCGTCAACGATCGCAACAGCGTCTGCTTCTTGGCAGGCGCCCCACAAGTCACGATTCCAGTCAAGCGGATCTCCGCTCGATTGCACGACCACATGCTCACAGGATGACGGTATCGTTTGCGCCACCGAAGCGACAGCCTCGCGCAACCACGGGTGCCCGGGTCTTGACGTGACAGTGACGACACGAACGCGCATTTTCAGACCGAAGCGTCGCCGACACGCCGCACAACGACAACAGCAGCAAAATCGGCTGCGTCGGTTTCCGCCGCATAGGCGTTGGCGTACAGTGTCGGAGTGATGGCCGCAGGTAGCGCAGGTACGTTGACCAAGTAGGTATCGGAGAACTGCGCGTAGAGCCCGATAGCTTGCCATGAAGCGGTAGCCGGCACTGTCATTCCATACCGACTGGAGGAAAGACTGCCCGCAACACTGCCCGCCGACGGCGTAGCTCCGCTGCCGTAGTACGTGAGATCCCCCACTGCGGCGGGCCAAGTTCCTGAGACTGGCGTCACCCGGGCTTCGATCACGACTTCATAGAGCCCGGTCTGCTGCACGTCGACCGCGTTTGTCGTTTCGTTCCAAGTAGCGTCGCTACTTGAGTGCAGCGTAGTGCCAGTCCAGTTGCTGAAGCTGACCCCATCAAACGCCCCGGCAGCCGCACCGGCAAGCGACACCACCAACTCGGGCGCCGCAGCAGTGCCTCCCCCGCCAGAAGGGTTGGTGCCTGCGATCACCGTCACCTTGTTGGCGTTCTCCCCAGTGCCGCGTGTGGCCACCAGCCCGTCGGCAAAGTCCACGGTGTCAACGTTCGGGGCGCCCAGATCCACGCCATTGCTTTGGAACTGGATGTAGTTCGGAAACTCATCGGGCGCTTGCGGCGGAAAGCCAGCGCCGGCAGGGGTCAAACCGAAGGCCATGTCATCGTCCCATCACGAAGGGGCGCGGCCGGGCGCGTTGCGAGCCTTCGTTGTAGGCCCGCTGCACATCGGCCTTGCCGTTGCTGACGCACGAGTTCCAGATGGCCTCGTACTTCTCGGCCATCTTGAGGTCGCTCCAAGGCTGGCCCGGGATCCGCAGCAGGTGCATGAGCGCGCCGGCCTCAATGCCGGTGCTGTACTTCTTCAGCGGCTCCGCGGGCACCTGCGCCACGCTGTCCTTGGGCTGCAGCACCACCGTCACCAGCATGTTGTAGACCGCATCGGGCGTCGGGTAGAACGCGATCTGGCCCTCGGGGATGTAGCAGTAGCGTTGCGGCCGGCTGGCTTGCGCGTTCGGATCCCACAGGCTGGAGTCCTGCGGCTGCAGTGGCAGCGTGCGCGGCGTCGAGATGCCGGCACCCTGCAGTGGCGTGCACGACGCCGCGCGCACGCTGACGATCTCCAGATACGGGTCGCTGCCCAAGTCGTAGACCATCGTGTTGGCGACGGTCTGCCCCGGCACAGTGTCGCGCAGCCAGCGGGTCTCCGAGCACCAGTCGCGGAAGGCCTTGACGTAGGCCCGGCGCAGCAACGTGCTCGGTGCCTTGCGCACGACCAGCGCGACCGGCGCCAGTTGATCAAAGACGTTGACGAAGGTCGTCATGCCACCCCCGGGGATTGCGAGGTCTTGGGCGCCACGGCCACTTGGCCTTGGGACTTGAGGCCCAGCGCGAGTCGGGCCTCGTTGATGAAGGCCTGCGACTTGCTCAGATCCTGGCGCACCGAGTTCTTGGCGAAGGCCATCGACAGCATGATGCGCTCGATCGGGTACTGGTAGGCATCACTCAGGGCGATGTTCTCACCGCTGGAGCCGGTGAGCTCGGCCGGGATCGCGCCGTAGGTCACCCGCACGCTGCCGGTGCCGTCGTTGGGTGGGAAGACGTAGAACTTGCGCGGCGTGCGCGGGTCAGCGGCGTAGTTCTCCACCTCGGTCTGCTGCGTGGCCGCCGGCCAGAAGCGGTTCTCTTCTTGCAGGATCGCAAGATCCGTCTGCGTAACGGCCCGCCCCGACACCTCGTTGTCGGTGATGTCGATCAGCGCAGTGCCATCGGCCGGCAGATCCTGCGCGATGCCCGCAACGAGGGTCACAAAGTCGCGCTTGGGGTATGCGTCAAGCTTGTAGTCACCGCAGATCAACCGCTGGGCGATGTTGAGGTTGGCCACGTGCTCGGCGCGTGACCATGTGCGGAAAGCCGTGTCCAGCAGCGTGCGCGCCACATTGTTGATGACGGTCTCTACGGACACGGCCATGGGTCACCTCATGCCAGGTTGCCCGCCTCGGCCGCCAGGCGGCGCAGTTCGGCGCGCATCTTGTTGTGGTGCAGCGACGGGTCCAGCGTGACGCCGTACTCCGACGCAGCGAAAGCGATCATCTCGGCCACCGAGGCGGTGCCGATGTCGAAGGGCTCGTTGTCGGCCGGCAGCGGTGCGCCGTTGCCCATCGACCGCAGCCAGGCCATGCGCTCTTCCGGGGTCGCCTTCGGCGAGCCGGTGAAGACGCGGTACTTCTGGTGCCCGCGCAAGCGGGGCACGTTCGGCATCAGGCGGCCGTCGTCCACGTGGATGAGGAAGGGGTTGCGCTTGTCCTGCGAGGTCTGCGCGCGGCGCGCAGCAATCGCGGCTTCTTGAGCGTCGGTGATCATCGGGTCTCTCCGGGGTGATCAATGTAGAAACCGGCGCCACAGGGGCGCCGGTTGCGGGACGCGAGCTCCGATCAGGAGCCCGCGGGCGAAGTGCCGGGCGTGTACGCCGGGCGCTTCATCTTGCCCGCCTCGCCGTTCTTCTGGGACGGGCCCAGCGGCGTGTGCGGGTAGCGCGCCTTGGCCTTGCTGCTCGCCTGGGACATCTCCTTCTGGATCGTCTCGGGCGGCACCTTGACCGGGAAGTTGGCCCCGTAGGGATTGCTGGTCTTCATGGATCTGCTCCTGTGTTTGCGGCGGGCAGGATGAGGTGCTCACGCACCCCATCCTACACCGATCAGCCCTTGCTGACCACCGCGGTGCCGACGTAGCTCGGGCCGATGACCTCGTACCCGAACACCATCAGGCCACGGATGATGTAGCCGAAGTCGCTCGGGTTGTCGATCATCTGGCACTCGACGATCTGGGACGCGAACGTCAGGCCGGCGCTGTGGCCGAACATGACGTAGGTCGCGGGGCCCGGGCTCGTCTGCGTCAGCAGGTTGCGGCTCTGGTAGATCGTGAAGCGGTCGATCTCGCCCACCTTGCCGTTGCGCAGGATGGACACGCCATCACCGGCCAGCGACGCGATGCGCAGATCGGACTTCTTGATCAGGGCGATGAACCACGGCGGCGCCACCATCCAGCGGCCTTCGTCGGACACGTTCTGCTCGTCGAGCACCGTGCCGCAGTCGACGATGAAGTCCACCACGTCGGTCTTGGAGACCGAACGGGGGGTCGTCGAGTTGCCCAGGTTGATGTTGTTCGAATCCGCGCCGGCGCTCGGGCCCGAGTTGTCCGCCGACACGTCCGCGGGGATCGTGGTCAGCATGTCGGCGTCGGCCGCGATGCGCAGCTGGATCGAACCGTCGTTGGCGAAGATGTCGGCCAGGTCGAGGTCCGACTGGCGCGAATCCACGGTCGACAGGGCCACCGCAAACGACTTGGCCTGGTCGATGGCCAGCGTCACCGAGTTGTTGGTCGGGTACTGCGGGCTCAGGCCCGCGCCGATCACGTAGTCGGAGACGGTCACGTCCGGGATGGTGCGGATCTTGACCTGGGCGCCGAAGCCGGCGATCTCGCCCTCGTAGTCGGTCGAGGCGATCTCACCGAAGACGGTGGTCTTGTAGAACTTCTCGACCAGCTTGGCCGAGTACAGTTCCGGGTCGAAGTTGATGGTGCCGCTCGGACCATAGTCCGGGACACCCGATGCGCGAGGAACGCCCATGATTTGCTCCTTGGATCAGGCGTTGGTAGCCACCGGCTACCGCGGGAGCTTCAGTCGCGCTTCGAACTTGGCGAACTCTTCGTCCGACACGTAGCCAGGTTGGCCCGGGCGCTTGGTCGCGCGGCGGCGGTACATCTCCTTGATCTCGGCCCCGGAAGGCCGACCTTGCCCGGGTTCCGGGGCACGCGGAGGGGTGTCACCACCATTCGCACCGCTGCCACTGGGCGCCACGGGAGGCGTCGGTACCGCCGGCGCGGCGCTGCGCAGGTAGTCCTTGAACATCTTCGCAACGGCGCGGGCGTTGAGCTTCGCGCAGTGCGAGGTCAGGATGTCCTGCCGCACCATGCCGGTCGCCTGGTCTTCCTCGTCCAGCCAGGCCAGCCACCCCTCGCTCTTGTCGAGTTCGCGGTAGTTGGGCACCTGCTCTTCGATGGCCTCTTCGAACACCGCGACCTTGCGTTTCTGCTCGGCCTCCGCATCGTCTCGCTGCCGGTTCATCAGCGGCTCGATCTGCGTCTTGACGGTGTCCTGTGCCACTTTGGTTGCCGCGGTGACGGCGGCTTGTGCCATCGCCATCGCGTCTTCTTCGCCCAGGTTCTTGATCTGCTCGTCCGTGAAGAACTGCTTGAGGTCGATCGTGGGCGCCTCGGAAGGTGCTTGCTGCTGGAGTCGGTTGACTTCGGCGGTCAACCTGTCAATCTCCTGACGGAACTCGGCGACGACGGCCTTGTGCTCGTCTTCTCGGGCGCGGAGGCGGCCGGCGACTGCTTCGAAGCGGTGCTTCCAGTAGGTCGGGTCGCTATGCCGCGGATCCTCGACGGCGGGCGTCTTCGGGGCGTTGGCGTCAGGCGTGTTCGCAGTCGTGTCGGCCGGGGTTTCCGGGGTCGCCGCGACGGCGGGGGACGGCGTTTCCGAGTCGGCCGGTTTGGTGCTCGCTTCGTAGCGCTGTTGAACAGCGGCCGAGCGGCGGAGGACGGCGCGAGGGAGTCGCGTTTCGTTCGAAGGCTGTGAAGCCTGCTGCATGTGGGTTTCTCCGAGGTCCAGGCGTCACCTGGGGAATCGGTTTTGCAGGGGGCGAACGCGGGCCCTGTCAGTGCGGATCAAACCGGGTCTGTGAGGTGACAGAGGGTTTGACTCGGGTCAGCTTCTGCTCGGCAGTTGCGATGTCGGCGATCATCTCGTCGACCGCGAGAGCCCGGCCTTGCCAGCGGAGAACCTCTTCCCCGGTGACGGCGCGCAGCTTCTCGTTGCACTCTGCCTGCTTGGCTTGCAACAACCTGAGCAGTTGACGGCCTTCGGGAGACTTGTTGAGTCGCGCCAGAAAGGCGAGGTCATCCGAATTCAGGTGCATGTGCGGCGGATTCTATGACTTCCAGTTATGAGGGCGCAAGTCAGTCGTCGTCCTCGACGATCTTGCGGGCCAGTTCTTCGGCGCG
>Ga0079224_100000322_pt1 | contig 44643 bp, 39 predicted proteins | sample Stecom2015_FD_80414 | JGI IMG/M metagenome (GOLD analysis project Ga0079224, IMG submission 80414) | Agricultural soil microbial communities from Utah to study Nitrogen management - Steer compost 2015 | ecosystem: Environmental > Terrestrial > Soil > Agricultural land | place: USA: Utah... | reverse complement strand
CAGCGCGCCCGCGACCACCGCGCGCTGGCACGCGACGCGCACCGCGGGGCCTGCCTTCACGAGGACACCCTCGTCGACCGCCACGAACACCTCGGAGCCCCCCTCGTCCACGTAGGAGAGCAGGCCGGGACGCAGCAGCAGGGCCGTGTCGGCATGGCGCGGCAGCATCGTGAACGAGCCGCGATCCGACTCGGCCGACACCCTTCTTACGCGGGTGTCGAGCAGCACGCCGGTCGGCACCGACAGTAGCAGCTTCACGCCGCCTCCGCGCGCCGCGGCAGGGCGCCGATCATGTACAGGCTCCGCTCGGCAATGTCCTCGTATTCGTCGTTCAGGATCGCCTCGCAGTCGTCGAGCAGCGTCTCGAGCGCAACCGTCGCCCCCGCTCGCCCGGTGAACGCCTCGGTCACGTGGAACGGCTGGGTGAGATACCGCTCGAGACGGCGCGCACGCGACACGACCCGCTGGTCGCTCTCGCTGAGCTCCTCGAGTCCGAGCATCGCGATGATGTCCTTCAGCTCGTCGTACTGCGCGAGCGTGGCGCGCACCGCGCTGGCCAGCCGGTAGTGGCGCTCGCCGGTCACCGCGGGGCTGAGCAGCGACGACGTCGACGCGAGCGGGTCGACCGCCGGATAGAGCCCCTGCGCGGCGCGCTCGCGCGAAAGCACGATCGACGCCGACAGATGGCTGAACGTGTGCACGACGGCGGGGTCGGTGAAGTCGTCGGCCGGCACGTACACCGCCTGCACCGAGGTGATCGACGCGTCCCGCGTGCTGGCGATGCGCTCCTGCAGCTCGCCGAGATCGCGCGCCAGCGTCGGCTGGTAGCCCATCTGCGACGAGAGCTGCCCGAGCAGGCCCGAGACCTCCATGCCCGCCTGCACGAAGCGGAACACGTTGTCGATCAGCAGCAGCACGTCGCGCCGCTCGTCGTCGCGGAAATGCTCCGCGATCGTCAACGCGGTGTGGCCGACGCGAAAGCGCGGGCCCGGCGGCTCGCTCATCTGGCCGAAGACGAGGACGGTCTGGCCGAGCACGCCGGCGTCCCGCACGTCGCGGATCACCTCCTCGGCCTCGCGCGAGCGCTCGCCGACGCCGCAGAACACGCTCACGCCGCTGTGCCGGGCCGCCATGTTGTGGATGAGCTCCGAGATCAGCACCGTCTTGCCGACGCCGGCCCCGCCGAACAGGCCCGCCTTGCCGCCGCGCTCGAGCGGCGCGAGCAGGTCGATCGCCTTGATCCCGGTATGGAGGACCTCGGTTCTCACCGGGCGTTCGCGCAGCGGCACGGTCGGGCCGTACACGGGGCGGCGCACCCCCTCGATCGGCTCGCCGCCATCGATCGGCCTGCCGAAGACGTCGATCACCCGGCCGAGGAGACCGCTACCCACCGCGACCGTGAGCGGCGCGCCCGTCGCCTCGACGCGCATGCCGCGCGCCAGACCGTCGGTGATGCCGAACGCCAGGCAACGCGCAGTGCGACTGTCGACGTGCGCCGAGACCTCGAGCGGCGGCCCGCCTTGCGACGTCAGCAGCTCGCGCACCGCCGGAAGGCGCCCGGAGAAGCGAACGTCGACGACCGAGCCCCGGACGGCGGTGATGGTCCCGACGCCCGTTTCGTCGGCGTCGGGATGCGCGACGGCCTCGGGGTGTGGATGGATGTCGCTCAGCGGCGCCTCCTACGCGTCCCAGAGCGGCGCCACCAGGCGCCTCTTCCCGTCGGCCGACCGCCTCACGCCCGGTTCGTCGAGCCGGACGCGGTCCCAGAGCTTGCAGGTCACCTGCTCGTGCTTCTGGTCGAGCGCCTCGCAGTAGTTCGTGTATTCGCAGACCCGCACCTCGTCGCCGCGGCCGGCGCGAACCTTCGTGAACCAGTCGGGATCGGCGAGGCTCTGCCGCGCGAATCCGACGAAGTCGGCGTGGCCGTCGACGAGCATGCACTCGGCCTGCTCGAAGCCGTGCACGCCGCCGGCGACGACCACGGGCGTCTCGTACCCCGCCGCACGCACCGCCGCTCGTACCGCCGAGCTGGGCGCGAGATTGCGTCCATAGGGGCCGCGCTCGTCGGACGTACGGTGCGGCATGCACTCGTAGCCGCTCGGCCCGGTGTACGGATAGGCAGCGGCGCCGATCGCCGGCTGGCGTGCGTCCTCGAACTTGCCGCCGCGCGACATCGACAGGAAATCCATTCCCGCCGCGGCGAAGGCGACGCCGAAATGCACCGCGTCGTCGGCCGTCGATCCGCCTTCGATGCATTCCTCGGCCAGGTAGCGGCAGCCGACCGCGATGCGCGTACCGACCGCCTCGCGCACCGCGTGCAGCACCTCGAGCGGCAGGCGCAGGCGGCCCTCGCGCGTGCAGCCGTAGCCGTCGTCGCGATCGTTGCGCGCCGAGAGGAACGACGCCATTGTGTAGGCGTGCGCATAGTGCAGCTCGACGCCGTCGAAGCCCGCCTCGCAGGCGCGGCGCGCGGCATCGGCGAACAGGCCGGGCAGGACGCGCGGCAGCTCGCGCACGTGCGGCAAATGCAGGTCGGTGACGCGCTCGCGCGCGCCCATCCGCAGCGCCTCGCGCTCGCGCTCGTCGAGCACGCGCTCGAGCGCCTCCGGCGCGAGCGCGAGCAGCCGCTCGCGCACCGCGTCGTCGTCGACGTCGGCCGCGAGCCCCACCGCGTTGCGGTGCGCGGCGCGGATCTTCAGGTACTGTCGCAGGTAGCGCTCGGGCTCCGGACGGCGACGGATCGACAGGAAATCGATCAGCTGGATGAACAGCCGCGTCTCGCCGCCGCTCGCGCGTCGCACCGCGTCGACGAGGCGGCGCAATCCGGGGATGAAGCGGTCGTCGCCGATGCGCAGCAACGGCCCGCTGGGCACGTCGCGCACGCCCGTGGCTTCGACGACGAGCACGCCCGGACGACCGCGCGCGAAACGCTCGTACCAGTCGACGTTGTCGTCGGTGACGAAGCCGTCGGGGGTCGCGCGCCAGGGCACCATCGCCGGCACCCACGTTCGCGTCGCCACCTCGAGGGGCCCGATGCGCGCCGGCTCGAACAGCGGCGAGCACTGCGCGCGTTCGCGCGTCGGCCACGAGCCGGCGCGCGGCTTCCAGACGATCTTCTGCGGAGGACGCCACATGCGGGGAATCGTACCCGCTCTGCCTGCCTCGCTATAATCGACGACACCCCGAGGAGCGCTGCAACGGCGGGCCTTCGGCCGCCGCCAGGCTCGGGAACCGATTCAACGGCGCTCGTCGATCCGTGATCCGTCACGGCAGACGGGCGCAGCCCGGCCGCGCATTCGTTCGCGGCCCGATCCCCGGTTCTGTCGCGTCGGCACCCTTTCCGAACCCGAGGAGTGACGATGTCCGCCGTACCGAAATCCGAAGCCTTCACCGATTTCCGCATCGCCGATCCTGCGCTCGCCGACTGGGGCCGCAAGGAGATCCGGATCGCCGAGACGGAAATGCCGGGCCTGATGGCGATCCGCGACGAGTACGCCGCGGCGCAGCCGCTGAAGGGCGCGCGCATCTCCGGCTCGCTGCACATGACGATCCAGACCGCGGTGCTGATCGAGACGCTCACCGCGCTCGGCGCCCAGGTGCGCTGGGCCTCGTGCAACATCTTCTCGACGCAGGACCACGCGGCGGCCGCGATCGCCGCCGCCGGAATCCCGGTGTTCGCGCACAAGGGCGAATCGCTCGACGAGTATTGGGACTACACGCACCGGATCTTCGACTGGCCCGGCGGTCTCACGTCGAACCTGATCCTCGACGACGGCGGCGACGCGACGCTGCTCATCCACCTCGGTGCGCAGGCCGCGAAGGATCCCTCCGTGCTGGCGAACCCGAAGAGCGAGGAGGAGAAGGCGCTCTTCGCCGCGATCCGCCGCCAGCTCGAGAAGGATCCGCAGTGGTACGAGCGCCAGCGCACGTCGATCGTCGGCGTCACCGAGGAGACGACCACCGGCGTGCACCGGCTGTACCAGATGTCGGCGCGTGGCGAACTGGCGTTCCGCGCGATCAACGTCAACGACTCGGTCACCAAGAGCAAGTTCGACAACCTCTACGGCTGCCGCGAATCGCTGGTCGACGGCATCAAGCGCGCCACCGACGTGATGGTCGCCGGCAAGATCGCCGTCGTCGCCGGTTACGGCGACGTCGGCAAGGGTTCGGCGCAGGCGCTGCGCGCGCTGTCGGCGCAGGTGTGGGTCACCGAGATCGATCCGATCTGCGCGCTGCAGGCGGCGATGGAAGGCTATCGCGTCGTCACGATGGAATATGCCGCCGACAAGGCTGACATCTTCGTGACCGCCACCGGCAACCGCGACGTCATCCGCTACGAGCACATGCAGGCGATGAAGGACCAGGCGATCGTCTGCAACATCGGGCATTTCGACAACGAGATCGACGTCGCCTCGCTGAAGCAGTGCCGCTGGGAGAGCATCAAGCCGCAGGTCGACCACGTGATCTTCCCCGACGGCAAGCGGATCATCCTGCTCGCCGAGGGGCGGCTGGTGAACCTCGGCTGCGCCACCGGCCACCCGTCATACGTGATGAGCTCGTCGTTCGCGAACCAGACGATCGCGCAGATCGAGCTGTTCTCGCATCCCGAGCGCTACGAGCCGGGCAAGGTCTATGTGCTGCCGAAGCACCTCGACGAGAAGGTCGCGCGACTGCAGCTAAAGAAGCTCGGCGCCATGCTCACCGAGCTCACGCCGCAGCAGGCCGCGTACATCGGCGTGCCGGTGGAGGGCCCGTACAAGAGCGACAGCTACCGCTACTGACGGGTCACACCGCGCGGTGGCACGCACCGATCGCCTGCTCGTCGCGCGAGGCCTCGCACCCTCGCGCTCGGCCGCACAGCGCCTGATCGAACGCGGAGCGGTGCGCTGGCGCGCCCCGGCCGGTTGGATCGCGCCGTGCAAGGCGGGCGAGGACCTGCCCGACGACTGCGAGCTGCGCATCGACGACGATGCCGAGCTGCGCTACGTCTCGCGCGGCGGCCTGAAGCTCGAGGGCGCACTCGCGCGCTGCGGGTTCGATGTGCACGGTCTCGCGTGCCTCGATCTCGGCCAGAGCACCGGCGGCTTCACCGACTGCCTGCTGCGTGCAGGCGCCCTGCGCGTCGTCGGCATCGACGTCGGGCACGGCCAGCTGCACGCGTCGCTGCGCCGCGACCCGCGCGTGCGCGCCTTCGAAGGCGTGAACGTGCGTACGCTCGACGCGTCCGCGCTCGGCGAAGCATTCCCGCCGCAAGGCTTCGACCTCGTCGTCGCCGACCTCTCCTTCCTGTCGCTCGCGCACGCACTGGCGCCCGCCCATGCGCTCACGCGACACGACGGACACCTGCTCGCGCTCGTCAAGCCGCAGTTCGAGCTCGGCCCCGGCGCAGTCGATCGCCGCGGCATCGTGCGAGACGCCGGCCGCTACGGCGAGCTGCGCGAGCGCCTCGAGGCGTCGGCGCGCGAGCACGGCTGGAATCCGGAAGACTGGTTCGACAGCCCGATCACCGGCGGCGACGGAAACCGCGAATTCTTCCTGAAGGCACGCCGATGACCGCGAGGCCGACGATCAGCTTCGAATTCTTTCCGCCGAACACGCCGGTCGGCGTGGAGAAGCTGCGCGGCGTGCGCGACGCTCTCGCCCGCTGCGACCCGGCGTTCTACAGCGTCACCTACGGCGCGGGCGGCGTGACCCGCGACAAGACGCTCGCCACCGTGCTCGAGATCGTCGACGAGGGACGCACCGTCGCCCCGCATCTGTCGTGCGTCGGCGCGTCGCGCGAATCGGTGCGCGAGCTGCTCTCGCTGTACGGCGAACGGGGCATCCGCCGGCTCGTGCTGCTGCGCGGCGACCTGCCCTCGGGCATGCGCGGCGCGGGCGACTTCCGCTACGCGAGCGACCTCGTCGCCTTCGTGCGCGCCGAGACCGGCGACCACTTCCACATCGAGGTCGCCGCGTACCCCGAGACGCATCCGCAGGCGCGCAGCCCGCGCGACGACCTGCAGGCCTTCGCCACGAAGATGCGCGCCGGCGCCGACTCGGCCATCACGCAGTATTTCTTCAACGCCGACGCCTACCTGCGCTTCCGCGATGCGGCCGCCCGCCTCGGCATCGACGCGCCGATCGTGCCCGGCATCATGCCGATCTCGAACTACGTGCAGCTGGCGCGCTTCTCCGATTCGTGCGGCGCCGAAATCCCGCGCTGGATCCGGCTCGAGCTCGCCGCCTGCGGAGACGACCTCGACGCGATCCGCGCCTTCGGCGCCGAAGTCGTCAGCGCGATGTGCCGGCGCCTGCTCGCCGAGGGCGCGCCGGGGCTGCACTTCTACACGCTGAACCGGTCCGGCCCCACGATCGCGATCCTGGATGCGCTCGGCCTGGGCTCGGCGCCCGGTTGAGGGCACTGCGGCGCAGCAGACGTTCCGTGGCAGCCACGCAAGCCGCCAAGACGGCGGAGCAGCCCCTTCCGCGGGCCCGAAAGCGTCCATCCGCACGCCGCCCGCCCTCCGACGGGGCCGTTCGTCGGACGCTGTTGCTCATGACCCGATCCGCGGCGCGGGGCGCTTCGACCCGGGCGACGTGCGTCGGTACCATCACTGCACCCACGAAAAGGCCCGCTCGCGCCCGAACGAGATGCCCACCGCCCTGCCCTCACCGGGGCTCGCCTCGGCGAAGCGCTACCAGATTCCGGTCGAGAATCTGCAGCAGGGGATGTTCGTCGTCGAGCTCGACCGCCCCTGGCTCGACACGCCGTTCCTGCTGCAGGGCTTCCTGATCGACAGCCAGATCGAGCTCGACACGCTGCGCAGGTATTGCCGCTACGTCTACGTCGACCTCGAGCTGTCGCACGCGGAGCTGGCCGCCGCGATTCGCAGCGCCGAACTCGCCGGCGAGCCGTCGGCCGCCGAAGCGGGGCCGTCGGCGCCGCTTCGCTTCGACACGGTGCTCGACGAGAGGCCCGCGGCTGCACCCGAGCGGCCGTCACGACCGGTACGCATCCGCTCCGACGTCAAGATCAGCCGGCAGACGCGCGAACGCTTCCGCGACTTCATCCGCGCGACCGCGATCGCTCCGACCGCGATCGCGCACGAACCCGTCTGGCGCCGCGCGCTCGCCTGGCTGCGCGCGGGCGGCGGTAACCACGGGTCGAAGCACCCGCGCGCGGGCCTCGCCGACGTGCGCAAGGCGCTCGAGGGCTCGCTTCCCGAAGGCATCGAGCTGCGCCGCTACGCGGATCGCACGCCGATCGAGGGGGAGCTGCCCCGCGCCCGCGTGGCCTTCGGCGACGGCGAACGTGCGCTCGACGCACTCGTCTCCGACGTGCGCAACGGGAAGATCCCGGACGTGCAGCGGGTCAGCACCGCCGTCGACGGCATCGTCGACAGCATGATCGACAACCCGGACGCACTGATGTGGGTCGCCCGCCTGCGCGAAGAGAGCGTGCAGACCTACCAGCACGGCGTGAAGGTCGCGCTGTACCTGGTCGCACTCGGTCGGCACCTGGGCTTCCCGCGTGCGGAGCTGTCGAACCTGGGCATGATCGGGATGCTCGCCGACGTCGGCAAGACGCGTCTGCCGCTCGCGCTGCTCGAGAAGCCCGGCATGCTCACGCCGGCCGAATACAACATCGTGAAGGAGCACGTCCGCCTCGGGCTCGACGCGCTGTCCGCCAGCATGCGCCTGTCGCCGGCGATCATCGAGGGCATCGCGCAGCACCACGAACGGCTCGACGGCTCCGGGTACCCGAAGGGGTTGCGCGGCGACGAGATCGGCCTCTACGGCCGCATGACGGCGATCGCCGACAGCTTCGCCGCGCTGATCACGTCGCGCGCCTACGCAAACGCCTGCGCGCCGCAGGATGCGCTGATGAACCTGTACGCATGGGCGGGCACCTCGTTCCACGAGCCGCTCGTCGAGCAGTTCGTGCAGGCGATCGGCATCTTCCCGGTCGGCAGCTTCGTCGAGCTGTCCAACGGCGAAGTCGCGGCCGTGCTCGCACACAACCGGGTGCGCCGGCTCGAGCCGCGCGTGCTCGTGCTCACCGCGCCCGACAAATCCCCACTGGCCGCGCCGTTCGAGCGCGACCTGCTGCACCGGCCGAAGGCGGTCGACGGCGGCCGGGTGCGCATCGTGCGTGGCCTGGCCGCCGGCGCGTACGGACTTCGCCTGCACGACTACTATGGGCGCGACGCGATGGCGGCGATCGCAACCCCCTGACGCATCCGCTCGCCCGAATGGCTTCCTCCCGTCCCGACGAGGCCGCGGCATCCGTTCCCCGGGCGCGCGAGCGCAGCGCGGCGCAGCTGCTCGGCGACATCGAGACCGCGATCGCGCATGGGGACACCGGGCGCGACGTCGTCCTCGTCATCGCCCTGAATCGGTCCGACCGCATCGACGCGCTCACGCGCGCGCCCGACGACCGTCCGGTGCTGGACGAGATCGGGCGACGGATGGAGTCGGTGCTTCGGCCCGCCGACCGCTACGCGTTCGCATCGCGCGAGGAAGCGTGGCTGCTGCTCCCGCGGCTGACCAGCGAGGCGCTCGCCGAGCTCGCCAGCCACTCGCTGATCCAGTCGCTGTCGGCGCCCCTGCGCGTGAGCTCGGCACCGCTTCCCGTGCGCCTGCGGCCTTCGATCGGCGGCGCCTGGGCGCCGGCCGGCTCGCACCCCGACGCGATGACGCTCGTCGGCGTCGCCGCCGAGGCAGCGGCGCAGTCGCTCGGCCGCGAAGACCACGTGCGCATCCTGCGCGTGAACGACGATCACGCCTCGGGGCTGCGCCGCCACGAGATCGAGCGCGACCTGCACGACGCGCTCGAACGCAACGAGCTCGAAGTGCATTTCCAGCCGCAGATCGACCTGCGCGACGGCCGCTGCGTATCGGCCGAAGCGCTGGTGCGCTGGAGGCGGTCCGACGGACGCGCGGTCGACCCGTCGACGATCGCATCGATCGCCGAGGAGCGCGGCCTGATCCTCGCGCTGACGCGTTTCACGATGAACGCCGCGCTGCGGCATGCGGCGAAGTGGAAGAAGCAGGGATTCGACGTCTCGCTCGCGCTCAACCTGTCGGCGATCACCTTCGGCGAGGCGACGCTGCCCCAGCTCGTCGCGCAGAAGCTCGCGATCTGGGGAATCGAGCCGTCCCGGCTCACCCTCGAGCTCACCGAGAGCGCGCTCATCCGCAACGAGCGCAGGGCGATCGCGATGGCCGGCGAGCTGCGCGCGCTCGGCTGCCGCCTGTCGATCGACGATTTCGGCACCGGCTATTCGTCGCTGAGCTACCTGCAGCGCTTCCCGCTCGACGAGCTGAAGATCGACCGCAGCTTCGTGCAGTCGGTCGCCTCGGAACGCGACGACCGGCGGATCGTGCGCGCGCTGGTGGAGCTCGCACACGCCTTCGAGCTCACCACCGTCGCCGAAGGCGTCGAGAACGCGTTCATCGAAGCGGCGCTGCGCGAACTGGGCTGCGACCTCGCGCAGGGCTTTCACCTGTCGCCGGCGCTTCCGCCGGACGACTTCATCGAGTGGTGTGCGAACCGCAATGCCGCGCGTGCCTTCACTGCGTCCGGATCACGCGCGACTCGGTGACGATCGCCGCGAGACGGCGATCGTGTGCCGCCGCGTCGAAACGCTCGAGCTCGCAGGCGTCGTACCCGACGCCGATCGCGGCGATCGGACGCTGCGCGAGCGTGCGGTCGTAATGTCCGCCGCCGTAGCCGAGCCGATACCCACGCGCGTCGAAGCCCACGCAGGGCACGATCAGCAATTCAGGCTCGACGGGCTCGAACGGATGCGGCACCGGGATCGCGAAACGCCCCGCGCGCAGCTCGTCGCCGGGCGACCAGCGGCCGAACTCGAGCGCACCGCACTGCGCGACGCGCGGCAGCGCGAGCGTGCGCCCCTGCGCTTGCCACGGCTCGAAGCACGGCTCGAGCTCCGGCTCGCCGCGAATCGGCCAGTAGACGCCGAGCACGCGCGCGCGATCGAAAGGCGGCGTGCGCAACAGCTCCGCGAGCCGTTCGCGCAGCGCCGGATCGGCCTGCTCGCGCAACTCGGTCGCATGTTCCGCACGCCATTGAATCAACGCGTTACGCGCGCTAGTTCGAGTGATTTCGTCGACGATGCGCATGCTATGCTCGGTCCCGGTGCCGGCGGGCACCGACGGGCGTCTCAGGGGCAGTTTGCAGTAGGCAGGGCGACGATGAAGCACGCGTTCGCGATCGCGGCGATTGTAGGACTGATCGGACTTTCGGTTCTCTCACCCGCGCAGGCACAGAAGCGTCGCCCCGATCCGCCGCCCTCCCCGGAGCAGCTCGACGTCGACGAAGCCTTCGTCGCCGCGCACGGCGCGTTCATGAAGAACGACACGGCACGCTTCGAGCCGCTGGCCGCCCGCGCCGCCGCGCATCCGCTCGCCGTCTATCTCGACTACTGGCGCTTGCGCATGCGCCTGACGGCACCGCCCGACGAGAACGTTCCAGGGGCCGCCGACGCCGACGCGCAGCGATTCATCGCCCGGCACGAAGGCACGCTGGTCGGCGATCTCGCCAGCCGCGACTGGATGCTCGATCTCGGACGGCGCGGCGAGTGGGAGCGCTTCGACCACGAATACGCGCGCTGGATCCTGCGCGACGACGACGACGTGCATTGCTACGCGTCGCTGGGACGCGTCGAGCGCCACCGGCCGGCACCGCAGGCGCGCGAAGCCGTCTTCTCGGTGCGCAACTTCGGCCCCGGATGCCTGGCGCTGCTCGACGCGTTGCTGCGCACCGGCGCCTTCGATCGCGACGACCTGATCGAGCGTCTGCAGGTCGCGCTCGAGACGAACTCGGTCGACGCCGTACGCCGGCTCGGCGAGCGGCTCGGCCTCGACGCGCGCTCGGTCCGACTGGCGCTGACCAAGCCGCAGCAGGCGCTCTCACGCAAGGCGCGCCGCGAGATCGCGCTGATCGCGCTGTCGCGCCTCGCGCGAAGCGACCCGGCCGGCGCGATGCGCCGGATGGACGCGGTCGGCCCCGCGCTGCGCAAGACCGACCGCGCCTTCGTACGCTCGCAGGTCGCCGCAGGCGCGATGCGCCGGCTCGACCCGCGCGCGCTCGAATGGACGCGCGGCGCACTCGATGCGCACGCCACCGACGAGACCTGGCGGTGGCTCGCGCGCGCCGCCCTTCGCGAGCGCGACTGGGGCATGCTGCGCAAGGTCGTCGCGCGCATGAGCGAAGCGGGCCGCAGCGACCCGACCTGGATCTACTGGAGCGCACGAGCCGAGCGCGAGACCGGCAACGCGGAGAAGGCCGACGAGATGCTGCGCTCGATCGCCGGGAAGTTCACGTTCTACGGGCAGCTCGCCGCGGAAGAGCTCGGCACGCTCACCGAAGCGCCGTCACCGGCCGTGACGACCACCGAGGAGGAGCTCGCCCGGGCGGCGCGCAACCCCGGCTCGATCGCGCGCTGCGCTTCTACGCGCTCGGCCTGCGCTTCGAGGGCAATCGCGAGTGGAATTTCCAGCTGCGCGGGATGACCGACCGCGAGCTGATCGCCGCCGCCCGCTGGGCATGCAGTCAGCAGGTGCTCGACCGCTGCGTGAACACCGCCGACCGGACGCGCGAGGAGCACGACTTCTCGCTGCGCTACGTGTCACCCTTCCTCGAGCGCATGCGGCCGGTCGCGCAGCGGGCCGGGCTCGACCCGGCGTGGATCTACGGGTTGATCCGCCAGGAATCGCGCTTCATCATGGACGCACGTTCCTGGGCGGGCGCGCAGGGACTGATGCAGATCATGCCCGCCACGGCGCGATGGATCGCCAAAAAGCTCGGCGAACGCGACTTCCGCGTCGAGCACCTGAACGACCTCGACACCAATCTGCGCTTCGGCACCTTCTACCTGCGCACCGTCCTCGACGAGCTCGAAGGCTCGCCGCTGCTCGCCTCGGCCGCATACAATGCCGGCCCGGGACGACCGCGCAACTGGCGCTCCACCCTGTCGGAACCCGTCGAGGGCGCAATCTTCGCCGAGATCATCCCGTTCAACGAAACGCGCGACTACGTGAAGAAGGTGCTCACCAACGCCGTCTATTACGCGGCGCTCTTCACCGGAGAGCCGCAGTCGCTGAAGGCGCGGCTCGGCGAGGTCGCACCGCGGCTCGGACTCACCGTCGGCTCGGACGTCCCGTAGATGGCGATGCCCGACGCACCCGTGCTCCTGCTCGGCGGCAGCGGCTTCATCGGCCGCCACGTCGCGGCGCGCCTGGCGGCGCAGGCGCGGCACGTCATCGTGCCGACGCGCAATCGCGAGCGCGCCCGGTCGCTGCTCACGCTGCCTACCGTGCAGGTCTTCCAGGCCGACGTGCACGACGACGATCGGCTCGCGTCGCTGATGCGCGGCGCCGGCGCGGTCGTCAACCTGATCGGCGTGCTCGAAGGCGGCCGCGGTTCGCCCTGGGGCCCGGGCTTCGAGCGCGCGCACGTACGACTGCCGGCCCGTCTGGTCGAAGCCGCGCGCAGCGCCGGCGTGCGCCGCCTGCTGCACGTCTCCGCGCTGGGCGTACGCGACGGCGGCGAGCGCACGCTGCCCTCGATGTACCTGCGCTCGAAAGCCGCCGGCGAGCGCATCGTGCGCGACGCGAAGGACCTCGCCTGGACCGTGTTCCGTCCCTCGGTCGTCTTCGGGCCGGGCGACGCGCTGATCGAGCGCTTCGCGAAGCTGCAGCGCTGGCTGCCGGTGATGCTGGTCGGACGCGCCGAGGCGCGTTTCCAGCCCGTGTGGGTCGGCGACGTCGCCGCGGCGATCGCGCGTTCGATCGACGAGAACGCAACGGTGCACCGTTGCTACGAGCTCGCCGGCCCCGAGGTCTACACGCTGCGCGAGCTCATCCGCGCCGCGGGCGAGATCGCCGGATGTCCGCGCCCGATCATCGGGCTGCCCGACGCGCTCGGCCGGCTGCAGGCGATGCTGCTCGAGCGCGCGCCGGGCGCGCTGCGCCTGTCGCGCGACAATTTCGACTCGCTCTCGATCGACAACGTCGCCGAAGGCCCGATCGCGCCCGAGTTGCGCATCGAGCCGAAGCCGCTGGCGGCCGTCGCGCCGGCCTATTTCAGCCATCCGCACGAGCTGCGCCTGGCCGACGAGCGCCGGCGCGCCGGACGCTGACGCGGTGGCGACGATGCACCCACCCGCGGCGCGGTGCCGATGAAGATCTACCGGGTCGGCGGCTCGGTGCGCGACGAGCTGCTCGGACTCGAAGTGAAGGACCACGACTGGGTGGTCGTCGGCGCCACGCCCGAAGAGCTCGTCGCGCGCGGCTTTCGGCCGGTCGGACGCGATTTCCCGGTCTTCCTGCATCCCGAGACGCACGAGGAATACGCGCTCGCACGCACCGAGCGAAAGACGGCGCCCGGCTACCGCGGCTTCGAAGTGCACGCCGCTCCCGACGTCACGCTCGAGGAGGACCTGCTTCGACGCGACCTCACGATCAACGCGATGGCGATCGGCGAGGATGGCGAGCTGGTCGATCCCCACGGCGGGCTCGCCGACCTGCGCGCCGGCGTGCTGCGGCACGTCGGGCCGGCCTTCGCCGAGGATCCGGTGCGCATCCTGCGCACCGCGCGCTTCGCCGCGCGCTACGACGGCTTCCGGGTGGCGCCGGAAACGATGGCGCTGATGCGCGCGATGGTCGAGGCCGGAGAGGCCGACGCGCTCGTCGCCGAGCGCGTCTGGCAGGAGATCTCCCGAGGGCTGATGGAGAAGCGCCCTTCGCGCATGTTCGAGGTGCTGCGCGGCTGCGGGGCGCTCGAACGCGTGATCCCCGAGCTCGACCGGCTGTGGGGCGTGCCGCAGCCCGCCGACCACCACCCCGAGATCGACACCGGCGTGCACGTGATGATGGTCATCGACTTCGCCGCCGCCGCCGGCGCGCCGCTGCCCGTACGCTTCGCGGCGCTCACGCACGATCTCGGCAAGGGAACGACGCCCCCGCACGAATGGCCGCGCCACATCGGCCACGAGCAACGCTCGGTAGAACTGGTCGAGCAGCTGTGCGAGCGGCTGCGCGTGCCCACCGAATGCCGCGATCTCGCCCGCATCGTCGCACGCGAGCACGGGCTCGTGCATCGCGCGCTCGAGCTGCGGGCCGGCACGCTCGCGAAGCTGCTCGAGCGCATCGACGTCGCGCGGCGGCCGCAGCGGCTCGAAGCGGTGCTCGCGGCCTGCGAAGCCGATTACCGCGGCCGGCTCGGTCGGGAGTCGCGCCCCTATCCGCAGGCCGAGCACCTGCGCCGGGCCGCGCGTGCCTTCGCGTCGGTCGACACCGGCTCGATCGCGCGTGCGCACGAGCACGAACCGCAGAGCATCCGCGAAGCCGTGCACGATGCGCGCGCACGCGCGATCGCCCAGGCACTCGAGATCAAGCGCTGACGCCGATCTGCCCTTCCCTTCCTCAGATCAGCTTCGCGAGCAGCGCGGCGAGCAGCGACAGCAGGATCGTCGACGTGATCGGGATCGACCAGTCCCGGCCGAAGGCGCGGAAATCGAGGTCGCCCGGCAGGCGGCCGATGCCCAGACGGCGCAGCACCGGCATCAGCCCGGAGAACAGCACCAGCGCCAGCACGATGACGAGCAGCCACTTCAGCATCTCGAACCGCCGCGATTCACTTCCTCGCGTACCGCTGCAGGAACCCGACGATCTCCGGAACCGACAGCTGCGGTTCGCGCGGATCGGGACGTCCGCCGGTCGCACGATTCATCCACTCGAGGTTCTCGCGCATGCGCGAGACCACGTCCGGCCACTCCTCGGCGGTGTGCTGCGCGGGATCGGGCAGCACGTGGCACTGGCTGCACGCGTCGGCGAACATCCGGCCGGCGCCGTGCTCGAGCGCCTGCACGAGTTCGGCATCGGCGGGGTCGAGCCCGCGCTGCGCGTGACGCTGCAGATACGCGACGATCTCGCGCTCCTCGTCGGCGCTCGGCGCAGCGAGCGCACGTTCGCCGGCAGCCGGCGCGCGCATCAGGTCGGCCATCAGCGGACCGAGATTTCCGCGCCCCTCCATCCGGGGCACCATTCGGCGCACCACCTGGGGCCAGCTGTCCGCATCGTGCATCCTCGGGTCGGGCAGGTTGTGGCACTGCACGCAGTACAGCGCCACGAGCCTCGCACCGCGCGAATCGGGCTGCGGCAGCTCGGCGGGGCGAAGGCGCTCGGGAAGGATGCGCAACAGCATCGGCCCGTGGCTCGTGCGCGACCAGCGCTGCTTCGAATCGCGTGCGAGCCGCTCGAGATCGGACGCGGTCAGCGTCCGCTCGTCGACGCGTGCAGCCTCCGACAGCGCACGCGCCGGGGGACGGCGCTCGATCGCGCGAGTGATGACGTCGGCCGACTCGTACGCGGCCGGTGACGTCGGACCACCGGCGGGTGCCGCGACGGACGCGCGGACGAGAGCGCACGCAGCCAACGCGCCCGCGGCCAGCATCGACGCGATGCGCGGAACGGATCGGCCCGCACGCATCGGCGCACCTACAGCGAAGCGCGCCGGTCGCGCGTCCGGAACCCGAGCGCGTCGTCGGGCACGCCCCGCCCGAATGCGATCACCTTGAACAGCTCGCCCATCTCCGCCTCCGAAAGCAGCCGTTGCAACGCGCTCGTTTCGCGCGTCCACGCGCGCACGTCGTGGCGCGGGATCGCCGCGGCGGCGTCGAGCAGCCCGCAGTCGAGCAGGAACCGGGCCTGGGACGCGAAGCCGAGCACGTCCAGGCCGGCGCGCAGCGCGGCTTCGGCGGCGGCCGTGAAATCGACGTGGGCGGTGATGTCCTGCAGACCGGGCCAGAGAAACGGATCGTCGTGTGCGCGGTGCCGGTAGTGGCAGCGCAGCGTGCCGGCGTCGCGCTGCGGATGGTAGAACTCCCGACGCGGAAAGCCGTAGTCGACGAGCAGCATCGCGCCGCGCACGAGGTGCGCGCCGACGGTGGCGACCCACGCCTCGGCCTGCTCGCCGAGCTCCGACACGTAGGGGCCGGCCGGCTGCAACCGCCCGGCGCCCGCACCGCGAGCGGAGGGCTCGTCGTCCCGCGCGCCCCAGGCCTCGCGCAGCCGCTCGCGCACGCGCGCCGCGAACCGCTCGTCGGCCGGGCGCTCGGCCCAGCCCAGCGCACCGTCGTCGACGCGCGCCACCCCGCGCTCGAACACGTCGTCGGCGATGCACCGGAACACGCGAACCGGCATCGCGTCGAGCAGCTCGTTGGCGAGCACGACCCCCTCGATGCGTTCGGGCAGCGCGTCGAGCCACCGCACGCGCTCGAGCAGTTGCGGCACCGCCGCCCCGATCGTGCGCCGTTGCCGGTCGCGCAGACCCGCCGAGAGCTCGACGATCGCGTACTCGGCCGGCGCCGATCCCGTTTCGTGCAGCGCACCGAGAACTTGCGCGGCGAGCGCACCCGAGCCGGCCCCGAACTCGACGATCGTCCCTCCGGGGCCGTCGAGCCACTGCGCACACTGCACGGCGACGCAGCGCCCGAACAGCGACGACATCTCCGGTGCGGTGACGAAATCGCCCTCGGCGCCTAAGACGCGATTCGGCCCGCTGTAGTAGCCGAGGCCGGGCTCGTAGAGCGCGCGCTGCTGGTAGCGATCGAAGCCGATCCAGCCGCCGGCCGCGTCGATCTCGGCGCCGATGCGCCGCACGAGCTCGGCGGACTCGGCGAGTGCCTGCGGTGGGGGCGATTCGAGACGCATGGCGCGGTTTCGTCGTCGGCCTCAGGCGGCCACGCGTTCCTGCGCGGGCTGCAGCAGCGCGTCGATCTGCCGATCCTTTTCCTGCCACAGCTCGTGCAGCCACGCCTGTACCCGCTTGCGCGCCTTCGAGTCGGACATCGCGTCGGCGTGGAAGAACTCCACGGGGATGGGACGCCGCCGCATGCGCACGACGATGCGCTCGACGTCGCCGCGCAGGAACTGCCAGAACGTGGGCACCCTGTCGGGATAGACGATCGTCACGTCGATCAGCGAATCGAAGCGCTCGCCGAGCGCGTTCAGCGTGAGCGCGAGCGCGCCGGCCTTCGGCTTGAGCAGGTGGCGGTAGGGCGAGCGCTGCGCCGCGTGCTTCTCGGCGGTGAAGCGCGTGCCCTCGACGAAGTTCATCACGCTGGTGGGCAGTCGGGCGAACTTCTCGCAGGCCCGCCGGGTCGTTTCGAGGTCCTCCAGGCGCTTCTCCGGATGCCGGCGGAGGTAGCGGTCGGAATGCCGGCGCATGAACGGGAAGTCGAGCGCCCACCACGCAAGCCCGATCACGGGCACGTAGATCAGCTCGTGCTTCAGGAAGAACTTCAGCAGCGGGATGCGCCGGTTCAGCAGGCGCTGCAGCACGAAGATGTCGACCCACGACTGGTGGTTGCAGCTCACCAGGTACCAGCCGCGGGGATCGATGCGCTCGAGGCCTTCGACGTCCCACACCGTGGGTTGCGTCAGCCGCATCCAGGCGTTGTTACCGTCGACCCAGCGGGTGGCGATCGCGTTCAGCAGCGGATCGATCGCCGCCCGCACGCGCTCGAAGGGCAGCAGCAGCTTCACCAGCGCGAACGCGAACAGCAGCAGGCACCAGAACAGCGTGTTCAGGACGAGCAGCGTCACCGCGACCGCGGCGCGAGCGATCGGTGGCAGAAAGGCAAGCATGGAGCGAGCTGCGTACGCGAAGCACCGATCGTACCAGCCGGCCCCGCCGGATGCCGTACACTCGATGCGCCATGCACCCGAACCGCGTCGTCCTCGTCACCGGTGGCGCACGGCGCATCGGCGCGCGGATCGTGGAACACCTGCACGCGCGCGGCGCCGACGTCGCGATCCACTACCGGCGCTCGTCGACGGAGGCGGAGGCGCTCGCCGCCCGCCTGAACGAGCGACGCCCCGATTCGGCCCGCGCCTTCGGCGCCGATCTCTCCACGGCGGCGGCGTGCACGCGCCTGGTCGAGGCGGCGGGCGACTGGCACGGCCGGCTCGACGCGCTGGTGAACAACGCCTCGACCTTCCTGCGCACGCCCGTCGGCTCGATCGACGAGGCGCTGTGGGCGGAACTCGTCGACGGCAACCTGAAGGCGACGCTCTTCACCAGCCAAGCGGCGGTTCCGTGGCTGCGCGCGCAGCGCGGCGCCATCGTCAATCTTTCCGACGCGCGCGTCGAGCGTCCGTTGCCCGGCTTCGGCGTGTACGCCGCGGCGAAGGCGGGGGTGGTGGCGCTCACGCGCACGCTCGCGCTCGAGCTCGCTCCGCGCATCCGCGTGAACGCCGTCGCGCCGGGCTCGCTCGACTGGCCCGAGCATGAGGTGTTCACCGAGGCCGAGCGGCGCTCGATCGAAGCGGCGATCCCGCTCGGCCGCATCGGCAGCGGCGACGACATCGCCCGCGCGGTGGCGTTCCTGCTCGACGGCAACGACTACGTGACCGGCCACGTGCTGCACGTCGACGGCGGCAGTTCCCTCGTTTCGCGCTGAATCGGCGCAGGCATCATGACAACCCCCAACGATCTTTCCGACTGCTATCGCGTCCTCGTGCAGGACATCGAGATCGACTGCTATCTCGGCGTCTACGAGCGCGAACAGGCGAAGCGACGCCCGATCGTCGTCGACGTCGAGCTCTACGTGCCCGATGTCACGCGGCGGGTGCGGCGCGACCTGCTCTCCGAAACCGTGAACTACGAGCGCGTCGTCGAGGCGGTCGAGCGCCTGGTCGGGGGCGAGCGCCGCTTCCGGCTGGTCGAGACGATCTGCGGCGAGCTCGCCGACGAGCTGGCGGCGCTGCCCGGGCTGCGCGCGCTGAAGGTCTCGGTGACCAAGCCGCAGCCGTTGCCGCGTGCACGCTCGGTGCGCGTCGAAGTCTGGAGGCGCCCGTGAAGCACGACGCGGCAACGGACGCCCCGGCGGCGGCCCCGGCGGCCGAGGCGGCGGGACGCGCGGACGAGCGCCGGCGCGACTACGAACGCAACAAGCTGCACAAGCGCCTGCTGCGCCTGACCGGCGAGGCGATCGCCGACTTCGCGATGATCGAGGACGGCGACCGCGTGATGGTCTGCCTGTCGGGAGGCAAGGACAGCTACGCGCTGCTCGACCTGCTGCGCACGCTGCGCGCTCGCGCGCCCGTCGCGTTCGAGCTCGTCGCGGTGAACCTCGACCAGAAGCAGCCCGGCTTCCCGGAGCACGTGCTGCCCGACTACCTGCGCTCGCTCGACGTTCCGTTCCACATCGAGACGCAGGATACCTATTCGATCGTCACGCGCGTCATCCCCGAAGGCCGCACGATGTGCTCGCTGTGCTCGCGGCTGCGCCGCGGCATCCTGTATCGCGTGGCCGACGAGCTCGGCGCGACGAAGATCGCGCTCGGCCACCACCGCGACGACATCGTCGAGACCTTCTTCCTGAACCTGTTCTTCGGCGGCAAGCTCAAGTCGATGCCGCCGAAGCTCGTCTCCGACGACGGCCGGCACGTCGTCATCCGCCCGCTGGCGTACGTGAAGGAGGAAGACCTCGCCGCGTACGCCGAATGGCGCGCGTTCCCGATCATTCCGTGCAACCTGTGCGGCTCGCAGGAGAACCTGAAGCGGCGCGAGATCAAGGCGATGCTGCGCGAATGGGAGCGCCGCCATCCGGGCCGCGTCGAGAACGTTTTCGCGTCGCTCGGGCGCGTCGTGCCCTCGCATCTGCTCGACCGCTCGGCATGGGATTTCGCGGGGCTGCGGGCGACCGGGGAGCCGTTCGCCGACGGCGATCGGGCGTTCGATCCCGATCCGGAGCTCGAGCGGCCGGCGGTGCGGGGCGGCTGACGCAAGCACGATCGGTTCGATGGTGGCGCGGGCAAAGGCGCGAGCCGTCTGCCCCGGGGCGCTTCGGTGCGCAGCCCCGCTTCGCGGGGTTCGCTGCGATGCTCGCAGCGCCGGCTGGCGCCGCGTAACTCGCTGCGCGTGCTGCGCACGCTCCGCTCGGACAGACGCGGCGAGAATGAAATGGACGCGCGCTTCGCGCGCGCGCCGGCGCTGCTGCGCTTCTCGCCTGCGCACAGGCGCGCCCCGGGGCAGACGGCTCGCGCCTTTGCCAGGACACGTCGCTGCGCCATGCGCGCCTTGCATTCGCTTCGCACGCTGCCCGCGTCACTCCAACGTCAGTCGACCCCGACCGACGGCGAAGCGCTCAAAGCACCGAAGCGACGTTGCGCACCGCAGGCGACTTCTGCGGCGTCGCACAGCGCCGACGCCGCCGTCCTCTCCGCACGAAAAGGCCAAGCTGGCGCGCCGTCGCTGTGAACGCCGCGGGGCGCTTCAATCCCGCGGCGTCATGCCTGCGTCCTTGGGCGAGTGCTCGGGGTCGTACTGGCGGGGCGGCGGCTGGGCATGGCCGGCGCGCCGCAGGCGCAACAGGGCGGCCCGTGCCAGAAATGCGACGGCGACCGGGGCGCCGATCGGCAACAGCACGACGATGGTCCAGGACTGCACCGAGAGGCTGTGCTGCGATGCCGTGAACCAGACGACCGAAGCGGCCGCGATCGACCACGTGCCCATCGTGTAGGGCAGCGCCGCCGGGTGCGCGCGCAGGAAGAAATGCGGAAACCGGAGCAGTCCCACGCTGGCGATGACGCAGAACGCGGCGCCGTTCAGCAGCAGCAGCGACACGACCAGGTCGATCCACAGGGGCGTGTCGCCGCTCATTCGATGATCTCCCCGCGGAACAGGAACTTGCCGAGCGCGGCCGTGCTGACGTAGCCGAAGAGCGCGATGATCAGCGCGGCTTCGAAGTACATCGTGCCGCCCGAGCGCAGCCCCAGCACGAGCATCGCGAGCATGGCGATGACGTACAGCGTGTCGAGCGCGAGGATGCGATCCTGCGCGCTCGGCCCGCGCAGCATCCGCACGAGCGTGAGCAGCATCGCCACGGTGAGCAGGACCAGCGTCAGGAACGACGCCGCCGAGAGCAACGGGCTCATTCGAAGATCTCCTTCAGCGGTCGCTCGTAGCGCGCCTTGTAGCGCGCGACGAATGCGTCGACCTCGTCCTCGTGAACGTCGAACACGTGCAGCATGAACCAGCTGCGGTCGCCCGCGAGCTCGGTCCAGACGGTCCCCGGGATCACCGTGGTGATCGTGGCCAGCGCGGCGATCGCGTGCGGATCGCGCAGGTCCAGCGGCATGCGCACGAAGCGGCCCTCGGGCATCCGCTCCCGCCGGCGCAGCGAGCCGGCCGCGACATGGAGGTTCGATACGAGGACGTCGTGCCCGACCGTCAGGATCAGCCGGATCAGCGTCCACGGTCGGCGGATCCGCAGCGGCAGCGGGCGAAGCGGGGCGGTGAGCAGCGGCATCGCGATCGCGACGACGGTGGCGATGATCAGCTGGCCGACGCTCGCCGAGCGTGCCAGCACGAGCCACAGCACGAACAGCGACACGCTGAGCAGCGGAGCGGGGAACAGGCGCTTCATCTCATCGGCGCTCCACCGGGGTGGCGCGCAGCACCGCGTCGATGTAGGCGGCCGGCTGGTGCAGCGCCTGCGCGGTGTAGGAAACGTAGCGCATCACCGGCTCGGCACGGACCGTCAACACCGCGCACAGCGCGAGCAGCACGGCGATGGGCACCGTCTCGATCAGCCGCAGGCGCGGCGCGGCGCGCTCCTGCGGCGCCCAGAAATAGCGGATCCCGGCGCGCGACAGCGCGAAGACCGACACGAAGCCCGTACCGACGAGGACGGCGACGAGCGTCAGCGCGGCGGCCCCGGGCGCCGACAGCGGTGCCGCGACGTCGGCGGGGTCGGGCGCGAGCGCCGCCGACATCATCGCGAACTTGCCGAGGAAGCCCGACAGCGGCGGCAGGCCGGCGATCATCAGCGCGCACAGCATGAACGTCAGGCCGAGGAAGGCGAGCGCGCCGGGGATGATCCGGCCGATCAGCACCGACTCGTCCTCGTCGAGGTTCGAGTCGGCCCGCTCGAAGTACTCGAGCGAGAACGGCAGCGGATCGGCGTCGTCGAACGGCACCTGCGGCTCGACCTCGCGTGCGCGGTCGATCAGCTCGACGAGCAGGAACAGCGCGGCGAGCGCGAAGGTCGAACCGATCAGGTAGTACAGCGCGCCCGCCGTCAGCGCGGGCCGCGCGAATCCGATCGCCGCGATCAGCGTGGCGGAGGAGAGCACGACCCCCCACGCGGCCTGGCGCCCCGGATGATGCGAGGCCAGCATCGCGATCGACGCGACGACGAGCGTCGTCATGCCGATCCAGCTGAGCGCCAGCCCGCCGAAATGCGCGGAATCGCCCGCGTCGATACCGAAGAAAAGCGTCCAGACGCGCAGGATCGCGTAGACGCCGACCTTGGTCAGGATCGCGAAGAGCGCCGCCACCGGCGCACCCGCCGCCGAGTAGGCCGGGACGAGCCAGAAATTCAGCGGCCACATCGCCGCCTTGGCCAGGAACGCGACGGCGAGGATCGCGGCGCCGGCATGCAGCAGCGGGCGATCGGCCGGCGGGATCTGCGGAATGCGTGCGGCGAAGTCGGCGAGGTTCAGCGTCCCCGCGGCGCCGTACAGCAGCGCGACGCCGATCAGGAACAGCGACGATGCGAACAGGTTCACCGCGATGTAATGCAGCCCGGCGCGCACGCGCGATTCGCCGGATCCGTGCAGCAGCAGGCCGTAGGAGGCGGCGAGCAGGATCTCGAAGAAGACGAACAGGTTGAAGACGTCGACGGTGAGGAACGCGCCGTTCAGCCCCATCAGCTGCAGCTGGAACAGCGGATGGAAATGCACGCCGGCGCGGTCCCAGCGCGCCACCGAATAGACGAGCGCCGCCAGCGCGATCACGGCGGTGACGAACAGCATCATCGCGGACAGCCGGTCGACCGCCAGCACGATGCCGAACGGCGCCGGCCAGTTCGCCGGCAGGTAGACGCCGACCGCTGCGGCGCCGCGCTCGTCGACGATCGCCACCAGCGCGATCGCCACCGCTAGCCCCAAGAGGCATCCAAGCATGCCGAGCGACGCGCGCAGGCGGCGGTGCCGCTCGTTCACGAAGAGCATCAGCGCGCCCGTGGCCAGCGGCAGCACGATCGGCACGACGATCAGGTGCGGCATCGCCGCCTTCGCCCAGCCGATCACTTTTCCTCGCGCCCGTCGACGTGGTCGGTGCCGGAGAGCCCGCGCAGCGCGAGCAGCACGACGAGGAACAGCGCGGTCATCGCGAAATTGATGACGATCGCGGTGAGCACGAGCGCCTGCGGCAGCGGATCGGTGTAGTGCTGCAGGTCGTGCGGAACGCCGGGGACGACGACCGGCGGCTTGTCGATCGCGAGGCTGCCCATGCTGAAGATGAACAGGTTCACCGCATACGAGAGCAGCGACAGGCCCATCAGCACCTGGAAGGTGCGCGGGCGCAACAGCAGCCAGACGCCCGAGGCGACCAGCACGCCGATCGCGATGGCGAGCACGGCCTCCATCAGCCGCCCCTTCGGTGCGCGCGCAGCGACTGGTGCGCCAGCGCGATCAGCATCAGCAGCGTGGCGCCGACGACGACGGCGAACACGCCCCCGTCGAACAGCAGCGCGCTCGGCCAGTGCGCCTCGCCGCCCCAAGGCATCGGCACGTGCGCCGTGTGCGTCGTGAGGAACGGGTGGCCGAACGCGATCGCGCCGGCACCCGTGACGACGACGAGCAGCAGTCCGGCAGCGATCCACCACGGCGTGCGCAGTCGCACCCGCGACTCGATCCAGACGGTGCCGAGCACCAGGTACTGCGTGAGGAACGCGATCGCGACGACCAGCCCGGCGACGAATCCACCGCCCGGGGCGTCGTGCCCGCGCAGGAACAGATGCAGCGCGACGACGAAGGCGATCGGCAGCAGCAGCCGCACGAGCACCGCCGGCACCGTGCGGTAGCCGATGCCGGGGTCGCCACCGGGTTCGGGCTCGAGCACGTCGTCCAGCGGGTCGCCGGCGACGCCCGGCATCTGCTGCTCGGGCACGATGCTCTCGCGCGGCGGACGGAAGCGGCGCAGCAGCGCGTAGACGGTGAGCGCAACGATGCCGAGCACCGTGATCTCGCCCATCGTGTCGAAGCTGCGGAAATCGACGAGCGTGACGTTGACGACGTTGTGCCCGCCGCCCTCGGGCAGCGCGCGCGACAGCAGGAACGGCGAGATGCTCTGCGGGGCCTCGCGGGTGAGCATCGCGTACGACAGCGCCGCGGTGCCGAGGCCGACGACGGCGGCGAGCACGAGATCGCGCACGCGCCGCGCACGGGCGCGCAGCGCCACCCGGGCGTCCTCCTCGAGGATCCGCTTGGGCAGCCAGCGCAGCCCGAGCAGGAACAGCACGGTGGTGACGACCTCGACCGCGAGCTGCGTAAGCGCGAGATCGGGCGCCGAGAACCAGAGGAACGTGATGCAGGTGACCAGGCCCGCGACCGCGAGCATCGTGATCGCCGCGAGCCGGTGAAACTTCGCCTGCGCCGCGGCCGCGACCGCGGCCACGATGCCGATCGCCCACATGCCGACGAACACCGGCGAGGGTGCGACGCGCGGCCGGTCGCCCCAGCTGATGCCGTCGACGCCGAGCGCGGCGGCCGACGCGATCAGCGTGACGGCCACCATCCAGAACAGTTGCGGCTGCAGGCGGCGCGTGCCGAGCACGCGCATCAGGCGGCGCGCGGCCGTGCTCGCGGCGATCGTCGCGAGCTCGAAGGCGCGCTTGCCGTCCATGGACCCGACGAGCGGCGTTCCACGCAGCCCGTTGGCGAAGGCGCTGCGCAACAGCCGGTAGCCGAGGATGCCGCCGCCCATCGCGACCAGGCTCATCGCCAGCGGCGGGGTGAAGCCGTGCCAGACGGCGAGGCTGTACGGCGGCAGCGTGCCGCCGACGACCGGACGCGCAGCCGCGGCCAGCGCCGGCCCCACCGACCACCCGGGCACGATGCCGACGACGAGGCAGGCGAGCACGAGCAGCTCGACCGGCACGCGCATCCAGCGCGGCGGCTCGCGCGGAATGCGCGGCAGGTCGGTGGACAGCGGTCCGAAGGAGACGCCCCAGCCGAAGCGCAGCGAATAGACGACGGCGAACACACCGGCGAGCGTCGCCGCCACCGGCAGCGCGGTCTCGACCCACGGCGCCGACTCGACGAACACGGTCTCGGCGAAGAACATCTCCTTGGACAGGAACCCGTTGAGCAGCGGCACCCCGGCCATCGCCGCGCTCGCCACCAGCGCGAGCGTCGCCGTGATCGGCATCGCGTGCACGAGGCCGTGCAGGCGGCGCAGGTCGCGCGTGCCGGTCTCGTGGTCGGCGATGCCCGCCGCCATGAAGAGTGACGCCTTGAAGGTGGCGTGGTTCATCATGTGGAAGACGGCGGCCACCGCGGCGGTACGGCTGTTCAGTCCGAGCAGCAGCGTGATCAGCCCCAGGTGGCTCACCGTGGAGTACGCGAGCAGCCCCTTCAGGTCGTTCTGGAACATCGCGATGTAGGCGCCGAGCACCAGGGTGGCGAGCCCGGCGCCGCCGACGACCCAGAACCAGGGATCGGTACCCGACAGCACCGGCCACAGCCGCGCCAGCAGGAACACGCCCGCCTTCACCATCGTCGCGGAGTGCAGGTACGCCGAGACCGGCGTCGGCGCGGCCATTGCGTGCGGCAGCCAGAACTGGAACGGGAACTGGGCGCTCTTGGTGAGCGCGCCCAGCAGCACCAGCGCGAGCATCGGCAGGTACAGCGGGTGCGCGACGATCGCGGCGCGCGCGGCGAGCACGACGTCGAGATCGTAGGAACCGACGATGCGCCCGAGCAGCAGCACGCCGGCGAGCAGTGCCAGGCCTCCGCCGCCGGTCACGACGAGCGCGATGCGCGCGCCGCGGCGTGCGTCGGCGCGGTGGTGCCAGTAGCCGATCAGCAGGAACGAGAAGAGGCTCGTGAGCTCCCAGAAGAAGACGAGCTGGATCAGGTTGCCGGCCGTGACGACGCCGAGCATCGAACCCATGAACGCGAGCAGGAACGCGAAGAAGCGTGGCACCGGGTCGGACGGCGACATGTAGTAGCGCGCATAGAGCACGACGAGCGCGCCGATGGCGGTGACCAGCATCGCGAACATCCAGGCGAAGCCGTCGATGCGCACGACGAGATCGAGCCCGAAGGACGGCATCCAGGAGATCTGCTCGCGCACCACGCCCCCGTCTCGCACCTGCGGGAACAGCGATGCGACCCACGCGGCGGCGGCGATCGACAGCGCGCCGGCGAGCGTCGACTCCGCATTGCGGGCGTTCGACGGCATCAGCGCGGCAAGGACGCTGCCGAGAAACGGAAGGGCGATCAGGAGCGCGAGCGTCATCCAGCGACGGGGTCGGAGTCGGTCGAGCGTATCAGATCAGACGGCCTCGCCGAGGCCCAAATCGGCTGCCGTGCCCCAGAGCGACGCGTCGCGGCCGCGGAAGCCGTTCCGGGGCGGCGGAGAATCGGCGTGGCGCGGTCGGCCGGATGCGCCGGACGCGGGGCCGACGGCTTCAAGCGCGCGCCGCGCGGTGCAGGGTCTCCGACGGGAGCTCGCCGAACATCCGGCGGTAGTCGCAGGCGAAGTGGCTCAGGTGCCAGAAGCCCCAGCGCGCGGCGACGTCCTGCACGGTGGTGCCCCGCACCGGATTGCGCAGCGCCCGCCGCACGCCGTTCAGCCGCAGCGCGCGCAGGTACGCCACCGGATTGAGCCGCAGCACCTCGCGGAAGCCATACTGCAGCGTACGCCGGCTCACCTTCAGCTCGCGGCACAGATCCTCTACCGTCAGCGGCTCGTCGACGTGCTCGCGCATGTACTCCTGCGCGCGGCTCACCAGCGCGTGGCTGCGTGTCGGACCCGGCGCGGCGGCTTCGTCGACCCCGGCGAAGGTGTCGACGATGCTGCCGTAGACGGCGTGCTCGAGGGCGCGGCGCGTGACCGGGTGCTGCAGCTTCTGCGGATGCCCGCAGATCGACTCGAGCGCGAGCAGCAGGAACGCCCGCAGGCGGCGTACGCGTTCCGGCGCCTGCTCGGCGACGCAGACCTCCCGCAGCTCGGCATCGATGTCGCGCTGGTCGATCTCCAGTGCGTAGCGGCACAGCGCCTCGATCGGCATCGAGACGCCGACGATGTCGAGCGGCGCCGGCGCCCGGAAGTCCAGCGGCCCGCGATCGCGCAGCACGACGATCGAATCGAGCCCGATCGGCCGTCCGCCGAAATAGCCCTCGCCCTGCAGGGCCAGCGGCACACCGAACATGTACGAGCCTCGGCGCCCGCTGCCGAGCTCGTGCACCGACTGGTTCGTCGTCTCGCGAAAGAGCTGGATGTCGGCGAACAGCGCCTCGCACAGGAAGCCCTCGAAGCGGCCCGGCGTCAGCTGCTCGTAGGTCTGGTCCCAGCCGCTCAGCCGCGCGGCGTGCTCGTCGGCGTCGTGCGAGCGGACGCGCGCGAACGCGTAGTCGTCGCGCTGGGACTGCGCCAGGGGCCGCTCGCCGATGCACATCGTCGTCGCTCTCCGCGCTCTTCGGCCCTCGTTGCGCGCATCGGCAACGAGCGGCCGCGCCCGTCCGCCGGGTCGCCTCCGGGCGACCGCGGGGAGCCGATTGAATCGCAATCCAGCGTGCTTGGCAAGCCCGGAAACGCAAATTCGTTTCACATGCAACTGATCTTCGTTCCACCCGACGGGTAGCGCATAGGCGCTCCCGATTGCCGATTTCGGCTAACGGCGGCGGCGAACCCGCTCCTAGAATCCCTCGGAACCGACGTAGAAGCGGTCGAACGAGGAGACTCCAGGTGATGCATCGAACCGCCGGGCGCGTGCTCCCGGCCACGCTGCTGGCGCTCGCGCTGGGCAGCGCCGCAGCCCAATCGTTTCCGGAGAAACAAACGGTCGTGACCCCGCCGCCGGCGGGTCCGACGCGGGCGTACGTCTCCGACATCGCGATCCAGCACATCGTCGACGGGCGCCTGCACGTGGTCGACGTCGAAACCGCGCGCTACGTCGGCCAGATCCCGCTCGCCTACGCCGGCCAGGCGACGCTCTCGCCCGACCGCAAGCGGATCTACGTCTCGACCACCTATTACCCGCGCCTGTGGCGGGGTACGCGTACCGACGTGATCGACATCTGGGACGCGGAGACGCTGTTGCACACCGGCGAAATCCCGATTCCGGAGCGCCGCGCGCAGGCGCTGAACTACCGCGGCCTGATCTCGGTCTCGTCCGATTCGCGCTGGCTGTTCGTGCAGAACGCGACGCCGGCGAGCTCGGTGAGCATCGTCGACCTGCGCGCCCGGCGCCTGGCGAGCGAGGTAGCCACCCCCGGCTGCTGGCTCGCGCTGCCGGTGCCGAGCGCCCCGAACCGCTTCGCGACGCTGTGCGGCGACGGCACGATGGAGACGATCACGCTCGACGAGCGCGGCGCGCTCACATCGCGCGCGCGCGGCGAGCGCTTCTTCGACCCGGACGTCGACCCCGTCTTCGTGCACGCCGAGGCGATCGGCGACCGTTTCTTCTTCGTCTCGTATCTGGGCCGCGTGTACGAGCTCGACCTCGGCGGCCCGGCGCCGCGCGCCACCGGCAACTGGTCGATGCTCGACGCCGAGGACGCGAAGCAGCGGTGGCGCCCCGGCGGCTACCAGCTGTTCGCGGTGCACGAGAAGAGCGGCCGACTATACGCGCTGATGCACCCGGACGGCGAGGAAGGCACGCACAAGAATCCCGCCGCCGAAATCTGGGCCTTCGATCTCGCCGCCCGCAAGCGGGTCGCGCGCCTTCCCGGCGAGAACGCAATCGCGCTCACCGCGATCCAGGGCGACGCACCGCGCCTGGTCGCCCTCGACGCGATGACGATGGGGCTGGTGCTGATCGACGCCGGCGCCGAGCCGCGCGTCGTGCAGCGAATGGACGGTGTCGCCGAGGCGGCGACGCTCGTCGAGATGCACCGATGATGCCGCTCGATCCGGTGCTCGGCCACGCCGTCGCCAGCGCGCTTGCGCTCGTGCTCGCCGTCGGCGCGTGGACCAAGCTCGCCGATCTCGACGGCTTCGCCTTCTCCGTCGAGCGCTACCGGCTGCTGCCCCCGGCCGCCGCACGTGCGCTCGCCTTCGTCCTTCCCTTCGCCGAAGCGCTCGCCGCGATGCTGCTCATCGTGCCCGCCGCGCGGCTGCCCGGCGCGCTGCTCGCCGCAGCGATCGTCGCGCTGGTCAGCGGCGCGGTCGTCGTCAACCTGCTGCGCGGCCGCACCGACATCGACTGCGGCTGCGGCGGCACGGGGCAGCGCAAGCACCTGTCCTGGGCGCTCGTCGCGCGCAATGCCGCGCTGCTCGCCGGCTGCGCGGTCGCGATCGCGCCGGTCGCCGCACGACCGCTCGTCTGGCTCGACGCCTTCACAGCCACTTTCGCGGCGGCCGCGCTGTGGTTCGTCTACGCGGCGGCCGACGAGCTGATGTCCGACCCGCAGCGCCTGTCTGCCTCTTCCCACCGTCTGCCCTCGCCGGGAGCCCGCGGATGACCGAAGCCCTGATCGTCTCGAACCTCGTCCTGTGGGTGGCGGTGCTCGCGCTGCTGGCCACCGTGTTCGCGCTCACGCGCCAGATCGGCGTCCTGTACGAGCGCATCGCGCCGATGGGTGCGTTGATGATCGACGCCGGCCCGAAGATCGGCGAGGCGGCGCCCTCGCTCGAGCTGCGCACGCTCGACGGACAGGCGTTCGCCACCGGCGGCACGCGCGCGAAGAGCCTACTGATCTTCTTCCTGTCGCCCACCTGCCCGGTCTGCAAAAAGCTGCTGCCGATCCTGCAGCGCATCGCCGCCGACGAGCGCGGCTGGCTCGAGCTCGCGTTCGCCAGCGACGGCGAGCGCGACGAGCACGAGGCCTTCCGCAGGAGGGCCGGGCTCAGCGCCTTCCCCTACCTGCTGTCCACCGAGCTCGGCATGGCCTACCGCATCGGAAAGCTGCCCTACGCCGTGCTCGTCGACGAGGCGGGACGCGTGCGCGCGAAGGGGCTGGTCAACTCGCGCGAGCAGCTCGAGAGCCTGTTCACCGCGCGCGAGCTCGGCGTCGCGTCGGTGCAGGAGTTTCTCGGCGACCGCGGCGAAACGATGCAGACGATGGAGGCACACAGGACATGAACTGGTTCGATGCCGCATTCGAGCGTTCGACGCGGGCGGCCGCGCAGCGTACGTCGCGCCGCTCGGCGATCGCGCGACTGGGGCGGCTGCTCGTCAGCGCATCGGTGGCCCTGCCGGTGCTGCCCTTCGATCGCACCGCGCGCGCGGCCTCCGGACACGGCGACGGCACGGGGTCCGGCAGCGGCGTGCAGACCGACGACACGCAGTGCGACTACTGGAAGTACTGCGCCGTCGACGGCTTCCTCTGCTCGTGCTGCGGGGGCACCGTGAACGCATGCCCGCCGGGAACCGAGCCGTCGAAGGTCTCGTGGATCGGCACCTGCCGCAATCCCGCCGACGGCAGGGACTACCTCATCAGCTACTTCGACTGCTGCGGCAAGAACGCGTGCGGACGGTGCCTGTGCAACACCAACCTCGGCGAACGGCCCGCGTATCGCATCACGCTGCACAACGACATCAACTGGTGCATGGGCAGCACCAGCACGATGTTCCATTGCACCGCGTCGCTGATCGTCGGCATCGCCGAGAAATCCTGAACAGGGAGGAGACATGAAGGCAACGAAACCGCTGTGCGCAGCGCTCGCGCTCGCACTGGCCTGCGCGCCCGCCACGGCCGCCGTCCCCGAAGCCGAAGCCGCACGGCTCGGCAAGGACCTCACGCCGATGGGCGCCGAGAAGGCAGGCAACAAGGAAGGCACGATCCCGGCGTGGGACGGCGGCATCACCACGGTGCCCGCCGGCTGGAAGCTCGGTGACCCGCGCGTCGATCCGTACCAGGACGACAAGGTGCTGTTCTCGATCGACGCCTCCAACGTCGACCAGTACAAGGACCGGCTCTCGGAAGGCCAGCAGACGCTGATCCGAACGCTGCCCGGCTATCGGATGGACGTCTACCCGACGCGCCGCTCGTGCGGGTATTCCGAGCGCGTCTACGAACGCACCGCGCAGAACGCGCGCGTCGCGCGCCTGAAGGAAGGCGGCTGGGAGCTCGAGAACGCCGTCGGCGGCGGCGTGCTGTTCCCGATCCCGAAGGCCGGCGCCGAAGTGGTGTGGAACCACAAGCTGCGCTACCAGGGCGAAGGACGCATCGAGCACTACTCGACGCTGTTCTCGAGCAAGAGCGGCGACTTCTCGCAGCTCGCGCAAAACCAGTGGGTGGTCTTCCCGCTGCACGACGAAGCGACGAAGTCCTTCGACGACCTGAAGAAGAGCGAAGCGAAGATCCTGAACGAGGTCGTCTCTCCCGCCGCGCGCGCGGGCGAGATGATCCTGGTGCACTGGTTCATGGATCGCGGCTCCGACGCCTGGCTGTACTTCCCCGGCCAGCGACGCGTGCGCCGTGCGCCGTCGTTCGCCTACGACAACCCGGTTCCCGGCTACGAGAACCTGGAAACGGTCGACCAGTACCCGATGTACGCCGGCGCGATGGATCGCTACGACTGGAAGCTCGTCGGCAAGAAGGAGCTCTACGTCCCGTACAACAACTGGAAGCTGATCGACAAGAGCCGCAAGTACAAGGACATCTACCTGCCCGACTACGTCAACCGCGACCTGATGCGCTACGAGCTGCACCGCGTCTGGGTGGTCGAGGCGACGCTGAAGGAGGGCATGCGCCACATCTTCCCGAAGCGCGTGATGTTCATCGACGAGGACAGCTGGGCAATGCTGCTCACCGACCTGTACGACGCGCAGGGAAAGATCTGGCGCGTGCAGGAGGCGAGCCTGTGGGTCGCGCCGGAGATCCCGGCGTGCGTGAGCCAGGAGTTCGTCGGCTACGACCTGAACGTCGGACGCTACATCGCCGAGACGGCCACGCAGGAGCACCCGCCCACCGACTGGCTCGCCGGTCGCGAGGGACGCATCAATCCCAACATGTTCAGCCCCGACGAGTTGCGCCGGCGCGGAGAACGATGAAGCGCGCGCGCATCGGACGACCAATCAGCGGATGAACGACAACGCCGGCCCGGCCGGCAGCAGAACGAAGAACGGGGAGAACGGCTCCATGACATCGAAGAAGACCAGGGTCGGCGACAGCGCGCGGCCCGGATGGGCGAAGCGCGGCGGGGCCCGCCGCGCACCGGTTGCGAGCGCCGTGGCGGCGGCGCTCGCGACGATGGCGGTGGCGACGGCGAGCGGTCCGGCGCATGCGTTCAAGTTCCAGAACGAGTGGGTGCGGGGCAGCTTCGACTCCACGGTGTCGTTCGGCTTCATCCGCCGGATGGAGAACCCCGATCGCAGCATCATCGGCAACGACAACGGCGGCGACGTGCCGACGACGAGCCAGCTCGAGCGACGGATGCAGGGCTTCTACGGCATCGACACCGCGTTCGCTAATCCCGACTTCAACTACCTGCAGGCCGACGACGGCAACCTGAATTACGACAAGGGCGACATCGTCTCGGCGGCGCTGAAGGGAACGCACGAGCTGCTGCTGCATTTCCCGAACCAGTGGAGCGGCATGCTGCGCGCGACCTGGTTCAAGGACTGGCAGGTCGACGACACGCAGCGCACGCCGCTCGATCCGGCCGCGCGCTCGGTGGCGGTCGACAAGCTCACGTGGCTCGATGCGTGGATCGCGAAGGACTTCGAGATCGCCGGCCGCCCGGCGAGGGTCAAGTTCGGCAACCAGGTGATCAGCTGGGGCGAGGACATCTTCATCTACGGCGGCGTGAACGTCACGAACGCGATCAACCTGCAGAACTTCCACGTCCCCGGCACGCAGCTGAAGGAGATCTTCAAGCCCGCGCCGATGATCTCGCTGAACGCGAACATCGCCGAAGGGCTGAGCATCGAGGGCTACTACCAGTTCCGCTGGAACGCGTTTACCTTCGACCCGGTCGGCACCTTCTTCTCGATCACCGACGTGATCGGCAAGGGTGGACGCAACGCGTTCGTCAACTCGACGACGCTCGGCCTGCCGCCCGGCACCGTCGGCGACATCGGCACGATCAACCCGACCACCGGACAGCGTTTCACGCTCGCCGAGCTCGCCGCCGGAACGGCGACAATCCCGGTGGCCGGCGAAGCGCTGCCGACGCTGGTCCATCCGCTCGCGACGAACGAGCCGAAGGACTCCGGGCAGTTCGGGCTGGCCACGCGCTGGATCCCGGAGGACTCCGACACCGAGTGGGGCGTGTACTGGATCCGCTACCACGACAAGCTGCCGTTCGTCGGCTTCAACTTCGACCCGGCCATGCACACGACGAACGTCGCCGGACTGGCGTACTTCGTCGACTACGGCGAGAACCGCAACGTGTTCGGCATCTCGGCCAACACGCGCATCGGCACCTGGGCGGTCGGCGCCGAGCTTTCGTACCGGCCGAAGGACAGCGTCGGCATCGATGCCACGGTCCCGCTCGTCGGGCCGTTCTCGGTCTTCGAGCAGGGGACCGTACGCGGCTTCGTCACCGAGAAGAAGTGGCAGGCGCACCTCACCGGCTTCAAGCTGTTCTCGCCGCAGGACATGGGCGGCATGATCGGCGCGATCGGCGCGGAGGAAGGCTACTTCCTCGGCGAGGTCGCCGTCACGCACTACCCGAGCCTCGACCGCTCGGGCCGCATCCCCTACCTGCTCACCGACTACACGCTGCCCGACAAGACCTCGGCCGGCCTCGTCTTCTCCACCGGGCTCACCTACGCGAACGTCGCCGACAGCGGATGGAACGTGATGCCGCAGCTCGACGTCGCCTGGGACTTCAAGGGAACGTCGCCCAACGCCGTGCCCTTCGTCGACGGTCGCAAGGCGGCGACGGTGTCGCTGAACTTCAACCGCTCCGACAAGTGGAAGGCCGGCATCGCCTACACGCGCTTCTGGGGCGGTGGCGGCAACAACCTGATGAAGGACCGCGACTTCCTGTCGGTGGTCACTTCGGTCTCGTTCTGACCCCCGCTTCCCGCGCAACCGACCCCAGCTCCACGGTGGCACCCGATGATCGCCCGCAGCGTCGAACGTCTCCAGCGCCTGCTGTTCGCCCGTCGGGGCCTGGTGCTCGCGCTGCTCGCGGTGTTCACCGTGGTGATGGGGGTGTTCGCGAGCCGGCTGCAGATGGATGCCGGCTTCGACAAGCAGCTGCCGCAGCATCACGAGTACATCCGTACCTTCTTCGAGTTCCGTGACGAGGTCTTCGGCGCGAACCGGATCATCGTCGTCGTGCGCGCGCGCGACGGCGAGATCTGGAGCGCGCCGGGGCTGCGCAAGCTCTACGACGTCACGCAGTCGGTGATGTTCCTGCCGGGCATCGACCGGCGCACCGTGACTTCGCTTTGGACGCCGAACACGCGCGTGCTCGGCGTCACCGAGGAGGGATTCAAGGCCGAGGACGTCATCGGCGGGGACATCACGCCCGACCGGCTCGACGGCGGTCGCATCGAGCGCATCCGGCAGAACGCGCTGGCCGGCGGATACATCGGCACGCTCGTCTCCACCGACAACGCCGGCGCGATGGTCGTCGCCGACCTGCTCGAGACCGACCGCTCCACCGGGCGCAAGCTCGACTACCTCGATTTCGCGTCGCGCATCGAGCAGGAGGTGCGCGCGCGCCACGAGGACGCCGGCTACGAGATCCAGATCATCGGCTTCGCCAAGCAGGTCGGCGACATCGCCGACGGCGCGACCAGCGTCGTGCGCTTCTTCGCGCTCGCCTTCGCGCTCACCGCGCTCTCGGTGTGGGTCTACTGCCGTTCCTGGCCGCTGACGCTGATCACGCTCGGCTGCTCGCTGGTCTCGGTGGTCTGGCAGTTCGGCACGCTGCGGCTGCTCGGCTACGGGCTCGATCCGCTCGCCGTGCTCGTGCCCTTTCTCGTCTTCGCAATCGGCGTCTCGCATGGCGTGCAGCAGATCAACTACATCGTCAAGGAAACCTGCGCCGGCGCCGACAGCGACACGGCGTCCCGACGCGCGTTCACAGGGCTGCTGATCCCCGGATCGATGGCGCTGGTCACCGCGTTCGTCGGCTTCGCCACGCTCACGCTGATCCCGATCCCGATGATCCGCGAGCTCGGCATCACCGCATCGATCGGCGTCGCCTACAAGATCGTCACCAACCTGGTGATGCTGCCGATCTCGGCGTCGTACCTGCATTTCGGCGACGCCTACATCGCGCGCATGAAGCGGCTGCGCGCACGGCGCGAGCGCGTGATGGCGTGGCTCGGCGGCATCGCGAAGCCGCGCCACGCGCTCGTCGGAACGCTCGTCGGCGCGCTGCTCTTCGCCGTCGCGTTTCAGCAGAGCCAGCACCGGCACGTCGGCCACCTGCTGTCGGGCGCTCCGGAGCTGCGCGCGGACTCGCGCTTCAACCAGGACTCCGCGTCGATCGTCGCGAGCTTCGACCTCGGCCTCGACGTTCTCACGGTCGTCTTCCAGGCGCCGAAGGACGGCTGCTACCAGCAGCCGGTGATGATGCACATCGACCAGTTCGCCTGGCAGATGCAGAACACACCCGGGGTGATCTCGGTCGCTTCGGTCGCCCAGCTCGCCAAGCAGGCCTACGCGGGAACGAACGAGGGCCACCCGAAATGGACCGCGCTCGCGGCCGACGAGCGCTCGCTCGCGAACTCGGTGGGCCTGATCCCGGAAGGAACCGGGCTCTTCAACCCCGGTTGCACGGTGCTGCCGGTGAACATCTTCCTCACCGACCACAAGGCGACGACGGTCAAGGAGGTGATCGCCGCCGTACACGCGTTCCGCGAGTCCGAGCGGATGCCCGGCGTGACGATGCGGCTCGCCAGCGGCAACGTCGGCGTGCAAGCGGCCACCAACGAAGTGCTCGAGACGACCGAGCTGCCGATGATGCTCTACGTCTACCTGACGATCGTCGCGCTCGTGTTCTTCACGTACCGCGACTGGCGCGCGATGCTCGCCTGCTGCGTTCCGCTCACGCTCGCGACCTTCCTCGGCTACTGGTTCATGAAGGCGCTCGACATCGGGCTCACGGTGGCGACGCTTCCGGTGATGGTGCTCGCGGTCGGCATCGGCGTCGACTACGCGTTCTACATCTACAACCGTCTGCAGCTTCACCTGGCGCACGGCGAGAACATCGCGATCTCGTTCCGGCAGGCGCTGATGGAGACCGGCAACGCGACCGTCTTCACGGCGATCACGCTGTCGGTGGGCGTGGCCACCTGGTCGTTCTCGACGCTGAAGTTCCAGGCCGATATGGGCATGCTGCTGACCTTCATGTTCATGGTGAACATGTTCATGGCGATCACGCTGCTGCCGGCGATCGCCGTCACGCTCGACGTGCTGATCCCGCGGCGCCGCCCGGTGCGCGCGCCCTTCCTCGTCCACTGACCGCGCCGCAGCGTCCCGGGGTGCATACGTGTTCGAACGCCTGATCGTCCGCCTCTCGAAGGAACCGAGCGCTCCGCCGTCCGCCGTCGCGGCCCGCGAGCGCCGGGAGATCGCCGTGGCGGCGCTGCTCGTCGAAGCCGCCCACATCGACCGCCACGCCGGCAGCAGCGAACGCGCGGTCGTCCAGCGGCTGCTGCGCGAGCGCTTCGGCCTCGCCGAGGACGAAACCCGCAGCCTGGTCGAGCAGGCGGAGGCGCGCTACGCGCAGAACCTCGACGACTGGATCTTCGCGCACACGGTGCGCCAGAGCTTCGACGAGGCCGAACGCGTCGAGGTGCTGCGCATGCTGTGGGAGGTCGTCTACAGCGACGGCCGGCTCGCCGCCTTCGAGCTCGATCTGCTGCAGCGGCTGTGCACGGCGCTCGGTATCGACGAGGAAGCGGCGGAAGGCGCACGCGCGCAGGCGTTCGCGAGCGCCTATCCCCACGACCCCGAACAGGCAGGCGAATCGTGAAACGAGCCGCTCTCCGACTGCTCACGGCGCTGTGTGCCGCGCAGCTGCTCGCTGCCTCGGGTCTCGCCGGCGACGACCCGATCGACGGCGTCGCGAAGGCGGCCACGGCTTCGGGCTCGCCCGCGCAGCCGGCCGTGCAGGCGCAGAAGGTGCGCCACCCCGAGCACGCGCCGCTGCTCGCGGCCGAGCGTGCCGGCACGCGGCTCGTCGCGGCGGGCGACTTCGGGACGATCCTGCTCTCGGACGACGACGGTCGCAGCTGGCGCCAGGCGCGATCGGTACCGACGCGCGTCACGCTGACCGCGCTCGATTTCGTCGACGAGCGCCACGGCTGGGCGGTCGGCCACGGCGGCATCGTGCTCGCAACCGACGACGCCGGCGAGAACTGGACCGTGCAGCACGGCGCAGGCGACGACGTCGTGCTGTTCTCGGTGCATTTCGACGACCTGCGCCACGGGCTCATCGTCGGTGCCTTCGGCTTCGCGCTGCGAACCGACGACGGCGGCGCGACCTGGCAACGCATCACCGTCAGCGACGACGACGTGCATCTGTACCAGGTCTTCTCCGACGCGCGCGGCGCGACGTGGATCGCTGCCGAGATGGGGAGCGTCTTCCGCTCCGACGACGGCGAGCGCTTCGAGCGGGTCGAAGTTCCGTACGGCGGGTCGCTGTGGGGCGGCATGGCTGCACCCGACGGCTCGCTGCTGCTGTGGGGCATGAGCGGCACGCTGCTGCGCAGCGTCGACGGTGGGCAGTCGTGGCGCCGCACGGAGACCGACACCGAGAACCCGATCACGTCGGCCGTTTCGCTGCCCGACGGGCGCCTCGTTCTCGTCGGACTGGGCGGTGCCGTGCTCGAGAGCAGCGACGGCGGCGCGACGGTGCGCACCGAGATCCGGCCGACGCGCCATGCGTACACCGCGGCACTCGTCGCGCAGGGCAAGCCGCTGCTGTTCGGTCTGGCGGGCGTCGAGCCGCCTCAACCCTGATTTTTCCCCGCACGAAGGTCGAAGAGGAGACATCGATGAACATGAACGTATCCACCGAACGTCCCGAGCTCGGGGCGATCCGCCGCAAGATGTTCATCGGCGGCCAGTGGGTCGAGGCACGCTCGGGCAAGACGCTGCCCGTCTACGACCCGAGCACCGGCGAGGAGATCGCCCGCGTGCCCGACGCACAGGCCGAGGACGTCGACGCCGCCGTACGTTCGGCCCGCGCCACCTTCGAATCCGCCGAATGGCAGGACATGCTGCCGGCGCAGCGTGAGCTGCTGATGCTGCGCCTGGCCGACCTGATCGAGAAGAACGGCGAGGAGCTCGCGCGCCTCGAAACGCTGAACAACGGCAAGCTGCTGATGTTCTCGCGCATGCTCGAGGTCGGCGCGAATGCGCAATGGGTCCGCTACATGGCCGGCTGGGCGACGAAGATCGAAGGCTCCACGCTCGACGTGTCGATCCCCTTCCCGCCCGGCGTCAAGTACACGGCCATGACGCGGCGCGAGGCAGTCGGCGTCGTCGGCGCGATCGTCCCGTGGAACTTCCCGCTGCTGATGGCGATGTGGAAGATCGCGCCGGCGCTCGCCTGCGGCTGCACGGTCGTGCTCAAGCCCGCCGAGGAAACGCCGCTCACGGCGCTGCGCCTGGCCGAGCTGGTCATGGAAGCCGGCTTCCCGGCGGGCACGGTGAACGTCGTCACCGGCTACGGCGAAAGCGCCGGCGCCGCGCTCGTACGCCATCCGGGCATCGACAAGGTCACGTTCACCGGCTCGACCGAGGTCGGCAAGACGGATCGGCCGCAACTGCATGGACGACATGAAGCGCGTCACGCTCGAGCTCGGCGGCAAGAGTCCGGTGATCGTGCTCGAGGACGCCGATCCGGCGACGGCGATCGCCGGTGCCGCCGGCGCGATCTTCTTCAACCACGGGCAGGTGTGCACGGCCGGGTCGCGCCTGTTCGTGCATCGCACGCGCTACGACGAGGTCGTCGCCGGACTGGCCGCCGCGGCGAAGGCGACGAAGCTCGGCGCCGGCTTCGACGAGACCGCGCAGATGGGGCCGATGGTGTCGGCGCATCACCGCGACCGCGTCGTGCGCTACATCGAGACCGGCAAGAGCGAAGGTGCCGAGTGCCTGGCCGGTGGCGGTGCGGCGCCGGGCGCCGGCTACTTCGTCCACCCCACCGTGTTCTCGAACCCGTCGGGCAAGGATCTGACGATCTCGCGCGAGGAGATCTTCGGCCCGGTCGTCGTCGCGATGCCCTTCGACGATCTCGACGAGGTCGCGCGCCGCGCCAACGAGTCGCGCTACGGGCTGGGCGCGAGCATCTGGACGAACGACCTGACCAAGGCATACCGGCTGATCCCGAAGATCAAGGCCGGCACCGTCTGGCTGAACTGCCACAACATGGTCGATCCGAACATGCCCTTCGGCGGCTACAAGGAGTCGGGCACCGGGCGCGAGCACGGACGCGCGATGATCGACGCCTACACGGAGACGAAGTCGGTGTGCGTGGCGTACTGAACGCGCTCGGCGGGCCCGACCGGGTTCCCGAGTCCGCAACGCGCGGCCGCGTCGCGCGTCACGGGCGCGCCGGCGCCTTCCTCGCCGCCGGCGCGCTCGCGACCTTCGTCGTAGCGGGGTCGTCGGCTGCGCAGGAGCGCGCCGTCGGTTCGTCGGCGGCGACGCTCTACGCGCTGAACTGCATGGGATGCCACCCGGCACCGAAGACGCGCGAGCACGACCGCGGTCCGCTGCGCGGCGAGTTCTACCACTCGAACCTGGGGCGCAACTTCTTCATCCGGATGCCGCCCGAAGGACGGCAGCTGACGGCGATCGAGGAAGCGCGGCTGCTCGAGGAAGTGCTCACCTGGAAGCGGGCGTGCGCGGCGATCCGGCAGGACGCGCCGATGGTGGACTACCGCGGCGATCGCCACGTGCGTTGACGGACATGCAGGAGATGGAGTCCGTCGTTCGCCAGTCGTCGCGTCCGCAGCCGTCGGCAGCGAACCACGCTTCCGGCACGCGAAACGTCGGCAAAGGCATTCCTCGCACAAACCACGACATCGCCTGCAAAGGTGCGGGCCGTCTGCCGCGGGCGCGCTTGTGCGCAGGCGAGAAGCGCAGCAGCGCCGGCGCGCGCGCGCAGCGCGCGTCAACTTCATACCCGCCGCGTCTGTTCGAGCGGAGCGTGCGCAGCACGCGCAGCGAGTTACGCGGCGCCAGCCGGCGCTGCGAGCATCGCAGGGCACCCCCCGCGAAGCGGGGGGCTGCGCACCTGCGCGCCCGCGGCAGACGGCCCGCACCTTTGCACGCGCTGCGCTTCGCGAACGTGCGCTTCGCGAACGTCCGCCCCGCACGTGTCCGACTCGTACCGCGGCAGCTGCCTCGGCCCGGCGAGGAGGTGCGCACGTGAAGCGGCGCACGGCCGTTCGCACGACGGTGCTCGCCGCGCTGTGCGCAACGGGCATCGCGATCTCGGCGCCCTCGCAGACGACGCCGTCGGAACCGCCCGCGCGAACCGCGGAGCGCATCGCTCTTGGCCGCGCGCTCTTCTTCGAATCGCGCCTGTCCGGCGACGGCAGCCGCAGCTGCGCGAGCTGCCACGCGCCGCACAAGGGCTTCGCCGACGGCGAGCCGCTTTCGCGCGGCTACAACCGTTCCGGGCACTTCCGCAACACGCCTTCGCTGCTCGCGATCTCGATGAAGTCGCGGCTGATGTGGGACGGACGCCATCCGGCCGATCGCCTTGCCGACGTGGTCGTCGAGATGCTCACCTCCGCGGTCACGATGAACGGCGATCCGCAGATCATCGTCGAACGCGTCCGGCAGCTGCCCGGCCTGCTCGACGCGTGGCGACGCGCGTACGGCGAACGACGCACGCCGGACTTCGACGGCGTCGTCGAGGCCCTCGCCACATACACCGCAGCGCACGGCAACGAGGAGACCGCGGCCGATCGCGCGCTCGCCGGAGACGCCGGCGCATTGTCCGAGCAGGCGCGCGAAGGCCTGCGGCTGTTCACCGGCAAGGCGGGCTGCTCCGGCTGCCATTCGGGCGCGGCGTTCTCCGACGGACGGCTGCACCGGCTGGGGGTGCCCGAGAACCCGGCGATCCTTCGCGATCCGGAACGCACGGCGAGCCTGCTGCGGCATCACGCGATCCACGGGGCGCGCGACCCGATGACCGAGCGCACCGACACCGGCGCGCAAGCGTGGACCGGACGCGTGTCGGACCGCGGGCGCTTCGCGACGCCGACGCTGCGCGGCGTCGCGCACACCGCGCCCTACATGCACAACGGCGTCTTCGCCACGCTCGCGCAGGTCATCGCGTTCTACGACCGCGGCGGCGGACGTGCCAGCGAGCTGCGCCCGCTCGGGCTCGACGAGCGCGAGCGGGCCGCGCTGCTCGCATTTCTCGAGGCGCTGTCGCCGCCGCTGCCGATGGAGGACGCACCTCCCGTCGACGACTACGCGACGACGGCCGGAGCGGGTCGATGAAGCCGCGCCGCTTCGCGACGGTCGTCGCCGTCTTCGTCGTCGCGGCCGCATCGACCCTCGCCGGCGCCGCGATGGTCTCCGCCGTTCTCGGCGCGACGTTTTCCTCCGCGGACGTTTCCCGTTCCCCCGTCTCCCTTCGCCCTTCCCCGCAACGGGACGTTGCGCCGCTCGCGCCGCTGCCGCCCGTCACGATCCCGGCCGACAACCCGATGTCACCGGAAAAGATCGAGCTCGGCCGACTGCTGTTCTTCGATCCGCGGCTATCGGGCGACGCGTCGACTTCGTGCGCGTCCTGTCACATCGCGCAGCACGGCTGGGCGCATCACGAGCCGCTCGCGCCCGGCTATCCCGGCCATCGGCTGTGGCGAAACAACCCCACCGTGCTCAACGCCGCGCACTTCCGGCGACTGATGTGGGACGGCACGCTCGACAGCCTCGAGGTGCAGGCGCGCTCGGCGATGCAGGCGCCGGTCGAGGGCAACGGCAAGCCGGTCCTCGTCGAGATGCGCCTGCGGCTGATTCCCGAGTACGTCGACCGCTTCCGCGACGTGTTCGGCACCGAATGGCCGCGGCTCGACGACGCCTGGCGCGCGATCGCCGCATTCGAGCGCACGATCGTCTCCGACCCGAAACGGGTGCCCTTCGACCGCTTCGTGGCCGGCGACGAGCGCGCACTGTCGCCGGCGGCGAAGCGCGGCATGGATCTCTTCCACGGCAAGGCGCGCTGCATCGTCTGCCATCATGGACCGCTCGCCAGCGACGAGCAGTACCACGCACTCGGCGTGCCGCGCCAGTCGCTGTTCGACTCGAGCCCGCTGGTGCAGATCGCCGTGCGCTGGCAGAACGCGCAGCGCGACGCACCGCGCGCGCTGTATCGCGACGCCGACGAGGATCTCGGCCGCTACTACCGCACGCGCGATCCGGACGACATCGGGCGCTTTCGCACGCCGTCGCTGCGCGAGCTTCGCTACACGGCACCGTACATGCACAACGGCGTCTTCGCGACGCTCGCCGAGGTCGTCGACTTCTTCGACCGCGGCGGCGGCGATGCGCCGAACAAGTCGCCGCTGCTGCAGCCGCTGGGGCTGAGCGCCGCCGAGAAGAGCGATCTCGTCGCCTTCCTCGAGGCGTTGAGCATGGACGAGCCGCTGATCGTCGAGACGCCGGCGCTGCCGCCGATGCTGCCGCTGATCGACGTCGCAGGGCGGCAGGCGTGCGCCGACGATGACGCGACGAGCGGCATCGACGCGATGGACGAGCGATGAGCCTCGGGCGGCTGTGGAACCGCTACGTGATGCACCGGCGCCGCTGGTGGGTTCCGCTGTCGCTGGTGCTCTCGATCGGCGTCGCGAGCATGCTCTACATGGGCGTGCGCACCTACGACGATGCGCCGCCGATCGCCGACTTCGTCGACGAGAAGGGAAGGACGCAGGTCGCGGCCGACGCGATCGTGCGCGGACAGGCCGTATTCCTGAAATACGGCCTGATGAACTACGGCAGCTTCTTCGGCGACGGCGCCGGTCGCGGCCCCGATTTCACCGCCGATGCGCTGCACGGCGTCGCCATCGCGCTGCGCGACCACTACGCATCGCGCGACGGCGTCGACGCCGACTCCGCGCTCGCCACCGCGCAGCGGACGATCCGGCGCAACCGCTACGACGAGAGCACGAACACCGTGCGCATCGACGACGCGCAGGCGTACGCCGCGCGCGAGCTGCAGCGCCTCGTGCTGGCGCGCTTTCGCGGCGAAGGCCGCGAGCCCTTCCATCCGGCCGGCTGGATCTCCGACGAGGGCGAGCTGCGCGACCTGGCCGCCTTCTTCTTCTGGGGCGCATGGGTATGCGGCACCGAGCGCCCGGGGCACGACTACACGTACACGCACAACTGGCCCTACGACGAGCTCGCCGGCAACCGGCCGAGCGCGCACGTCGTGCTGTGGAGCGCGGTTGCCGTGCTCGCGCTCGTCGCCGCGCTCGGCGGCGTGCTCTTCGCGTACGGCCGCTATTCGACGATCGCCGGTTGGCGGGCGTCCCGACGCGAATTCCGCGGGGTCGACGGCGAGGGAAGCGGGGCGGATGGCCGGGAAAGCGATGCGCCGCGGCGCGCCGCGCGGCGGGACGACTTCCCCGGCGCCGCGATCGTGCGTTCGCCGCTCGACGCCGCGCCGTCGGCGCTGCAACGCGCGACGTGGAAGTTCTTCGTCGCAGCCGCCGTGCTCTTCGTGCTGCAGATCATCGCCGGCATCCTCACCGTGCACGACTTTCTCGGCATCACGCACGTCTTCGGTGTCGAGCTGGCGGAGCCGCTGCCGATCCCCGTCGTGCGCGGCTGGCACCTGCAGCTCGCGCTGCTGTGGATCACCGCGTGCTGGATCGGTTCGTCGATCTTCGTGATCTCCACCGCTTCGCCGCATGCGATCGCCGGCCAGCGACGGCTGGTCGACGCGACGTTCACGATGCTCGTCGTGACCGCGGTGGGCGGGCTCGTCGGCGTCGCGCTCGGTCCGCACGGCCTGCTCGGCGAGCACTGGAACTGGCTCGGCAGCCAGGGATGGGAATTCGTCGAGCAGGGTCGGCTGTGGCAGGCGATGCTCTTCGTCGTGATCGGGATGTGGGCGATCGTGCTCGCGCGCGCGGTCATCCCCGTCTGGCGCACGGGCGACGCATGGACGCTGCCGAAATGGCTCGTCTGGTGCGTGCTGTGCGTGCTGCTGCTGTTCGTCTCCGGCTTCGTCTCCACGCCCGAGACGAACTTCGTCGTCGCCGATTTCTGGCGCTGGGCGGTGATCCACATGTGGGTCGAAGCCTTCTTCGAGGTGTTCGCCACCGCGCTGCTCGCCTATTGCATGGTGCTGATGCGCCTGGTGAGCCACGCGGCCGCCGCGCGCATCGTCTACCTCGCCGCGCTGCTCTTCCTCGGCTCGGGGCTGCTCGGCATCGCACACAACTTCTACTGGAACGCCAAGCCGGTCGTCACGCTGGCGATCGGCAGCGTGTTCTCGACGCTGCAGGTGGTGCCGCTGATCCTGCTCACACTGGAGGCCTGGCAGTTCCGCAACGCGCCGCAGCGCGCCGGCGCCGCGTTCGCGCACGTCGACGCGTTCCGCTTCCTGCTCGCGGTGAACTTCTGGAACTTCCTCGGCGCCGGCATGTTCGGCTTCCTGATCAACCTGCCGATCGTCAACTACTACGAGCACGGCACCTATCTCACCGTGAACCACGGCCACGCCGCGCT